>Ga0315904_10007146_pt1 | contig 15048 bp, 11 predicted proteins | sample LakEriMetagenome_6_FD_203529 | JGI IMG/M metagenome (GOLD analysis project Ga0315904, IMG submission 203529) | Freshwater fungal communities from buoy surface, Lake Erie, Ohio, United States - Buoy 12 MA120 | ecosystem: Environmental > Aquatic > Freshwater > Lake | place: USA: Lake Erie, Ohio... | reverse complement strand
CCTCAGCAATTTAGCCACAGCCAGCGCTTGGTATGGTCTCATTTTATTCTCCTTACAAATTTACTTTGACTTTTCGGGCTACAGCGACATGGCCATAGGCATGGGCCGCATGGTCGGATTTCACTACTTAGAGAATTTCCGTTTCCCTTATATCGCTAAATCAGCCTCAGAGTTCTGGCGCAGGTGGCACATGTCTTTGGGAAGCTTCTTCCGCGATTACGTGTATATCCCCATGGGTGGCAACCGCAAGCATGTATACCTCAACTTATTCGTAGTTTGGTTCTTAACAGGCATGTGGCACGGAGCCAGTTGGAACTTCATCTTATGGGGCCTCTACTTTGGTGTGCTCATTGCCTTAGAACGTCTATTCCTCGGCAAACTACTGGAGAAAATAGGCGCTATTTTTGGTCATATTTATTTGCTTTTTGCCGCTGTAATGGGATGGGCATTGTTCTATTACACCGATATTCACCGCTTGGGTAAATTTGTTTCAGTCCTCTTTGGCAATAGCGGAAAAACTGGATTTAACTTGGATTTACAACTCACTTTTATGGCCAATGCCAGCTGGTTCTTATTCGCATTGCTCTTTTGCCTGCCTATTAAACCCACCATTGATGCTTGGTTAGATAGAAGGTCTCTGGCTATGCGCACCGTTGCTGCTGGTGGCGAGGTAGTATTGAATGCAGGTATGTTTTTGGTTGCCATCGCCCTATTGGTTGGCAAGAGTTATAACCCATTTTTATATTTTAGATTCTAATGGAAAATACAAGAAAAACGCCAGCCTTTTTCGATGCATTAAACATTGCAATCCCTTTCTTATTTATGGTGGCAGGAGGTATTTTATTTTTTGTACTTCCTAAAAAACAGATTTCAGAAATTGAAAAAAGAAAATTGGCTTCCGTTCCCGAATACTCTACCCAAGCACTCTTAGAAGGCAAGTATACACGGGAGTTGGAAGCTTACGTAGCCGATAATTTCCCCTACCGCGACCAATGGATTGAATTTGGCGGAAACATGCGCGAATGGCGCGGATTTAGACCTGAAGAAAATATAAAATTGGTGGCTACAAAACAGCCGCAATTTCTGGGTCAAAACCCAGAGGATTCCGCAATCATGAATTCGGAAAATGAATTTGTGGATGGCGATTCCAATGGCAAAAGCAGCCATTCACTGTTTATTTATAACCAAAGAGCCTATCAGATCTTTGGTGGGGGGAAGCGCACTGCCGGTATTTATGCTTCCAAGCTGAATTATTTCTATAACCTGCTGAAAGATTCAGTGAAGTTTTACAACTTGGTAGCCCCATCTCCAACCGACTTTGATTTGCCCGAAAAATTTCGCAAAATGGGCAACAGTGAAAAAGCCAATATTGATGCCATATACACGGCCCTAGAACCTGGTATTTGCCACGCAGATGCCTATACCACAATGATGGCGCACAAGGACGAGTATATGTACTTTGCTACCGACCACCACTGGACCGCATTGGGTGCATACTATGCCTACACCGCATTTGCAGATTGCGCTGGATTTCAGCCTGTAGCTCTGGAAAGCATGACCAAAAAGAGCAAACCTGGCTTTCTTGGAAGTCTTTATGGTCTGTCGCGTGATGAAGATTTAAAAAGCAATCCTGACCACGTAGATTATTACTTGGTACCGGGCAGTTATAAAGTGCAGGTAAACCAAAGTTCAGCCATAGACAAGTGGACTGGAGGAAGCTTATTTGCAGAAGGTGCCTCAGGTGGAAATAGTTACAGTGTATTTTTAGGAGGCGATTTCCCTGTGTTGCGCATTAAATCCAACGCAAATAATGGCAGACGTATTTTGGTATTAAAAGAAAGTTACGGAAACGCATTTTCGCCTTTCCTGTCGCCGCATTTCGAATATGTGTATGTAGCCGACATTCGTTATTTCAAATTCAGTTTATTGCAATTTATTCGCAAATACCAAATCAATGAAGTACTGGTTATTAATGGCATTTTCATGGCGAATAACCCCTACTTCCCGAATAAAATTAAAAGCATGATTCACACCCCGCAAGCTGCGCACAGTGCTGCGAAAAAAAGCACCTCAGATAGCACGGCCAAAACCAAAACCCCGTAGTTTGGAGCAGTTTTTGTATAGTATTTGGACAGTGAAATGAGAGTGAGAATTAGCGCGCGTTGGGTTCGGAGTATTACCTACATCGGTTTGGGCATAGCCGCCCTTTTTCCTAGCAAAAGCTGGGCACAAGACACCGCAGAAATAGCGGTATCCTCAGATACTGCAGTCTTCTCAAAAGATACAGTGCTGGATGTTCTGCGTATGGACTACAATGTATTGTCTAACGATTCTACATTGCGGCCTTTATTCGAAGAATTGGCCCGCTTGAAAAATAAAGAACGTGGAAATATTTCCATTTTGCATATCGGGGATTCACATATTCAAGGGGATTATTTAAGTGGAACCATCCGCACGGGATTACAAGATATTTTCGGAAATGCAGGACGTGGATTGGTATTCCCATACTCGGTGGCGAAAACCTACGCGCCACCTGATTTGGTTTCCAACTCTAACGTAGTTTGGACACCCAAGAAAATACTCCATCACGAAGATTCTGTGCCGTTGGGTGTGCCGGGCTATGCCATTGTGTGCACCAATAAGTCGTTTCAGCTCCGCATGGGAGTGAAAAACCTGAATGGACATGACAACTCTTTTGACCGCGTATGTGTATTGCACGGCAATGACAGCACCTGCTATGATCTAGGTGTTTATACCAACGACGATTTTAATCCAGACGGAATAAGAGAAATCGGTGTGATTGACTGCTATGACTCCAGCAAAGGAAAATGGAGCCAAAACACCGTGATGATAGACAATAAAGTCAATGAAATCGTTATTGGCGCCATTCAATCGGATTCACAACAAAATCAGGCCCGTATTTATGGATTTATTTTGGAAAACTCCACCGACACAGGCATACTGTACAACACCTCGGGCGTGGGAGCAGCGCAATTGGTGAACTTTACCCGCACTTCCGGATTTTTAGATCAGGCAGCAAGTTTGCAACCCGACCTGGTAATTGTGAGCTTAGGCACCAACGAGTCCTACAATCCATATATGGATACCTTGGCCTTTCAAAGGCAAATTGAAAACATGATTGCAGGATTGAGACAGCGTTTGCCCAATGTTTCCTTTATCCTTACCACACCCCCAGATATTGTCTATAAATACCATTACCCCAAATACATGGACCCTGTATGCAGGGCCATTCGCCGCGCTGCTGTGAGTTCCTCGGTGGCCTATTGGGATTTAAACTATGTTATGGGTGGCCGCGGAAGCATAAACCATTGGCACGCCAATCAATTGGCCCAAAATGACCATATCCATTTTCGTACAACAGGCTATAAACTGCAAGGCTATATGTTTTTAGATGCCTTAATGTATTCTTACAACCGATTTAATCCTGCCATTATTGACTGTAATTATTTATCCGAATATATTGCGCAAAACAAGCCCATGTATAAGGTATACGCAGCCAAACCTGCACCTTTAGCTACCGGCAAAGCAAAGGTTACTCCCACTAAAAAAGGCAGTAAATACCATACCGTTCGCAGCGGAGAAACCTTGTCAGCTATTGCGAGAAAACACGGCACATCTGTAGAAAAAATCTGCAAATTAAATGGCCTTAAAAAGACCAGTATTATTCGACCTGGGCAGAAGATAAAGGTGAAATAATCTGTTTCCCATTTGCGTGCCCAAAGCCGCTGTGATCCCATATAATAGAATTTCTTCTATTTTCCTTCAAATTTTAATTAAGTGCCGATTCTTATTTTTACGAAATTAAATGTTCGCTAAGCATTGTTATATAGTTATTTACAGGTTTATTCTGTAATTTTTAATATACAATAAATCATATCTTTTATTTCATAACCGATATTTGTGTTTGGTTCTTATTCAAGTATGTAGATTCATGTTTTTCTATGTGTAGAGATATACGCTTCGAAGTAGAGAATAAAACCATACCATAAAATCAACCATAAATACAATTTAACATGAGTAAAACCTTGTGGGTCATAGACCCTGTGCATTCAGAAATCACCTTTAAAGTACGCCACATGATGATTACCAATGTGGGCGGATGTTTTGACCATTTTGAGGCTAAAATGAGATCCAGTGCAGATGATTTCTCTGATGCTGAAATGTCATTTGAAGCAAGTATTGACAGTGTAAATACGCGAAATGAAAATAGAGATACACACTTAAAGAGTGCTGATTTTTTTGATGCCGAAAACCATCCAAAACTATCTTTTGTATCTTCTAAACTCACCAAAAAAGATCAAAACCAATACACATTGGAGGGCGATATCACCATTCGTGGAGTTCAGAAGAAGATTGAATTACAAGCTGAGTATTTGGGCTCTGTTATTGATCCTTGGGGTCAAGTAAAAGCGGGTTTTGAAATAGAAGGTTCCATAGACAGAACAGCATTTGGCCTCAACTGGAATACTGCGTTGGAAGAAGGCGGTGTGGCCTTGTCAGAATCGGTAATGCTCAAGATTACCGTGCAAATGATCAAGCAGTTTTGAAAACTTCTGTAGTCCATTCTGACTCCAATTTTCTAACCCGTTTCCTCAAGAAAAGGTTAAAAACCGAGCAGAAAGTATATCTCGTGTATGGAGCCTTATTTGGGCTCCTATTCCCCGTGTTAGGTACATTGTGGGATTGCCTTTGGCGTTTTGGAACCGTAGGTTGGAACGAAATTGTGCAAAGCCAAACGCAAGTACCTACCCTGTGGATTATTGATATGGCGCCCTTCATACTCGGAATCGTATCCTCCTTTGCAGGCAGGGCCTTGGATATGGTGAATATGAAGAATGAGGAATCGCAACAACGCTATACTGAAATGGTGAAGCTGCGTCAAATGGCAGATACTGCGAATGCTGCCAAAAGCGAATTCTTGGCCAACATGTCGCATGAAATACGCACTCCAATGAACGCCATTATTGGGATGAGTTATTTGATGCACAAAACACAGCTCAACGCCAAACAACTCGACTACAACCAAAAGATTGAGGTTTCAGCGCGAAATCTGCTTCGCATCATCGATGATATTCTCGATTTTTCTAAGATTGAAGCAGGGAAACTTACCCTAGAACATACCAGCTTATTCATGGATGAATTGGTGTCGGAAGTGGCCGATTCATTGTATCCTAAAATGCAGAAAAAACCTGCAGTAGAATTGGTAACCTATGTTGACCCCAATATACCACCCGTAGTACTTGGTGATAGCGTTCGCCTACGTCAAGTGCTTCTCAACTTAACGGATAACGCCATAAAATTCACCGAATCTGGAGAAGTAAATGTATCTGCCAAATTGGTAAAACTACTTCCCTACGGCGTTATTGTGCATTTCAGTGTGAGAGACTCGGGAATTGGTATAAGCCAAAATCAATTACAAAAACTCTTCTCTCAATTCCAACAAGCCGATTTATCTACTACCCGAAAATACGGTGGAACAGGGCTCGGCCTTGTGATCTGTAAACGCATTGTAGAAATGATGGATGGTGAACTTACTGTAGACAGCCAACTTGGATCTGGATCAGAATTTCATTTTAATGCCTTCTTTAATCTCGCCAATGAAGCCACCAACACGGAATCTGAACAACTATCACTACACGGTAAAAAAGCCTTGCTCGTTGACGACTCAGATACCGCCCGCATGGTGTTGCATGAAATGCTCGCCTCACTCGGTTTTCAAGTAATCATTGCCAAGGATGCCTACGAAGCCATAGATATATTTGAAAGAGAACAAAGCTCTGAAGAACCCTTAACCTTAATGGTGGTGGACTGGCAAATGCCCGGAATGGATGGCCTGGAAATGGTGCGAGAGATTAGAGCCAAACAAGGATTTAATATTCCGTCTATTCTCATGGTTACAGCCTATGGCTTGGAATCTGTGAAAGATGCTGCCAAGCAAAAATTGGTAGATGGGGTGCTATTGAAACCAATCAATACCTCTACGCTGAACGACACACTCAACGCGATTCTTCATAAACAAACCCACAGCACCAAACAAAAAATAGAGCAGCTTCCGGATGTTGAGAGTTTCAAGAAACACCTCGAAGGAACAGTAGTACTGCTTGCTGAGGACAATGATATAAACCTTGAACTGGCCCTGGAACTCTTGGCAGATGTAGGTGTGGAATGCGTCACCGCAAGAAATGGCAAAGAAGCCCTTGAAAAAGTAGGCCAACAACCTATCGATGCTGTGCTCATGGACATTCAAATGCCAGAAATGGATGGCTTAACAGCCAGTAAAAAAATCCGTGAAAATCCTGCCTTTGCACAACTTCCTATTTTGGCAATGACTGCCCACGCTATGAAAGGCGAAAAAGAAAAAAGTCTTGCCGCTGGGATGAACGATCATATTACCAAGCCCATCGAGCCTACGATACTCTACAACGCGCTGCTGAAATATATCAAAGGCATCGAAATTCATGGACAAATTCAAAGTACCAAAACAGCTGCGGTACATCCTGAAATTCCAGGCTTGAATGTTGCTGAAGGCATTAGCAGGGCAGGGAATAAAATAGAAACCTATTTTAAATTACTGCGCACTTTTGTTAAGAATTACAGCTCAGGAAAAGATAAATTATTAGGCCTATTATCAGACAAGGATATTCATGGTTTGTCTGAATACTTACATGGTCTGGCGGGTGTTTGCGGAAATATTGGAGCCAAAGAACTCTACGCATTGTCGTATCCGCTTTCTAGTAATTTTAAAATGCTGATTAGCGAGAATATCCTGAATATTTCTGTACCGCAAATCAAACAATTAGAATCCATTGCAGACATGTTGCAAGACTTAATTGGAGAAATTGAACATGCGCTGCCCAAGGAGAATACCCATGAACAGCAAGGGGCTGCCGAAATTTCAGAGGAATCGTTGAAGGCCGCAATTGCAGAAATTCTTAAACTGGCACAGGCTCAAGATTCTACTGCGGGAGAACGTTGTGAGGCATTGCTCACACAATATACCTTGGAAGCTCCCCTCTCAGAAAAGTTACAACAGATTCGATCCCTATTGGATGAGTTTGAATTTGATAAAGCCACAGCACTTTTAGCACAGCTATGATAGAAAAAGCCACCCTCCTCATTGTAGATGATTCTGTGGAGAATCTTCAAATCCTTTCTGGCCTGCTCAAGGAAGAATACAAACTTATCATTGCCAAATCAGGGGAAAAAGCCCTAGAAATAGCGCGCAATCAGGAGCCACCTGACCTCATCTTATTAGATGTGATGATGCCTGGCATGAATGGTTTTGAAGTGTGCGATGCCCTAAAAAAAGATTCAAGCACCCAAAATATTCCTGTAATATTCTTAACCGCACTCAATGAGGTTGCTGATGAGACCAAAGGATTTCAAGTAGGCGGTTCTGACTTCATCATTAAACCCTTTAACCCGGATATTGTTAAAGCGAGAATCCGCACCCATCTCGACCTTATGCAGGAGAGAAAAAAGTCGGAATCCTTGCTAAAAATCCTGCTCCCAGAAAATGTAATTTCCGACCTCATTACCCATGGTAAACATGTACCGGTAATGCATGAAAACGTGAGCATTATGTTTTGTGATTTTGTGGGCTTTACCTCCATTTCATCGCGGCTTTCACCCGAAATACTCATTGATGAATTGTCGGTAATTTTCTCTGAGTTTGATGAAATCTGCGCAAAAAATGGGGCTACGCGCATCAAAACCATAGGTGATGCCTACATGGCCACCACCGGCTTAAACCTGTTTAATCCCGATCATGCTAACCAATTGGTACAAACAGGAATCGACATTATTCAATTTTTGGAATCGCGCAATACTACTGCAGCGCAGCAATGGCATTGTCGAATAGGTATTCACTCTGGCAGTGTCATCGCCGGTATCGTGGGTAAAACAAGGTATGTATATGACGTACTTGGCGACAGTGTAAACATCGCGTCTCGTGTAGAATCAGCGGGTGTTAACATGAAAGTTACCATTACAGACGAAACCCGCAAGCTGCTGCATCCACAATACAAAACGCAATCCTTAGGCCTAACCATTCTCAAAGGCAAAGGCGAAATGCACTTGCATGCGATAGAATAAGCGTTTGATTTTAAACACTATTACGGAGTAATTTAGAATGATCATTCTAGATTAAAACACGAGATTTATGGCGGATGAGCTGCGCTGATCCTGGGGGGAGAGTTACATAGCTAAAACCCTATATCTGCTGCGCAGATATGGTTTTTTTATTGGCACCCCAAATTCAAGCAAGCTTGATTTGGGTGCCAATAAAAAAACCCGGCATTCGCCGGGTTTTTGCTTTGTGGAGATAATCGGATTCGAACCGATGACCCCTTGCATGCCATGCAAGTACTCTAGCCAGCTGAGCTATACCCCCATCGTATTTGTTGAATGTTGCTTGCGCAACAATCAGCCGCAAAGATGCATCAATTCTGTAACTTTTACAAGACCCGCGCTGAGAATACTGCAAGTCTTACCCTTGCAATGTGCGCACAATTTCCACCGCGACGGTCTCCGAAGCTGGCCTATTGCCTAATGTGTTCCGCAATTCATCGTACCCCTGCAAAACCGCACCACGGCCTGGCTCGCTGAGGATTTTTTCCAATTCTATACGGGTTCGTTCCGCTGTAAAATCCGCCTGCAGCAACTCCGTCAACAAAGCGCGGTTCAGAATCAAGTTCACCAGGCCGAACCACTGCAGCTTTACCAACAGCTTGCCAATGCGGTAGGTCAAACCCGCCACACGATAGCACACTACCTGGGGCACACCAAATAACGCCGTTTCCAAGGTAGCTGTTCCAGAAGCCACCAAGGCAGCTTGCGCATGACTCAGCACTTCGTGTGTTTGTCCTTTCACAATTTTTACCGCCTCAATGCCCTCAAATTGTTGGTACCACGCCACATCAAAATCAGGCGCCGCAGCCACAATAAATTCATAGTCGGGGAACTGCTTTGGAATTTCCAAAAAGGTGGGGAGTATGCGCTGTATCTCACTAATTCTGCTGCCAGGCAGCACAGCAATGATAGGTTTCGTGATGCCAAGTTCTGTTGCCCATGTTCCGCTAGAATGGTATTGATCTACCTGCTCCTTGCTGGGATTGCCCACATACACTGCTTCTATTCCGTGTTTCGCGAAATAGGCCTTCTCAAATGGCAATATGCAATACAGCCGGTCCACATTCTTTTTTATCTGCTTTACCCGACTCTCGTTCCAAGCCCATACCTTGGGCGCAATGTAGTAATGCACTGGAATACCATGCTTTTTTGCAAATGCGGCCAAGCGCAGATTAAAACCCGGATTGTCTATCAAAATAAGCACATCCGGCCGGTGGGAGAGTATATCTTCTTGTGCTTGTTTAAGATACGCCGATATTTTGCGCAGGTGGGTCAAAACCTCCCACAAACCCATATAAGCCCTATCTTTATAATGAGACACAAGGTTGCCCGAGGCTTTCGCCATAGCATCGCCGCCCCAGCAGCGAAATTCAGCTTTTGAATCTGCCGCCTTTAAGGCTTCAATGAGTTTGCTTCCGTGGATATCCCCACTCGCCTCTCCTGCAACCAAATGGTACTTCATAGCGCATTCAGTTCAATCAATACAGCCCACATCACACATAAAATAGTGGCGATGAGCCAACCCCTGCCAAAAAAGATCAGACTGTCGCGCTTCATGATTAAAAAGAAAATGCCAATATTGGATGCCACACCCAACTGAAAATAGGTGCTGTAAAATGCAATTCTATGCAATACGGAGTAAACATAGGATTCCATCTGCACCCCTTGTAACATGGCAATGATTCCGCCCAAGAGTATGGGAGGTATAAAACCACACAAGAGGCCCGCCACGGTATGTAACCAGCGATTAGGCATCGAATTCCCAGTTGTTTAAGGTGGAAATACGGCCATGGTCGGTAAGATCAAACATGGTTGGTACAATGGAAATATAGCCATTGGCCAAGGCCCATTCATCTGTATCCGTTCCATGATCCATATTGATAAACTTGCCTGTCATCCAGTAGTATTTTCTTCCAAACGGATCGGTGCGTTCGTCAAACTCTTCTTTCCAACGCGCCACAGCCTGTCTGCACACTTTCATGCCTTGAATTTCTCCTTTTGGAATATTTACATTTAATAACGTTCCATAGGGCAAATCATTGTTCAGCACCGCCTTCGCAATTTTTTGTACCCAGGGCATTACAGATGCAAAATCCGCATCCCAGCTGTAGTCACAAAGGGAAAATCCAATGGCTTTCATCCCGTCAATGGCGCCTTCAACCGCAGCACTCATGGTACCGGAGTAGATTACATTGATGCTAGAATTGCTGCCGTGATTGATACCTGAAACCATCAAATCAGGTTTGCGGGGCAGCAATTTGTCTATTGCCAACTTCACGCAATCCACCGGCGTGCCGCTGGTTTGCCAAGCCTGCACGCCATGGTGTATATCAACTTGGGTTAGCCGTATGGGCTCGTTAATGGTAATGGCATGCCCCATGGCACTTTGCGGTTTATCAGGGGCCACTACAATGACTTCACCTAGGGTTTTCATGCACTCAATAAGGTGCGAAATTCCAGGGGAAGTGATTCCATCATCGTTGCTAATGAGTATAAGGGGACGTTCAGACATTGCTACAAAAATCGGGGAATTGAATGGATTTGTAAAGCAAAACCATTTGTCAGCAAAAAGTAATTCAGAATATTCAAACGCAACTCCGTAAGATTATAGCGTCTTACAACTATGAGAACTTGTTTTCTTACCCTTCTCTTGCTCTTCGGATTTTCACAAGTAAAGTCTCAAACCAAAGCGGTTTATGGAAAAGACACAAGCACTTCGAGTGCAAGTGGCGTGTTGTTCGACAATGGTGCGGATACAGGGAATTACTCCGTCAGCAATAATTCCTCATTCTTTAGAATCCAAAACTGCAGCGCCACAGTTGTACATGCGCATTTTACACAACTTAAGTTTGCCAAAGGCAATGGAAAAATCCACTTGTATGATGGCACGGATACCCTAGGCAAACGGTTGAGTCCCACTGACGGAATTACGTATAAAAACCAAGTGAATTGGTTGTCTAAAAACATTAATGCCACTTCAGGTTCCCTTACGGTTGTCTTTACGGCACAAGCAGGCGGCAGCGACAGTGGTTTTGCCCTCCGCTGGGAAATTGAAACAGACATCCAAAAAAAACCGGGAACGTCCTTTTACACCGCTTGCGACACTGTATATACGGGCAATGAAATATCATTTCTCGGAACGGTAACCTCCCCTATAAAACAGATAGCCTGGGAATACTTCGACCCCAGCAATGCTGGCCTTTCTCTAAATAAAATCTATAACCATACGTTTACACTAGCAGGTACCGAAACCCTCTGCCTCACGGCCAAGACCTGTCTGGGTGCAGACACCTTTTGTAAGAATCTCCAGGTGGTAGATGTTACAGATACCGTGAATATTGACTGTATTGTCTCTGACCCATCGCCGGAAATAGGAAAAGAAGTACAGCTCATCTCCCACTCCTGTCAAGCCTCTAACTATGAGTGGCAAATCCTACCCTCGCATTTCATGCTGGTAAGCGGCAGCTCTTTGAATGCAAAAAATCCTAAAATCATCTTTTTAAAGGACACCTGCTACACCATAAGCCTTACCGCTTGGAATGCCATTGCCGGAAAAAAAAATTCGGTAAAAACCATTACCAAACCCGCATTTATTTGCGCCAAATCTTATAGCATAGGCACCGTAACTGGAAAAGTAAAGTCCTATGTGCCTTTGCAAATCTCTATTTATGATCCTCAATTTAGTGATACGCTGCAGTTTCATCGCGACAGCCTCAAAACCTATGAATTGCTCGGTGCACAAAAACCCCTTATCGCGTATTGTTCACAACCAAATTTCATACATATTAGGCCTAAATCTATAACAGATACAATCCAGTTTTCAATTTGGTTAGACAAAAATAGAAATGGCAAATTCAATGATCCGGGTGAAGCACAAACAGTGAATGGAACCATTTACCAAGAAGACATTCAATTTACCAGTAACTTGGTAAGCACCCATTCCTTATTGTCTCTCTATGGTGAAAGCAGAATGCGCATTGCCTTTTCATCACTGCAATCCACCATCAATCCAGATTCTATAATTGGCGATGGAAGCTTTACAGACATTGTATTTGTCAATGGCAGACACCTTGCTGCACCTACCATTCATACGATTTACAAGGATACGATTACCCTATACAATAAGCAGGTGGGAACCCTTTGTTTTAATCCAATTATCGGAACCGATATCTGGGCTGAAGATCAATTCGAAGGCAATTTGAATCAGAATATTATTATTAATACAAATGTAAATTGCGAAATTTCGGGCACCTATTATTACAACATTTCGGTGTGCAATTGCGCAGGATTTTGCGCCAATAAAACACTCATTGTTCAATACTATTTTGATACCCTAGCACCAACAATTTCGCTGAATACTGCAGATACCATTTGCCACGAAATCTATACAGAATATACGCCTGTCACACCCACGATTACCGACCCTCCGCATAGCCCATCCGATGTGCAGTTGCAATATGCTGCTACTATTTTAGTAAACCAAAAAGGACTGTATTCTGAAAGTTATATTGCCACGGATAAAGCGGGCAATAAAACAACGAAAACAAGATACGTTCTTGTGGATACCTGCAATAAAACGAATAGGTATGAAACTCCATTAGAAATACCATTTACTGTATATCCAAATCCAGCATCTTCTTCACTCATATTAAAATCTACACAACCCTGTGTGGCCACCTTTTTCAATATTGCAGGTAAACAGATTGTACGTATTAATTTGAATGAATTATCGGCCTATGAATCCATAAATACTGCTACTTGGGAAGATGGAATATATACAATGCTATATAAAAGTGATACACATTATAGCATTCATAAAATAATATTTATTCATTAATTTTATTGCAACCATTTCCTGACTTTGCGTCATATATATACCTGTCCTATAGCGGGTAAACCATATGATTTGCGTTATATGTTTTTTCATTTTATTTTGGAAATGACCCCTCATTTTATGTGCAATTAAATGCACTATAATTCAATGAGAAGTACTGCCACATTTCCTTTCTTTTGTTTTGAAATCCCGAAAGCGAACCACTTTTGGGATTTTTTGCATTCAGACTTCGCACAGCTACGCATTCAAAATCTGTGGGCTCCGTTTTTTACATTCCCCTTCCCTGCGTAACTTTGCAGGACCATGCAGGACAAATACGCCAAACGCGGGGTGAGCAGCCAAAAAGAAGATGTGCATAACGCCATCAAAAACGTAGATAAAGGCTTGTTCCCAAAGGCTTTTTGCAAAGTCATTCCCGACTTTATGGGCAATGACGAAAGCTATTGCAACATTGTACATGCGGATGGCGCCGGAACAAAAAGCAGTCTCGCCTATATGTATTGGCGCGAAACAGGTGACATTTCAGTATGGCGTGGCATTGCCCAAGATGCCATTGTAATGAATACCGACGACCTGCTGTGTGTTGGCGTAACAGGTCCTTTTCTTTTAAGCAGTACCATTGGCCGCAACAAAAGCCTGATCCCAGGCGAAGTTATAGCCGAAATCATCAATGGAACTGAGGCCTTCTGCGAAGAAATGCGTGCCCATGGCATTGACATTATTACTACAGGCGGCGAAACTGCCGATGTGGGAGATTTGGTGAAAACCATCATCGTAGACAGTACCCTCGCAGCACGTGCAAAAAGGGATGCGATTATCAGCAACCACACCATCGCTGCCGGTCAAGTAATTGTTGGATTTGCAAGCTATGGCCAAGCCAGCTATGAAAATGAATATAATGGAGGCATGGGGAGCAATGGACTTACCAGCGCCCGCCATGATGTGTTTCATTCCAGTTATAGAAGCCAGTACAAAGAATGCTATGACAACGCACTTCCCGACGATGTAGTGTTTTGCGGGAGCAAAAAACTTACCGATGCTGTTGAAGGAAGTCCGCTAGATGCCGGAAAATTGGTCTTATCTCCTACCCGCAGCTACGCGCCCCTGATCAAGGCTATTTTAGATACCCATCGCAGCCACATTTATGGCATGGTGCATTGTTCTGGTGGTGGCCAAACCAAAGTCCTGCACTTTGCTGATAACGTGCATGTAATTAAAGACAACCTCTTGCCTATTCCACCGCTATTCAAGTTAATTCAAGAAGAAAGTGGTACAGCATACCAAGAGATGTTTAAAGTGTTTAATATGGGGCACCGCATGGAAATCTATACCGATGAAAAAAGCGCGGCAGATATGATAGAAATTGCAGCGCAATTCAATATTCAGGCCCAAATCATTGGTCATGTACTTCCCCATACGGGCAAAAAACTCACCCTTACCGGACACTGGGGAAGCCTAGAGTATTAAGCGCAACTCCAGCCTTTCTCGCCTTCGCAAATCCCTCTTTAAAAGGCATACAGCTTCCTTTTGCTGTGCTTTGTATGCTTTTAAATTGACTTCACACAGTCAAAAGGGCTTCTCGCATGCGCGTTCTGTAGCTTGACTCATTGTGGCGATTTCAAACAAAAAAAGCATGCAGCTTTGAAGTATGAAAAATCGTGTCATACTCTTTGGTTTTGCCAGTATTATGCTACTCACAAAACTCCATGCCCAAGCCACAGGCAATGTAATTTACAATTCAAACAACCGCTTTTTTCAAAACAATACCTATAAGGAAACTGCAGGAAAAAAATACAGAAGCTCCGAAGCGTATTCCAACAACACACACAATTACACGTCGGCAGCGCATAATGACTTCACCATTTCTACTTTTAACCAAAGTTCGAATGAAGTGATTATCAATATCAATGTATTATACAATGCCAAACCCAGCGGATATATGGCCATTTTTCATATGAATCAATCTGGGAAAAAAATTAGCGATTTGGACACCCAAGTCAATAAAAAAGTAAACAAGTTTAAAGAGATGGCAAAGGCTGCTGGCATTGGTCCTGAGAACTTCT
>Ga0315904_10007145_pt1 | contig 15049 bp, 23 predicted proteins | sample LakEriMetagenome_6_FD_203529 | JGI IMG/M metagenome (GOLD analysis project Ga0315904, IMG submission 203529) | Freshwater fungal communities from buoy surface, Lake Erie, Ohio, United States - Buoy 12 MA120 | ecosystem: Environmental > Aquatic > Freshwater > Lake | place: USA: Lake Erie, Ohio... | reverse complement strand
TCCAGTTGCCTTTTCCCACTTAGCCCACTCTGGCGGTTGAGCAATATAAGTTGCTGACTCGCCAGAGTTATATTCAATTGTGATTGATAGTTTCATAGCTCCCGATGCTCCGATCTCTTAGCTGAAGGTCTCTGTAGGTGTTCCAACTACCGTCATCGTCCAAGTATCAGTAAGCGCTCCTGGTGCTGCGCCGCCTGCTGCTGGGAAGATTGGCAATACATTGAAAGCAAATACTGCGCCAGTTACGGCTGTGAATGAAACTGCGAGTGTGGTGTTAGGTGCTGTTTCAGCATCAGCCCACATTGCTTCGAATAGTGAGCTAGTAGCTCCCCAATCCTGTAGCAGTTCAATTGTAAATGTCCATTGCTTATCAACGGACTTATAAGCGCGACCATCAAGGGTCTGATAGGTCTCGATAATTGTTTCGCAGCTGAGAACTGCGCTTGTTGCCTGGGCATCGTAAGCAGCGCTATCGAGTGTAAAGGTTACATCGCGCCCAGTTATTACTGTAGTTGGCATTTGGGTCTCCTATGCGGTTTGCTCGTAGCGGACGCTCAAGCGTATGTCTGCAACCAATAAATTGGTCGTTCCTACTGTTGTTACTGACGGCCTATCGACTGTCGATAACTCATACTTGGAAGCGTTTAGCGCTCCAAGAATACTAATGATTAATTGCTCTAAATTGTCCAGAGAAGCGGCGTTGCTGAAATACGCAACGCAAGCAGTAACTGTGTAATTTAATTTGACGCGAGTAGTTGATTTGCCTAAGACCTCAAGCTCCATATAAGGCGCATCTGGGACAACTACGATTGCTGGAACTATTGGCGCTTCTGGAACTGAGTCGTAAATATTAGCGGTGCATCCTGCTAAAGCAGTTTTAATTGCGCCTCTAACATCTGTAGCAATTGTTGATGCTGGCATTAGCCCACCATAGTTTCGACATCAAGATATGGGCCAAGTAAGCCAGTTACTTTGGCGAGTAAATTCTTAGATAGGCGGTAAGGAGTAACTGCGAAATCTACGCCTTCGATTGATCCACCAGCGGCGGTTCTGGATTGGAAGATTTCAACGGAGATAGCCAAAATAGCAGCTTCAGCATTGGGGTTTCCGACATAGGTCGATAATCCAGATAGCGCAGCGTTTCCTGCTGGGATGATATTTTTTTCCAATATGTCTGCATTGGTGATTGCGACTGTAAATACATAATCTGAAATTTCGTCATTGGTTACTGTGTGAGTGCCATTGAAAGGAGCTCCGCAGCCAGTAATAATTACGGATTGGCCTTCTGTGAATTCTTGAATTGTTGCAGTTTCAAAGTAAGCAATATTATTGGTCAGCTTGACTTTGTTAATCTTGCTTTGAAAAGTAACTAGCATTGGGAGAACTAGATTCTCCGAAGCATCTACTATGTCGCCTAAATAAGCGTCTGAATATAGGGATGACGAAACGCCAAGGATCGTCCTAAGCTCTGTGGCCGTAACTATCGTAGGCATTTCGTCATCCTTTCAAGCACTTAGGTGAGGGGCCAGCTCGGGAGCGGACTGGCCCTCACTTTTTTTAATTAACTACGCAACCATCCAACGATAAGCGCCAGCGCCTACCTTTGTTGCTAGTGCGCCATAACCATAGTAAGCAACTTTGATTTGACCAGTTGCTACCTGAGCAGTCTCCAAGCGGAAACGGCTTGACTCATACCAAGTATAAGCCTCTGGATTGATGATGATGATTGTGTTATCGCCAACACCAGAGCCAGTTGTGAGATTGCGATCTACGCGGAAGTTAAGACCGAGAAGATTTCCAGTTGCAGAACCTGCGCCGAGATTTCCACCTTGATTCATATTGCCAATCAAGTTCTGATAAATCGGACGGCCAGCATCAGCTAGATTCTGGATTGCGCCCCATTGCTGAGGTGATGCGATGATATTTTGTGCGAATCCAAGAGTGTTGGAATAGATTGAAACTCCAGCATCGGATACGAAGTCAAGAAGTCCAGCTGCATCAAGAGTGCGGTTTCCGCCATCTGTTCCACCAGCAATTAAGCCAGTTACTACTGCGACATCTGTTGCCTTTGCATAGGCATATTCCATTTGACGAACTAGCTCATCAAAGAACGCTGGTGAAGAGCGGTCGAGAAGTTCTACTGAGAACTCTTGTCCGCCTGCATACTTCTTAACGGAAACTGAAAGGAACTCAGAAGTCATTCCTGTCTCATCAATTGTTGCTTCTTCAGCTTCTTCTCCAACTGTTGGAACGGCAGTTAGTTTAGGAATCTCAAAGCTCATTCCAGCATCTGGAAGAACGCCGCGAGATACTGAATCAACTGCTGGACGATCAGCATTTGCTAGAGGGTTAATTACCTCGGTTAGGCTGCGCACCGGAACGAGGCCGCTATTGTTGGAAGTATTATCGTCTGCTGCGCGAACATAAGCGCGAGCATCGTCATTTCCTAGAGCAGCGCGAACGCTCATCTCTAGATATTTTGCCTTTGTAAATTCAAGGCGAGGGGTTGTGTAGAAAGCAGGCTTTGGAGCTGCTGCTTCTACTTTGGCTGCTTCTACCGCTTCTTCAACGGCAGGAGCAGGAGCGGTAGTGTCGGACACTTGGTCTCCTTCGGTTGGGTTCTCTGAATCAGCGGTTGCCAAATCAGAATCTTCTTTTGGTGCTTCATTCTCGGATGCTGCTACTTCGCTTACGCGAGCAGAATCAATTGCAGGATCAGTAACTAGAGAAACTTCATCTAGGGTTGCTGAAGTAATCTGCATTACGCCTTTGTTATTTGTCCATTCATTTATTTGAGCGCCTACGCTAAATCCATCGCGTAGCCCTTCAGTTGCTTCAACTAAGGCATCTTCTCCGGCCATAGTATTGGCAATCTTAAAAGTCGCCTCAATTCCGTTAGCAGTTACATTGTGAGAAACCATTTTGCCAATTGGGCGAGTGCGGTCGTGCTCCAGAAGGAGCTTGACTGGCTTAATCTCAATGCTATCTGCTGCGAATACTGTCGGGCCTACTGAGGTATTTCCTTGCTCATTCCAAGTAACGATAGTCCCAGTAATCGTTCTCTTTATTGTGTCGGCAGCGGTAACTGCCATTGGCATATTAACCTTCATTTGGTATCAAGTCCTCTTCTCGCTGAATCTGCTCAACGCTCATCGCGCCAATGCGGTTTAGGATTTCATAAACTTGCGCTCTTTCTAATGCGTTACCGCGTAAGAAATCGTCAAGTGCAAAGCGCACCATTACTGGATTTGGAACAAAGTCCGGTAATGATAAGCGTTCCTCAATCGCTTTAAGGATTGGGCGAAGTGAGAAATCAACTAATGAGCGCCGCTCGGACACCGCGTTTGAATAAGTCATAGAAGTCGCTTCGGCGCTCAAGAAGTAAGCAGGGATGCCGCAAGCTCTAGCCAATTCGAGCGCTACATATTGACGGCCTTCTGCAAGTTGCAATGATTTAGGATCAAAGCCAAATTGCTCAAGATTTACATCAGCATTTAGAAATGCAGTAGAGCGAGATTGACGCGCAGTTTTCCAAGCGCTAAGAAGTGCTGAAATTCTTTCGGCAGTTAGATTAGTTCCATTAGATTTGAGAACCATAGTTGGAGCAGGCTCTTTAGCATAATTTACTGCTGCGTTCTCAAGATATACGGCAGCTGCAATTGTTTTACCAGCTCTGTGAAGCAATCCTTCATCTGGGCCATCAAATCGGATAATAGAGCCAACTCCTTGAAGTGGAACTGACTTGCCATCGACTTTATATCCAGTAATTTCAGTATTTAAGAAATCTGTATCAACTGTAACGCGGTCTGGGCTGACGCGAGTCCAAGCTCTTACTCTACCGCCATCGGTTGATGAATACATTTCTAAGACTTGACCATACCCAGCACCATAAAGCCAAATATCTTCAGCGAGCCAGTTATAAATTACGAATCCTGCAACCCTTGGGTCTGGCTGATTAATAACGCGATGCGGATCTACATACTGTCCAGTTATGCGATTGAAAGTTGTAAGAGGTAATGAGCCAATAGTTCCGCAGATGATATTGCGAGCTCTAGCAACGGATGGAACACTCATTGCTAATTGGCGAGTAGTATTAGTTGCACCGCCAAGAATATTATAAACTGAATCGCTAATCTGGACGGGAGTCAGCGCGGCTGCAACATCTGAAACCTTAGTAGGCTTAGCCGTCTGAACCTGTGGAAATAGGAAATCTCTTATAGCACCCATTGCTTACATTGTAAGCGAGCAGACTTACACTATTTGAATATCTACTCCGCTTTCAGCCATCGTTGCGTAGTGTGTCGCTAAAGCTGAAGCAATCGCTCCGCAAATAGTCGTATTACTTACTTTGCGACCCATTACCCATCCGCCATCACCGAAAGGGAGTTTGACGGCGGATAGGCATTGCTTGGTTAGCTCTTCCTGTCCCGAGTGAGCTAACCGCTGAGATGAAATTGCTCCCAGTAATTCATCGCAGCTTTGGGCATAATCAAGGCCATCTATTGGCTCGACTCTTATTCCAGCAGGAGCTAACCTAGCCGCTACCGCTGACGCAGTTCTAGCTGAATAGGCAACTAGTTGGACTGGGTATTTTCTAACCCATTCCGCCACATCATTAGCCATTGCTTTATCATCAAGATTGGCAGGGTTATGCCAAGTCTGAAGCAATATCACTTGGAACTTATCGCCTTCAAGTCTTTGGCTAGCAACTAGCGCGCCTTCTTTTCTGCTAGGGCTTAGATCAATAGCCAGCCAAGTATCAGCTTCAGGGTCAAGTCGAAGGCCCTCAACTTTGCAACTTTCCCATTGAGACGGATTAATAACTGGGTTAATCGTATCGACCCATTGGCATAAGACTTCTGTGCGCACAATATCCTCGGGGTCTGATAAGACGGCTCGGATATTATCTGGATGAACTGTTAGGCCGAGAGATGGGTTAGCTTGGCAGACACCTAGCCAGAAGGTTGGCGAGTTATCAAATTTAATACCGGTCGGAGCAGACCATTCGAACCAGCCAATATCGTCATTACCGCCAAAGATGGCGGCCATCGCTCTTTCCCTTAGTTTATTTAGAACGATTGAGTGTTGATCTCCAGCATTTGAATAAACCCATATTTGAGGATTGGCTGAAGCCATTTGCGTATATCGCAAAGCAGACCAGACATCTTCATCCTTATATTCCCGAGCTTCGTCTAGGTGTATCGTTTCAGGTGCAGCGATGCCTCGACCAGCAGAGTTATTGGCCCTGACGATATATCGGCGACCTTCGGTAAATTGGAGTTCCTGAAATCCTTTACTTTCCAGCTTCTTAGTAAATTCAGCAGCTAGTCTGGGATTCTGTTCAATAATTCCATAGATCTTATAAAACAATTCAGCTGAAGTAGTTAGTTTATGAGCCGTATGGACTTGGAGTTTTTCCTTTAAAACATAGATTCTGAATAAGATTTGAAGCGCCATAAAGGTTGATTTACCCTGCTGACGAGCGCAAAGTAAAGTAACTACTGGGTGAGCCCATCGGCCATCAGGTTTATATTTCAAAGTATGGTGAGCAAGCCATTGCTGCCAAGGCATCAATTCAAAGCCAATTTCTTCGCAGAACTTAATCATTTGCTCGCCGTAAGAGGGTAAATCATTGAGTTTTGTGTGAATACGCGGTTCTGGCACACCTCGGTAAGCCGATTCGTCCCTGACTCGGACAATCTCACCCAATTCAGCCAGAGCAAGCTCTTTCATTCTTGGTAATGCCTCGCCGAGCCATTTTCAGGGAAAATCTTCCCAATGGGGGTCGTGGGTCTGGATGCGCGCTCAAAAAAGGTAGGGGTCATACGATCTCGCTTAGAACTATTGCATTGAGAACAACAAGCCACCATATTAGAAGCTTCATCAGTTCCACCCTTGCTGATAGGTATCAAGTGATCAACTGTATTGGCTTTTAGTCCGCAGTAATGGCAGGTATTGTAATCGCGTTGCAACACTTGCAATCTAGTCCGCTGATAGTAAGTTGAGTTATATCTTCTGCTCAATGCCAGCCCTTGGTCTCTAAGTGATGAAGCGCAGCGCAAGCGCCACCATCTTTATATCTGTGCCTTATGTATTTAATATGCGCATCTATTTGCTTCTTAGGGCTAAGGTCTCTATACCAAGTAGAACGCATCTGGCCAAGGCCATAGTGCGATCCATTCCGAGCGCGATAATCCCAGCGAGACTCTTTATGAATTAGCCAGTTATAACATTGGAATTCTGACCAATCCATTTTATTGTAAGCATAAAGCTTTAGATTCATATCTGCTTTTGCTGGGCTTTGATTAAATATAAGTAATGCAGCTGCAATCGCTGAAGCCATCAGGCGAAAGCAATGGCCCCCCTCAACCTCTTGGCTTGGGCCAGCTGCGCGCCCGTCCAACGGCGAGAGTGTATCACCTAAGTCAATAGGCATTAATATAAGTCCTGTTCAGAGCGGTGTTTCATATCCACTCCATCTGGCATATCCATATGATCATCTACATCTCTCCAGATTGGATATATATCATCTTTCATTCTAACTCCCATATTTTTTTAAATTCTAACTGGCCTGATTGAAACGCGTTCTTCAGCGTTTCTTTGCCGTCGCTATGGAACTTAGTCATTAAATAAGGCTCTGACTGACTGCCTTCTAACCAATCAATTACTTCACCATTTGGATCAATTACCATATCGTCCAGATAATTGAACTTATCTAATATCGCATCAATTGATGATTCTCTTACTGACTCAACTATTTCACTAGGGATATTAGCTCTAACCCAATCAATGAATCGCTTATCTGACTTAATAACCCACTTAAATTTAGGCTTAGTAGTAGTTACATAGGCAATCACATCATCACCATATTCAGCCTTGACCCTATCTGCGCCAATAGCGTCCATCTCGGCCTGTAGAGCCGTTCTTAGCCTATCCTTGGCCTTCTTAGCCTCATCAGCTATTAGGCTGACTGCTGCTAGTTCCAGACTCAGTTCCTTGATTCCCATTCCTACGCTCCCTTTCGTTAGCTCTTCTTAACCTAGTTTCAAGCGATTCTAGGTTGATACCGCAATCTTTAGCAATGAACTCCTTATCAAATCCCCATTCCATCAGCTGACGGATATATCTAATAGAATGGGGTTTGCTCATTTGTCCTTCCCTGCCCAGCCTTCGCCTTTAAAGTGGATTGGATTGGGTCTCCACACTCTCCACATAGGAACCTTGCAATTATCGCAGATTACTTCACTTCTTAAGGTAATTGGCTGATATTCATCCTTTGTTGCTTCGCATTTATCGCAGCGATATTCATAAAGAGGCATTGTAAGGTCTCTCTAGCGTCTCATTACCAGTCCAATAGCGTTCTGATATTGATTCAAGTCCAGCAGCTAATCGGCATATTCGACACTTTGCTGCCTTCATCTTCCATTTACCGCATTGGTCGCACCGGACAATATCGTCCTCTTTGGCAGTTACGCGATCTGATGGATAGATGATTCTTTGCATAAAGCACCTTTGGCACTCAACTAACCAGACTTCCTCGGGTGCTTCTGCAATATCTGATGAATCGTATTTATGCAGCTCAATATGCGGAGTAACCAACTTGCAAGCTGAGCAGATAAACGGATGAGCATCACTTCTCATTTCTGAAAGACCCAATGCCCATCTGAACCAATACGCATCCATTTAGCAGGATGGCCAGACTTAGGTGTAGGGCAGACCCAGCCCCTATATTCTTTGCCTTCCTTTGTGCCAGTCTTTAGCACCATTGGCCCATCTCCACCAGAACATAATGGGATTTCATCAATTATCTCAGCACCTAATTGATTTGCTATCTCGCTTACATCCCAGACAATCGGCTCAGGATCATTAGGCCTTTGCTCTTTTATGAATTCCGCAAGAGCTGGCTTAGTCGTTTCAATTGCCTTCTTTGGGCTTTGTTTAGTCTTAGCGAAGTATCCAGCGAGGTTAAGTGCGCGTCCCAGAGATCCAGTTTCCGCAAGCTCGAGTGCATATTGCTTGGATTTAGACTCTGAGGATAAACCTGTAGTCCAAGGATGTGCGTCAGCTTCAGTGCGATATAACTCAGTTTTAATGATATAGACATCACAATTAGCGACAAGCGACTCTGCCAATATATGCGTTTTAATTCTATAGTCCGGAAAATCATTTATATACTCCTTTAGTCTGTCCTGAACACTTACATAATCATCAAGGTAATTCGACATTTAACTTCTCTCTCCCTGCGAAATCATTTATCGCATCTTCTAACTGTTCTTTCAATGAATAAAATGTGCCATCTGGCCAGTTCTGTGCTTCATCGGCGCAAGGCTGGCAATAGAACCTGACCTGTGCTTTGCGAAGCGGTGTCTCGCTTTGGACTTTCCAAACTGCTGGCGTCATTGCTCTTAAATCCCAGCCGTTCTTATTTGCTCCCCAGCGATATTTGCAGTAATCGCAGTATTGATTTTGATTATGATTGCGAGTCAGACTCAATGTCGTCCCAATCTTCTGGAGTAGAAAATCTGCATCGACCCAAGATAGCGGCGTATCCAATGAGATCGAGATACGAATCCTCGCGCTCTGGACTTTCCACCATTCTTGAGAGTTTTGTTGCAATAGCAATAAGTGCCAATTCAGATGGGTCTCTGAGCTGAATACCGAGTGCTCTCGCGATTTTGTAAATGCGTAGAAAATTGTGCCTCGGGTCTCCATACTCAATCCCTCGGTCGAATAAGGTAGCACCAGCTTCTTCAAGCCATTCACTTAACGATTTCTGTGTATCGGACACTTGACCTACCTCTCTTATAGCCTTCATTAAAAGCTTTGGCTTTGGCTGAAGTAAATAAACTCCAGATATAAAGGCCGATAAATGGAACGCCAATAATTATTCCTACTACTGATTCATCAGATAAATTAGGCAACATCTGCGCTCACCCCATATTTATCTAACCAATATGCAGAGATTTCAGCCTTAGATAAACGGCCTCTCAGCTGCTTCTTACCCATCCGCTCTTTAGCGAATCTTCTTATTATTGATCCCTTAACCCAATTTGTTTCATCAGTCCAAGCCCCTGCTTGAGAATCAAATCGAATTAGTGTTACTTTATTTATCATTTCTCTCCCGTTCTGTAATCCTTAAATGGATTTACGGGATAAATGTATTTGCTTAAATCTATTTAGACAAGTAATAGCTCGGCGTGGCGAATATCTAGGAAGCCAGCCAGTCTTTCGTTAGTTGCTTTATTGGCAAAGTCGGTAGTTATAGGAAGGCGCTTTAAAGCCCACTCAGGCTCGTTTATAGCCCCTAAATCAAACTGATAGACCCCTTTAGGTGTGGCATTGATATAAAGTGTCTTAGCGCCCGTTCTAGCCCTTATATCGGCCAGATAATCCCACTTCTTCTTCTCAATCATCAAAGTATCGTAATGAGTCCTACGGCATTTAAGCTCGATATAGGAATTGTGGGTAATGCCATCTGCTCGGTCGGTCGCTGATAAAGGCGTCAAGTCTGGATAAAGCGACTTGAGAGCCTCGAAAAGTTCAACCTCTCTAAAGTAGATTAGTTGTCCTCTTCTCCATCTTCCCAACCAATCTTCTTAATTGGGTCATCGGCAGAAACTATCCAATCGGGATAAGAGCTGCGATCCATAGCAAAGGCCAAAGCAGTTCCTTCATCCATCCCAGCTCTGCGACAAGCCTTATAAACTTCATTGGCAGCGATAGCCCAGAAATCAAGCTTTGTTAAAGGCGTTTCTTTAGTAGTCCTACGCCTCTTAGGTCGCTTCTTACTTACGCGCTTTCGCGTTGCCATTTCTGACCCCTCTCGCTAGGGCCAATTCTAACTGACTCTCCATTTTATCGAGGCGCGACACTATTGGAATATTCTCCAATTTAATTATGTAGCGAAGTCCAGCAATCAGCAAGGCGATAGATCCTAATACTGAGGCTACTAGGGTTGCTAGCTCAGTAGCCGCCATTACTTGAGTCTGCCGTATCTTTCGTAGTTAGGGTTTAGCCAGTTAATGATGCTAGGCAAGACTGATACGAGAGCTGCATTGGCAATTGCATTTACATCTAGGCCGACTGCTAGATATGTCGCTAGCGCCGTTGCTAGGAATGTCTTTGCCCAGCTCTCTGCCATTTTCTTTAAGTCGCTCATTAGCTTCTCCTTCGAGGTTGAAATAACTGCCATCTTTGTCTCCCAAAGTTGTGAATGAAATATGGAAATGCGACCGGTGAGGGTTAGCGCCTTTGTAAGCTCTGCGCTTCCATCCCAGTATCGGACTCATAATCTTTCCATCATAAATTATGTATTTAATTCGCTTATCGCCCTTCTTGGCTAACTTGCGAATCTTCTCAACTAGCGCGTAAGCCTCTTCTTTGTGAGCTGATAAGTCAGCATCAATATCTAAAGCTCTAACGATTCCATCGATTGGTATATGGTCAGAACTGCCTTTAGCAAGATGCCTAGCGTCAGCAATCCAGCCGTCAGACTTCCTATCGCGATCAGGATAATCGTCATCGATTTGCTCCCGAAGCTGAATACCTGCTGCACAAAGTCTGGCCATTATTTTTATAGATTGTTTTAGAGCCCTAGAGCGCGAAGATCGTCTAAGTCTAAACCCAAAGCCATTAATTTAGCCTCGGCTGCTAACTTGGCGGCGTTAATTTTTGTTTGTTTCTCTAATAATTCTAAACTTACACTACGATTTAATTGCTGTTCGTCAGTAATAATTTCTATTACTTCGCCTGTTTCTACATTATGTTCGAGTATTACAACTTTATCCTGCAAGGACATTATAACTACCTCCACTAAAAGTTCCTGCTGATGGCAAAAATTGAAAAGAACTTACTGCTTCTGCTACTTGGTAAATACCCATTTGCCAATTGCTAAAACCAACGCTTGAATTATTGCGATAATAGTGTATGAATTGGCAAGTCGTAAATCCCGTAGCCTTACAATTTGTGAGCCTTGCATACAAAACTTGATTACCAGCGCTAGTGCCTTTTGTATCATTTGGAGTTGTATTAAAAGAAGTTTCAGTAGCGCCCGAAGTGAAATCCGTAGTGCTGCCGCTTTGTATTAAAGTAGCGGAACGATAATTATTTCCAGTATTGCTATTTATGCGAAATAATAAATTAGCAGTTGTGCTCAATCCAACATCTTTAATCATAAAATCTATTTGGTCATAGCTAGATAATCCAGTTATGCTTAAACTTGAACCGCTTGCCGTTCCAGTTGCAATTGAAGATAAAGCAAGACCAGGAGAACCAGCAGGGGCAGCCCACTTCAAGCCAGTAGTTTCCGCGCTATCTGCGGTAAGAACTGTCCCGTTAGCGCCAACGGCCAATCTTGCAGCAGTATCAGCAGCAGAAGCTGCGATAATATCTCCCTTAGCATCAAAAATAGTTGCTGGAATACCTGAAGCATCAGCCGTCCAAGTAAAGTCCAAATCGGTATTTGATGCCTTGCTTAACACTTGTCCAGTTGTCCCACCTTTGAGATCAACGAATGAAGTATCGATGGACGAGCCAAGGGTTCTGATGGCAGCTGCGCCATCCTTGACTAGATCCGTATCATCTGGGGTTTCCCAGTTGAAGTTTGTGGTATTGGCCATTAGCTAATAACTCCTATCGCATCTTGCCATTCTAAGGTATTGAGCACACTATTCCAGCTTTCTGCTGCATTGACCTGAGCCCATTGTTGAGCAAAGGCCGAGAACTCTGTTGGGGTAGCCAAGAAGGTTACTGATAGGCCCGAGACTGAAGCGTTGAAAGTCCAGCCCTCAATAAAGCCAGTAAATTCGCCACCTAGGATATTGAGGGGCAGGTTGGTAATTCTGACTGGCTGGCCCATAAATATATTTAATAGGGCGTTTCTATCAGCGTCATCAATCTCTGGCGATTGAAGAGCAAAGGTAATCGATTGGAAGGTATTTCTAGGCCAAGCCCTTAGACCAATTAAGCGATCTGCTACATCCTCGACATCAGCCGCGTTCTTTAGATAGCTATTGAATTGCTCGGCAAATAGGCCAAATTCCGCTTGAGAGTCTAAATCCTGAGCAGTATAGGAGTTATTGAAATTGTTGCCATAGTCCATAATTATCTTATTGCTTAAATCGCCTTGGCGCTGAATGACGCCAATGCCGGAAGCGATGGCGTGAGAAGCGTCTAAGTCTGTGTATCCATTGGCTATCAAATAATCTTGGCGATGGCTGGCATCCGCGTAGTTAATATTGCCGTTGGCATCTTCATACATATAACCAAGGGCCGAGCTAGCAATTTGATTAATAATTGGGTAGATGATGCTATCCGAAATCTGACGGCTGACCATCGTATATTCGCCAGCGTCAATTGTTCCAAAGCCAATATTGCCAGCTTGCGCCCAAGTCTCTGTCGCGTTGTAAGTTGCCCAAGTCTCGGCTGGTGGCAATTCATTCCAACTAGATAGCAATAGCTCATCTAGTAAATCCGTAATCTGCGCGCCGTCTAAACCTTCCGCTAAGTTGCCATTAAATATTGCTCTCTGCGTTCTAGCCAAAGCTCCAATGGCCGTAATTCTTAAGCTAGTGATTACTGCGCTAGATCCTGCGCTCCTGACGATTTGCCTTAAGTCTGAAATGCGACCGCCAAATATAGATACGTAAGTTCCAGTCGTATCTTTGACTTCAATAGTTACTGCGGTGTTAATACTGAAATCATAATTAGTGCCATTTGTATTTATTACTTCTAGCGAGCAATACCCTGCTGGAGTAGGTGAGTTAATATCCTGACGGCCAGAGGTAATAGTTAAGTTGCTTAAAGTAACCGAGGTTAATTCGCTGCCATTGACTAGAATCTTCCAATCGGGAGTCCAAAGGGTCATAGGATTTGAGCCGAAGTCCTTAAATCGCCAGCGCCAGTAGTTCCGCGATTAGTGGAGTTGTTGAGCGCCAAGATTACTGCTCTGGTAAATCCTTCTTCATCAATAGCAGATGGGGCATTTACATTGATTATTACATTACCGCGCTCATCGGCCCGTCTTACACCAGCGACATCAAACGATCCTGTCCCTGCTGTTCTTTTAATAAAATTAGCTTCGCTAACTTGCTCAATAAGTGTTTGGCTTGGCTTGGAAATTGCGACATTGCTTCCACCGCCGCCCCCACCGCCACTAATATTAAAACCGCCGCCACCGCCACCGCCTCCGCCACTAGTTCCTTTAATGGCTGTGCCTGCTGTAAAACCTTCTGGCAAGCTAGCTGATGAAACTGTATTGGCGCCAGTTCCTGCTGCTGCTGCTGTTTGATTATCAAATAATTTAACTGCTGCAATAATCGCTCCGACAACTGCCGCTCCAGTAGCAAGGCCAGCTAAAGGATTTAATGCGAATCGGGATGCAATAGCTGCTGCGACTGCGCTATTTCTTAAAGCAACATAAGCAGCGACTAGCCCTTGTATTAAGAGAATAGTGGTTTGAACTCCAGCTGCTATCTTGCTTACTACAAATACTGTTGCCAATACTCCAGCGAGGAAGAATAGTTCGTCTTTCAGCTCAATCACTGTATCGATAAACCCTCTTACCTTCTTGCCCCATTCAACGGCTGTCTGTTGAGTTTCACTCAGAGATTCATCAAGCCCACCAGAACCAGTAAGCCCAGAAATAAACGCCTCAAGTGCTGGTATAAAGTTCTCCAATATCCAAGCGGTTAATTCTTGGACAACTGGGAGCAAAGCTGCGCCGATAGATTCTTTGGCTTCATCAAGGGCTATCTTGACGCGTTCCATTTGTTTCTGTGTGCTTTGCGCTTCATTCTCCGAGAAGTTGCCAAAGGTGCTAGTTAGTTGCTGGAAGGTTGTATCAAAATCTTGAGATTTAAGGTCAGCTGCATCAATGCCTAAGCCCAACTTTCCAAGGGCTGTGGTATTGCCATCATAAGCTCTACCAAGCGCGTTAGTAACGGATTCAAGCGGCTTGCCTGTTGCTGCACTTAAATCTAATGCTAAATTTAGTAGTTTTTGAGCATCTTCAACATCATTAGTGCTGCGAACCAAACGGCTAAATGCTGGACGCAATTGATCATCAGTAATCCCAGCAGCAATTGAGGTTTGGGTTATGTATTTTTCAACACCTTTGATTTGGTCATCTGTTGCTTTAGTGGTGCTGCGTATTGTCTCGGCTAATTTAAGTTGAGCGGCCTCATCTTCGGCTGCTGCTTTAACCGCGCTAATGGCAAATGCGCCAACTGCTGCTCCTGCGACTGCAAAGGCTGCTGCCGCCTTCTTGCCAAATTCTTTAGCGCGCTCGCCAATATCATCGACTTCTTTAGATCCATCTTTCAGTTTCTTTTGAAAGTCAGCTGTATCTGCTAGTAGCTTGAGTGTTAAGGCTCTTGAATCAGATGCCACCGATGCCCCACTTATCTAATATCTTGTTAAATGCTCTAGTCCATTGTGCCACAATATTCTTCTGCTCTTGGCGCAAGGTTGGATAAATAAACCAACCGCGAGAGCCGCGCCCTTGTCTGCCAGAATAAGCAGGGAATTGCTTAAACTTATTTGAACCGAATTCAAAGCCAGCCCAAAGCATTTGAGTATTAGCCCCTCCGCTAAATCTTTGACTAGCAAAGCCATATTTGATTTCGCCAGTAGTGCTGGTCTTAGATACTTTAGATCCGCTAACGATTCGATTAATGGCTTGTTGCCCTTTAACGCGAGTAGAAGCTTTGGCAGCAATTTGTTGCTGAAGATAAGTAGCAAGATTATTAGAAGTCTGGCGAGCCTCGGCTTTGGCTTCATCGCCTAGCAAGGAGAAGGCTTTATACACTTGCCGAAGCTCTGTCCGGTCAAATGCTGCCACTTCTTCAGCCATTGCTATCCATCTCCTTTATCAGCTCGACTGCCGTTGCTACATCGTCCCAATCATCCCAATATTGAATCGGGATACCAGTCTTAAGAGCAACTATTACTAATAGCCGCCTTACGCTGTCGGGCTGATGGCTTTTGGGTCATCGTTGCCTGTCTTAATGTCGGCAACTGTTTCCATCCATATCTCAAAGCTCTTTACTTG
>Ga0315904_10007141_pt1 | contig 15059 bp, 6 predicted proteins | sample LakEriMetagenome_6_FD_203529 | JGI IMG/M metagenome (GOLD analysis project Ga0315904, IMG submission 203529) | Freshwater fungal communities from buoy surface, Lake Erie, Ohio, United States - Buoy 12 MA120 | ecosystem: Environmental > Aquatic > Freshwater > Lake | place: USA: Lake Erie, Ohio... | reverse complement strand
TGGTCAGAACAACGAGTTTGGATTCGATTATTTGCGCGATAATATGAAGTTTTCTGCCTCAGAGATGGTGCAGAGGGGGCATTTCTTTGCCATCGTCGACGAGGTCGATTCGATCTTGATCGACGAGGCGCGCACGCCCCTAATTATCTCTGGTCCATCTGAGGAGTCGACCGATACATACTACAAGGTCAACACGATTATCCCGCATCTTCAAAAAGGAACTGACTACGAGATCGATCTGCGCAGTAAGCAGCCGTCGTTAACTGATGCTGGTGTGAAGAAGGCTGAAGGGTTGCTCAAAGTCGATAATCTCTACGATCCCGCCAACATCGAAATCTTGCATCATGTGACGCAGGGGTTGCGAGCCTACACAACTTTTGAGCGCGATGTGGATTACGTTGTGCAGGGTGGGCAGGTCATTATCGTCGATGAGTTTACTGGGCGTTTAATGCCTGGGCGTCGTTGGTCAAACGGGCTTCACCAGGCGATTGAGGCGAAAGAAGGGGTGCAGGTACAGAGGGAGAATCAGACGCTGGCCTCGATTACCTTCCAGAACTACTTCCGTATGTATGAGAAGCTTGGTGGTATGACCGGTACCGCGGATACCGAAGCGGCCGAGTTTAAGCAGATCTATGGTCTTGAGGTTGCGCTTGTTCCAACGAATCAAAATATGATCCGCCGCGATCACGTTGATGTCGTATACCGCACTCGCCGCGAGAAATACGATGCGGTTATTAGAGAGATCGAAGAGGTTCACGCCAATGGGCAGCCGATACTGGTGGGAACGATCAGTATCGATCAGAGCGAGGCCCTTGCTAAGCTACTTAAAGAGAAGGGCATTGCTCACAATGTTCTTAACGCCAAGCATCACCAGCGTGAGGCTGAAATTATCGCGCAAGCAGGCCGTCTCGGTGCAGTGACAATTTCAACCAACATGGCAGGCCGAGGAACTGATATCTTACTCGGTGGTAATCCTGAGTTTATGGCCGCAGCAGAGGCTGGCACCCGCGATCCTGCTGACCCAGGTTTTCAACAAGCGCTGGCGAAGTTTAAGGCTCAGTGCAGTGAGGAGCACGAGCGCGTGGTTGAAGCGGGTGGGCTCTTTGTGATGGGTACTGAGCGACACGAGTCGCGCCGTATCGATAATCAGCTGCGTGGTCGCGCTGGTCGTCAGGGTGACCCGGGAGAATCGCGATTCTATATCTCGCTTGAGGATGATCTGATGGTGCGCTTTCAGGGTGAGCGCCTCCAGCAGTTGATGCTGACGATGGGATGGGAAGAGGGCATGGCGCTTGATCACTCGCTGATGAGTCGTACGATCCAAACCGCGCAGAAGCGCGTTGAGGCGATGCACTTTGACAGTCGTAAGCACGTCACTGAGTACGACGATGTGATGAATAAGCAGCGCCAGGTGATTTACAATCTACGCAGCCGAGTGCTCAGAAACGAAGATATTCGTGAAGAGGTGCTTGAGATGATCGATGATCTCTTGGAGGCATCGGTGTCTGAAGCTTGTGATGAGCGTGTGAAGCCCGTTGAATGGCCGCTCGATCGCATCGTTGAGCGCTTTCAGTATCTGTTTGGCAGGCCGTTTCAATTTCCAAGCGATATGCGCCTCGATCAGCAGGTGATCTTCGATGAGCTGCGTGCCGCAGCACGGGCGATATATGCGACTCACGTTGAGACTCAAACTGAGAAGTTAAAGGGTTTGCGCGAGATCGGCGTGTCGCCACAACTTAATCGCGGGGCGCTTGGCGAGGATGCGGTTGTCGGCTTTGAGTTAATCGAGCAGGACACTCTGCTGGAAGCGGTTGATTATTTCTGGCGACACCACCTCCAAGAGATGGACCACCTGCGTGAAGGTATCGGGCTGCGCGGCTATGCTCAGAAGAATCCTCTCTATGAGTATCAGAAAGAGGGCTTTGTGCTCTTCCAGCAGATGTTGCAGGAGATGAAAGAGAGCGTCATCCGTCGATTGTGTTACCACGATGTGCCACCGGTTGAGGTGGTGATTAAACATATCGAAGAGGAGCGCCGTAAGCACGAAGAGCGTGAGCGTCAGATGAAGCTTGTGCACGGTAGCGATGTCGAGTCGGTTGAGGAAGGTGACGATACTGACGACTCTTCTAATCGCCCCACAGATGAGCGGGCTCGGCTAGAGGCGCAGCGAAAAGCTAGACGCAAAGCCAATAAGCGATGACCACCCGGCCGTTTTCAGTTTATGTGCATGTGCCGTTCTGTGCGCACAAGTGCCCGTACTGTGATTTTAATACATACGCTGTAACCAAAGCCCCAGAGCGTGAGTACGTTGATGCGGTGTGTAGTGAGGTGGCTCGTTATGCAACTCACGCATCATTTGCTGGTAGAAGGGTGCAGAGTGTGTTTTTCGGTGGTGGCACACCATCTTTTCTTTCGGGCGCTGGTATTGGTGAGATCGTTAATACAATTAATACACACTTTTCGATTGAGACTGGCGCTGAAATAACGCTTGAAGCGAATCCCAATCACGCAGAGAAGCAGCGACTGCAGGGCTTTCTGAATGCTGGAATAAATCGCGTTAGTTTTGGTGTGCAGAGTTTTAATCAGGAGCAGCTTGCTCTTTTGGGGCGCGATCACTCGGCTGATGAGGCTCGTCAGGCGGTGTTGAGCGCGCATGACGTTGGCTTACGGAATATCAGTCTTGATATTATCTTTGGTGTTCCTGGGCAGAGTATGGAGGCGCTTGAGCGTGACCTAGAAGAGGCGCTTACCCTACCGCTTACGCACCTCTCAACGTACTCGTTAACGATTGAGCCGGGAACGCCTTTTTTTCAGCGTCAGGAACGGGGGCTTTTAAAGCTGCCTGAAGATTCGCGAGTCGCTCAGATGTTGGAGCGCATTCCGGTTGTGTTGGAGGCGCGGGGATTCCGACGCTATGAGATCAGTAACTACGCTAAGGCGGGTTATGAAAGTAGGCACAATACAGTATATTGGCGCGGTGGGGATTACCTTGGAGTGGGTGCGGGAGCGCACAGTTATTGCGCTCAGTATGACTCGCACGGGGTTATCCAGAGTGCTGAGCGCTGGAGTAACATGGCGCTTCCTCGTTCGTACCAAGAGGGGCTAGAGAAGGGCTTGGCTGTTTCGTGGCGTGAAACGCTTGATCGAGCGGGGCTTATCTTTGAGTTCTTTTATCTTGGTCTGCGTATGATGCAAGGAGTCACAGAGGCTGATTTTATGCAGCGCTTTGGTGAAGGTATTCCGTCGGGGCACAAGGCGGTGTTATCAGAGTTGATAGCAGAGGGGTTTATTGAGGAGAGTAGTGGAGCTTTTAAGCTTTCAGGAGCAGGTGTCGCAGTTGCAGATTCGGTGTTTGAGCGTTTAACGTAAGCTGTGTGATGGAGTGAATGCACGATGAATAGCGCTACGAACTACACACCGAGAGAGTTGCTTGGTATTTTACGCGATCGTGGTTTTGAGCACCTGCACTTCACCCACCCCCCAGTATTCACTACAGCCGATGTAACGTCGCTCCCTGAGAAGATACCCGGCGCCGATACGAAGAATCTTTTTTTGCGAGACGAGAAGCGCACCAAGTTTGCTCTTGTGTGTGTGCGCGCTGAGACTAGGGTTAACTTAAAAGAGCTTGGTCGGGCCTTGGAGATGAAGGGGCTCACGTTTGCGTCCCCAGAGGATCTGCTCGCCCTGCTTGGCTTGATTCCGGGGGCTGTGTGTCTCTTTGGTCTTCTGCACGATACTGAGAACAGGGTGGCTGGCTACCTCGATCAAAGCATTCCGGACGACTCACAGATGCAGAACCATCCGTTGGTTAATACAGAGACCGTGGTGCTTAAGGCTTCTGACATGATGCGATTCTGTTTAGAGGTAGCTGGGCATCAGCTGACGCGGATTGAGGTTCCTGTAAGGGGGTAGGGGGTAGCCGCCGCTGTAAGCCCAAACCTATAAAGATACCACAAAGGGGCCCGTAGGGGGCTAAAATCAGCAGGGAGTGGGCCAGCTAACAGCCCTAATTGACTGGGGATTTTCCGATTTTCAGCGGCTTTGCAGGCAAGCTGTGTTTAGGGCTGCCAAAGTTGACCTTGGGGGCAAAAGCTGGGTACAATTACGCCCTTAGCCCGATAAGCAGCTCAGGAGCTGTGTAAAGATTTTAGACGATAGTATCAGACGATAGTTGTTAGGTAGTACGAGCCATGAAACGCACATATCAACCCAGTAAGAGAAGTCGCAACACGACCCACGGTTTCAGAAAGAGGATGTCAACGAAGGGTGGCCGTAAGGTGTTAAACGCTCGCCGCGCTCGTGGTCGCAAGCGTCTCGCTGTAGCAGCTCCTCGTAAGGGTCACTACAAGTAAAGCATCGATAGCGAGGGGATTATCGCACAGCGAACATCGACACGAGGTTCCACCTCTAGTGGATCCCGCTCGGGCGGTAGTTCATTTGGCCCCTCGTCTCGTTTGCGCAAAAAAAGTGATATTGATCGCTGCCAGAAAACCGGCACAAAGCTACACGCAAAGCATTTTTTAATCCTTGTTTCCGACTCACCAACCGAGCAGAGCCGCTTGGCTGTTGCAGTGACAACAAAGTTAGAGAAGAGAGCCGTTGTTAGAAATCTGATTAAACGCCGAATTCGCGAGGTTTTTCGGCGTTTTCGCCACCAGTTTACAAAGCCGTGTGATGTGGTTGTGATCGCCAGGCGCGAGATCCAGTCATGCGAGTTTAGTGATTACGAGCGCGAGATTATCGGCGCGCTACGCTCTAAGGGGTTTATCGCTAAGAGGGCGAGCGCGTGAGCCAACAACGCAGGTGGTCGCTTATTGCACTGGTCCACTCGACTTACAAGGCTATCCTTTCACCACTATTTGGTAATGCGTGTCGGTTTCATCCAAGCTGCTCTGACTACGCAAGGGAGGCGGTGGTACGACACGGCTGGGCAAAGGGCTCATGGCTCGCCGCAAAGCGGGTGTGTAAGTGCCACCCGTGGCATCCTGGAGGGGTCGACCAGGTACCCTGAAGAGAAGACTTTTTAGTGTCGCTGTAGTACAAAAAGCGATAAAAACTCTGAGTAACCCAATCCGTAATCTGAGGGAGTAACTGTGTCCGACGAGTCAACCGAGTACAACCAGCGTAGCATGCGAGCAATTATTCTTTGCGTATTGGTCGCAATCCTCTACACGCAGTTTTTCCTTGCACCACAACAGAAGGCTAAGCAGCAGCAAGCAGCACAGCTTGCGCAGCAACAGCTCGCCACGACCCCGCAAGCGGCAGTGCCAGCCCAGGCTGGGGCGCCGGGGGCAGCTCTCGCTCCGGCGGCGGCTAGTGGAAGCGCAGCAGCGCCGTCGCATCCTTCGCTTGAGGAGCTTAAGCAGGCGCCCGTGTCTACAGTTGAGACCGGCACAGCAACGATATCAGTGACTCACCTGGGAGCAAGGATCTCTCAGTACAAGGTTACCAATTACCGCAGAGAGCTTGAGAGTAGTGAGTTTCTGGATCTGATCGATTCCTCGCCCAATGGCGCTCGTCCACTTGGGTTGTACGTGGGGAGCGAGAGTGATGACCGCGTGCAGTACGTGCTAGCCTCAGTCAACGGTGCCGCTCCACAGTCGCAGGGTGTGCAGCTGCGGGTTGAGCCCGGAACAAAAACAGCACTTGAATTCAAAGGTGCGCTCCCGAGTGGTATTCAGGTCACAAAGCGGATTACGTTCACGGGTGGTAGCTATCTGCTTGGTGTTGATGTAGCTCTTGATCGCCCAAACCCAAACAATTACCCGGTATTGCTTGAGTGGACACACTACTACTCAAGTGAGATTGAGAAAGAGTTGCGTATAAAGCACGCCATGACGTTGCTTGACTCGGCTGATAAGGTACGCCACGTGCAGATCGACCAGATCGGCGAAGGCGCACAGCTTGCCGGGCCCAATAAGTGGGTCGCGCTTGGAGACACCTACTTTGCAAGTATTATAGTCCCGACTCTTACCTCAAGCACTGCGATTATCGGTCGTGAAGGGGATGTGTTTTTTGGTCGTGTTTCGGGCTCACCCACCGGTGGACAGTTTTATTCCTACGTAGGTCCGAAGGATTATCGCACACTTGAGATGGCGGGAGATTTTAGTCTTGAGCGCTCGGTTGACCTGGGTTGGTTCTCGTTTCTGGCCTTGCCGCTCCTGTGGTTGCTCAGGGCGTTGTATGCACTCGTTGGCAACTGGGGCGTAGCGATTATTGGGCTTACTCTGGTTGTGAAAGCGGTCATGCTTCCGCTCTCAAAGGCAAGCTTTGAATCAGCTAAGAAGATGCAAAATCTACAGCCTGAGATCAAGGCGCTACGCGAGCGCATAAAAGACCCCACGCAGCTTAACCAGGAGATGTTTGCTCTCTACAAACGCAAAGGAGTCAATCCGATGGGGGGCTGTTTCCCAGTGCTGATTCAGATCCCGGTCTTCCTTGGTTTGTACAACGCACTGTTGAACGCTTTGGAGTTGCGTCACGCTCCGTATGCGTTGTGGATAAAAGATCTGTCGGCACCAGAGAATCTGCAGCTTTTTGGAATCGGTATACCCGTAATGGTTCTTCTGATGGCTGCTAGTATGATCTACCAGACATGGACGACTCCAAATCCCTCAGCCGACCCCACTCAGCAGAAAATGATGATGATAATGCCGGTTGTATTTGCGGGAATGTTTATCGTGTTCCCGATGCCAGCGGGTCTCGTGCTATACTGGTTAGTGAATAACATTATCTCGATTATCCAACAGCTCTATATGCGAAGCTCTGAGAAGGGGTCGGTGTATGTCGGCACCCTTGTTGCGAGCGTGGTCATCTTTGGCGTTGGGTATCTTTTGACGCTTATCTAATGGAAGGCTCTACCATAGCGGCTTTGGCGACCGCGCCCGTTCCTGCGGGGGTGGCCGTTGTGCGTGTGAGTGGGCCGCGTGCCAAACTTGCCCTGAAAGCGTTATTTAACGGCAAGAAAGACCCAGCTCGGCACCCGCGCACCTTGATCTTTGGTGATATTCTTGACTTTAAGAGTGGTGAGTCGATCGATAAGGGCTTGGCCGTGTACATGCCGGGTCCGTGGAGCTTTACCGGTGAGGACGTAGCAGAGTTTCAGTTTCACGGAAGTCCTATCCTTGTTCAACGGGTGCTGCGCTCGCTGTACGCATACGGAGTACAGCCGGCAGTCGCTGGCGAGTTTACGAAGCGAGCCTTTCTCAACGGCAAGTTGGATTTAGCCCAGGCTGAGGCGATCGCCGATGTTGTGCAAGCAAAGAGCGATGAGGAGCTTAAGTTTGCAGGCGAGCAGCTACGCGGTCGTTTGAGTCAAGCCATAGCCCAGATTGGTGAGCCATTGCGTGATGCCCTGGCGGAAGTTGAGGCCTCGATTGATTTCCCTGAAGAAGATATTTCACCCGATACGCTGGATGCTATCGCTGCACGAGCGGCAGTGGCTCTGGCTAAAGTAGAGCAGCTACTCGCCACGTATTCGTTTGGAGCTCTGGTGAAAGAGGGTGTGCGGGTGTTGCTGTGCGGTCGACCAAACTCGGGCAAATCAAGCCTGCTCAATCTGCTGCTCGGGAAAAAGCGCGCGATTGTTTCTAGTATCTCAGGTACAACTCGGGATCTGATTGAAGACGAAGCCACGCTAGCAGGACATAAATTTGTCTTTTGTGACTCTGCGGGAATTCGTGAGACAACAGACCAGATTGAGAAAATCGGTGTTGAGCTGGCAAAGGAGCGCATACCGTGGGCTGATCTGATTATGCTGGTAGTGGACTCTACTGACTCGTCTGGTGAATGGCAGGAGACCCTGACGTTACTAAAGCAGCATGAAAAACAGATCTGGATGATAGTAAATAAGATAGATCTTAACCCCAACGCTCTGCTCGATTTTTCGCCGTATCTGTCGATGTGTCAGCAGAACTTCTTTATTTCGGCTAAAACAGGCGATGGAATCGGTTCGCTGATTGAGGCGCTCGTGGAAGATGTTGCCAAGAAGGTTCCAGAGAAGGGTGAAGTCGGAGAGATTATCACCAACGAGCGACACCGCGATTGTTTGCGGCGGGCAGAGGCGGCGCTGTCATCGTGTGTAGAGGCTGCACACGCCAAAGCGGTTCCTCTGGCTATTATTGCAGCTGACTTACGAGAGGCACTGGGTGCGCTTGATGAGATAGTTGGCAAGACCTATACCGAGGATATTCTCGGTCGGATCTTTTCTAAGTTTTGTATTGGGAAGTAGCTGGAGCCAGATTTTGCTGGTTTCTGGCAAGAGTCCAAAATTTCATGGCGAAATACAGTCACTTGCTGTAGACGCCCCTTTGAAGGGGCTCCTGACCGTAGGGAGGGAGGGGTTTAGACACATAGCGATTGACACTGGATAAACAGCAAAAGCCTTTAGGCTTTTTCAAGAACGATCCAGGCTAGCCCGCAAATTTCATGAAGCCAGCTGCTACGAGCGCCGATAACGGCGCTTTTTCGGTTCAAAAACCGATTTTCAGACCGGAAGGTACCTCGATACGATTGAAGCCCTGAAAATCGGTTTTTGAATGCGCCCTCCGGGCCCGAAAAATCACCATTTTCGACACTCTCGCGACGCAGTTTCATGAAGAATGCGGGCTAGTTCGCCACCCTTGGATCGTGCATTTCGCTCCGATTTTTGTGTCAATCGCGATACACCGAAAATCCTCGGTTTGGGGGTAAAAAAAGAGGCACCGTATAGTGCCTCTTTTCATTTCTAGCGGGCGCTCCTAGCCAAGCCCTGCAACGATAAGAGTCGATGCTGGACTTGGGCTAGGGCGTCGTTAGCTACTTACTTACACTCGACTGCAACTCGAGGAAGCTGCTCAATCTTCACGAGACCGGCTTTCTCAAGAGTCTTAGCCTGCACAACAAGTTTGTCGTTGCGCTTCGTACGGTCAGTATTTCTCCAGAATGCACGAGCTACTGTTCTCTTAGTGCTGTTACGCTGGTTCGCATACAACGCTCGGAGTGCATCAAGAGTCGGTCCTCTGTCTACCGACACGCACAGTGGCGGAGCTGTTGGACATGTCTTGACGACTGCTGGGAACTGAATAGTCAGCGAGTTCGCTAACTGCTCATATTCAGCAGCCTTCCTCTTCGCACGCTCAGCATCCTTACGGTTGCGCTGAATCTGAGCTCGAGTCAGGTTAGCCCTTGCAGAAGCTAGCAGCTCAGCTGCGCGGTTCATGACATCGGAGAGCTCGCCAGCGATTCTATCAAGCTCACCTGTAACTGCGCCGGTTGGAGTGTCAGTGCACTGTCCGTCGCACGCGGCGATCGATGAGTTGAGAGTTACCGTTGCGCCGTTTAGGCTGTACGTCAGGCTCTCTGTATCGCTAGCAAGAGCAATTTCAAATGCTGACTTATTCATACCTGCGAAGAATTGGGTCGGTTGACCACGATTCTCCACGCCTGGAGAGAACTTGTTATTCGCTCCAATTGCGAACTGCTGGTTGAACGTGTTCGGATTGGAGTAACCCATCCGTACAGTCATCACTCCGTTCACGTATCCGCGACACTCAGCCATCGGTTGTACCGGCGCGCAGCGTGGCGTATTGGCGCTTGCAGATGCTTGGGAGAGTTTGCTCTTTGGAGCTCGCACCACCCATGTCATGCTGTCGCCAGAGAAATTCGCCACAACGGTACCCTTTGACTGACCTGGTTTGAAGGTCGTCGGAGGTACTGAGCTTGTTGCGCCACCAGTCACGAATTCATTAACAGTGCCTTGGTCAGCATTTGTGCTGAACGACAGGGTGCCTGCAGTTGTGTTGTTGTAGCTGAAATATGCAGTCTTCGACTGGTCTGCATTGTCAGTTACACACTCTACGCCCACCGTCAGAAGCTCTGGCTCGTTACTCTCATCGTTATCGGTTGGAGCATCGCAACCAGGGTCTTTCATGTCGATCAGGTTATCGTTGTCATTATCTAGGCCGTCCTGACACTGGGTGGTTGCGGCGCTCTCGTCATCACGATTTGGATCGTAGGTGTTCGGGTTTGATGGATCCTTCCAGCATCCTGGGTCGTCCTTATCCGCAACGCCGTCCTTATCGTTATCGATCCCATCAGCGCACTGAGTCTTCTTGTTAGCTGACTCATCGTTGAGAGTTGGATCGTACGACGATGGGTCGCCAGGAGTCTTCCAACATCCTGGGTCCTTGGCATCGATTAAGTTGTCACCATCGTTATCCTTATTATCCTGACACTCAGTTGTAGCGTCTTTCTCGCTATTACGAGTGCGGTCGTAGGTCTTCGGATCCTTTGGATTAGTCCAGCAACCTGGGTCGAGAGCATCGATTACCTTGTCGCTATCATTATCCATCTTATCCTGACACTGGGTCGTAGCGGCACCCTCGTCGTTGCGAGTTGGGTCGTACGTATTTGGATCTGTTGGATCCTTCCAGCAGCCTGGGTCGTTCTTGTCGGTAACGCCATCGTTGTCGTTATCGATACCATCGTTACACTGAGTTTGCTTGTTAGCTGACTCATCGTTGAGGGTTGGATCGTACGACGATGGGTCGCCAGGAGTCTTCCAACATCCTGGGTCCTTGGCATCGATCAAGTTGTCGCCATCGTTATCCTTATTATCCTGACACTCAGTTGTAGCGTCTTTCTCGCTATTGCGAGTGCGGTCGTAGGTCTTCGGATCCTTTGGATTGGTCCAGCAACCTGGGTCGAGAGCATCGATTACCTTGTCGCTATCATTATCCATCTTATCCTGACACTGGGTCGTAGCGGCGCTCTCGTCATCGCGAGTTGGGTCGTACGTAGCTGGATTGCTTGGATCCTTCCAACAACCTGGATCGTACTTATCAGTTACCCCATCGCCGTCGTTGTCGATTCCATCCGTGCACTGCGTCTTGTTGTTGCAGTCAGCATTCTCGTTGTTACGAGTGCGATCGTATGTCTTTGGGTCCTTAGGGTCTGTCCAACACCCAGGGTCATGAGCATCGATTAGGTTGTCGCCATCATTATCCTTCGTGTCCTGACACTGTGTCGTAGCGGCGCTTTCGTCGTTACGATTAGGATCGTATGTGCTCGGGTCACTCGGATTCTTCCAGCAGCCTGGATCGTTTTTGTCTGCGACGCCATCATTGTCATTATCTATGCCGTCCTCACACTGTGTCTGCTTGTTCGCTGACTCGTTGTTGAGAGTTGGGTCGAACGACGATGGGTCACCAGGAGTCTTCCAGCAACCTGGATCCTTAGCATCTATGAGATTGTCGCCATCGTTGTCCTTGCCGTCCTGACACTCAGTCGTGGCGTCTTTCTCGCTGTTACGAGTGCGGTCGTAGGTATTGGGGTCCTTTGGATTAGTCCAGCAACCGGGGTCAAGAGCATCGATCACCTTGTCGCTATCATTATCCATCTTATCTTGACATTGCGTTGTTGCCGATGACTCATCATCTCGATTCGGGTCATATGAATTTGGATCGCTCGGATTTGTCCAGCATCCAGGATCGTTCTTATCAGCAACACCGTCGCCATCGTTATCAACTCCATCAGCGCACTGTGATTTCGGAGTTGATGTTGCTGTTGGCGTTCTCGTTGGAGTCATAGTTGGAGTCCACGTCGGCTGAGCTGTGCTTGTGAACGAGGCTGTTGGGGTCGGCGTAGGAGTACGTGTCGGCGTTGCCGTACGGGTAGGTGTACGGGTAGGTGTAATAGTCGGAGTCACCGTGCGAGTTGCGGTCGCTGTCGGTGTTCGGGTAGGAGTCGCTGTTGCAGGCGGGCCTGACTCTGACTCATCCGTCAAGCACGAGCAATCCGGATCCTTAAGGTCGATTAGTTGGTCGCCATCGTTATCGCGGTCGTCCTGGCACTCCCTAACTCTAAAGTTGGTTGCCTTGTCTTGCATCGCAGGGTCAAGACACCACATCGATTGCGTGGTCGAGTTCTTCGCTTTAACGCGGTACCAATAGTTGTTTCCTGCTGGCAGCGACGCTGACGCAGGTAAGGTGAAGCTAACCATGCCATTGGATACAGAACCTACAGCATTGGGGTTAGAGTAGATCACATGGTCCCCATTCCAAATAGCGAATTCATACGTTGTTGCTCCACTGACTGCGGTCCATTGGAATGTTGGGGTACCCTTTGAAAACTCAGTGTACACGTTCTGACAGAGAGGGCGGTCTAGTAAACTGGTCTTTCCGCTCTCGTTATCGTCGGTTGGAGAATCGCAATCAGGGTCGTACTCTGTGCAAGTCCCCGCCACAACTTCAACTGAAACGTTATCTACTAAATTTCCTCCTGCATCGGAGCCGTGCTTCTCAGCGCGTAAGGACTTGAGGGCTAGTACATTGGGCTTGTCATTACGATTGCCTGTGACTCGAAACTCATAGCGGCGCCAACCAAATGCATCGCTGGTCGTTTCTATCTTTGCTACGCGCGCGCCGTTCCATTCGATCTCCATGGCTTGCTTGGAGCCGTATCCTGGGCGAGCCGAGTGGTACAGGCTGATAATAAAGTCGGCCTTCGGATACGCTGGTAGAGTCTGTTGAACGCCGTGAGGTACATTGTCGAGCTCGAGGTTCTGACTGCCGTTCTGTGCAGGCTGAACACCGCGCTGAATCTCGAACATCTGATTTGATTTAGTTGGAGCCCAGCCACTAACCGAGGAATACAGCTGGAACTTGCCATTAGTGATAACCGGTGCCTCGAAGCTCCCGTTTACCAGCAAGTTCTTACCAACTGGCGGACACGTTGAAGTGCCGTAGTCGATCTTGCCATCGCCGTCGTTATCTTTTCCATCGTTACACTGTTTGCTTGTCGCCGAGGCATTAAGCGCAGTGAATGCACAAAGAAAAAGGCCAGTCAGTAACGAAATAGTTAAGTTTTTGATTTTCATAAGCAGATGTTTCCAAGGTTGACGGACGCATATCACACCAACAGTTGGCACAAATATAGCGAAATCTTTACCTAACTCAACTTTTTGAATGGCGTTTGATCGCCTTGTGCTAAAGTGGGCTCACACGCCGGAGGGTTTATCTAAATAACTGAAAGCATTGTCTAAAATGAAATGTTGCTGTGCGGCAAGGCGTTCGCTATTGATCTATTCCAAACCGAACCAAGCTCAAACCGACTCTAGACAGCATGCAACGTAGGCAAAAAAAAAGTGCCTGGAAGCCGTTTTTTTGTACCACGCCCTGTAGGGTGGCTTGTTGCAGAGGGTAGAGGCGGAGATTTTTACTCCGTACGCAACTTTTCTGATTTTTTTACGAACTAGTATGTGAGGTCGCAAGATTTATTGCTTACCTCTGCAGACTGGATGTTGAGCATTTTAGTTCGTGGTTATGCGTGCAGGCCTTTTTTTAAGTATGATTCTGACGGCGGCATTACTGTGCTGTTTGGCGCCTCAATGCAGCGCAATCACACACCAGCAGATCGTCGCTGATGGCACCGAAGCCGAATTCTCTTTTACCTCAGCGTACTCTGCCTCTGAGCCTTTTGCCGTTTACTTCACCTCACCCGGGATTGTGTCGCTAGCGGTTGAGGTCGGTGTCGATGGCCCACCTGGACTAGCCGGCAAGGTAGAGGGGGCTTTGCTTGGAAAAGGTGCTTGGGATGATATGAGTATCGATCGCGCATCCCTGCGCTGGGAGGAATATAAAATAATCGCCCAAGGCGCCAAGGGTCGCAAAGAGTATGCCAGCTTCGTGATCGATCCTTCGAGCGATGGCGGCGCAATCTCATTTATTTACCATCTGCATAAAGATGCCTGTTTGTCGCGGGAAGATGTAGTCTATGGTTCACGCTTGGTTCTTGATTTAAGTGCGATTCCCCAGGCGCAGTTTGAAAAGGGGTTCACCATTCGAGTCGCTCTGCGCGAGTATAATTATCCAGGCTCTCAAGTTGCTTCGATTAAGCCAGCTTCTGATGGCAAGTATCGGGGTGAGCCGATTTTGTTAATGGGCACGATGCAGTACGGTGGCGAGTACGTCAACATCATCCGCCGCAGCAATGGTAGAGTGCGTTCCCGCCGCAGAATTCCAGTGGTAAAATACGTTAGCCACCGTGGTCAGGCGCTATCTTTAGCGCGCTTACAAGGGGTGCTAAGAGGTGGAAGAGCAACCTTTGAACTCTCAAATGGGGGTGCAATATACGGTGTGTGCTTCTCTCTTGAGCGTCGTAGGCAATTCGCAAACGGATATAAGCTGTAGCAATGTTACCGAAGCTTTCAGGCGCAATCGATCAAGACCTAATCTTTTGATGCAAACGTAGTCTTGCAGCCACCAGCGATACGATTAACGTGTATATCGATCAATTTTACAAAGATGCCTTTATCCCCTAGAGCCGGGCAAACAACTGAGTAAGAGCGTACGTAATCTCTATACCGCCTCTGCACCGAGAAGGTTTGAGTGCCTGGCGGGAGAGTTATGCGCTCACCTGGCTTTAGAGAAGCAGATACTCCGCGCCCAGACACAGTAATTACGTTGAAGCTGCGGTCTTGCGAGTCATTCTTTACAACGATCTGACCGGGGGGCGCCTTCTCCCCGACACATCCGGCTAGGAACAAAACTGACATTAGAACAGCGAAATTTCTCCAAGCAAATGTTACTCTAGCTAGCAATGGTACGCTTGTTCTATGTGCCAGATTAATTGCGACTGAAGAACGACTTTACAACTGTCGCTCGGTCAGTATCAGTTCCTGGTTGTGTGATCGTTCCATCCTGAGCGCAAGACATGCGTGGATCCCAGATCGGAGCCTCTGCGTAAGCATGGATTGTATATCCGACGTGGCTTACATCGAGTGTGAAATCACTAGCTTTGAATACTGGTTTCGGAAGGCGACGATTTCTTTTGCGCTGTCGTTGCCAGCGCTTTAGTGCCTTCTGGCGAATCTCAGCTCCCCGAGCAGACTGGTCTGCCTCAATTGCGGTGAGCAGCCCCGACATAAAAGAAGCTGACTCAGTTGCGCAGGCAGAAACAGCGGCCTCACCCACAACGACTTTAGGCGGGAAGGCAGATGCTGGAATTTGCTTCCTTTCGGCGCGTTGATAAATTTTAAAGAAGAAACTGGATAGGCGCCTTCTGAGATTAGCCAAGATGGC
>Ga0315904_10007140_pt1 | contig 15059 bp, 11 predicted proteins | sample LakEriMetagenome_6_FD_203529 | JGI IMG/M metagenome (GOLD analysis project Ga0315904, IMG submission 203529) | Freshwater fungal communities from buoy surface, Lake Erie, Ohio, United States - Buoy 12 MA120 | ecosystem: Environmental > Aquatic > Freshwater > Lake | place: USA: Lake Erie, Ohio... | reverse complement strand
TTTTCTGAAGGTTGTTCGGCTCGGTCATGGGCGCTCTTTTCGGTGTAAGCGACCTTAAGATAGCCTTCTTTGGCCGAGCCGTCATCCTGTTAAATCTAGCAGGGCAAACTGTTTGTCACGCACAGTGATCGGGCACTTGCAGAAAAAGGAACAGCATACCGGGGTCTTCTTCTTTCCGCTCAATTCCAGCAACAATACCCTCATTTTCCTTATATCTCTCGCCATAAAGTCGCCCTATTTGATAGTACTGAAATCGCCTGTAGTAACTCGAAGTGATTGGCCAACTTACCACACCACTCACTACCAGAAAGAGAAAGAGCGCAACGATGCTTGTCCGTTTAAAGGATATTTTCATGATTCAAGTTGCTTCTTTGAAGGAGATTTCGTTGAGGTGGCGTGAGGCGTACACCAGACCGAATTTTCTGCATTTGGGCTTCGGCATCATTGAGGTCTTTGGCGATACCACGGGTGATCAGGACAGTGGCGACGACGGTGGCAGAGCGGCCATGTCCGGCGGCGCAGTGGACACAGACGGGGCCAGAGGAGGCTTGGATAGCGGCGATAGCAGTCCATCGCAACAAGATAGCTTATTTTTCCTCTTGTAGCTGCAGCTTTCGGCGATGGCGCTTCACAGCATCGGCAACTCGCTCTAGCATAGGGTCATCCTTGCGCTTACCAAAAACGGCAGCTAACGGATGATCAGCGGGGAGAGTTATTGCGTCACGTTCCGCAGTCAGATTCGTTGATTCAGGCATTTGCATCGTCCTCAAAGCCTATTTTATCGCGTCTTCTCAGCGGCAGCGGCGGAGGTACTCTTTTCGGGGGAGGTCTTCGATGTGGCCGCTGGCGTGGTAGTAGCGAACGCCTTGTTCCTCCGTGAGGGTATCGGCGCGGGTGCGGCGGACTTCGGCATGATCCCCACTGGCTTCGATAAACTCGGCGAGGATCTGCTCTGCGGTATCTAAGTCCTCGAAAAAAAGAACATAGTCAATGTCATCATCGTCATCGTGGTGCACTACCCAGTCGCCCTCGCGTGGCTCTTCCAGATAGCGGTCAATGCCACCACCGGCGACGAACAGGGCGTAGGGCTCATCGGGGAGCGGCGTGTCGCCGGGGTCTTCGAGTGGCTCTTGATCCAAAAGCAAATGAAGCCAGATGTTTTCGTCTTCGTCGAAGAAGAGCACGGCGGGAAACCGGTCGGCGAGCTCCTCACGGGTGACGAGGGCAACATGGAGTGCACCCGAGTCGGGCTCTTGCTCAATCGCCGCTTCAATCGCACTCTCGGCGAGCTCGGGGTTGGGGAAGGCCCATGCGATCTCCTGGCCAATCGGCCCATGAGAAAACGGTGTCCCGTACTCATAGCAGATCGTGTAGAGCGGCTCGGGAAGGGTTGTGAGAAGCGGGATATGAGGCGTAAAAGACTCAGCGTCGGAAAAATCGTCGGGAGGGGGAGATTGGTCACTCACGCCAGTAGTATACCCGGCGATGCTCACACAAACGAAAAAGAGGGCAGAGCGATTTGCCCTGCCCTCCCTGACAATCCACAAAATCCGCTAGCCTTTGCCGCGCTCCCGGGAGCGGCTGGAGGAGCCACTGGATCGGGAAGAACCCGTCGAGCTGGAGCCTGCGGAGCTTCGGGACTCACGCGAGGGCTCGTAGGTACGGCCCGTCGGGCGCGAGTCGTTTCCCCTACCAAAGCTGGGGCTGGTGCCACCGCTGGGCGGGGTAAAGCCGCCGCGCATCTCACGCGACTCTCGTGAGGGGAAGGGGCTCCCATTTCCGTTAGATGGCGTTCCGCCAGGGCGTACGGGGGTCATGTTGGGCACCGAGTAGCTCGGAGTGGTCGGCACACCAGACCGCCTAAACTCACGCTCGCGGCTTCCCCCCGGGTTCGTCCCACCGCCAAAGACCGTGTTGTTTCCCCCACGGCTCGCGCTAGGCGATGTCCCAAAATTGAAGCGATCTGAGCTTCCCTGGCCTTGGGCGCGCTCCTCACTAAACCGTGCGGGTGCCTGAAAGCCAGGACGTGAGGGCTGCCGAAATGTCGGGCGACCACGATCCCAGTCTTTATCGCGGATACTGTCGCGGGAGCCATCCCAGCGATTTCGCTGATCCACAAAGATCGGACGTGTGTCGCGGATCACGATAGGGCGAATCCCGGCTCCCGGCCAGAAACCACAGTAGTCGTCCCAGTTGTTCCAGAAGCGGTTGCCCACCGAGATTGTCAAACACGACATGGGAGAGTAGACGATCCCACTACGCCAGGGCTGGTTGCCCCAGTAGCCACCAAAGACCGTCATCCCTGGAAACCAGCCCATGCCACAGTAAGCATCCCAGCTTGGCGCTAGTCCCATGTAGACGGGTCGGGTGTAGAAGTAGCGCTGCGGGAAAGGGAACCAGCGCCCGTTGGCAACTGCCGCATTCTCCAAGAAACCATTATCGGGCAAGTAGAGAGTGGGGATATTATTGCCTTCATTGACAAAGTACATCGCGCTATTGGTCTTGCCAAACTGCATCGCATAGAGATTCCCAGAGAATGGCACCGAGATCATCTGTCCATTCTCATCGGTCAGTAAGTAGCCATTCGAGTCGAAGACCGCTCGGACGATAGGAATTGGCTGGTTGCGCGGAGTCTCACGCCAATCAAAAACATCCGCACGCGACTGCGCCAGCGGCGGCGTAGCCGAGAACGTCTGTGCAAATGCCGCGGGGGCCATGAGTAGTAGAGCTGTTGCTAAAAACGCTTTCATCGGAAAATTCTCCTCTGTAATAAGAGACGTCAGAGCAAGACAAAATGTGACAATTATTTTTTGGTGAGGCAGTCACGAACAAACGCCAAGCTCTTGGCAAGACTGGCGGCTTTGTCTTCCCCACTAATGCTACACTCATAAGCAAGCCAGCCAGTGAAGTTTAGCTCACTCAGCACACGAAACGCAGCGACAAAGTCAATGTCGCCCGTTCCTGGCTCATGGCGCGTGTTGTCGGCGAGGTGTAAGTGATAGACATACTTAGCAGCATCCCGAAGTGCTTGCGGGGAGCTTGTCTCCTCGATATGCATGTGGAAGAGATCGGCGAGAATCCCGACGCCTTCGGGGGCGCCCGCGAGCTCGATGACGCGCTGCGCATCGGCAAGCCTTCGCAGATAGTGCTGCTCATAGCGATTCAGCGGCTCCAGCAGAAAGCGCGTGTTGTGTGCCGCCGCGTGGGGCGCAAGCTCTTGCAGTGCGGCGACCATCAGGCCGTCTTCCAGCTCGATGGCGGTCTTGTAGGGCGAGAGATCAGGGACTTTCGGGCCACCAAAGATCGGCGGGACGATCTGCCCCGCCGCACCGACCTCGCCGCAGAATTTTAGCAGCGCCTTGCTGCCTTCTATGGCCTTGCGCCGCCTCTCTTTGTCGGGGTCGAGGAAGTCAAAGCACGGATTGCCGTCAGGGTCGGCGTTGCCACAGACACTGGAGATAGGCACAAGCCCGTTGATCGCCTCGGCATCGCGCAGGCATTTTTCCAGTCCCCCACCCCAGACCCCCAGCTCCAGGCCCTCCACCCCATTGTCGTGCGCCCACTTCGCCTTCGCCGCCGTGGTCGGGCCCGGAATCAGCCCGAGCTGCAGTGCGATTTTCATGAGGGTATAGTACCTCCATGAAGACAGCAAGGGTGCGAACCGTGGGCGGGGTTCCCAGGATCGAAGTGGATGGTAAGCCGACACGGGCTCGGCTTTTCTGGGGTGGAGCCAGCGCGTCGCCGGTCCCAATTGGGGCGGAGCGGGAGATTACGTTCTCCTTTGTCGCGCCGCTTACCACCCAGACGGGGACGATCCACTTTCGCTTTGGTCGTGAGCTAGGCAAGGTCGGGGTGCGCGGGGTGCGCATTGTTGAGGCAGGCTCAGGCCGGGTCGTGCTGGGAGCGGAGCCAGCGTGGAAGGTCTGGCCACCGACCGAGGAGAGCCATGTGGAGTTTGGCGCGGGGGGCTTTGTCGCTCACGTGGTCGCGCCGCCACCAGGCAAGGAGTGGCCGGACTTCCACGTCTTTCACGAGCACCAGCTAAAGCTCACCAAGGGCAAGATCTACCAAGTCAGCCTGAGTGCGGAGGCGACTCCAGCGCGGAGCCTCACGGTCGCGCTCTACCAGCCAGGGACAAGCTACACGTTTCTGGCGGGGCCGTCGGTGCAGTTCGAGAGCCAGGTCAAGCTCGCTGCCGCCGTGGGGGTGAATATTGTCAGCTTTGAAGTGGCGCTTCCCTGGCCAGCCCCCGGCGAGCCGCTAGATTTCCAGGCCTCCGATGCCGCCTGTGAGCGTGTGCTGGCCGCCAACCCTAAGGCACTGCTACTCCCTCGTATTGGGGTCTATCCCCCGCCACACTGGCTCAAGTCCCACCCTGATGATGTCATGCGCTGGGACGACGGCGACCACGGCGGGGGAATGGCCAGCGCGGCGTCGGTGGCCTACCAACGGGACGGTGCAGAGCATCTTTCGGCGCTGGTGACGCACCTTGAGGCGACGTTTGGTGAGCGCATGATTGGCTACCATCCGACGGGCCAGAACACCGGCGAGTGGTTCTGGATGGACTCCTGGACCGGCGCACTTCCAGGCTACACGGCCTGTGATCGCACTGCCTGGGACGCCTGGCGAGCTGCGCAGAAGCTCCCGCCCGCGCCTGTTCCCACACCCGCAGAGCGCAAGGCAAAAACGCCCTCACCCACGGTCGTTGATTTCCACCGCTTCCTCTCCGAGACCATCGCCGACGCCGCGCTGGTGATGGCAAGCGCGGTCCGAAACGCCAGCAAGGGCAAGAAGCTCTCGCTGCTGTTCTACGGCTACGGCTTCGAGTTCGCCCCGATGCCCAGCGGCCCGGCCAACAGCGGCCACTACGCACTCCATAAGCTCCTCACCTCGCCCGCAGTGGATATTATCTGTGGCCCGTTTTCCTACTTCGATCGCAGTATCGGCGGAGTCGGCCCGGTGATGAGCGCCGCGGAGAGCGTCCTCGCCGCAGGAAAGCTCTGGCTCAACGAGGACGACACGCGGACATATCTCGCCAAAGAACGAACCTTCCCTGGCTGGGACTCGGGCGCGGACACACTCGAAGGCACGCTTGGGGTGTTGCGGCGCAATCTAGCACAGAACGCCTGCCGCAACCACGCCACGTGGTGGATGGATCTTCCGGGCACGGGCTGGTTCGACGATCCTAAGCTCTGGGAGGAGATACGACGATTCGCCGCCTGGGACGACTACTTTCTCGCCCACCCGACTCCATTCAAACCAGAGATAGCGCTGGTTCTCGACGAAACCACCGCCTACCAGCTCTCTCCCAACGCTGCCCAAAACGCGCCGCTCTCCACGACGCGCAAGGCACTCGGGCTGGTCGGAGCGCCCTACGGCCAGTACTTGCTCACGGATGTGCTGGCAGGCACATGTCCGGCTAAGGTGCTGGTCGTCTTGACAACCTCACAACGGATAGCGCTGGAGCGCCGAGCAAACGGCAAGGCGCTGGTCTTCGTGGACGAGAAGGGAGTCACCACCGAGGCGCTCCGAGCAGCCTGCCGTGCGACGAAAGTCCATCTCTACACCCAGACCGATGCGGTGGTCTTTGCCAACGAGCCGCTGATCGCGGTGCATGCCGTAAAGGACGGGCCAGTAACAGTCACCCCGAGGCGCGGGGGCAAGCCGGTGACGCTTACCCTCAAGAAAGGAGAGACAGCGTTGCTGCTCTAGGAGTGGGGCGCAAGCTTTGCAAGGGTACACTTTTCTGACATGCCAACCCAACAAAAAGGGCTCTCGCTCACACGCCAGCTCACACAGATTCAGCCCTTCACGGGCCTCGTTCTCTGGCAGGACTCACCGCACCGCAGTACCGACGCAATCTCGCTGGAGTACAGCTATCTAGGCTACAATCAGCTCATCAAGGGCAAAGATAAGTACGACTGGAGCGCTTTAGAGAAGCTTTTAGACAGCATCGCCCACCGCAAGCACCAGGCCATTATTCGCCTCTACGACACCTACGTGGGCAAGCCCACCACGGTGCCGGGCTATATAAAGTCCCTGCCCGATTACAAAGAAACCAAGGGCAGGAGCGAAGGCAAGCACACAAGCTTTCCTGACTGGTCACACCCCGAGTGGCAGCGCTGCACTCTGGCATTTTTCGAGAAGCTCGCCGCCCGCTACGACAGCGACCCACGGCTGGCGTTTCTGCAAGTGGGCTTCGGGCTCTGGGCGGAGTACCATCTCTACGATGGCCCGTTTGCTCTGGGAAAGACCTTTCCCACAAAAGCCTTCCAGACACGCTTCCTGCGCCACCAAAACGCACTCTGGAAGACCACGCCCTGGATGCTCTCCATTGACGCTGCCGATGACGAGACCACGCCCTTTGCGGCGGAAAGGTCCCTCCTTGCCCTCAACTTTGGCCTCTTTGACGACTCCTTTCTCTGCAAAGACCACAGTACGGAGAACGCGAAGAACTGGCGTTTCTTTGGCGAGGAGCGCTGGCGCCGCTCGCCGCGTGGTGGGGAGCTAAGCTACTACACGGACAACGACCAGAAGAAAGCGCTGGCCCCGAGCGGCCCGTACGGGACTCGCTTTGAGACCCTCGCCAGGCGCTTCCACCTCTCCTTCATGATTGCCAACGACCAGCCGGGGTATCAGCCCATGACGCGCTTTCGTGAGGCGAGCCAAGCGCTAGGCTACCGCTTTCACTTGGAGAAGCTGCTCGCGACTCCGGCAGGGCTGGAGATAACCGTGCGCAACCAGGGAATCGCCCCGCTCTACCACGATGCCTACTTTGCCGTAGGCTCGACGCGCTCCGCGACCTCGTTGAAGGGGCTCTGTGCCGGTGAGACGCGCCTCTGCCGAGTTCCCGGGGCGATAGAGGCCAAGACACTACAGATCGCCTGCGATGCTCTCGTGCCTGGCCAGAAAATTGAGTTCAGCGCGACTCTCTAGCGACGCTATGCAGGAAGGGTATCGAGGAAAGACTTAAACTCGGCGAGACGCTGGAGAATGTCGCCGGAGGGGCCACCGTTCTCGGAAGTCCAGACTTGCTTGGCCCATGCGTTTAGCTCACGTATCCCCACCCAGCGGACGTAGGCACTGTCGGCGCACTCCGCGGCTTTCTCAGAGAGTCCGCCCTGGTTGTAGAGAAACGCGGCTTGGGCTCCCACAGCCGCACGCGCATCGAGAATCCTCTCGACAGTGGCAAGCGCGAGGGGCTGGTTGACCCCATGCTGGTAGAAGAGCGCTGCCCACTCCCCTTCTCCCTGTAAAACGACGCGCTTTGCGGAGGCATCGTGTCGGGTGGGCATGAGGCCAAGCACAAAGAGTGTCGCCAGAAGCCGTCGGAGAACCTGGTTTTCCGTGTCAGCCGCTTTCGTGGAGGTCGTGACGAGCTTTCCAAGCTGCTCCAAGGCGGCAAAGTGCACTTCCAGCCGCTCCCGATCCCGTGCCACGGACTCCTGAGAGAGCCGCTCCGCCAGCTCCTGAATCCGCCTGCCCGCCAGTGGGTCGAGGAGTGCCACGCTCAGCTCATTGCCCACTCCAAAGTTCACCCCACGTAGCCGTGGCACCAGCAGTGCGCCCCCCCCGAGCGTCCCTAAAAAAGCAACCGGATAGAGAACCCCTACCAATCCTGCCAAGCCCATCGCCAGCAAGATAACCGCAGCTTCCAGGCGGGCCTTGAGGAGCTTTTTCGTAAACTCGTCCACGCTGGCAGACTTGCGGCTCTCGCGATCCAGCGTAATCCGATCCCGATCCCGGGTGATCCGATCTTTTACGCGACGCACCAGCCCCGAGGAGGTCTTCCCATCCGCGAGCTTTCGCGAGCTTCCCCCCACGCCCGTCCAGAGATTGCGGAGGGCTTCTTCGCCGGTGAAGAAGGGAACAATCGGGCCCGTGGCGCTAGCGCCGAGCTTCCAGTGCCGGTCGTGTTTACTGCGTAGCTCCGCGTTGCTCAGTACCTCATAGGCGATATTGACCCGCACCTGTGCCTCATGTGAGCCGCCCAGATCCGGGTGTGCTCGCCGAGATGCATGCTTAAACGCCGCACGAATCTCCTCGTCAGAGACTCCCACGGGCACCTCTAGCACCTCATAGCAATTAAACGTCGTCCAGGACTTAACGGTCATACGAATGATCTTTGAGTAACGGGGTTAGATACAGTCATCCTAATTCTCTGCTATGGTTATCGGCAGACAGGCCATAATTTTGCATCACGCTCCGGCGCAAACCTCGCCGCAGGACGAAAAGCCCACCCAGTTCTCGCAGAATCAGAGAGCTGGGTTCCCGCACAGACGTGGCGCAGCATTGCGGTAGGGCAGGCCTTGGTCAAGAAGTAGCCTCATGCTAAATTCTATCATAGCTTTCCCGCGATACGGGTATACTTACGAGTAGAGTTTGTTCAAAGAGGTGCTCATGGAACGTGGCCTACTGATCGTCGCCCTAGTGTTAAGTTTGTTGGTGGGAGGAGTGGGCTTGCTGCCGCCTCGGAAGAGAGCCGCATTCCCCTGGCAGGCGGCCTTGCCGGGTCTGCTTGCCTTTCTTCTCTCCCTCCCCTCCACCGGGGCGTTTGCACCGGGACAGGCGCTCGGACTGGGCGTGCTTCTGGGCGGCGTTTTTGGGGCGCTCGCAGGCTGGCTAGCGCTTCAAGAAAAACCTGTCGCGGCGGCAGGGCTGGCACTGACTCCGCTGGTCTTGCTACTAAGCCTGCAGGGAATGTTTCCTCTGGAGAACCTGCTCGGTGCAGCGCTCGGGCTTCTTGCTGCGCTCTGCGTGGTTGGATGGCGCAACCCTGAAGACCTTCCCACGCTGACAGTAGTAGGTGCACTGGCCGTGAGTGTGGCAACAGCCTCTTGCCTGGGAACATTTCGGCCTACTGGGACGATCAAGACGGGCTGGCTGAGCTTCCCGATGATCTTTACCGCAGGCGCACTTCTCTTGGCCACGGTTCTCACGTTTGTCAAGGCAGGAGGCTCGCGGCTGGTGGTCGGTATGGTCGGCTACGTGATCTTGGTACTTCTTGCAGTTCGTCCCTTAGCCCTCGTAACCGTCGGAGCTCTGAGTAACTGGGGGCCGATTACCACACCGGCGGCGGCATTTCCTCTTGCGCTGCTTCTCGTCTTCCTAGGAGCCAAGTATCGGACGCTCGGTGTGCTGGCGATGGTTCTTGCCATTACCTCCGCCAACCACATGGGCCAAGGCTATGGAGTTGCTCTGCTCGCCGTTGGATTGGCACTCCTGACACTCCTCACCGAGGAACATGAGGCGCTCCTTCCCGCTCTGGTCGTACTAGCCTTGGCGGCGCTCTGGCGGCTGGTGGCACAGCGCTTTGATGAGACGCGTGGCTTCGGGCTCCACGAGCAGTACTTACTACTGGGCTTGCTGCTCGGTGGCTTACTCCCCATGCTCGCTCAGGCGGCAGGCTCGCTGCTGGGCGCAGGTGCGACACTGCTTGCGCTCCCGACGGCCCTGACGATTCTCTATGGGCCACGTGCGGGGTTAACTCTAGTGCTGGGGCTGCTTGCCGGGCAGCTCTGGAGCGCCGCGTCGGAGAAGACCAAAACTCTAGCCCCCCTGTTTGCTCTGGGAGTCGCCGCCACAGTCGCGCAGCTTTTAGGGCACCTGGCCCCCCTCGCAGATAGAACACGCCTCGCCCGCCTAGAGCTGGTCGCGGGAATCGGGCTCACCTGGCTGATTGTCGCTGGAGTTGGCTACCAGCTGGAGAAGAAACGCAAATGAGCCTCCCCCCCAGCCCCCGCCCAGCGGGGGAGAATACTGTTTTGTCCCCCCGCCCGGGTACCCCGCGAAGCGAGGGTGGTGGGGTTAGGGGGGTAGCCCCCCTCGCCGCCGTTTTGTTGATCTTAGTTGGCTTTGGTTTACTCTTCACCCAGAGCGAGCCCGTGGGAGCGGTTGAGGGCACCGTGACATTCGCTCGTAACAGCCAGCCTTTTGCCTATAGCCGCGTCTCTCTCCTCTCCGAGAGCGACAGCCGCAGCTGGCGCACCAAGACGGATCGCCAAGGGCACTTTTCCTTCCGGCATATCCCTGTGGGTACCTATAGAGTGGTAGACTCAGCGTCGCACCACTCCAGCCCCCCGCAGACCATCACGGTCACGGAGGCAAAGACCACCTCGACAGCTGTCGTGCTCAAACCGACGAGCGCGACACTGGAGCTGGCCTACACGCAGCAGCGCACGTTTGGAACCAAAGAAACCCCGATGCTGACCGTCACGGGCATTGGGGACACGGGGCAGAAAATCTCCGTCGAACTCTACCGTGCGCGGCTCTCCGAGGTCCTCTCCAAACCCGAGCGCGCGCTGGCACTGGGACGGCTCGGCAACCGCTACGGCGACGATACCAGCAAGCTCCCCGCAGCGCTCCAGCCGCTTTGTGAGACGCCGCTTGCCACCGACACCCAAGCGATTCCCCGCGTGGATGCCGAGGGGTTCTTCACGCTCCGTCTGCCGCTCAAGGGCATTAAGAACCAGCCAGGGCTCTACTTTGCCCGGCTGATTCATGACAAAGAGTCGGTCTGGAGCTGGGTACACGCCACGGACACCGCGCTGGTGACCTTTCGCTCCCCGCTCGACAACCGCTTAGTGGCCTTCGCCGCCGAGCTAGAGAGCGGTAAGCCCCGCCCCAGCACACGGATCCAGCACTTTCTCAACGGCGTCGAGACCGCCCGAGGCACGACGGACGCGGAGGGACTGGCGACCCTCAGCCTGCCCTCGCCACAGACCGCAGGAACGGCGCTCTTGGCCACGATTGGCAACGACGAGACGATGGTCTATGAGCAAAGCGGCTCCGATCCTGAGAGCCAGAGCCTGATCGCCCACACCATCACCGACCGACCTCTGTACCGTCCGGGCCAGACCGTTCACTACAAGACTATCTTGCGCCGCCCCACGCCAGGTAGCCCGTATGCCTATAGTGTCCCCAACAAGGGCACTGCCGAGCTCAAGCTAACGGATCCGACGGGGCTTGAGGTACTAAAAGAGACCCGGCCTATTAGCGCCACGGGGGCCGTGATCGGAGAGTTCACACTGAGCGCCGAGGCTCCCACAGGATTTTATGATCTCCAGGTGAGCGTGGATGGCCAAGAGCAGACCCACAGCATCGAGATCGCGTCTTACCGCAAGCCAGAGTTCTCGGTGAAAGTGACGCCCGCGCAGACGCGGATTTTACGAAACTCCACTCTGGAGGCCACCGTTGCAGCAACGTATTACTTCGGTGCGCCCGTCGCCAACGCAAAAGTCCACTGGAGCCTGACCCGCGAGACCGACTGGAGCGCCGACTACGACAACACGGGCTGGCCAAGCCTTGAGGAAGACCTTGCAGGCGAGGACTACGGCTCCGGGAGCTTGGTAGCGGATGGGGAAGGGAGATTGGACGGCACGGGGCGCTTAGTGCTTCGCCTGCCCACCGAGCCCGAAAAACACAACGAAGAGACGCAAGACAGGGAAAATGAAGACGAAGAAGCACCTAAGCGCGTGTTCCCGCCGCAGACCGAGCGCTACAAGCTGACGGCCTATATCACCGACGATGCCCAGCGCGAAGTCGAGAGCAGCACCGATGTGAGTGTCACTGCCGCCGAGGTGAAAGTGGCGCTGACTCCCGAGGGCTATCTGGCGCGTGCTGGTCAGCCAACCAAGCTCTTTGTCACCGTGCGCGACCATGAGGGCAAGCCACTTCCGAACTCTCCGGTGAGCCTGCGGGTGGAGCGCTACGAGAAAAAAGCCGTGGTGACAGTCGTGCCGCCCCAGGAGGCAAAGACGGGCGAGGACGGGCGGGCGATTCTCATGGTGACCCTGCCCAAGAGCGGCGATATTGATCTGATTGCGACGGCTAAAGATGCAAGTGGCCGCGAGGCGCAGACCCACCAGACGCTCTGGGTGACGCCCGCAAGTGATGGGGACACGGATCTGGCACAAAACGGACTCTCGGGACTGACCCTGGCCACCGACAAGCGCAGCTACGCCCCTGGCGAGACCGCGCGTGTCGTGATCGGGGCGGCGGAGACCGGTCAGACGGCGATCCTGACCATTGAGGGCGAGCGGATCTACAAGACCATCGCGGTTCCGATCCACCAGAATGTGACGACGGTCGAGGTGCCGGTCTTGGACGAGTACGGCCCCAATGTCTCGCTGGCGGCCTGCTACATCCGCAATAAGACCTTCGCTCAGACCGAGACCCCGCTCAGGGTCACGCTCCCACGAAAGACGCTCAGCATCGCGCTTACCCCGGACAAGTCCCAGTACGAGCCCGGCGACCAAGCCCGCTTTGATATCGCCATCACCGACAGCGACGGCAAGCCCATTGCCACCGAGCTGACGCTCTCCGTGGCCGACGAGGCGATCTATGCACTGAAAGAGGACGATCCCAAGGCGCTCCGCAAGACGTTTTATCCCCACCGCACCAGCCGCGTGCGCACCCGTCACTCATTTGAGATACTCTATCTGGCAGGCGACGGTAAAGATGGCATTAAAGTCAAGACCCGCGAGAAGTTCGTGGACACGGCCTACTGGAACGCAGCCCTTCGCACCGACTTTACGGGCCACGCGAAAGTGAGCTTCACGCTCCCCGATAACCTCACAACCTGGCGCGCCGTGGCCAATGCCATCACCGACCAGACCGCCGTGGGCTATGCGCGGGCGAAGATTATTGTCAACCGTCCGTTTTTTGTGCGCCTCGACATGCCCCGCTTTGTGGTGGAGGGCGATCAGGTCAAGCTGAGTGGACTGGTTCACAACAACTCCGGCCAGTCGCAGACCGCGCACCTACAGCTCAAAGTGCTCGGGCTTCCCATTGAGGAAAAGACCCTGACCGTGGCGTCGGGGACGGTGGGAGAGACAAGCTGGAGCTGGACGGTGCCGGGCACAATGCCTGAGTCTACCGAGGTAACTCTTGAAGGCTGGACCGATACCAAGCTCACCGATGGGGTCAAGCTGCCCCTCACCGTGCGGCCCTTCTCACGGGAGACGCTGACCAATATCGCGCTGGCTCCCACAGCAAAGCTCTCGCTTCCCGCCGATGCCGTCCCAGAGCGCTCGTTTGTGACGATTCGGGTCGCGCCGAGCCTGCGCGAGACCGTGACCGAGGCCACCGAGTACCTCAAGAAATACCCCTACGGCTGCGTGGAACAGACTGTCAGCCGCTTTGTCCCGCTCATGGCTGCCAAAGTCGTGGATGAAACGCTGGTGACGGCAGGAATCACCCGGCTCGGGGCACAGCTTCAGGGTGACAACGGCTGGGGCTGGTGGTACAAAGATGCCGCCGATCCCTGGCTCACGACCTACGCACTCTGGGGCCTCACCGAGGCACGGGATGCAGGCTATGCGGTGCCTCCGATGCTCCTTGAGAAAGGGGCAAAGTCACTCTGGCCCCTGCTGGAGAACCCGAAGAAAATCACCTCAGAGACGGCCTTTGCGCTCTATGTGCTGAGCCGCGTGGACGGCGCACGGGTGCGCCAGCAGGGAGCGCCCAAGCTCACGGCACTGCTGACCCGCTTCGGCCCATCTGCAGCCAAGCGCCCCGAGACCCTAGCATGGCTGACGCTCTTTTGTAAAACGGTCGGGCTGGACGCCAAGCCCTACGCCGCCGCGCTGGAGAAGAAGGCCGTGATGGATGGAGTCCTTGCGCACTGGGCCAATGAAGGAGCCTCCTGGAACGCCACCGAGCGCATGACCACCGCACTGGCGACTCGTGCCCTGCTCGCCACCAACCCCAAGAGCCCCCTGCTCGGCCCAGCGACACGCTTCCTGCTCTCCACCCAGACCGACGGCTACTTCGGCGACACCCGCGACACAGCGTTTGTGGTCTCGACCCTCTGCCAGCTCCCCGAGTACGCCACTCCAATCCCCAATCTCGCTCGTCCACAAGTCACGCTCAATGGCAAGCCACTCACGCTGGCGAAACGGGGACGACTCCTAGAAGTAACCGTGCCCGGAACAGCACTTCAGAGTGGCGAGAACTCCCTGGCCCTTGCGGGCTCGGGCTACGCCACAGCCACTCTACGCCAGACGACGCGAGCGACAACGCTGCCCGCTCTGGAAGCCAAGGGGCTTAAAGTGCGACGTGAGTACATCAAGCTCGCCTCAGGCCCCAAGGGCCTCATCCCTGAGGCCGCCAGCACGAAGTTCACTCAGGGCGACACGGTTCGGGTGCGCCTTATTGTGGAGGCCGACCAGCCGCTGGAGTATATTCTTCTGGAGGATCGCTTCCCCTCGGGCTTTGAGCCCAATGCTCGCGGCACGCTTGAGGAGGAAGACTCCTACGGTGAGTGGAACTACTGGTACTCGCATATAGACATCCGTGACGATCGCGTGGCGCTCTTTGCCCGGCGGCTGGCGAAGGGCAAGCATGTCTACGAGTACCATCTACGCGCCCAGACCACAGGAGTCGCACATGCCCTCCCCACCGCGCTCACCCCGATGTACGGCACCACCTTGCGTGCCGAGTCCACGGGGGAGCAACTAGAGATTCATTGAGGAGTGACCATATAAAGAGTGTGAATCATTTTGCCTTTCGTGACTTTGCCCCCAAACAAAACCGCCCCTCCGGCTTCTTCCAGTCGGCGGAGCACGACAACCTGATGGAAGCGGTTCAACAGGCCAACCTCTGGGTTGCAGCTCATCAGGTGCGCGTGGTCAATATCGAGACCGTGGTCATTCCCTCGCCGGACTGGCAGCCGTTTATCCGTGTCTGGTATGAGTTCGAGGAGCGCAGCACGGTCAGTTCCGAGATCGTCGAGGATAAGCTAGCATGAGAGGTCTCCTAGGAAGCCTCGCTGGCGCGGGTGCTCTGGGCGCCCTAACTGCTTTCTATCACCAGAGCCTGCCCGCAGAAAGCATCCAGTGGCAGCTGATTTTTTTGCAAGCAGTACCCGCTGGAGCCGCACTCGGGTTGGGAGCGGAGAGAGCCCTGCGAGTTCCCATAGGCATGCGTCGTGCTCTCTGCTGCTTCGCTGCCGGGCTCCTCTCGCTGGTGCCGCTGGGAGTCTGGGGCTGGCTGACAGTCTCGGGCAATCCCTTTGAGGCAATTCCCAATCTCTTGCGCCTTCTGATGCTCTGCGCCCC
>Ga0315904_10007139_pt1 | contig 15060 bp, 13 predicted proteins | sample LakEriMetagenome_6_FD_203529 | JGI IMG/M metagenome (GOLD analysis project Ga0315904, IMG submission 203529) | Freshwater fungal communities from buoy surface, Lake Erie, Ohio, United States - Buoy 12 MA120 | ecosystem: Environmental > Aquatic > Freshwater > Lake | place: USA: Lake Erie, Ohio... | reverse complement strand
CCCGGGGAGCCATGCGATGTCGCGACTCATCGATCTGCCGGCCGGCATGAGCCGTCGCCACTTCATCAACCACATGGCGGGCGCCGCCGCCCTCGCCGCGCCCGCGACGGCTTTCACCAACTCCATCCTCGCCAACGCGACCGACATGCGGAAGCGGCACAAGGCCGCGATCCTGCTGTGGATGGGGGGCGGCCCCAGCAGCATGGACATCTGGGACCTCAAGCCCGGTGAGCCGACCGGCGGGCCGTTCAAGCCGATCGCCACCACGGCCGACGGCGTGCAGATCTGCGAGCACATGCCGGAAATGGCGAAGCAGATGCACCACATGGCCATCGTCCGCTCGATGAGCACCCGCGAGGCGGACCACATGCGGGGGCGGTACTACATGCACACGGGCTACGTGCCCAATCCCAACGTCGAGCATCCCAGCTACGGCGCGGTGATCGCCCACGAGCTCGCCGACCAGGTGCCCCACCTGGAGATTCCGCCGTTCGTGTCGGTGGGCGGCGGCAGCGTCGGCCCCGGGTTCCTCGGCATGACGTGGTCGCCGTTTGTCGTCGATTCGAACGGCAACGTCCGCAACCTCGACATGGGCATCGACGGCGCCCGGCTCGAGCAGCGGTTGGCGATGCTCGACACGATCGAGAGCCGATTCATCGGTGAGCGGCGTGGTGCATCCGCCGACGACCACGCCAAGGTGCTCGACAAGACGGTCAAGCTGATGACCAGCAAGCAGATGGAGGCCTTCAAGGTCGCGAAGGAGCCCAAGGAGGTCCAGGAGCGATACGGCAACAACGGGTTCGGCAAGGGCTGCCTTATGGCCCGGCGACTCGTGGAGATGGGCGTGCCGTTCGTGGAGGTCGATCTGGGCGGCTGGGACAACCACGCCAACATCTTTCCGACGCTCCAGAACCAGAAGCTGCCCGTGCTCGATCAGGCGATGAGCGCCCTGGTGGCCGACCTCGCCGATCGGGGCATGCTCGACGACACGGTCGTGATGTGGATGGGGGAGTTCAGCCGCACTCCCAACATCAACGGCGGTGCCGGTCGTGATCATTGGGCCCGCAGTTGGAGCGTCGTCGTCGGCGGCGGCGGGTTCAAGCGGGGCGTCGTGGTCGGGGAGACGAGCTCGGACGGCAAGGAGGTCGTGTCGGAGCCGTACTCCTCCCAGGACCTGATGGCGAGCGTTCTCAAGGCCCTCGGTATCGGGCTCGAGACGACGTTCACCGCCAAGAACGGGCGGCCCATGAAGATCGCCAACTCCGGCAAGGTCATCAAGGAACTGTTCGCCTGACCGCCGAAGGTCCGCGCGGCGCTGCGGTGACGGAGGTCGCCACGGCCTCGGTGACCGCCATCCCAGGAACGCTCCGCCCCGTTCTGAGGCTCGTGCTCCCGGTGCTGGCCGAGCAGCTGCTCGGGCTCTCGGTGGGATTTGTGGACAAGTGGCTCGCGGGCAACCTGTTCACGGATGCGGAGCCGCTGGCGGCCGTCGGGCTGGTCGCCTACTGCCTGGCGTTTCTGCCGGTGGCGTTCACGCTTCCCGCCACGGCCGCGACGGCGCTCGTGGCCCGCAGCGTCGGCGCGGGCGATGCGGCAGGAGTCCGTCGGGCCGTCGCCCAGTGCTCGCTGCTTGCCGGCGGCCTGGCGGCTGCCGTTGTCGCGCTGGCCATCTGGCAGGGGGAGACGGTCGTGTCGCTCCTCGGCCTGCCAGCTGGCAGCGGAGGCCTTGCCGTCCGGTACCTCGCGATCGTCGTGCCGGCCCTCCCCGCGATGATGCTGATCGCCGTCGGCGTGGCTTCGCTGCGGGGAGCCGGCGACATGGTGGGCGGACTGCTCGCGATGACCGTGGTCAACGGCGTCAATGCCGCCGCGAGCTACCTGCTGGCCACCGGAGGGCTTGGACTGCCCCGACTGGGGTGGGATGGCCTGGCCTGGGGCACGCTGGCGGGCTACGTGAGCGGAGCGGTGTGCGTGGTCGTGCTGCTGGCCCGCCGTGATCGGGGGCTCAGGCCCCGGCGTGTCGACTGGCGGCCCGACCGGCGGTTTCAGCGGCGCATCCTCGGGGTCGGCCTGCCCGCGGGCATCGACGCCATCTGCAACGCGGCGTTTCATCTGACGTTTCTGTCGATCGTGAACCGGCTCGGGGATGTCAATGCCGCGGCGCACTCGGTCGCCGTCACGATCGAGTCGCTGGCCTTCCTGCCGGGAAGTGCCTTCCAGGTGGCGTCGGCGACCCTGGCAGGCCAGTTCCTGGGGGCGGGTGACGTCCGGCGGGCCCGGGCGAGCGTCGGGCTGTCGGCGATGGCGTGCATGGGGCTGATGACCGTCGCCGGCCTGACGTTCGCGTGGTACGCCGAGCCCCTGGCGGGATGGTTCGTGGGCGGGGTGGCGGCACAGCCGGCCGTGGCCGACCTGGCCGCGGACCTGGTCCGGATCGTGGCCTTCGCCCAGCCGCCACTGGCACTCCTGATGGTGATTTCCGGCGGCCTCCGCGGGGGCGGGGCGACCCGGCCGCCCATGCTCGTCAACCTCGTCGGCCTGGCGTGCCTGCGCCTCCCCCTGGCCGTGCTGCTGTCGTGGGACGCGGTGCCGCTGCCCGGGGGCCTCGGCGCCGTCGAGGGGTTCGGGATGGGGGCTCGCGGAGCGTGGATCGCGATGGCCGTGGACCTCACCGTGCGGGGGCTCGCGATGCTCGCGATCTTCCTCCGCGGCGGCTGGACGCGCGTCCGCGTCTGAGACGGTCGGCCGGCAACCGGGGATTGGCATGGCCGCGATCCGCGGCGACGATACACTCTCCCGGGCGATTTTCGGGCCGCCTCGCGCCGCTGCCCCATTCGTCACCGGACAGAGGGTCCTCGATGGCCGCAGCCGACCTCGAACTCGAACACTGGAGCACCGCCGACGCCGCCGACCTCTACGAGGTCGCCCGCTGGGGCAACGGCTATTTTTCGGTCGGTCCGAACGGGCACCTGCTCGTGCATCCCGACAAGGATCCGACGAAGAGCATCGACCTCAAGCAGCTCGTCGATCGGCTTCAGGTCCGCGGGATCGACCTCCCGATCCTCCTGCGGTTCGCCGAGATCCTGCAGCACCGCCTCGGCGAGCTTCACGGCGTGTTCGCCACCGCGATGAAGGAAAGCGGATACCGGGGCGACTACTGCTGCGTCTATCCGGTGAAGGTCAACCAGCAGCGGCAGGTGGTCGAGGAGGTGCTCCGGTTCGGCAAGCCCTACCACTTCGGCCTCGAGGCGGGCAGCAAGCCCGAGCTGCTGGCCGTGATCGCGCTGGCCGACAACGACACGCCGATCATCTGCAACGGCTTCAAGGATGCGGAGTTCATCGAGACGGCGATGCTGGCCCAGAAGATCGGCCGCCGCATCATTCCGGTCGTCGAGCGGTTCTCGGAGCTGCAGCTCGTCCTCGACTACGCCGAGAAGCTCGGCGTGCGTCCCCGGATCGGCATGCGGGTCAAGCTGGCGGCCCGCGGCAGCGGCCGCTGGCAGTCGTCGGGTGGATTCCGCAGCAAGTTCGGGCTCACCGCGAGCGAGATCCTCAAGGGGCTGGAGGTGCTGGCAGCGCGCGGGATGGAAGACTGCCTGCAGCTGCTGCACTTCCACCAGGGCAGCCAGATCACCAACATTCGCCACATCAAGGCGGCGCTCAACGAGGCCTCGCGGATCTACACCGAGCTCGCGAAGCGGGGGGCCGGCCTGCGGTATCTCGACGTGGGCGGCGGGCTCGGCGTCGATTACGACGGCTCGCAGACCAACTTCGAATCGAGCGTGAACTACAGCCTCCAGGAGTACGCCAACGACGTGGTGGCCCACGTTCAGAATGCGTGCGACGAGGCCGGCGTGCCCCATCCGACGATCGTGTCGGAGAGCGGCCGGGCCGTGGTGGCCTATCACAGCATGCTGATCTTCGGAGTGCTGGGCGTCTCGGAGCAGGGGGGCACGGCTGAGGTGACCGAGCCCGCGGCCGAGGCCGAGCAGCCGCTCCACGACCTCTGGGAGACCTACCAGGGGATCAACGTCCGCAACCTCCTCGAGAGTTTTCACGACGCGCAGCAGTCTCTCGACACGGCGATGAACCTGTTCGCCAGCGGCTACCTGCCGCTCGACCAGAGGTCGGCCGTCGAAAACCTGTACTGGGCGAGTTGCCGGCGGATCTCCAAGCTGGCGCGGACGCTCGACTACATGCCCGAGGAGCTCGAAGGCCTGCAGGCCACGCTCTCCGACACCTACTTCTGCAACTTTTCGCTGTTCCAGTCGATTCCCGACAGCTGGGCGATCAAGCAGCTGTTTCCCGTGATGCCCATCCACCGCCTCGGCGAGCGTCCGGCGCGGGCCGCCGTGCTCGGCGACGTGACCTGCGACTCCGACGGCAAGATCGACCAGTTCATCGATCGCCGCGACGTGAAGCGGACGCTTCCGCTGCACGCCTGGCAGAACGAGCCCTACTACCTCGGTGCCTTCCTGATCGGCGCCTACCAGGAGATCCTGGGCGATCTTCATAACCTGTTCGGCGACACCAATGCGGTGCACGTGAGCACCGACGAACGCGGCGAGGTCGTGGTCGACGCCGTGATCAAGGGAGACACCGTGCGGGAGGTGCTCGACTACGTGGAGTTCGATTCCAACCAGCTCGTGCAGCGGCTCCGTGATTCGATCGAGCAGGCGGTTCGGGAAGGCCGGATCTGCGACGGTCAGGCCGGGCGATTCCTCAAGTTCTACGAAGAGGGGCTCGGCGGCTACACCTACCTCGAGGAACCGGGCTGAGCGGTGGCGGAGTTCCGCGGCTTGCGTCCGCGGGCTCGTCCCGGTGAGCTATACGATGCACCTGATCCGAGTCGCCGGCGCCGCACTCAACCAGACGCCGCTCGACTGGGACGGCAATCGCGAGCGGATCGTGGCCGCGATCACGGCCGCCCGGGCGGCGGGGGCCGCCGTGCTCTGCCTTCCGGAGCTCGCGATCACCGGCTATGGCTGCGACGACGCCTTCTGGTCGCCGGGCGTGCAGCGGACGGCGATCGACGTGCTCGGTGAGATCGCCCCGGAGACCCGCGGCATCGCCGTGGCGCTGGGACTGCCGCTGCGGTTCGAAAGCGGCCTCTACGACGCCGCCGCGCTGGTGGTCGACGGCCGCGTGGCCGGGCTGGTCTGCAAGCAGAACCTCGCCGGCGACGGCATCCACTACGAGCCCCGGTGGTTCCGGCCATGGCTCCGCGGCCGCCGCGGCACGGTGACGATCCTTGGCCGGGAGGTGCCGATCGGCGACCTGCGGTTCGACTGCGACGGTGTACGGATCGGCTTCGAGATCTGCGAGGATGCCTGGGTGGCCGACCGGCCCGGCGCCGCGCTCACGGCACGGGGCATCGACCTCATCCTCAACCCGTCGGCGAGCCACTTCGCCTTCGGCAAGGACGAGATTCGCCGCCGGTTCGTGCAGGATGGGTCGCGTGCCTTCGCGGCGGCCTACGTGTACGCCAACCTCGTGGGCAACGAGGCGGGCCGCGCCATCTACGACGGCGGTGTGCTCGTCGCGGCGGCCGGGAGGATGCTCGCCGCAGGGCGACGATTCTGCTTCCGTGACCAGGCCCTGACGGTCGGCGACGTCGACCTCGACTCCCTGCGGCTCGCGCAGGGCAGGCTGGCGGTCGAGCCCGTGGCCGACTCGACGGAGGGCGACCGGATCCACGTGCCGTTCACGCCGCCGTCCGCACCGCCGGCGGGCCCGTCCGCGGGCGGCGACGGCCGCGACGAGTGGGAGCGTGGCCCTCACGCCAAGGAGGAGGAGTTCACGAGGGCCGTCGCCCTCGGCCTGTTCGACTACGCCCGCAAGAGCCGCTCGCGCGGCTTCGTGGTGTCGGCCAGCGGTGGCGCCGACTCGTCCGCGGTCGCCTGCCTCGTCGCCCTCGCCGTGCGGCTCGCGGCCGGGGAACTCGGCGCGGTGGAGGCGGCTCGGCGGCTCGGCGCATCGGTGTCCGAAGCGGGGCCCGCCACCGTGCGGCGGCTCGTGGCGGCGACCCTCACCTGCGTCTACCAGTCGACCGCCAACTCCGGCGACGTCACGCGGTCCGCCGCCCGCGGGCTCGCCGACGAACTCGGCGCGGCCTTCCACGAGTTCGACGTGGAGGCGATCGTGCGGGCCTACGAGGCCCTCGTCGCCGGCGCGGTGCACCGGCCGCTCTCGTGGGACAGCGACGACGTGGCCCTCCAGAACATCCAGGCGCGGGTCCGTTCGCCGGGCGTGTGGATGCTGGCCAACATCCGCGGGGCGCTGCTCGTCTCCACGAGCAACCGGTCCGAGGCCGCCGTCGGCTACGCCACGATGGACGGCGATACGTCCGGAGGCATCGCGCCGCTGGCGGGGATCGACAAGGCGTATCTCCGGCGGTGGCTCGTGTGGCTGGAGCGATCCGGTCCCGAGGGGCTCGGGCCGATTGCGGCGCTGGCGGCGGTGAACGTGCAGGCGCCGACCGCGGAACTTCGGCCCGCCGCGGCCGGCCAGACAGACGAGGCGGACCTGATGCCGTACGACGTGCTCGATGCGATCGAGCGGTCCGCCATCCGCGACAAGCAGACGCCCCTCGAGGCCTGGCGGCGGCTGAGAAGCGAGTTTCCCCACCACGCCCCCGCGAGCCTCGCCGCGTGGACCGAACGGTTTTTCGTGCTCTGGTGCCGCAATCAGTGGAAGCGGGAGCGGTATGCGCCGTCGTTTCACCTCGACGACGAGAACCTCGACCCCAAGACCTGGTGCCGGTTTCCGATCCTCTCGGGAGGGTATGCCCGCGAGCTCGCGGAACTGAAAGCCGCCGTCGCGGCGGAGGCCTGACGGGTCGCCGGCGAGGCCCGGATGGCCGCCGAATCGGCCTCGCCCGGACGCTCGGCGCCTGCTAGAGTCCGCCGCCTACCCGGCTTGCCCAGCGGAGTCGTTCCATGATTCGTCGCCACTCGCCCGCGTGCCGCGGCCGTACCGCGTTCCTCGCGACCGCCCTGCTCGTCAGCCTCGGGCTTGTGGCCGAGGCACAGCAACCCGGGGCATCACCCGCGGCGGCCCAAGCCCCCGCCGCACCGCCGCCCGCCCAGCAGCCTCCCCAACTCACGCCTGAGCAGCAGGCTGCCCTCGACCAGCTCCTGGCGGCCTGGGAGACGCGGAACGCCGCGGTGCGAACCTGGTCGTGCACCTTCCACAAGTGGGAGTACAACGCCTGGAGTCCCGTGGACGCCAGGGGTGAGCGGCAGGCCTTCGCTGAGAGCAGCGGCGAGCTGAAGTATGCCGCACCCGACAAGGGACTGTTCCGGGTGAAGGAGGTGAAGCAGTGGAACCCCGAGGCGCGTCGCCTCGAGTCTCGTGGCAGCGAGGCGGGCGAGCACTGGGTCTGCAACGGCGAGAGCATCTACGAGTTCCGGCACGCGGAGCGTCAGCTCCGTGAGACGAAACTGCCTCCCGACATGCGAGGCATGGCGATCAGCGAAGGCCCACTGCCGTTCGTGTTCGGCGCGAAGGCCGCGACGCTCAAGAATCGCTACTGGATGCGGATCATCACCCCGCCGGACGTCCGCGACCAGATCTGGCTCGAGGCGCTGCCCCGCGAGCAGCGCGACGCGGCGAACTTTTCGAAGGTGGAGCTCATCCTCCAGCGCGACCTGATGCCCTTCGCGATTCAGATCTACAAGCCTGGCGGCCAGGATCGCGACGTCTACCAGTTCGACCAGCGGACCAACCTGATCGACAAGGGGCTCGACATGATCCGGGATTTTGCCAAGCCCATGACGCCCTTCGGCTACAAGTACGTCCTCGAGGATCTGCAGTCGTCGGCCGCGGCTCCGGCCGGGGCGGCCGTCCGCTGACCTCCGGGATCGACGTGGGCTATACTCCGGTGTTCGTGCGTCCCCGGAGCCATGCCGCATGCCCCTGGTTGATCCGTCCCATCCGCTGTTCCAACTGCTGCAGAGGGACCAACGCTATACGCTCGATGCCTACCTGTTCGTTCTCGAGGCGCTGACGTTCGCCCAGGAGTCGCTCGGCATGGGGCATGAGCCCGAGAGCGGTGACCTCGAGCCGATGCCGGTCGAGGAGCCCGCTGCCAAGCCACGGAACCGGCGGCGGCCCCGTCGTCAGCCCGAGCGGCACGTGTCGGGTCAGGAACTCTGCGAGGCCGCCCGCCGCTATGGCCTGCAGCAGTACGGCTTCCTCGCCCCGACGGTCCTCGCCACCTGGGGCATCCGCCGCACGGAGGACTTCGGGGAGATCGTCTTCAACATGATCGAGATCGGGCAGATGCGGAAGACGAAGGCGGACAAGCGGGAGGACTTCCATGGGGTCTACGACTTCGACGACGCCTTTGCGCGGGATCTGTCGTTCGTCGTGCCGGATCCAGTCTGATGATCCCACGGGAGCGGGGACGCAGCGGCGGGGCGTCGTTGGCGGCCGCCACGGCGCTGGTCGCCTGCTGGCTGGCGTTCCTGGCCTGGCTCGCCTGGCACCGATGAGGATGCGGATGAGTGGAGGCGGGCGATGAGGCTCGTGTTCGCGACCGTGCCGCTCTGGGTCGCGATGCTTCCGCTCGCCGCCTACCTGGCCCTGGTCGCCGGCCTGCATCTCCGTCGCCGCCCCGTCGTCCTGTCGGGGGCGTGGGATGCGACGCTGCTCGCCGCCGGGGTGTCGGGGCTCGTGATCGCCGGGCCATTCGCGTTGCTGCAGCCGCTCACGGGCGCGTCACCGTGGACGGCGGCGGCCCTGGTGGCGGCCTTCGCCATCGTCGTGGCGTTCGCGATCCTCGCGGCCCGCCCGCGGCTCGTCGTCTACAACGTCGGGCTCGATCAACTCCGGCCGCTCTTGGCCGATGTGGTCTCCCGCCTCGATCCTGCCGCCCGCTGGGCGGGAGAGGCGGCGGCGATGCCAGCCCGCGGGCTGCAGGTGCACCTCGACGCCCGTGGCGTGGCCCGCAGCGTGAGCATCATCGCCGCGGGCTCGCGGCCCTCGGCCGAGACCTGGGCGGAACTCAGCCGGCGGCTGCGACGCGGGCTGACGCGGGTCCGCGTCCAGCGGAGTCCGTGGGCGATCGCCTTTCTCGGACTGGCGGCCGCGATCGTCGTGGCCGCGTGGTTCGCATCGCGACCGACCGGCGTCACTTCGGCCGGACGGGGGGCGGCGTCCGCTTCCGGCCCGACTTGGCAGGCACGTCGGGACACGATTCGGCCACCAACCGGGTCATCGTGTTGAGCGACACGCCCAGCAGCGCGGCCGCCTGGCCGCGGTGTCCGCCGGTGAACTCGAGCGCCTGACGCACCGCCAGTCGTCGGAGCTCGTCGAGGTTGAACACGGGGACCCGCGGCTCCTCGACGGTGGGGCCCGCCGCCGGCTCGGTCGGCTCCGCCGCCTGCGGCGTGGGCAGCGAGCGGGCCGCGGGGGCGGCTGCTGCGTCGAACACCTCGGAGAGCACCGTGTCGAGGCGATCCTCGAAGACGTAGATCCGCTGCACGGTCTGGGCGAGCTGGCGGACGTTGCCCGGCCACGAGTGCCGCATGAACCGCTCCAGAACCGCCGGTTCCGGAATCCACTGGGGACGGCCGTACTCGCGGGCGAAGTGCGCCGAGAAGTGCTCGACGAACCGCGGAATGTCATCCGGCCGCGAGCGGAGAGGCGGCACTGTCAGGTGGATGGTGTTGAGGCGGAACAACAGGTCCTCGCGGAAGCCGCCACCGGCGACCTCCGCCTCGAGATCGCGATTCGTCGCCGCGATCACCTGCACGTCGATCGGATGGGCCTCGGCGGAACCCACCGGTGTGACCTCCCACCGCTGCAGGACACGGAGCAGCTTCGGCTGCAGGTCGATCGGCAGTTCACCGATCTCGTCGAGGAAGATGATGCCGCCCTCGGCGGCGCGGAACGCACCCCGCGAGGCGCCGAACGCGCCGGTGAACGCGCCCTTCTCATGGCCGAAGAGTTGGCTCTCGGCCAGGTCGGCGACGAGGCCGCCGCAGTTGATCGCCACGAACGGTTTGTCGTGTCGAGGCCCTGCCGCGTGGATGGCCCGGGCGACCTCTTCCTTGCCACACCCCGTTTCGCCGGTGACCAGCACCGAGCAATCGAACGTCGCCACGCGGGCGATGTTGTCCTCGAGCCGGCGGACAGCCTCAGAGGTGCCCTCGAGCCGTGGCCAGCGCTTTTCGGCCCGCCCGCCAAACCGCGAGCCCGAGCGGGCAAACGGAGAAACCTGCTGTGACGTTGTGTCCGACGCTGCCATGGGCGGCGGTCCGCGTGAATTCCCCCCGGCCACGAGGGTCTTCGCGGATGGTACACCCTTTCGCAGAAAATGCGAATCGATTTCCCATTTCTGGGGATTTGACCGGTGGCGAGCCCCTTGAAGCATGAAAACCGGCGTCCGTCCACGTTCAATCCGGCGAATCTGGTCGTTGAAATGGCCATTTGGGGGAGCGGCGGAGTAATCTTCAGAGCGGCCGCTGGGGTTTTCCCAGGGGCCTCGCAACTGACCAGCCCCTCGTTCAATCCCCCCTTATGACTGGCGTGGAACCTTGGAGCAGCCCCGTCTGGGTTGCACGGGCCCGGCTGCTGCTGGAGTCGTTTCATCGTCGTCTCGGCCGTGATCTCGTGGCCGTTTCGGGGTCCGACCTCGTCGTCGCCGAGACCCTGTTTCGGGCCCCCGTCGTCGTGGTTGCCCATGGCACCGGCCCGGACCCGCTGCTCACCTACGCCAACGCCGCCGCCCTGAAGCTCTGGGAGATGGATCCCGACACGCTGATTCGCACGCCGTCGCGACTCACCGCCGAACCGGTGCACCGCGATGAACGGGCACGCCTGCTCGAGCGAACGTCCCGCGACGGCTTCGTGGACGACTATTCCGGCGTGCGAATCTCCAAGACCGGCCGACGGTTCATGATCGAGCGGGCGATCGTCTGGAACCTCGACGACGAGTCGGGCACGGTTCTCGGTCAGGCCGCCACGTTCGACCGGTGGACGCCGCTGGGGCGGGCGTCTTGAATACACTGGCCCGGTAGCCGTTCTTTCCCTGGAGGACCATCCATGCGGTTCATCATCCCGGCGTTGCTCACGATCCTCTGCCTGCCGCTCTGTTCCGCAAGCATCGTCGAGGCTGCGTCGCCCCTGACGGGCACCATGACCGCGATCGACGGCAGTCCTGTTGATCTCGCATCCTTCGACGGCAAGGTGGTGCTGGTGGTCAACGTGGCGAGCCGGTGCGGTGCCACGCCACAGTACGCGGGACTGCAGAAGCTCTACGACAAGTACAAGGACCGCGGCCTGGTGGTGATCGGGTTTCCCGCCAACGACTTCGGGGCCCAGGAGCCGGGCAGCGACGCCCAGATCGCCGAGTTCTGCTCCTCGAAGTACGCAGTCACCTTTCCGATGTTCTCGAAGATCACCGTCAAGGGAGCGGACATGCCGCCGCTCTACAAGGCGTTGACGGAGTCGGCCGATCCGCCCGGTGCGATCGGCTGGAACTTCGAGAAGTTTCTGATCGGCCGTGACGGCGCGGTCGTCGGCCGCTTCAAGACGCGGGTGTCGCCGGATGACCCGGCCCTCGTGTCCGCGGTCGAGGCGGCGCTCGCGGCGAAGTGACGCAGACGCGTCAGGCGGCCTTCGAGGAGGGACGCGTCGCGGCCCGCCCCGGACCGATCGTGCTGCGGACCACCCACGTGGGGCGGCCTTGCGCCTCGCGGTAGGTCCGCACCACGTACTCGCCGACGATCGCAACGGCGGCGGTTTGCACCGCGGCGACCAGGCTCACCACCGCGGTGACGGAGGCAAGCGTCGGTCCGGCGTCACGGCCGGCCTCGAGCCACGACGACGCGACGGCCACGGCGGTCCCGCCGACTCCGACCGTCGCCAGCACCGCAGTGGCCACCCACGTGAGCCGGATGGGCGCATCCGAGGAGAGCACGAGGGCGTCACCGGCGAGCTTGAGCAGTTTCAACGGGGAGTACTTGGTGACACCGGCCGCCCGGGCGTGGCGGTCGTACCAGACCGGCTCGTGCCGGAATCCCGCCCAGGGAACGAGGCTGCGGAGATACCGCCGCCGCTCGGGCAGCGCGACCACCGCGTCGGCCACGGCGCGGTCGACGAGCTTGAAGTCGCCGGTGTCGACCGGCATCGGGTAGGGGATGAGCCAGGCGAACAGGCGGTGGAACAGGCTCGCTGTCAGGAGCTTGAACCTGGTCTCGCCCTCCCGCGACCGCCGGCGGCCGTAGGCCACGTCGACCCCGTCCCGCCACTTCCGCACCATGTCGAGGATCACCTCGGGCGGATCCTGGAGGTCGGCGTCGGTGATCACGATCGCGTCGCCGCGGGCGGTGGCGAGGCCGGCCGACATCGCGGCCTGCTGGCCGAAGTTGCGGGCGAGCTCGATCACCACCACGCGTGGGTCACGGGCGGCGATGGCCTCGAGCAGCCGCAGCGTGGAGTCGCGGCTGCCGTCGTCGATGTAGATGATCTCGAGGTCCATGCCCGTCGCCGGCAGCACCTCGACGAGCCGGGCGTGGGTGGAGTCGATCACCTCCTGCTCGTTGTGGCACGGGATCACCACCGAGAGCAGACCCCGCGCGGTGCGGGGCTGGCGGCAGGCCGGCCCGGACTCGGGGACCTGGTCGTCCGTCGGCCATTCGCTCGTCATCGGGTCACCTCCGGGGCGGTGGCGGTGCGCGGTTCTCCACGGGGCGCGCGGCCCATGGCGACGACGTCCTCGCCGCGGAACACGGGCCGCGTGCGGGCAACGATCTCGCAGCCCGGCGGCAGGCTGGCGCGAACCGCCTCCACCTGTGGTTCGGGCAGCAGGAGCAGCGCGTGCGGCGACGACGCCAGGAACGCCGCGACACCCGCGAGGTCACCGTCACGAATCTGCGTGGTGTGGCCGCCCGCGTAGAACACGACATTGGGGCTCGGCAGCTGGTAGGTGCCGATGCGGGGCGCGTCCGGGCCCGACGACCGCAGGCTGGCCACGAAGTCGGGGAGCGTGTTGGCCGTCGCGATCCGCGCCTGCGCGGGGCCGACCATCAGCGCCGAGTAGACGAGGCCGGTGGCACAGAGTGCCGTGACCGCCGCCTCCGGCCTCCGCCGCGCGAGCATCCAGCAGGCGGCCGCACCGACGAGCGGCACGAGGCCGACGATCGCCGCGGGTTCGGCGCCCGGGACGCCGTGCCGGGCGGCCAGGATGATGGTCACCATGGTGGCCGCGCCACCGAAGACGAGGAACGCCACTCCGGTGGCGAGCCAGCGGGGATGGGGCCATGCCTGCGTCGTCGCGGCGCGGCGGGCCAGGGCGACGGCGATGCTCGCCACGATCAGCGCCGCGGCCGGGTAGGCGGGCAGCACGTAGTTGGGCAGCTTCGTCGCAGCCGCCGAGAAGGCGGTGACCCAGACGCCGAGCCAGACCAGCGCCAGGAGCGTGCCCTGCCGCGCGGGGGTGGCGTCGTCGCCCCGCCAGGTCCGCCAGGCCGCCACGACCACGGCGAACGGCACGAAGCAGGACCAGGGGAAGAGCCCGACGAGCATCGTGAGCGGATGGAACAACACGCCGCCGCTGTGCTTCTCCATCGGCGACAGGAATCGGCCGACGTTGTGCACGAAGAAGAAGCCCGACGTCCATGCCCCGTCGGTGCGGAGCGTGACGGCGAGGTACCAGGGGGCGGCGGCGGCGATCGCCCCGGCGGTCAGGGCGAACGGACGCAGCGCGACGAGCACGTCGGCGATCGCGGGCAGCGTGGACCGCACGAAGCGGCCGAGGGTCGGCGGCCCGTCGTGCGTGGCCCGCCGCGTCGCCGCCAGGCACCACGCCCACGGGCCGATCACCGCCAGGGGCGCGACGTAGCCGATCGGCCCCTTGCAGACCACGGCGAGGCCCAGCAAGAGACCAATGCCGAGCGCGCGGCCGAACCCGAGCCGCACGAGCGGTCCGTTCGTGGTCGCGGGCGACAGCGCCTCGGCCGCCAGGACGGTGGCCCAGGCGGTGAGCGCGGTGAGAATCGCGTCGGGGGTCGCCGCGTGCGCCTCGATCGCCACCAGCAGGCAGCCGCCGTGCGCCAGGGCCGCGACCACGCCGGTCGACTCGTCGAACCAGCGTCGGCCGGCCCTCAGCAGGGCGAGGCCGGTGAGCAGCGTCGCGATCATCGAGGGGAGTCGCGCCGCGAACTCGTTGGTGCCGAACAGCGACATGCATGCCGCCATGCACCAGTGCATCAGCACCGGCTTGTCGACGGCGAGCGAGTCGTTGAAGCGCGGCACGATCCAGTCGCCCGTCTCGACCATGGCGCGGGCGATCGTCGCGAAGCGGGCTTCATCCTCGTCCCAGAGCGGCGTCGGCGCGGTGCCCGCCGCGAGGGCGGCGAGGGTCGCAAGCACGACGAGCGTCACGGGGCGTTTCCAGTCCATCGGTGGTTCCTCGGAGTGCGGGAGAGTCAGTGTCGGTGGGGCTGAGGCGCGTCGGCGGCGATCCGCGGCGCGGTGGTCGGACCGAAGAGCACGACCTCCTGGAGCGTGGGGAAGGAGCTCGACGAGCGAAGCACGCCGTAGTCGGGCGGAAGCGCCCGGGCGAACTTCTCCTCGAACCGGGCGTTGACCACGACGTGTCCGCCTGGATTCTCGGCCACGAAGGCGGCCGCCTCCGCGGGACCGGAGAGGTTGGGCACGCGGCCCGCCGGGGCGATGCGGCCGGCGTAGAACACGGCGCTGGCGGGCGCACCGAACGACGCGACCGGCACCGGGCCCAAGGCGGCCGCGGGCACGTCGGTGAAGAGCTGCCGGGTGCCGCCGGCGCGTCCCATGCAGGTCGGACCGATCGCCACGAGCAGGCCGACCGTGCCGCAAGCGGTGGCCGCCCAGACAGTTGCGGCCTGTCGGCGCCGGCCGGCCGACTGTGCCACCCAGGCCGCGGCCGCGCCGGCCACCGGCACCAGGCCCACGAGTCCGAGCCACGCCCCGTCGGCGACGTACGTACGGACGGCGATGGGCAGGCCCACGGCCAGGGCAACGCCCGTGATCGCGAGGCTGCCCCATGCGACCCGCATCCAGGCATCGCGGCTC
>Ga0315904_10007137_pt1 | contig 15061 bp, 6 predicted proteins | sample LakEriMetagenome_6_FD_203529 | JGI IMG/M metagenome (GOLD analysis project Ga0315904, IMG submission 203529) | Freshwater fungal communities from buoy surface, Lake Erie, Ohio, United States - Buoy 12 MA120 | ecosystem: Environmental > Aquatic > Freshwater > Lake | place: USA: Lake Erie, Ohio... | reverse complement strand
TGCCCTGACGAGTTCAAAGCGTGCCCTGACGAGTTCAAAGCGTGCCCTGACGAGTTCGCAGGTGCCCGGACGAGATCGCGGAGTGCTTGGCGAGCGCCGCTCCCCGACGGCTCCCGACGGTTGGCGAGGCCCCGGGTTTGCTTAAGGAATCAAGCCCGGCCCGCGGGACGCCCGTCTCCCGACCAACCCGTTTGCGTTCGAGCAAGCGAAGTGCCAAAAGTGGCCGAAGCTTTAGGCGGTGATAAAAGCCAGCGGAACCAGCCTGGGAGTGGTTCGGGGCGTGGAGCCGTGGGAGAACGGGAGCTGAGAGGTTGGAACCCTGCGAGATCACCGACCCGGCGACGGTTCGGAAATGGTCAAAAAGGCGAAAAAATTTGACTTTTTTGGGCTGCTTGATTAGCCTTCTTCATTAAGCCGCAAAGTCTGCGGGATCGGTCAAGTGCTCTTGTTTTGACATGATTTTTCATCCCATATTTGCCGTCTGGCACTTCATTTTCTGTCCAGCTTAAGGCCCGGAATCCATGAAACGGAAATCTCGCAAGCTTCGTTCGCTGTTCGCCTCCAATCAAAAGAAACGCGGTCAACAAACGCGACAGAAAAAATCTGATGTCGGCTTGGTCTACCAGCAACTGGAAGCGCGGCAGATGCTGGACACGACGCTGGGCATGAACTTTACCGGGCACACGTATCAGACCCAGTCGTTTGTCAACGAGCCGAACATGGCCGGCGACATTGGGACGACCCATTATGCCGAGGCGATTGTCGACAAGATTTCCTTCTTTAATCGCGACACGGGCACGCGCGACATTTTCAAGACCCAGACTCAATTCTGGGTGGATGCCGGTGCGACGGTTTCCAGTCCTTCGATCACCAACGCTCAAGTCGTCTTCGACCGTTTCGCGAACCGCTGGCTGGTGCTTGGCGAGGGCAGCGAGTCGCAAGGCAACTGGTTGTACCTGGCAATTTCGAAAACCGCCAACCCGATGGATGGATTCCGTGCGGTCCGGTTTGTCGGGGACTCGACCGGTATTCGGCACAACGGCGACCTCGCGATTGCCGTTGATGAAGACGCTGTGTTGATGACGACCCGAAATATCAGCAACTCCCCGGGCACGCCGCTGGCCCAGAAGATCAGCAACTCGATTTTCTCGGTTCCCCGCAAGGACCTGTACCTGACCTTCCCGACGCTGACCAACATGACGCGGCACGAAAACCTGCTGCGCAGCGTTTACGGCGACCTGATTCGCCCGGCGGCGAGTTTCGAGAAGTCGGACCAGAAAGCAACCTTCATCAGTCACACCCTGGATGGTGCCCAGACGCTGCGGATTGACTTGACGGACGTTTCGATGTTTGGGGCGACTCTGCAGACGCCGCAGTTAATCGACTTCGACCCGAGTGCCGATTTTGTTTATCAACGAAACTTGAGCGAAGGGGTGCCAGTACCCGATCCGCGGCAGACTCCGGTGGGGGGCGTCGACCAGTTCCTGCGGGCCAAAGTGTCTTACGAATTGCCCTCGATCAGCGGCACTCAGCGGGTCCCTGTCTCCTCGATGATCAACAACGTGGTCGATGTCGGGGGAAGCCTGTGGTACGCGCAGGTGATCGATGCCGACATCTACTTGCAGACCGGAACTTCGTTCAACGGGATCGTGGTTTATGAAATCAACAAGGCCCGGAATGAGCTCGACCACGCCAATTTGATTGTGGCGCCGGAAAATGCCTTGTTTGATGCGCCGGAAGAATGGGATTTTTATAATGCTTCGCTGGCAGTCAACCAGTATGGTGTCGTGGTTGTGAACTTTACCGCCTCCAGCGGTGACAATGATGTCAATCCGTCGGCTGCCAATGCGATTGGCATCACGGTCAACGGTACGTCGACCTACAATCCGATTTTTGACACGATTAATGTCCCGCCCAAGCCTTGGGAGCCGGGGAACTTGCCGTACCGGTTTGATCGCCCGGGCCGGAACACCCAGTTTGAGTTAACGTTTAACTTCCCCGACGATGACCGAGGCGCGTTGCCGGATGATGATCCCAATGACGACCGGGATGATTTTATTCAGGAAGGCCTCGCTCCGTTCCAGAACGGCACGTATGCGCTCAACGTCTCTTCCTGGAGCTCCCGTTCGGTCGCCAATTTCGATCCGCGGAACGTGAATCAATTCTGGGTCAGCACTCAGTGGGCGAACAATTCGTCCCGCTGGAGCACGCAGATCACCCAGATTATTCCCAAGAACATGCGTCCGGTTCTGACTGCGGACTGGGAAGATAACGAGATCGTCGTTCGCCGACACACGGCTGATAACAATCTCCTCGAAGTCGAAATCGATGGCGAGATGACTGACCTGTTGCCCTTTGAGGTTTTGGGCAATGTGGTGATCAACGGCTACGATGGCGATGATCGTTTTATTCTCGATTACAGCAATGGGGATCCGGTACCGGATGCCGCCGTGGATTTCACGAATCCGCCGCCGTCGTCGGGCTTTACGTTTAATGGCATGCGTGGTTCGGACACCGTCGAAACCAATGACCCGGATGGCGCCCGGTTCGTGGTTGATGGGCAACCGGTTAATCGGGGTCCGGCGTGGCTCGCCTACGGGACAGGGGCTGGCGATGGCAGTGGCACCTACAAAAACATGCACCTGCAAGGAAAGCCGTCGGCTGCGGCGAATCTGACGCTGACCGACTCGTCGAAAAGTTGGCTGCTCAACCAATGGGCCAATTATCAAGTCAGGATCATCAGTGGAACGGGCGAAGGGCAACTGCGGACCATCGTTTCCAACACCGGCAGCGTGCTCACACTGAATCAGCCGTGGACGGTTCTCCCGGGCCCGGATTCGGTTTATGCCATTGAAAGCAAAGCCCAATCGTACTTCGTCAACGTCGAGGAGTTGTTTGGCGGCGAAGGTGATGATTTGTTCCTGGTCACCGACAACATCGACTACGCTCCACCATTCGTGTTTATCGGCTATCTGCCAGGGTCCATGCACGGAAATGGTGGTAATGACACCTTCCACTTCGGACGGACTGGATCGATCGGCGATAGCGTTTACGGTGGCGATGGATTTAATACGCTGAGTTTTGAAACCCGTACGTTGGAGACCACGGCCACCTTGTTGGGTTACGGAGGAATCACTGGCTATGAAGGCCGGGCGAACTCTCCCGACGGTCCGGTCGGCGATGACCAGGTCTTCGACCGGTTTATCGATATCAATTACATTCGCGGCAGCGACACGATGTTTGACCGCATCGTCGGTTTGAATTTCGTCACCGACGTCTACGTTGACGACGAGGATTCCTACTACGAGACGAACGGCGTGCAGTTGGGCTTCTTTGAAGTCAATGCGATTGACGCCTCAAATTTCATCGACACCTTCGTGGGTGTCCGCAACAGCGTCAATCCGTTGGAGCTGAACGGCCTCAACGGCAATGACGTCTACTATTTCTCGTCCGATGGGACAGGGCTGGAAGGCTCGACTGCACCGCTGCAGGACGTCATCTTCGCCCAGGGTGGCGCGGGCGTGAATGAGCTGTACATCAGCAACAAGGGTGGTCCGGCGGCCGGTACTGGCTTGCCCGCCCTGATTCTGAACAACCGTATCTCGGGGATGGGAGAAATCGCATACAACGCGATTGGCGGCTCGTTCAATCTCCACGTCTGGGCGTCACAATTTGCGGATCGGATCGACTTGCACTCCTTCCTCCCGGGGAACACGCTCGAGCTCTATCTGCTCGGCGGAAATGACGTGATCGACGTCGAGGACCTGAGCAAGGCGTTTGTCGATGTGTACGGTGGCGATGGCGACGACCTGTACTTGATTCAGAAGGTTCAAGGCGTTGATTTCCGGAACCTGGTGCTGCACGACAGCGTCGGGTCGGAACGCGACCGTGTTTCCTTGCGGGGCACGATTTTGAATGAGACCTTCGTGGTCAACAACACGACCTTTGTGGATACCAACGTGGTGTACACCGGGATCGAAGTCTTTGGCCTGTTCGGTCGCGGTGGCGATGATACCTTCGACATCGAGTCGTTTGACTACGAACTCTTGATCGAGGGCGAAGAGGGCAATGATGTCTTTAATTTCTCCTCAAATGCACCGACCAATACGGGCAATTTGGATGCCATCTTCGGCAAAATGACCGTGGATGGTGGTTCGGGTGTGAACCAATTACGGATTTCGAACCTGTCTGGCGCGCCGAAAAACGTGACTATCACGAGCTCGACGATCACTGGCCTGTTTGCCGAACCATTCACCTACCTTTCGACGGGTGGAACGTTCAATACGGGCACCGGCGTTGGCGGAATCACGATTACCGGTTCAGACAACGGCAACGACGTCTTCAACGTCACCGGACTGAATGTCGATGACACGCTTCGGATCCTTGGCCGATTGGGTCAAGACAGTTTCACCGTGGCCGCCACGGCCCTTGGCAACATTCAGCTCGAAGGTGGGCTGGAAGGCGACAGCTACTCCGTGGCCTATGTCGGTGCTGGTTCTCGACAGGTTCGCGTGATTGACACGACTTCGGCGGACACGCTGGACGTTTTGGCCACCAATCTGGCTGATACCCTGGTGGTCGCCAGCACGGGCGTGACTCGGGGCTCGGAAGCGGTCCTGATCCAAGCCGCCCTCTCGACGATGCAGGTCTTTGGCCGCGACGGCAACGATAAAATCACGGTCAACGGCGGTTCGGCCGGGTTGCTTCGCGTGTTTGGTGACAACCAAAACGATGAGTTGACAGTGAACGGGACGACCGGAATCGGGTCGATTGAAGTTCACGGCAACTCGGGCAATGACAACCTGCTGTTCCAGACGGTGGCGGCGACTACCTCAGTGCTCAGCCTGGGCGGCACCGGGGACGATATTTTCAACGTCGGGGTCAGTTCTGTTCCGAATCTTCGGCTGGACGGCCAGGAGGGTAGCGACCGCTATAACGTGACGTTCCGCGGTCTGGGGTCACGGCAAGTTGACGTTCGCGACACGGGTACTGCGGGCAATGACGTGGTCAACGTGATGGGAAGCGCCGGTGGCGACAACGTTTTTGTGCAGACAACTCGAGTTGAGTTGGGGGCCCAAGCCGTTGTGTTTGACGTCAAGACCGAACGGTTGGTCGTCAACCTGAAGGAAGGTGACGACACGCTCGAAGCTTTCGGTTCCGTTGCCGGTTCGACCTTGTTCCAGGGCGAGGCTGGCAATGACAAGTTCGTGATTCATTCGACGACCCAGTCGCCGACCATGACTGCGGACGGTGGAATTGGCAACGACATCTTCGTGGTCAAAAGCACCGAGCCGACGACGCGAACAACCCTGTACGGCAAAGAGGGCGACGACCGCTTTAATGTCGGTTCAACCCTTGAAGACAACGTCGGCAACCTGAACACAATTCGCGGACGGGTGGCCGCAATTGGTGGCACCAATGAATCAGCGGGCCAGGATCGGCTGTATGTCAACGACATCATTGGTAACGATGCCTACGCGTACAACCTCGGGCCAACTTACATTCGGGCTCTGCCTGGGCCGAACAACATTGCCCGTCCGAATTTCGCCGGTATTTCATTCGACGAGACAATGGAGCATGTGCGGTTGGATGGAACCTTGCAGCCGAACTTCTTCAGCATTGAGGCGAGCAAGAATACCGAGTTTTATCTCTACGGCAACCTGCCGAGCCCTGGCACGACCAATGGTGACGTGGTTTTCTTGCGAGCCAAACCGAATGATGGCCATCAGATCCGGTTTACCGACTTGGCCCGGGGACGTGGCTTCATCAGCTTCACCAACGGCGACCAGTTCATTCGGTTTGACAATATCGAATCGACCTTCCCGGTAGCACCGGCGGCGATGCCACCCGCGCCGTCGGACTCATCGATTCTTCGGCCATGGGGTATGACAGCCCCGGGTGGGGGTTCGTCGATGAAGAAGTCGCTGCCGCCGATGGACAATCTCGCGGGGAGCATTCGGTTGAGCGACGATGAGGGGATTGCAACCTACGGTGGCTCGGCCCAGTCCAAGTTCAGCGGTGGGCTGGACGTAGCGACGCTCGATCAGGCCTTCGCAAAGATTTAGGACTCGAGGTTCGACCGCGGGTGTCGAAGGTAGACCTGAAAAGTTGGGTTGTCCCGACATGCATGGTTTCACCAATCGTCATCCGCTGGGGGGCTGAGGTCTCATTCCGATATCAAAGCAAACCGGACCGAAGAGATTCGTTCCGGTTTTTTTTGTTGGCATCGGATTCCCGGTGTGCTCGCTGCGGGCAAGGGGCGTGCCGAGGAAGTTGTTGCCGGCGATGCTTGCTTTCGCATTTCACCGGTTCTCAGGGGGCGCTCGTTGGGCTTGGGGCTGCCCCCAGCGGAGCGACTCGGCTGAGGGGAGTCGCGTGGAACCGATCGAGCCGCTGCGAAAAGCGACGTCCGATCTCGGCACCGCCCGTGATTGTCGATGTTTTGGTTAGAGGCGCGCCTTGATTTTATCGGCGAGCAGGCGGCCGATGTTCAAAGAGGCGGTGGCAGCCGGAGAGGCGGCGTTGATCACGTGGATGGCAAATGACGATTCGGTGATCAGGAAGTCATCGACGAGGGAACCGTCCCGGAGAATTGCTTGGGCCCGGACGCCAGCCGGTGCCGGAAGCAGATCGGCAGCCTTGATCTCGGGGACCAGACGCTGCAGGCCTCTGACGAAGGCTTCTTTGCTGAAGGAACGCCAGAGTTCATCCAGTCCCTTCTTCCAATGTCGGGCAGCCATGCGAAGGAAACCAGGATAGGTCAGGCTTTCGAACAGGTCTCGCAGGTTGACTTTGGTTTTGGTGTAGCCTTCACGGGCGAAAGCGAGAACTGCATTTGGTCCGCATTCGACGCCACCTTGAATCATCCGCGTGAAGTGGACCCCGAGAAAAGGAAATCGGGGGTCGGGGACCGGATAGATCAAACCGCGGCAGAGGTGTTCCGCCTGTGGCTGCAACTCATAGTATTCCCCGCGGAAGGGGACGACGAGGCTCTCGGGTCGGTCGCCCGCGGCTTTGGTCACTCGGTCGCTGTACAATCCGGCGCAATTGACCAGCAGTCTCGCTCTCCATTCCCCGCGCGTGGAGTCAATTCGGGCATGAGCACCATCGGGCGAGGCGGCGGTTACGCGACAGCCTGTGACGACGGCTTGGCCGCGGTCCTGGACGAGCCGGGCCAATCGTTCGCAGACTTTTCGATAGTCGACGATCCCGGCATCAGGAACGTGAATCGCCTGAATCCCAGCCGCATGCGGTTCCAGTTCCCGCAGTCGCTCGCGGTCGATCCGTTCGCACCGGATTTGATTCGCCTGGCCGCGCTCGTGGATGCGCTGCAGGGCTGGGAGTTCCTGTTCGGTCACAGCGACAATCACCTTGCCGCAGAGCTCAAAAGGGATGCCTTCCTGAGTGCAGAAAGCCTGCATGGCGATTTTTCCCTCTCGGCAGTTGATGGCCTTCAGGGACCCCGGGCGGTAGTAGATCCCCGAGTGGAGAACGCCGGAGTTGTGCCCCGTCTGATGATCAGCGACGTTGGCTTCCTTTTCGAGGAGGGCGATTCGCAGGTCAGGTCGGCATTGAGTCAGTTGCCATGCAGTTGCCAGGCCAACAATCCCACCCCCGACAATCACGACATCGGTAGTTTGCATGCGTGTGCTCAGGGAAGCTGACTGCGGGCTGGGGAAGCCGGGTCGGCCGCGATTTGTTCATGAATGAGCCTGGGAATCGTTGGCGGGAGGCGAGTGTCGCTGCGGTTACGGGCGGCTCGCTCGCTCTCACCTCAATCACCAGTAATACTCGAATCCGACATTCGCTCCGTGGAAGATGGCCGACTCAGAGTCGTTGGTGCTGGTGCCGCTGGAGGGCGTCAGGGTCGACGGGAAGTTGCCCGTGACGGAGGCTACATCCCACAACCAAAGGATGCCGTAACCGCCTCGCAGTCGCATCCGTTGAGTGAGGTGCACGTGGACGTTGGCGCCGAGGTCAAACGAGGCGGAAAATCCAGTCCCGGAGTCAGAATTCGAGAGTTCGCGAACCCCGTCGTTTTCCAGGAGAGTAGAGGTTCGATAGGCATTCAGGTAGCCGCCGAGTTTCCAGTGGCTGGAGAACGAGATCCGGCGCCCGACATCGTAGAACAGCTTGACACCGACTTCGGGGCCAATCAGTTGGTTCCGAGCGTCGAGAGCAAGTCGTCCGGACTCACCAAAGACATTGCGGCTTTGCAGCTGGTATTCATCTTCAAACCAGATGTAACGCAGGCCGAGATGCGACTGCACAACATCCCAGCCAAGTCGGGTGCGATTCAGCTGGAAGCTGTGGAGCCGGGAACTTGCAGTTTGGGTGGCCTCTTCGCCATCGAAGAAGGCATAGGTCTGGCCGAACCCCAAGCCACCTGTCGGGTTAAAGCGGGCGTCAATTGCGCCTGTAGGACTGAATGCCGTGTTCCCGGCATCGAGTTGGAACAAGCCGAAGTAGACGATTTCGTGGCCGTACAACGGGTCCGTTCGGGTTCCCATCGTGACCTGGGTGCCGAAGTTCCAATCGTAGTTGTAGACGCCGCCAAAGTCGGTGCCGACAACATCCCCGCCATTGCGGGTCCAGTACAGCACGTCTCCGATGAAATAGTTCTTTGCACAAGGCATCAAGCCAAAACAGCCGCCGTCGCAACCGCCGCCCATCTGGACCAACTCGCGATTGCCAAGGCCATTCCATCGCCCCATGCCGCAGTGGCTGCAGCCGACACCACCGCAGCTAGCGCAGCCGCCGTTGTCGACTTCACTCAAATAGTTTTGACCAACCGGTGAGGCACCCTGTTCGCCGTAGACTTGACCGCTTTGGACCTCGTCGCTGTACATGGGATCGCCATGAACGTGATCGCCGTGGACATGTTGCCCCTGAAGTTGCTGTTCTGGACCGATTTCGGCAGGATAGACCGTCGCAGGAAGTTGCCGTGGGCTGGTGGGTGGGGCGGGGGTGAGCAGAGGCTGTGCCGGCATCACCAGCGGCAAGGCAGCTGATTCCCCAGGGATCGCTGAGCTGGGAAATTGTCCGGGAAGCGGCGCCGCGCCGCTGCCCACAGGGACCGCTTCGAAGCGAGGTGTCGTCGCCGGCGACGTTTTTGCGACGGTCGGCAGCGGGGCATTTTGCACCTGAGCGGGAACCGTTGTGTTGGGCTTGGTCCTCGGAAATTCTTCTCCTGGGCGAATGGGAGGCAAAGCGATCTCAGCGCGGGAGCTAGGCGGTGCAGCGCCGAATTGCGGGACAGGTCCAACGTCTTGCGCGAGCTCGGGACTGGCTGGTTGGGTTGGTGCAGCAGCGGATTTTGGTTCCGCAGAAGGAGCCGGGCTCAATTCCCGAGTTGCGGGTGGGATTGGAGCCGGGGAAGCAGCGGAGGCTTCCGCGGTCTTGACCAACGCGGCTGACTTGACGATCGGAACGGCAACGCTGGGGGGAACTGCGGCGTCGACGGGAGCTGCTGATGTCGCCGGAGCTGCTGCTGTCGCCGGAACCGACACGGTGGCCGGAGCGACTGACTTTGGTTGGACCGAGGGAATCAGGGGAGCCGCGGCCCGGGCCGGCTCCGAGACGATCGGTGGCGCTGAGACGATCGGTGGGGCCGAGATGACCGGTGGGGCCGAGGGACTGGCAGGAGCGGAGACGATCGGCGGAACCGATTTTGCCGTCTCAGCCTGTTCCGATTTGGATGATTTTTCTTGAGCTCGGGCAGCGGGGAGCAAGGCTGGCTGAGCTGCATTGGCTGCGTTGGCCGATGCAGCCGCCGCCGGCTTGAGGGATGGCTCGGGACTGTTGCTTCCCGGGACCGGGTTGTCAGCAGGCTTGTCGCTGGACGGTTTGGCGACTTGTTCAGGCTTGACGATTTGCACGCCGGTAGGCAGTGAAAGGTCGGGGTGTTCGGCTTTGAAGTAGGGAGCGAAATTCGGTGGGCTCGACGGCGGAGGGGAGGATTTGGCGGCGTTCGAGGAGGAAGAAGTTGCCGTTGGCCCTTTCACGACAGGGACGTCGGCTGGTGCTTTTTCAAGCTTCGCCGAGCTGGATTGATCGCTCGGCTTGGCAATCGGCTGTTTGGTGAAGTTCAATGCCTCACCCGGTTTCACAATTCGAGGCGTGATTTCGGTTTTAGACGTGGCCGAACTCGGTTGCTCGCCTGGTTTGACGATCGGCGGCAGCAGACTGAGGCTGGGTGAATCTTGGTTTGGATTCCCGTTCAGGCCTTGGAGAAAACCTTGAGCCGTTTGATTCGAGAGGCTGCCTGAGGGGGGCGGCACGTTTGCTTGCCCACCATGCGCCGTCCGAGCAGAGATGATTGGAATTTCGACCGGGAGTGTCGCCGGGGATTGATTGGACGGCACCTGGGCCCAGAGGGAGGTCGTCGAGGCGGCGCAAAGGAGGACGCCGGAAAGGAGGGAGCGGAAGCGGATCATGTTTGACGTTTCCTGGAATTACCATCCAACTGGGCAGGGGAATGTGCCATGTATCCCTATTCTCGGCTCTCGGGTCAGGCAAGCTTTGACGATTTTGCCATGAATGTCGCTTAACGGGGTTAAACTGGTTAAACCGGATAGTTGGGGGCCCGGGAAAAGGTTAATTTCCGGGTGGGCGACGTCGTCGGTTGAAAGGTGGAGTTGGGGGACCCTGTCAGCTAAACTGGGGAATCAGGGTGAGTGTTTGCCCTGAGGCTGGATATCTCTGCCAACAACCTTTTCATTTGCGCGGCTTTGGCTGCGCCGCGTGGTCTCATGAATGTTGCCAACCTGCTAGCGAGGTTTTTCTACGGCATCACCGAGCCGATCATGGCTCCGATTCGGTGGGTTCAGGAGGAGTTTCAGGAGTCGCCGCGCAAACGGGCTTTGATTTACGGGTTGCCTGCGATCCTGATTGCCTGCGGTGGGATTGCCCTGATCGTGGCGGCTCAAATTCGCCGCGAGAAGGAGTTGCTTGAGTTTTACAATCAGGCAACCAACAAATTGGAAAAGGATATTTCCAAGCAGGTGACTCTGCTTAATACATCGCGGCAGTTAACGAGCGATTCGGGAGCCAAGTCCGGCGATGCGTCTGGAAACACTTCTGGCGGGCGGGGGTCAGAAGGAACCAAATCCGGCGGCGATTCGGCGGCGAAGGACAAGCCTGCTGAAGAGGACCCGTTGCTGGCTGGATTGTCGGAAGAGCAAAAAGCGATCGTCAAGGAACTCCGTACGCTGCAGGGCGATCAGCAGACCTTGTTGCTCAAGCTGATTTCGCTGGACCCAGTCAATCAGAGCTATCGCTATCGGTATGCGGACAGCTTTGCTGCGACCGATCCGATGAAGCAATTCGAATTGATGCGGCAATTAGCTCCGGAGACAAATCCGGGGTACGCGGATGCCCATTTTTGGCTGGCTGCCAACTTCATGCGGGCCCGGGTCAACACACCCAATGAGCGGCGTTTGTTCCTCGAGAAAGCATTGATTCATGCGAACTTCTGTCTGAATCTCGAGGCCGATCGCCGCGAAGCTCGAATGATCAAGGCGAATGCGCTTTACGGGTTGGGCCGTCAGCAAGAAGCCTACACCGAATTTGAGGAGCTTTTTCGGGCTGAGCCGGAGTACTTCGACACGCTCGTCCGGATCAACAAGTTGATGCGGATGGAGAGTCGCAATCGATCGATTTACGAGGATGCCGCGACGCGGCTTTCGGCCAAGCTCAAGGCAGTCCGCGACACTGACATCGATGCTTGGAACCGGACTCTGCGACAGATTCAATTGTGCTTCATCGGCAGCCAGAATTTCGTTGACCTCCGCAATACGCTGTTGAATGAGCAGACGTTGGCCCGCGATAACGCGATTAAAAAGAAAGCGGTCGACGAGATTTTCGGAAACAGCCTGAATGCCGAGGCTCAGGTGATTGTGCGTTCGGCGAATGTCCGGGAGCGGTTGCCGGAACTGTTGAAATTGTTGGCGGACGCGTACAAGCTTTCGCCTGAGGATGTTCAGGTCAAGTACCAAATCGCCTATGTGTCGATGGCCTTCCCGGAGATTGCAGCGGAGGCAAAGGCGATTTACGACCCCGAGAGCGACGTGGACGTTCCCGGGCAGGTGCTGCAGGTCTTGGGAAATGCCGAGATGCAGAATCGAAATTATTCGCAGGCGATTCAGCGTTACGAACAGGCCCGGCTGAAGACTCCCAAGGATGCCGACCTGTTAAACAACCTGGCGTTTGCTTACCTCACGAGTGATAACCAGAATGCCGAGCGGGCATTGTTTCTGGTCGATGAGGCCTTGCAGTTGCTGCCACCGGTATTGGAAAACAATGACCCTTTGTCCCATTTTCACCACACCCGGGGTTCAGCCTTACTCGCGCTCAACCGGGTCACGGAGGCGGCTGCCAGTTTCGAATTGGCGTTGCAATACCGACCTGACAATCCGGGAATTCTTGAATCGCTGGTGAAGTGTTACGCGGGGCGGGACGAGAAGCAGGCGGCAGCCTATCAGAAGAGGTTGGACGCGGCGTTATTAAAGGCGGGGCAGAAACGTCCCTGAGAACGCTGCTGTCTCGTGCGCGCGAACTTAACTGGTCTCTTTCCGGAACGTAAACATGAGTCGAAGCCGCCGTCACCGCAGGGATGATTTCGGAGGAGAGGAGTCTTGGTTCTCTCGACAGAGACGTCGGGCGATGCGGTATTTGGAAAGCCTGTTCGACGGTGAACGCTCGCTCGACCGGTCCGCCCGCAGCGAGCCGCTGTGGTACTCCGGATTGATGTTGCTCCCCCGGGCATTGGGTGAGTTATTTCACTTTTTGATCAATGATTGGAGCACGAGCCGCAAAGGTCGGGCGTTCTTTTTTGCCTTGCCGGCCTTAGGCACGGTGGCGCTCATTGCGGCGATTCTCTCGGTTGCGGCGTGGAAGCTGGAAACAACTCGCGATGGGTTTTACTCAGCCCGATTGGCGTTCTATCAGCAACAGAAGGACTTTGAGTTTGCAAAAAGCTGCGCCCTTAAGTTGGTCGAATTGTCGCCCTCCGCGGAAAATAAATACAAGTTGGCCCTGGCAAAGCGTCAGGTGGATGACTTTGCCGGCGCCTTTGACCTGATGACCGCCCTGGCTCCGGAGGAAAAGGTATCGCGGGCCGAGCGGGAGCGCGAGGAGGCCACGCTGGAGTTGGCAGGGCGAGCGGAGTCCGCGAGTAAGGCCAAACGTGCGGCGGCTGGGAAGAAGGACATAGACGCGGAACAACCGGGCGACGCGGAACAAGCGGGCGATGCTGGCCAAAAGGGCGATGCTGAACTCGGCAAGCGAGGCGAGGAACCCGGGAAGGCAAGTGAGACGGCAGCAGCCGCGGGCGCGGAAAGTGCAGCGCCCGACTCTGTGGCGGAGTACGAACAGGAATTGGTCTTCACCGGCTATGCTCCCGCCCATCTCTGGCTGGCGGACCTCGCAGCGTTCGGCACCGATTGGACGCTTTCCAACGAGGAGCGCAAGCGCGTCGCTTTGCTGCATTACTCCGCCGCCTACGAACTTTCCAGCGAGGAGAACACGCCGGAGTCAATTTACGCTTCGCTCAGACTTTCTGAACTACAGGTACAGGCTGGCGAACTGGCCCAGGCAGAGCGGACATTGCGGTCGGCGGCCAACAAGCCCGTCTTGACGCTGCTCCACCTGCAGGCAATCGCAAAATTGTTTTCGGTTCTCAAGCAGCAGGACAAGACATCAGAGATTGAGGCCAATGCGACTGGGCTGCAGCCGCGTCTGTTTCGGCTCGCCTCGGAGATACCGGATGCCATTGAGCCCTGGCAGGCTTTGGTCGATGTGGCTTCCCAGGCTGAAAACTACCAGGAGGCAGACGATTACATTCAGAGTGCCTTGGCGATGGCCAAGGAACCCAACACCCGCCGCGGGTTACTGCAATTGCGGGCGGCTGTTCTGATGCGACGGGCGATGCAAATGCGAGATGTCGAACGGGAGGACCGTTATCTGGAGAAGTTTGGGTATCTGGCGACGGCGATCGCAGTCGACCCGACGAACGACAAGTTGTACGTGTCGATGCTGGAATACGCCGATTTGAATGAGCAGATTCCCCAGGAAGATGATTTTCTGCGGCTGGCTCTGGGGTCGGGAAAGAACCCAGGCGTCGTGCATGTGATTTTGGGAATTCGCGATGCCCAGCGCAACGAAAGGACCTCAGCTTTCAATCACTGGGAGATCGCTGACACGCAGACGGACCGCGCGGAATGGTTGGTCGGCATGTTTGCCAGATTTTTGCTGCAGGCAAAGACTCTCGACAGCAGCGAGTACATGCAGTTTCTCGACCTGTGCGAGGGGCACTATGCAGAGCAACCGATGCTGCGGCTGGCCCGGGCGGAAGCGTCTTTGCTCTTGCGCCAGGATGCAGAGACAGCGGTGCCATTGCTGGAAAAGCTGATCGCTGAGAACGACAATTTTTTGGCCGCCCGGGAAGCATACATCACCGCGCTCAAGGCACTGGGGCGGACAGAGGACGCCGAAAAGGAGACGCTCAAGCTCAAGGAGATGGCGGCCGAGCTGCAAAAGCGCCAAGGTCAAGCGGCGGTTGGCAAGCAAGACGAATCCGGTGCGCAGCCGCGCTGAGCCGCTGGACGGCGGCAACGGCCAGGGGCCCGAATTGGTTTGCTTTCGGCCGGGAAGGGAATTCGGCCAAGCGATCACTAACTGACCACTGATTTGCAATCGTTTTCTAACAGCTGTTTGCGAATCCTGCGCTGCTTCGGGCGATCCGGCCTGATAGAATGAAGGGGCCTCGGAAGTTGGCCCCGAGCTTTGGTCTGGCGAGACACGGTTCCGCTTTGGACAAGGGGGGCGGGGTGGGCTCGCTGATCATGTGTCGGCGATGGCGCGGCATCCGGTAATGTTTTTCCCTCAGGAACTTGTGGATTCTGATGAGTCGATTTCAATTGTTTGCGATTGCCTTGGCATTGGTGGCACTTCGGCTGACCATCGGTTTTCACTTCTTTTTCGAAGGGACCGACAAACTCAAAACGGGAAATTTCCAAGCCTCATACTTCCTCGGGGGTGCCCGCGGTCCGCTGGCGCCGTG
>Ga0315904_10007136_pt1 | contig 15062 bp, 10 predicted proteins | sample LakEriMetagenome_6_FD_203529 | JGI IMG/M metagenome (GOLD analysis project Ga0315904, IMG submission 203529) | Freshwater fungal communities from buoy surface, Lake Erie, Ohio, United States - Buoy 12 MA120 | ecosystem: Environmental > Aquatic > Freshwater > Lake | place: USA: Lake Erie, Ohio... | reverse complement strand
CCCTTCCCCTGTACCCGTACACAGTTATTTGAGAACAGAATGTAGTACCCGCCCACGAAATCCACAGTGACATCCGTAAGCACATCCGAATTCGACATCTGCTTAGCGCGATCAAGGGCTGACTGGGTGTTCATTGAATGAGTTACGGGGATAACTCCAAAAAGATAAAACTGACAATCGCTGCCGTACGCCGGGACCGTCCCTCGGGTTCCTGGGGCAACTGGGCTTGTTGATGGAGCAAGCGCAACTGGCATGCCTGCGCATCCAGCCGTAGCGAGACAACACACTAAAGCTACAAAGATTCGACGCGGTAATTTCATAACGATCTCCTCCTTAATAAAAATCTCTGCACTAACTTCTATCCCTTAACCACACATACAGGTCCGACAGCGCACTAGCGCTTGAGAGGTTTCGTAGCCCATAGGTCGTCTCGGGTGGAGAAGCATCAGTGAACTGATACACATAAATTCTTTGTATACGTGAGATATTATCGGTCAGATAAGGCCAGACCTCTTCACCGTAGGCCAGCTGATTGTTTACTCCTTGAGCGCCGCTCTCGGTGACCCAGATGGGCAATGAGAGTCCGTTTGCGAAATCCCTTACACCACCTGGTCGCACAAGATTCTCATACTGTTTCCCATAGTAATGCATCCCCCAGATATCTGCGTGTTGCTCAGCACCGGCGTCGCGCATGGCGCGGTTGTAATCAAGCGTGCTGGGAAAATTCTGGTTAATTGCAGATGTTGCAGCTGTCACTACGAGCTTCTCTGAAGCGTTAGCTCGCACAACGGCTGCACCCGCTGCTAGTAGGTCGACATACAACGCGGCGTTATCATTAAGCTGTAAGGCCTGATTCGCCGCGCTATTTTGATTGGGCTCATTCCAGATCTGAAACCCGATAACTCGAGAGTTTGAAGCGTAGCGTCTTACGGCTGGGGCAAACCACTCTTGAATAAAAGTTTTGCGAGGGTCACCATCGGTCCAGTTTGCGGAATTACTCATCCAATCCGGCGCGCCAGTAACAACCAGCAGCGCATCAAGCCCTCCCGGAAGTGCGCCTATTACTGAATCGAAGAATGAGAAATCTGCGGGCGATCCCTTACTTGGTTGTGCAAGCGAGTCCCAATTAACTAAGATACGCACAAACCGCAGTCGCAGGGTTGAACGCACTTCGTTAAATTGCTGGGCTGCAGAGCCGAATCGTCCATCGTTGGCAAAAGCATTGACCCCAAGGATATCAGTGTTGATTGTCTTTCTAGGGACGCCATCTATAATGTCAATCGCATCTTGAAGGCCTCCTGAGTTGCACGCTGAGATGGATAGTAGCGAAATTGCAGCCAGTAACACCCTTATCATACTCACACCCTCTAAGCCTACGTTAGGATACACAGCGGCATAGGCCGCCTGTTTCTTATACACTAAGTGCTCTGCTAAACAGGAGAGAAAATCTGCTCTATGATTGCTTATCAGGCGCGCATGCGATGATGACGTCCTGCAGATTAGGCTAAAGCCCGCGTATAAAGGGGTTTAGAGCTGAACTTTAAAGCCACCGTAGGCCGCCGCTCCCATCGTTCCAAATCCCAAAACCTCTTCGTATCTTTTATCAAAAAGGTTATCGATGCGAGAGAAGAGCTCAAAAGCATCACTAAGCTTATACGATACCGATAGGTCGACAAGCCCATATCCAGCAAGTGCCTCGCGCTCTGGGGGAAACGTACTAAAGTCATTGTCAAAGCGCGAGCTGTACACGCGCCACTGGAGCTGTGCGCGAAGGTTCTCCGTGGGTGCATAGACTGCTGTAAGCGAGTTCTTATTTCGTGGCCGGCGCAGTAGACTCTCGCCTGTACCCTCATTCTCAGTGTCGGTATAGGTATAAGCTAAACGCAGCGAGATCGACTCTGTAGCCTCAAGATTAGCTCCCACCTCAAAACCTTGCGTGTACGATTTATCGATATTCTCGAGGATAAAGGTGGCAGGATTAAACGTTATCAGATCATCGTAGTTGTTTCTAAAAAACGAGAACGAAGAGCTCAAGGTGTCTTTGATAAGATCCTGATCAATTCCCACATCCCAGCCCGTGGTTGTTTCAGCATCGAGGTCTCTGTTGCCATAACTTGAATAAAGCTGCACTAGCGATGGAGCTTTAAATCCCGTGCCCACAGAGCCGCGTAGCTTAGTTCCCTCTTGTAACAAAACAGCTGGAGCGACTTTGAAGGTAGTCTTGTTACCAAAGATTGAATGGTTGTCGTGCCGTAATCCAGCATCAAGGTAGGCTGTCTTCTCATAGGAGAGTCTAGACTCAAAGTATACGCTATTAGTGCGCGCTTCCTCACCGTAGAAGGTGTCCGAGTACGGACCAAATGCCCCATCTGAGCGGTAGAATGAGCTTGCTCGCTCCCCTTGTGTCTCAGCACCGACAACAGCTGAAAAGTACTCTTTTGGAGCCCAGCTAGCTTTTGACCCAACGGTCACAATGTCGCCATGAAAATTTGAGTCTAGAGACTCACGCGAGTTGGCATCGGGCGAATTGGTATCGTCTAGGTTGTGTCGGGTGTAGCTGATATACGCCGATGGAGTAAGTGTATTAGAGAGGAGCTTAAGGCTCACATCGCCACGCGTAAAGAACTCATCGTTTCGGATAATTCGATTTGGATCATCTCCGAATGCTCCACCGGAATTATCAAGGTTTGTATGTGCGCGGGTGTAGCGCAGGGTGTTGGTAGCCTCTATGGTATCGGTGGGAGCAAAGCGCATCCTGTTTGAGAGAGAGGTGTTTTGGTAATCATCTTGCTCTTTATTACCGTAGCTCGCACTCGCTGCCGAGATTCCGCCTATATCCTGACGAGTGATACCGGTGGAGACGTCAAACTTCTTACTTCCATACGAGAGATTTCCAACCTGCGTAAACGAATTATACGACCCAGCCTCTGAAGTGACCTGTGCGTGTACGCCATCCTTGGCCTTCTTTGAGATAAGGTTAATTACTCCGCCCATCGCGTCTGAGCCGTACACGGTGCTCTGTGGGCCGCGGATAACTTCAATTCGCTCGATATTTTCAAGGGTAAGGTTTGCTAAGTTAAACGAGCGATTCGCAGTAGCGGGGTTATTAAGCTCAATACCGTCAAGAAGAATCAGGGTATGCTCGCTATTACCGCCGCGCAAGAACACCGCTGCGTTTCCGCCGTTTCCCCCACTTTGCACCACATCAAGCCCCGGCACCTGGCGCAGTGCATTGATTGCATTTCGATACTGGCCATCTTCTAGCTCTTGCTCAGAGATCACCGATACTGAGCTTCCGGTATTTTCAAGGGTGCTATCGAGTAACGAGCCAGTAACGATAATTTGCTGCATCGAGGGCTCAGTCTGGGCCGAATCTTGTGCGGCTAACTCGCCACATGGTAGCGCTGCGCACATAAGCGCAAAGGTACATGGGAGGCGAAAATGCTTCGAAAGTGTCTTCATGGAGAATTCCTAGGGAATGTCTGTGCAAGCTCTGCAAGCGATAACGTTTGACTTACTGACAGGTCACGTCGGTTGGACAGCTTAAAGCAGCATGGGTGCTTTAAGACCACGCACTTGCGTACATCACAACACGATGCACACTGACCCTAAGCCGGACTACCTCGCAGCAACGATCGACAGACAATCTCTTAATAAAGTTTTCACGCAAATTCCCAATCCACGAGGAGCGCGTGCTGATAAACCTCTGAGTAGAAACATCACTGCGCGGAAACATCACTGCGCGGAAACATCAGCTCACAGGCCATCGATGCAAGAAGGTCTTCTGGCTCCTGGTGATGCTACAGTCTCTCTGCTCTCCTCCCCCTTCCCACCCGGTCATTTTTTACCAGGCAGTGGAGTGTTCGAGGCGCAGATTTATCTTAAAGACACACACCACAAGTAGTGTGCTAGTAGCGTCTCCAGATACAGCGGCGGGACCGCGACGGACTTTCACCGTACTTCCCTGGCGCTTGCATCTGTAAGACTGATACCAGGGGCTTGGGGGTAAGTCAATCAGTGGAGTACGTTGGTACAAGAACACCGCACCAAACCTTGTTAGCGCTTCTCCAACTCTGACACCGCTATTGATACCGTCATATCACTCATCACATTGGTGACTGAACGCATTCGCGCCACGATCCAATCAACGGTCAGTAAGAGTGGCAACACATCCAGCGGCAGCCCCACGGCACCTAAAACTAATGACAGCGAGACTACTCCCGCTTCCGGTACTCCAGCCACTCCGATGGCTGCGGCTAAGCTAATAAGCGCAGCGAAGATCTGCTCACCTAACGACAGCTCAACTCCAAACGCCTGGGCGACAAACAACACTGCCATGGCTTCGTATAGCAAGATGCCATCGTTATTAAAATTTGTTCCTATACACGTTGCTAGACGGGACGCAGATTTTGATACCCCTAGTGAATCAAGCGCATGTAATGAAACAGGAATTGTTGCCAGGCTTGAATTTGTTCCAAACGCGTACGCTATCGGACGATGCGCTGCCGCAAAAAACTTTTTAAGCGGGAGCTTTCCTACCTTAGTAATCCACCACGGATATACCAGTACGATCTGAAGAAGCAACCCTAAGCACGCCACCCCCACATAGACGGCCAGCCCCTTAAACGGTGCAAATCCCGCCTCTCCGACTGTGCGCGCTGTGACGCAGAATACGGCTATGGGCACAAGTGTAACGAGCCACAGCACAAGTTTATGCACTATCGCAGTAACTATCTTTGATACGCGCTTGGCTTGGTCTGGGGATAAATCAGTATGCGTTTGGTTGCAGTAACTCCTTAGCGCTGCCCCTAACAGCAACGCTAAAAGCACTACAGACAGGATATTATTCTCAACAAACGGCGCAGCGATACTCTTTGGGATTACCGTATCAACGAACTCCTGCAGCGAGAACTGTTTTATCAATGCCGCTCCCTGAGCAGAAGATAACGCAACACTTCCCATTACAAATCCATCTCCGGGCCGGAACATATTAGAGATCGTAAGCCCGATCACCAGCGCACACGTGGTATTGATAACAATAACCATAAGCCACCTACTCGCTGTGCGTAGCGAGAGCGATGTGGAGAGAATTGCATCGATAATACTCACGAATACAAGCGGAACGGCGATTCCTTTAATCAGCTGGATATACATCGTGCCGACATAACCAAGCGGCACCATAGCGGGGCCAAATACCAGGCCCGCTACGATCCCAAGCATCATCGCCGCGATAATAAAAGGCGTGATCGAATGGGCGCTCGCTTGCATTACACTCACCATGATTATTCGCTTTACGTTCCAAGAATAAGATTCAGCACTGCCTGAGTGCTTCCGCTACTAAGGCGCGGATCGAGTGCACTCACAGCCTGACGAGCTGCACGGCATTCGCTCTCTACAAAGGCCTTATCCTCTTTTGGCCTATCACCGTCTTCAAGATCATCAAGCGCTTGAAAGCACTCCCCTACCCTTGTACCCCATGCTGCATACTGCGACAGTGCGCTATCTCGCACACCAGCACACAGCGCTCCAAGCGCTACACTTGCTCCAAATAAAGCTCCTGTTTTTAGGCGAATAGTTTCCTGGTACTTTGACCTCTTTTCGCCCGCTACAGAGGATTTATCTTTGTGTGCGATATCAAGCTGCTGCCCAAGACAGAGATCCCACCACGCCTGTCCAAGAAGCTTACACGCGCGCGCCTGTACATCTGTTGAAAGTAACGGCTCAGTAGCTACCTCAAATATCGCAGCTCCAAATAAAGCATCGCCTGTAAGAATAGCCGTGCTCTCAGTAAAAGCTTTATGACACGAAGGACGACCGCGTCGCACATCATCGTTGTCAAGCGCAGGTAAATCATCGTGCACTAGTGATGCTGCATGTAGCACCTCAATCGCCGCCGCTGAGGCTAGTGGCAGAAAGGCTTTTTTAGCTGATGCGTGCCCCCCGGCAAGATCATCCCAGACACCACACGTTAAAAGCCCTCGTAAACGCTTCCCGCCACTCTGTACCACGTATGCGCATGCGGAGTGCAGCTCACTGCTTGACGCAGACGGACTTGCATAGGCAGCTAAAGAAGCCAGCCTGCTATCAAGCATTCCGCGCCAGTTAGAAATCTTATCGGATGAAGCCGCGTTCATAAAACAGCGTTTGTTGCACTTCTCTTCCACAGCGGCCTTTCAGGAACAGATAACATCTCTCTTACGCGGCCTAACATGTACATGGAGCCTGTAATATAAGCAGAACTGCTCTCTGCTTGGGAGAGGATTTCTCGAAGGCACCGCTCATAGTCATTCCCATACTGCTCTATCCTTACCCCGGGACACGATAGCTGCAGTTCACTCACCAGCTCTTCAAGTGGAAGTGAGCGCTCAGACTCTGGTGTGAGAAGTCTCCAGGTTGATACGCGTGGAGAGAGCTTCTTGACCATCTCACGCCAGTTTTTGCTATCAAGCACCCCAAATGTAAGGTCTATGCCGTTTGCCCCTCGTGATTCGAGAAATGAGATAAATGAGTCGATGCCAGCCGGGTTGTGCGCACAATCAAGCACGAGATTTATACCACTTACATTAACTTCCTCTAGCCTACCAGGCCAAAATACCCCCTCTACACCCGCTTTTACCGCTTCTATACTGCATCCAACTACTAACCCTAAAGTGGCCGCAACCGTAAGATTGTGCGCTTGGTGCTTACCCTGAAGGCTTGGGTTAAAGTCAAAAAGCAGGTTCTTTCCAATTGGGAATTCCTTACCCCAATACTCGATTGATTGCTCGGCCCCCTCTCCTTTTATCCTCGCATCAAAGTCGCGACCAAACTTGTAATGCGGAACATGCTTGGCGAGTTTTGAGATAACACTATCTGCTTCTTTACCCACTAATCCGGTCACTATTGGCGATCCAGCCTTAATTATCCCAGCTTTCTCTGTAGCAATCTGCCCCAAAGTGTCTCCAAGGATGGCCTGATGGTCAAAGGATATAGTTACTATTGCAGTAGCAGCAGGTCGTGAAATGACATTAGACGCATCAAGACGCCCACCTAAACCAACCTCAATAACCGACCACTCTACCCCTACTTCCCATAATCCTAGAAAAGCAACAGCCGTGATCGCCTCGTGAAAGCTCAGATCAACCATCTCTTTGTGTGCTGCTTGCCTTACTGAGTAAGCGAACTCTCCGATAAATTCATCCGAACACGATACCCCGTCGATAACTATGCGCTCATTTATCCTCTGTAGGTGCGGAGAGATATTCATCCCGACCTTGTATCCGGATTGCGCTAGAATAGAGGCCGTCGCCGCCGACACAGAACCTTTGCCGTTTGTTCCAGCTACATGAACTGCCGGGACTTTATCTTGTGGATTATCAAGCCACTTAAGGACCTTAACAAGCTCTTCGAGCGAGAACCCCCCGCGCCCGTTCCAGGGACGTAATGTGGCTAAATACTCATGGCCGGCCTTTGCTCTATTCACTGTCCCACCGTGGGACACAACGCGTGTCCCAATAACTTTTGTCCCACCGTGGGACACTTAAAGCAGTCACTACTAGGTTTAATAGGGCCAAAACATCCCCGATCAGCCAGATTTTACCCGAATACACGAAGCATACGGCCTGTCCCACCGTGGGACACTATATATCTGCTACAAGCTTACGGAAGATTACCTGTAAGTCGCCATCCCCATAAAAGTCGATGCTCAAACGGCCGTTTTCTGCCCCCGGTGTTGGCCTTGAAAGCCGCACTTTCATTCCTAAAGCCCTTTGAATCTCGTCTGCAATCCGCATATCCTCTGGGGTAAGCGCTTTTTGAACGTTGTCGTCGTTTGCTTGGGAGGTCTTTGGCGACTGGAGGTCTTTCTCAAGCTGCGCACGAGTGAGGATATCAAGGTCCTTTAGGTAGCTTGCCCTTACCTTTTCATCGTCAATCTTAGCCAGGAGTAGAACCTTGGACTCTGAAGCCCCTTCGCGGAGTGCGTTTAGCAGATCATCGGGAAGCTGCAAGATCTCTAGGCTCCTCTGTACAGCGCTCTTAGAGATACTAAGCTTATCAGCGATATCTCTGATGCTTAAATTGTATCCGTCTCTTAGGGCCCCAATCGCTTGCGCCCTCTCTAACGGTGTCAGATCGTCTCGCTGTAAGTTCTCAACCAGCTGGATAGCAAGGGTTCTGTCTTGGGCATCATCTCCCTGGCTTACAACAGCTGGAATAGAAGAGAGGCCGGCTAAGTTGGCTGCCCTAAATCTTCTCTCTCCAGAGATAACTGTGTAGCGACCAGGTAGTTTCCCGGCCCGAACCAGAATTGGGCTTAATACCCCATACAGTTTAATTGATTCTGCCAGTTCATTTAGCTTATCAGTATCAAAGGTCCTACGAGGTTGATTTGGGTCTGCCTCGATGGCGGAGAGCGGTATCTCTCTGTACGGAACCCCTCCACGAACCCGCTCATCGAGAGCTGGTCCCTGCATAAGTGGGTTATTTGCAAAGGAGAATCCACGCTTAGTCATTTAACACCTCTTTGGATAATGCTAGGTAATCTTCTGCTCCTGGGGACTTGGGTAGGTATTCAAAGATCGATTGCCCCTTAGCTGGGGCTTCGGCTAGGGCTACGTTCTCACGAATGACTGTATCAAACACAAGGTCGCCGAAGTAGGCCCGAATGGTATCTGCTACCGCGCGCGCAAGTCGCTTGCGGCTATCGTGTAAGCAGATAAGGACTCCTCCAACCTTGAGGTTTTGATTGTATACACTTCTAACTTGATCAATAGTATCAAGTAGTTGCCTTACTCCATGGAGCGCTAGGTACTCGCTCTGGACGGGCACGATAACCTGATCGGCAGCCGCCAAGGCGTTTAGCGACAGCAGTCCAAGGGTAGGGGGGCAGTCGATAAGGATAACATCATACTGGTCTTTGACCTTGTCTATGGCGCGCTTAAGGAGCAGCTCTCTACCAACAACCCCACCAAGTTCAAGGTCAGCTGCGCTTAAAAGTAGGCTTGATGGAACAATCTCGAGATTAGGTGATCTTTTAATCGTAACATCTTGAATTCGTTTGGTTCCCTTGAGAACATCGTACACCGTCCACTCGGGGCCTTTAGGGATCTCGTTAAGATCCTCTGGGTCTTCCTTAACCCCTAGACCGAGATGGGTAGTGAGGTTACTCTGTGCATCGATATCAATAAGAAGAACCCGCTTACCCTGCTCAGCCAAAGCGGCCCCAAGGTTCACTGTGGTGGTGGTTTTGCCGACTCCGCCTTTCTGGTTAACCACGCTTATCGCCACTGCGCGCTTTGGCGCTTGGGTCTCTGCACTTTGTACTAGTTCCTTTGCCACACGCTACCTCTTAAACACTCGTGATTCGAGATAAGGAATCTCGCAAAGTTCGCGGATAAAATCCACTCTTAACTCAATTCACGATGCAAAAAACTTAGTTTGCCTCGCCTCGCGTCGTAATACCAGAGCAAAGGACAAAGAAGGGCAGCATCGTGAACCGAGGTAAGTAGATAGTGGTTCTAAACCAGCATTTTTTACCCTCATTTCACGATAGAATTTAGATACCAATTCACGATACCAGGCACTATAGCGAGTGACATAACTCCGTAGCGAAATATTGCTTCTTGCCGTCGATGCCCCTGAACGGCTTTCGCCTTACATCACCATAGGTTGTCGTTTTGATTCGCATCCGCGAATCGATAGCGTTCTCCAAAAGCCGGGGTTTCGCTACGGACTTTTGCAGAGCGTATATATATCCCGATTCATCGTGTACTGAGATAGGCACTCTCGTGAGTGGAGTAGTAGCGAATCGGGTGCGTAGATAATGGTGTATCGTGACTTGATGCAAAGAGACTCGTGCATGGAAATAAATATTTACTCGCAACACCCTGAACTAACGAGATATTTACTCCGCTCACTAAATAACATGTTATACAAGAAAAGATTGTTTAACTAACTAAAAGTAAGCTAAGGTGTCGTTCACTTTAAGAAGGGAATTGTAGTTTCTGGTTTAACTTTTTACCTATACAGAAGTTTAAACCTTAAAAGTAATTCGCGGAAGGGGAGAGTATGCAGAACGGAGAGGCGGGAAACACAGCACACCTTGTGTTTCAGACAGAGCATCACGACGATGCGCCAATCTCATTAACAGTAAATTATCCGCAAAACCCGCTTCCTCACAAGCTCTCCAGAGATGAGATGAACCTAGCGGAATTTCCGTTGACGGTGCTTTCAAAGCGCGCCGACCCATCGGTTAAAACGCTTGAATTTTCAGATTACATCAAAGGTAAAAACGGCGAAGTAATCAATCGCACCTGGATCATCACAGGCGCTGATAAATTCGGTTTGCCAACCTCATCTGACGATGAAGTGTTGCTGGGACTTCTTAAGCTCACGGCAGATGAAGGGTTACAATCTCGCAAGATTCACTTCACGCGTTACGAGTTGCTGCGCATCCTGCGCTGGACCACAGAGGGCAGGAGCTACACACGCCTTCAAAACGCGCTTGATCGTTTAAGCGGAGTTCGTATCAAGGCTTCTAATGCTTTTTTCGATAACGAGTCAAAGCTGCACAGTACCCGCAACTTCGGCATAATTGACGCCTACGAGATTAACGATGGCCGCGATACGAGGCCGAGTTTCTTTGCCTGGAGTGAGGTGCTCTTTAAATCGTTTCAGAGCGGTTTTATCAAGAAACTCGATCTAGATTTTTATCTCGATCTGCAAAGCGCGGTCTCAAAGCGTTTGTATCGCTATATCGATAAACACTTCTGGTACCGCTCACGCATGCAAGTAAACCTCTTTACCTTAGCGCACGAGAAGATCGGGGTATCGCGAAACTACGTGTACGCAAGCTCGCTACGACAACAGCTAGAGCCAGCGCTTGAGGAGCTAAAAGAGAAGGGGATTTTAAGTCATTATGAGTTTGTGGGAAAAGGTAAATCCACCGAACTTATTCTGGTGGCAGCGCACGCCCCAAAGAAAACCATCTCCCCAAACAGCGACTCGGCAGGAAGCGCAGGTAACAGCTCGTTTGCATCTGGGCACTCACAAGCAACAGCGCCTACACCTGCAAGCTCTGAGCCAAAGGTGATGGTTTCAGATGAAGTGGCAGCAGTCAAAGACGCGCTCGTGCAGCGAGGATTAGCCGAAAAACAGGCGCTACGTTTAACAGCAGGGCAGGGGAGTTCTACCCTCGAGCGCATGCAAGCCATAGTAAAGTATTTTGATCACCTCATGTACACCAAGAGTCCATTAGTCAGTAGGAGTCCAACTGGATTTCTGTATCGTGCTGTAGAGAGGCCATTTGAATTCGTTTTACCGGGCGAAAAGCGAGTTAAGCAGAATGAGCTAGGATTTGTTGGTCCAAACACTACAGCACAGCGCTCAAACACGCACGAAACTGCAAGTGCTGCTAGCGTAATATCAAACAAGGCTACAAAGTCGGCTAGCACCAAGGTGAATATGGAAGTGCTGTATCTGAAAGCTCGTCGAGAGAGACTCGATCAGGTGCTTTTGTTGAGCAAAGAAGAGACCCGCGCCGAGCTTCAAAGCGAAGTCGAGCAAGCGCTACACAAGCTTAAGTCTCATATCTCACCGCAACGCTTTCAGGAAGCCGTTCAACATGGAGTTGAGCAACGCCTACTTGAACGCGATGGGTTCCCAGAGTTTGAACAATGGATGAAATCTCAGCAGTAGGGTGCTAAAACTTAAAGTAGCATATAGCGTTCTCCGCAAGTCCATAGCGAAACCTCAAGCTTTTGGAGAGCGCTATTGATTCGCGGATGCGAATCAAAACAACAACCTATAGTGATGTAGGGCAAAAGCCTTGCCAGTTTTACTGGCACGGACTTTTGCACATCAGTATAGCGTTCTCCACAAGTCCCTAGAGTCCATAGCGAAACCTCAAGCTTTTGGAGAGCGCTATTGATTCGCGGATGCGAATCAAAACAACAACCTATAGTGATGTAGGGCAAAAGCCTTGCCAGTTTTACTGGCACGGACTTTTGCACATCAGTATAGCTTGCGGGCTTCAGAGATGTACGCATTCCCTAGGGCTTTCACACCACTTGCGTTCATGGTCATTCTCTTGCTGCAAGGTGTACTAAGATCGGAAGTTTAACGGCTTAAAGGGGTAGGGCACTGCGTACAAACCGCATAGCCCTTCACAAAGCCTTAGTCAGCGCTTGCAAGTTCTGCTCTTTTTTTTCTTGCCAGAGTGTATGTGCTGCTTTGGTAAGCCAGGTATGGTTCTGCACCAACAGAAAAGTCTTGCTTCTAAACAACTCAACCGGCTCGCCGCTTTCTTTACGCCGTAGCTCACTTTTTTCAAAGAAATCGTCCCTACCAAAATTAGCTAGGTCAGCATCAAGGAGGTAACGCGAGAGTGGAATAGTTGCGTGTTGTTTTAGAGTCGCCCCGTCAACCACCAGTGCAGTATCGAGGATCATCTGCGCAATGGTTGCAATCTCTGAGTCGCTGTATTGTCCTAAGGCACTAAGCGAGTTACACATCTCTTGCGCAGCAAGTGGCTCATTGGCTGAGTTGGCATATATAAAACCAACATCATGCCACGCGGCCGCTACAGCCAGAAGTTCAGTGTCGCGCTCAGGGAGTGAATCAATCAGGGCCAGCTTAATGACCTCTTGAAGCACGTCTTCCGTGTGCTGGTAAGAGTGGTATTGCAGGTACGCGGGGAGTTGAGAACCAAGCAGGGCTAGCGCCTGACGAATAGCCGAAAGTGCTCGAAGCTGCGCTATCGTTTCACCAAGGCTTTTACCCATTTTGTGGCGCTTTTATTAGAGACACTACTTGTCGCCTGAGCAAGCAGCCCTATTTTGACCTTAGATTATCGTATAGAGTATTGTCCCCTGAGGCTATAGCTAACTCGTACTCATGAAATCAACTTCGTACATTCCACGGGTATCCCCCAGCAGCGCTTCTAGGGGTAGGTCAACACGAAAGTCACTACAGACGCTTCTCTGCCTGACTGCTCCCTATAAAGGGCTGTTTGCCGTAGGGCTCATCGCCTTGGCTATAGGCAGCGGAATAAACCTAGTTTTCCCAGAGGTGGTTCGACGTCTCTTAGCCCCAGAGAACTTTGCCCAGGTGTCTACGCAGCTAGGGTCTGTAATTGGTGGATTGATTGCACTGTTTATTGTGCAAGGCATAGCTTTCTTTGTGCGCTCGTACCTGTTCGGGTTACTCGGACAACGGGTCTATGCCGACCTGCGTGAAAGAATATTTAAATCGCTACTAGCAAAGCAGATCTCATTCTTTGACGCGCAGCGTTCAAGCGATCTTGCTGCGCGTATAAACTCCGATGCCGCGCTTGTGCAGGATGCCGTAGCGGTAAAGCTTTCAGTGATTGTGCGCTACGGATTACAGGTCGTGTGCGGTGTGGTGCTGATGCTGTGCATGTCGTTTAGGTTAACAGCGGCGATTGTGCTTAGTGTGCTTTGTATGGTTGGGGTGTCTGCGTTGTTTGTTACCAGACTTAAAAAAGCCTCTCGTATGTATCAGACCGATCTTTCTCGCTTTACATCGTTTGCCTCAGAGTGCTTTACGGGGGTAAAGGTCGTGCATGCGCTGGCAGCGCAGGCCCCGTTAGCAAAAAAAGCAACGCAGTGGAATAAAGACACACTTCACTCAGGAGAACGGCGCGTTTTGTGGAGTGCTACCTTTTCATCGGGTGTGAGTGCTCTTTTAAATATCGTGCTAGTGTGCGTTGCCTGGTACGGAATCTCACTTGTTCTTGGAGGAACTCTTCCGCGTAATGAGCTTGCAGCCTTTGTGTTGTACGGAGGTATTGTTGCCGTATCGTTTTCATTTCTTGTAAGTGCGTATACCGAGTTGATGCAGAATCTTGGCGGCTTAGAGCGCGTGTTTGAGCTGTTGGATGAGGAACAAACGCGGCGTACTACAGAGGAGGAGCCTTTTGGAACACTGGCAGTGAGAGTCTCAGAGAGTATACAGCGCTTACAGGCAGCGCGTGGAATTGGAGTAGTGTTCTCTAAAGTTTCTTTTGCATATCCAGGCAGAGAGACATCAGCTGCTCTTGACCAATTCTCATTCTCCATCACTCCGGGATCTTTTAGTGCTTTAGTGGGACCTTCAGGGGCTGGGAAGAGCTCAGTAGTGCAGCTTCTATGCAAATTATACGCACCAGATTCTGGAGCTATCTCACTTACAGCCAATGGAGCACATGTAGAGCTTAACTCTATTCCCGAGGATGTACTTAGAGGCAGCATCGCGTGGGTTCCACAGGAGCCACAGCTTTTTGGTTTCTCAATCTATGACAACCTGGTGCTTGGAAATGAGCAGGTGTTGCGTGATGAAGTCCTTAAAGCCGTTCATTCCTGGGAGTTTCTTGATTTTATCGATTCGCTGGAGAATGGTATCGATACAGTTTTGGGTGAACATGGAACGCTCCTTAGTGGTGGGCAGCGGCAGCGACTAGCGATAGCGCGAGCACTACTACGAAAGCCGTCTTTACTTATTCTTGATGAGGCCACCTCTGGTCTTGATAGTGAGACCGAGCAGAGCGTGATGCGAGTGATCCGACATGTGATTCCTGAAGCTACGCTGCTGGTAGTCTCGCACCGTTTGTCGACGGTGTGCCGAGCAGATGCAATTTGTGTTATGCATCAGGGTCGCATTATCGAGTCTGGAACTCACAGTGAGCTTACTCAGGTTGGAGGGCTGTATCAAAGCTACAACGAGCTGCAAAATACAGATGCGGTTAATTCGGGTGCGTAGAGGCTTTGATACACGCCCTAGTCTTATAGCTTGATTACTAAAAGGAACACTTACTTGTGAGTGAAGCGCTACCCGTATTAGGGGCCTCGTACTACTTTCAGCGCATGTAGCGACTGATCACTTTTGTACAAGGCTTATGATTTCAGGTCTCAGTCTGAAGTTTTAGGCGTTCTGCGTGACTCTTTTGGCTTTTGAATCTCCAAGTCTCCCTTTATATTCGTCTCGTCTTTGAAATTCACCGAGGGCCCTGAGAGCTTGTTGTCTCTCGTTCAAGTGAGTACTAGACGCTATTATTTCACGGTCCTCAGAGTCGATCGTAACACAGC
>Ga0315904_10007133_pt1 | contig 15065 bp, 24 predicted proteins | sample LakEriMetagenome_6_FD_203529 | JGI IMG/M metagenome (GOLD analysis project Ga0315904, IMG submission 203529) | Freshwater fungal communities from buoy surface, Lake Erie, Ohio, United States - Buoy 12 MA120 | ecosystem: Environmental > Aquatic > Freshwater > Lake | place: USA: Lake Erie, Ohio... | reverse complement strand
TCCTTGCCTATCTCTAACGAACAGTCATCACTTCAAATGGATCCGTCCAAGACCGTCATTACTCACAGCGATTTGGGCCGGGATGAGCCGAGGTTGGTTACGCCTACTGCTGGGGGTCACAGTTTTGGTGGGCAGATTGCGGCTTGGTCTGCGCAGCATTTGGGTCGCACCCTGTTTCCTTGGCAGTTGCGCGCTTTGACGGATGCGTTTACGGTGAATGATGACCAGTGCTTTGTGCATTCGAAGGCTTTGATTTCGGCCGCGCGTCAGAACGGTAAGACAAGTATGAACGCGGCGATTGTGGGTTGGGCGTTGTCGGAGTTGCCCCGCATTTGGGGTCGCCCGGTACGTGTCGCGTCATCGGCTCACGAACTTGGTTTAGCGACCGAGGTCTTTGAGGAGTTGCGTGAAACCTTTGAGCTGTGGGAAGAGTCAGGTCTGTGCAAAGTGACGTGGGCGTACGGTCGGCATCAGGTCAAGATGATTGACGGGTCTGTTTACAAAGTCACCTCGGCTACCGGCAAGAAACACGGTGGCACCTGGGACATTCTGTTGCTCGATGAAATCTGGGCTATGTCCGAGGCGACTATTTTTGGCGCGTTACTTCCCAGCCAAATTGCTGTCCCGTCACCGATGTGCTGGATGACGTCAACCGCTGGTGACGAGTCGTCGCGCGCCATGCTTAAGTTGCGTGAGCAGGCCCTAGCCCTGATTGACTCGGACACGCAAGGCGACTTGTATTTTGCCGAGTGGAGCCTGCCCGCAGTAGATCCTTTGAACGCTGAGTATTGGGGCTACGCAAATCCAAGTCTCGGACGCACTATCACCGTCAAAGGTTTACAAGCGGCAGCTGCTGCACCCGACCGCAACCAGTTTCTCCGCGCGCACTGCAACCTGTGGGTGGCGGCCGCGTCTTCGTGGTTGCCTGTTGGGATGTGGGGCGACCGAGTCGCCGAAGACCTAACCCACGACGGCGGTAATTCCATTTTGGCTGTGGACTCTGCTGTGGACGACTCGAAGTACGTTGGCGTCTGGTCACGCAAAAACACCAGCGGCGAAATCCTTGTGTCGGTCAGGTTTACAACCGACAGCATCGCTCAACTGTGGGAAAACATTGCGAAGGTACTTGACAGCGACCCAAAAGTTACGCTAGCCATCACGCCGTCTTTGGCTTTGCACTGTCCTGAGAAATATCAGCGACGCAAGATCGAGTGGGGCTACGGCGAGTTGCTGAAATGGACGCAGGTCGTCAGGTCGCTTATTGGTGAGAACAAGATTAAGCACGACGGCGGTGAAATGCTCGCCGAACACGTCGGGCGCGCTGTGCTGGTTCGCGCACAAAACAGCGTCGTGATTTCTAGCCAACGGTCACCCGGCCCGATTGAAGCCGCGCGGTGCCTGATTGCCGCCTGCGCACTTGTGTCCCGCCCGCCATCGTCGGGTCGAGTCGCTTTTGGAATTTCTGCGTAGGTACTTGCAAATGCAACAAACCTGTGCGAGACTCCGTAGCAATGGGTCTGTTTACTCGTAAAACCGAAGCACCTGCGTTTGCGTCTGCGCCGATTAAGGCTGCAGCTGGTGCTGCCAACGTCGGCAACTTCCTGTATTACCAAACAGGCTCGGACGAAATTAAAGCGTTGTCGGTGCCGACCGTAAGCCGTAGCCGCGACCTGATTGCTGGCCTGATTGGCTCGCTGGAGTTGAAGCACTACTCAAAGCAGTGGATGGGCGACAACTACGAAGAGATTTACCTGCCCCTTGAGCCTTGGATGGAACGCCCAGACCCCAAAGTGTCGCGCTCGTTCTTCTTCGTAAACATCTTCACAGATCTGTTTATGTACGGCGTTGCGTACGCGTATATCACCCGCCGCTATGCACCGCAGGGTTCAGGCGCGCAAGGTTTCCCCGCCGCGTTTACATGGCTCCCCGCATCGAACATGAGCAGCACTAAGCAGACTGGCTACCCGCAGTTTTACGGCCCATCGGACGAACTTGAGTTCAACGGGCAACCCATCGATGTAAACAACGTCGTGCAGTTCATCAGCCCAATTGAAGGCATTTTGAAGATTGGCGCGCGAGCCATCAACACCAGCATTTACCTTGACCAAGCGGCAGACCGTTACGCCCAGCTTGAAACTGTGCCGGGCTACCTGCAACAGATTGACGGCGAAGACTTGTCGGGTGAAGATCTTGGGTCTTTGGCTTCGGCGTGGGCGCAAGCGCGTAAACAAAACGCTATCGGTGCTTTGTCGCGTCAGGTTGAGTTCCGCGAATACAAGCAAAACCCCCAGGAAGTCATCTCGGAGCAGCGCAAGTATCAGGCACTGGAAATGGCTCGCCTGTGCAACATTCCTGCCTACCTTGTGTCGGCCCCAACTGAGGGCGCGTCAATGACGTACCAAAACGCACAGCAAGCGCGTCAGGATCTGTATCTCTTTGGTGCGCGCATTTACCTTGACTGCATTGAGCAAACGCTGAGCGCGGACAACATCCTTCCCCGCGGCCGTTATGTCGAGTTTGACATTGACGACTACATGGAAGAAAACATGAACGACACAGCAACTAAAAACATTGAGGAAGTGTCTTATGATTGAGTTTGTTTCTGTACCCATCACGCTTGACGCGGCTGCAGGTGAGGAAAGCCCCCGAACAATCACGGGTGTGGCTGTACCTTGGGACACGCCTGCAACCGTGTCGAGCGGTGAGCGCGTCATGTTTAAGCGTGGCGCGTTCGATGTGAACGCTAAAGCACCTAAGTTGCTCGAAGGTCACGACATGACGCAGTTGCGTGGCGTCGTTACCGAAATTGTTGAAGCCGACGAAGGCTTGTTGTTTACAGCCAAGTTTGCTAAGACCCGCGCAGCCGACGAAGCCATTGAACTGGTGAAGGCTGGCGCATACGACTCGGTCAGCGTTGGTGCTGTACCGGTCAAATACAAGTTCGACAAGTCAGGCACCATGGTGGTGTCTCAGGCCAACCTTGTCGAAATCAGTCTTGTTGCACAGCCCGCTTTTGCGGATGCTGTCATCACAGAAATCGCTGCGTCTCAACCTGAAGAGGAAGACGCTGTCGAAACCCAACCCAATGACATTCCTGAGGAGGAAACCATGTCACAAGAAACCCCAGCGGTTGAGGCTTCGGCTGAAATCGTTCCGACCGCACCTATCGTTTTTGCTCAGGCGAAAAAGGTCGTTGCACTTCCAACAGCAGCGGAATACATCGCAGCAGCAATTGCTGGTGGCGATCAGTGGCGCGAGATGAGCGAAGCACTTCGCGCAGCCGCACCAGACGTTGTCACAACCGACACACCTGGATTGCTCCCTACTCCAATTGTTGCTCCTGTTTACAACAATTTCATCGGCCGTCGCCCAGTTGTTGACGCCGTTGGCGTGCGCGCAATGCCCGGTGGTGGCAAGGTGTTTATCCGTCCAGAGGTGACCACACACACCACAATCGGCGCAAGCATCGGTGAGCAGTCACCAAGCCAAGGCACCCTCGTTGTGTTCAACAACCAAGTCACAAAGCAAATTTTCGGTGGATACGTGAATGTGTCCGAAGCCGAATTGGACTGGTCAGACCCCGCCGTTCTGCAAGTTTTGCTTGACGACATGGGCCGTATCTACGCAAACGCCACAGACAACTACGCAGCAGACCAACTTGCTACAGGTGCAACCACCACCAGCAACTTCCTTGCAGCATCCGTTGACGATCCTTCGTACTGGGCAGAATGGGTTGCAAACGCAGCCGAAACCATTCTTTCCGCATCGAACGGCAACCTGCCAACACACATGTTCATGAACCCATCAATGTGGGCCGAACTTTTGAAGTTGTCAGACACCGCAGATCGTCCGTTGTTCCCACAGGTGGGCCCAATGAACGCGTTCGGTAGCCTCGCTCCCGGTCAAGTAAACGGCAACGCCTTTGGGTTGCAAGTCGTGGTTGACCGCAACTTCAACGCTGCGACCACCATCATTGCAGACGCATCTGGCTTTGAACTGTTCGAACAGCAGAAGGGTGCAATCAGCATTGACTCGCCTTCAACATTGTCTCGCACAATTGCGTTCCGTGGCTACTTCGCCGCGCTCATGATTGACCCAAGCAAGTTCGTCAAGGCAAACTTCGTCTGATCCACGGGTAGTTCGGGAGAGGGTCTGACATGGCAGTAAGCACTATCACGCACGTGCGACGCGTAGACAACTACGCGGCTGTCCAGACCCTTACCGACGCTGAAGTGCAGACGGGTGATACGGTCACGGTTGCAGCTGTAGCCCTCGCTGGTTTCAACGCCACAGCCACAGTTGTCTCAACCGAGCCGTATTACCTAGATGGTGTGGACGACGAGGGGTATCTAGTTTTTGACTATGACATACCGCGCGCTAATCAGATCATCTATGTAAACAGCGGAGCCGATGTTGCTTATGAGGCCGAGTCCGGGACATTGACGTATACACAGTCGGTGTCTTGGATTGTGGCTGCAGACGTAACTTCTTGGCTGGGTATTGACACCGCCACCGCTAACGACACCGCTTTTGTGACTGTTTGTGTAAACGCTTCTAACGCGTGGTGTTACCGCAAGCGTCGGGAGGCTGGCTACATTGACTCGATGACGACTGTGCCCAGCGCCGACGTGAAACTTGGTACCGTCATGTACGCCGCAACGCTTTACCGTGAACGCGGATCAGTCGACTCGTTTGCGTCGTTTGACTCAATGGCTATTGGCGCGTCACCGTCGGCCACGCTTGGTCGCATCATGCAGCTTCTTGGCTGTGGCAGGGCACAGGTTGCGTAATGCCTGCATCGGGAATTCTTGTTGACGCTGTAAACGCTTGCAAAACTGCGCTTACTGGGCTTGGTCTTGTACCGATTACAGATCCGCGCAATGCTCGCCCGCTTTCCGTTCTTATCGAATTGCCCACTGTCACCGCGTTTACATACAACGTGGGAGACATTGAGCTACGCCTGCGTGTGTTGGCCCCGCCCCCTGGGAACCAAGACGCAGGCGATTATCTAATGACCATCGCAGACCAAATCATGAACAGCGCCATAGCGGTTACTGATCTTCGACCCGGTCTTGCGACCGTCGGCGGGCAAGACCTACCGACGTATGACCTAACCGTAGCCATTGCTGTACAAAGGAGCTAACCATGGCAACAACAACTTTCCTGTCCAACGCGACCATCAACATCACTCAGGGTGCGACCACCTATGACTTGTCTGACCAAGCGAACCAGTGCACACTTACCATCGGCTCCGACTCACTTGAGATCACAGCCTTTGGTGATACGGGCCACAAGTTCGCACCCGGTCTGCAGTCTGTTGACGTAAGCATCACTTTTTTCCTTTCGTATGGTGGCTCTGGCGCTACCTCGGAAGTGGAAACAGCGCTTGCAGCAATGGTCGGTCTCGGCACCACAACCTTGGTTCTTAGCCCATCGGGCACCACCGAGTCGGCGTCAAACCCTGAGTACACCATCACCAACGCAATGCTCGCTAACTTCACGCCTATCAACTCCACCGTGGGTGAGATGGCAACAGTGACCGCAAACTTTGTCGGCGGCACTTGGGCGCGCGACATCACCTGATCCAACTACATAGGGAGAAACTATGAAACTCACACTCGAAGTAACCGAGCGTGACCAGCAGTACACCGTTACCACCAACCTTGGGGTGATTGTGGCTTGGGAGCGTAAGTTCAAGCGCAAGGCTTCACAGCTGGGCGAAGGCATCGGCGTTGAAGACCTCGCCTTTATGGCGTGGGAGTGCTGTAAACAGAATTCAATTCCTACTCCGATTGTCTTTGACGAATACGTCAAGCGCCTCGAAAACATTGAAGTGGTGGACAACGAACCTGTAAACCCTACGACCGAGGCACATACAACTACGCTCTAGCTCTTCTGCTGGTTCGCACAGGGTATTGGCCTCCTGACATACCATTTGACCTTGACACACTGGTGACAGTGCTAAAGGCAGCCGAAGACACAAAGGAGGGCTAGATGCCATACAAAGCAGACATGGAACTTGTCGGCTTGCGTGACGCCATCCGTTCGCTCAACAAGATTGAGCCGGGTCTTCGTAAACAGTTTGTCGCTGACGCTCGCCGTATAGCCCAGCCTGCCGTTGACAACGTGCGTCGTGGCTACACCAAGGTTCCGCTGTCGGGCATGTCGCGCAAGTGGTCACAGAACGGCCGTCAGTTGTTTCCGTTTACAGTCGCTAAGGCTCAACGTGGGGTGCAGGTCAAAGTGGACACAGATCGACGCACTAACAACACAATTTCCATTGTGCAGAAAGACCAAGCCGCAGCCATTTTTGAAACTGCTGGTCGACGTACGGACAACAGCCTGGAGCGTTCTCTTGGTCAGTTGGCACCGGGCCGCACACGCATTATTGGGCCTGCCGTTTACAGGGCGCGCCCAGAGTTTGAGGACGAATTGCGTAGATCCATTTTGGCTGTGCTTAAGCGTGTAGAGAAAGAACTGAACTAATGCTGTCTATACCCATTTCAACGACGTTTGCTGGTCAAGGTGTACAGAAGGCCATCAAGTCGTTTAAGCAGTTAGAGACCGCTTCGGACAAGGTTAAGTTTGTACTCAAGGCGGGCGCTGTGGCTGGCGTCGCCGCGTTTGCTGCGTTGGGTACAGCTGCGTTTCAGGCTGGGCAGGCTTTGCTGGGTTTTGCCAAAATGGCGGCCGACGACGAGAAAAGCCAAAAGCAGTTAGCGCTGTCTATTCGTGCGTCAACTAAAGCCACTGACGCTCAGATCGCGTCTGTAAACGAAATGATTGACACGCTTCAGCGTCAAGTTGGCGTGGCCGACGACGAGTTGAGACCGTCTTATGCCCGCATTATCCGCTCGACGCGTGACTTTGAAAAGGCACAGCGTTTACTGCGATTAGCGCTCGACGTGTCTGCCGCTACAGGCAAACCCTTAAAAGCCGTCACAGAGGCTCTCAGCAAGGCCTACGACGGTTCTAACACTGCACTGACTCGACTGGGTCTTGGCTATGACAAAGCAAAACTCAAGGGCATGGAGTTTAACGATGTCCAAAAGGATCTTGAAAAGCGTTTTAGCGGTTCCGCGCTGGACAACGCAAACACTTTCGAGGGGACAATGGCTCGGTTCCGTATCACCATTGACGAGTTGAAAGAGTCGTTGGGGCAGGCAGTACTTCCGTACCTTAAGCGCCTAGCCGAGTACGGCATCCAAATCGCTGACGCGTTCGGGCGTAACGGGGTCGCTGGCGCAATGGAAGAACTCAAGTTCATCTTGTCCACTTTGCTTTATGACGAAAACGGGCAACTTAACGCAGCAGGGCAACAAATCAACGACCTAGCCAACAGCCTTAACGGCATCGCTAATTTCATCAACAACCTTGGTAAAGGGTTGTATTACGCTTCAGGCTCACCGTTGTTTAACCTGATACCGGGCCGTAAGGATGTGTCGCCAATCAGCGTCCCAACATTTGGCACGATTGACACACAAATCAACCCCGGCTCGTTGCGCGGTATACGCGGCTCAGGCTCAGGTGTAAACATTACGGTGCAAACAGGTATTGGTGATCCGATAGAAATCGGTCGACAGGTTTACAACGTGCTGAACAACTTTGAGCGCCGAAACGGTGGCCGCTAATGGCATACCCCACGCCGATAGTTGAAATCGCATTCGACGACGGCCCTTATGTTGTGTCGCCCACGTGGACAGACGTAACCGCGTACTGCCGTGGCTTCGGCACCAGCCGTGGCGTACCCGACGACTGGACGCTCCAAGCCGACGGCTCAGCCAGTGTCACCCTGTCAAACCGTGACCGTCGCTTTGACCCGTTTAACGCGTCAGGGCCGTACTACGGCAAACTTCTACCGCGACGCCAAATCCGTATACGCGCCACCAGCGGAGGCACCACCTACGACGTGTTCCGTGGGTTCGTGTCCGGGTGGCCACCCGAATGGACAAACGCAGGCAAAGACTCCACCGTCACCCTGTCCTGTTTTGACGCGTTGCAGCTGCTCGGATCATCGTCGATGCCAGCCGACTGGGCAATGCCCTACATCCAGTCGCTCAGCCCACGGCACTACTGGGAGATGGACGACCCTGTAAACCTGTACCTTGCTAACTTCACGTTGCGCGACCGTGGCAACGCTGTCAGCAGTGTTATTTGCAACACCAACAAGGTCTATCAGGGGCCGCGTATTGCGCTTGGCTTGCCGTCGTTGTCTGTCGGTACTGAGTTTGACGGGCTGGCTCAAAACACCACGGTCGGCTCAACATTTTTTGCTCCTAACACTGCGTCGTCGTTTACGATTAGTTTTTGGGCGCAAGGCACACGCGCCGATTTGCTGTCGCCAAGTTTTTCAGGGTCAGCCTTTGGTGGTGCTTTCGGTGTTGGCATTGACTGTTTTACGTCAGGTAACGGCGCTGGTTTGGCGTATGCGTTTTTTGACAATGGCACAACGACCCGTACATACGAATCGACTGTTCAGTACGCTGCTTCTGAACCGCATCACATAGCGTTTACATACGACTACGCCATCAACTTAGGCACTTTGTATGTTGACGGCTTCAACGTCACCACTGGGCCTAAAACGAACTCAGGAAACACCCCAGCCGCAAACGAAAGTTTTGCGATGACCGCTGGCAACTTTCAACAAGTTGCAATGTTTACAAGCGTGTTGACACAAGCACAAATCCAGGAGATTGTGCGCCTTGGTGAGGGTCAATACCCGGAGACCAGTTCGGCTCGTGTGTCGCGCGTTATCGGCAACACACCGTTCTCAATGTCGCTTGTCTCGACACCTGCTTCACCAAAGTCCAACGTGCTAAACGTGACGCCCGATGCACCGACAGCATCCTTCGAGTTAACCAAGGTGTCGGACTCGGAGTTTGCGCCGCTGTTTGTAAACAAGGCTGGCACGTTGACCCTGTACAACCAGTCGCAGATCCGCACACAAACTAAATCGATTGTGTCGCAGGCTGACTATGGCAAGGCTGTCGGGTTTACAGGCATTCCTATTGGGCCTGAGGTGCAAATCCAATACGACGGCGACTCAATGCGTAACGTCGCAAACATCGAAATGTCCTACGGCGGTGTTTACATTGACGAAGACTCCAGCAGCGTCACAACCTATGGCGAAGCGGAACAGTTTGTCTCGACACAAGTGGCCGCCTACACCGACGCCATTTCCATTGGCGACGTGGTCACTGGCTGGGGTAGTCAGGTGTATCCAAAACTCAGCCCGGTGCAGGTTGTGTTGTCGCCTAACGAGTCATGGGGATCAACGCTCGGCCTTGAGCTGTTTGACCGTATCAGTGTGACGCTCCAGCCCCCTGATTACAGCGCTATTAGCTACTACTACCTTTTGTCGCGCGTTAGCCACAGCGTCACTCCTGAGCGTTGGAATACGACGCTTGAGGGGTCGGCGCGTTGGGCTGCGGTTTTTATTGTTGGACAATCCACCTTGGGTGGGACAGACCTTTTAGGATAGGTGTTTATGAGTTATCCAGTTTTTGCTACCGGCGACGTGCTAAACGCCAGCGACATGAATGCTGTTGGTTTGTGGCTGGTTAAGTCGCAGACGATTGGCACAGGCGTTTCCAGCGTGACCGTAACAGGGGCATTTTCCGCTAATTATGACCGTTACAAAATCACCGTTAGCGGAGGCGTTGCATCGACACCCTTAGACATTCGCCTTACATTGGGTTCAACCGCAACGGGTTATTACGGCTTTCTTTTTTACGGTGCTTACAACACAAACACGGTGCAAGGGTTTGGTCAAAATAACGCCGCTTTTTGGGGTTATGTCGGTACAGGAACCTCAGATGCTTTGACTGGCAACTTTGAATTGGATAACCCTTTTTCAACAAAAAGAACTTTTATTGGCGCACAAAACGCATTGTCACTTGCTCCTAGTGGCGTAGGCAACTCATTTTCTGGCTATCTAGCAGACAACACTTCTTACACGGCATTTACTTTGACTGCATCAACGGGGAACATGACCGGCGGAACTATTCGTGTTTACGGCTACAGGAACTAACAATGAGCGACAAACCATTAATTCAAATTGACGACCTAATCCGTGAAATGACCGACGAAGAATACGCTGCGTATGTCGAGATGCAAGCCGAAACACAGCCGCTACCTCATACCGCTGGCGACCCTGCTTAGCGCCGTCATCGGCTCCCGCGTATACGCCGACGGCACAGGCCGTGTATACACCTGCTACCAATCCGAAGCCAACCAGTGGCAAATGGTGCAACCCCAAGCCCACGCCGACGCTGGCTACTACCCGACATGGGCAGATTGTCTCGCATGGCGTGACGGTGATCCCGGCATTGAGTACGTTTGGTCATACGGGCAGAGCGCCCCGACAACCACCACAGAAGCCCCCACAACGACCGTAGAGCCGACCACCACCACTGAGGCGACTACAACAACCACCGAGCCACCGACGACCACCACAGAGGCCACCACGACCACAACAGTGGCACCGACCACCACTCAAGCCGTTACCAGCACCAGCACCCCAACAACAACCAGCACCACCGCAATCCCCACAGACACAACAACGTCAACAGTCACGACCACAACCGTACCTGAGACAACCACCACCACAATTCCCGCACCACCCGCAGACCCGCGAATACGACAAGCCGCAGCCGTCATCGGCGCGCAACTCGCACCCGGAGTCACACCCCAACAAGCACAAACCGTGCTCGTCATAAGCGCAGTCACAGCTGCACTCAACCCCACTCGAAGGAAACTCAAATGAAAGAAGAACTCAAAGCGCTACCGCTAACCCTGCTCGGTTCGTGGTACGTCATCATCACGCTCGGCGGGTCAACACAATCTGCAGCAATCTATGGCACAGCAATCGCTCTTGCTTTACACTTGCTTATAGCCGCATTCACAAAGGACTCAGAATGAAACTCACCACCGTCATTGCTCGTATTGTTGCCGTGTTCGGCACCTCGGCCCTGTCCGCCCTCGCTGGCGGTGCCATCCTCGGCGTTGACCTAGCTAAGGCTGCAGGCATGGCAGGCTTTATGGCGACCGCATCTGTTGTAGAACGCGTGTTGCGCGCCTACTACGAAGATGGCACCCTGACTAAAGAAGAACTAGACGCTGCGCTTGGGGGCAAAAAGTAATGCCTCGTAAATACCCGTTCTACCCGTCTTGGAACGGCAAAAAAGCATCGCCCGTCACCGAGTGGTTTGTCAAAGCAATGCGCAACCGCTGGAAGTTCACCAACCTCGGCATCTACGCAAACCGCACCATGCGAGGCTCCGAAAACCTGTCCGTTCACGCCACAGGCTGGGCCTGCGACATCGGCTACACAGACCGCAAGATAGCCGTGGCGGCATTCGATTGGCTCATCGCCCACACCAAAGAACTACGCATAGCGGAAATCCACGACTACGCGTACAAAGACCCAAAGCAAACCAAAGCGTGGGGTCGGGGCTACCGATGCTCACGGGGCGAAGGCGTCAAAGGCATCAAGATCTTCAACTCCGAAGACAACGCAGGAACGCCCGGTGGCAAATGGCTTCACGTTGAGATTGAAAACAGCTGGAAGAACGCTGCAGAGTTCGAAGCCGCATGGAAGGCCATCCCGCGGCCATAGACGCTGTTGACGCTTGGACACGTTGACGGCTAGCGGGTGGGGTTGTTGGTTTCTCCCCGGCTCCACCCGCGTTCTTTAATGCTTGACATCGTGTTAACAATTGTTTACGGTGACGGTGTCGCCAAGGACAGGAGAAACAAATGACAACATTCGACGACTTACCGTTGTTTCGTAACACCGACCCAGAGGGGTCTGTAAACGGAGCCAAGCACATCACGCCTAAGCGCGGATCACAGGCGTACAGCCTGCTTATTGCGTACATGGGTTCACCCGTTTACGGTTTAACCGACGAGGAAGCCTGCACCATCAGAGGCATCCATCACGGCTGGAAGCGTTGCGCCGACCTACGCCGTCTCGGCCTTATCGAACCGACCGGGGATTACCGCCCAACCATGGCAGGCGTAAACGCTATGGTCTGCCGCATCACCGACGCAGGCTGGGAGGCAGTCAAATGATCGACGGCATCGTGACATGGCTAGGCATCGGGTTCGTGACGTTCCTAATCGTGGTCATCATCTACACAGGCATGACAGACGAGTGATACCTGTTTACGGCTGGCTTCCGTTATGGTCGGAAGATAAGAAAATACTGGTGCAGGTGTTTACATCTGCAGACGGCCTGATCGAGCGAGTGACAGTCAACCACCGACTTTCAACAACCTTGCCGTGGGGGCCATCTATTGAGGTTTCAGAGGATTGTTCAAACGCATCATGTGCATAGCACTTATTACCACCGCATTATCCGCAACACCGACTAAGGCCTACGGCGAAGAGCTGGTCATGGACTGGCGGTTTTACCGTCGCCTAGCCCAGTGCGAGACAGGCGGCAACGTCAACCACTCAACCAAGTCCTACACCGGGATGTTCGGCATTGCTCGTGGCACGTGGCAACGCTGGAGCAACAGATCTTCGGCTGCAGGGCTAACCGCTTTAGAGCAGGCCCGTGTCGTGGACAACATCGCTTTCGAGGGTCACTGGTCTAGGGGTGTTTACAAGCATCCTGTCGGGCCGTGGGGTTGGGGTGTTGTAAAGTCCAACTGCATGGGTTTACAACAACTGCTGTGCCAGTCTCGACACAGGCTCGTGCAACGCTGGAAGCGAAATTGTAAATAACAACAACAAACATTGGGAGAAACAATGAAAACTAAAGTGATTGCGTTCCGCGTGACGCAGGACGAATATGACGCGCTTGTTTACAACGGCAAAACTGCTGGACTAAAACTTGCTGAGTTTGTGGCTTGGTCGTTACGGCCGACTATTGCGTTGTCGAAGGAAGCAGTGGTCAAAGAGCAGAAGCGTCTTGAAGCCAAAGCGAAGCGTGACGCCAAGAAGGCCGCCAATGCCGCTCAGTGACGAACAACTAGCCAAGCGCCTACTCAACCTTGCCACCGACGCACACCTGTCCGGCAACTACCTAGCCCACCTGTGGCTTAGTCAGGCTGCAGCGCGCATCATGGAACTAGCCAACTGTTGGCACCCGTCACTTGGACACAGCGATGGTGTAAACCTAGGCGAATGGGAGACAGGCCGATGATCGACCCAACCGACTACCAGACGAAGCACACCATCGTCGGGCTTATTCTTGGCACTCTAAACAAGGACTGCCACTGCCCGCATCTGCAGATCCGTTGCTCAAGGTGCTACCTGTTAGACGCCACGGAGCAGGTTCTGCCCGTGTTCTACTTTGAAGCCAAACGTATTTACGACGCAATTGTCAAAGAAGTGACGGAGGCGCATCATGGCCTTCAACCTTGACGATTACGAGCCAGTAGCCGCGCGACACGCCCGATGGCTAGCCGACCACCCCAACGGTCGCACCATCACCCACATGATTAGCGCCCCAGGTGCAGACATCTGCGTCATCCGTGCAGAGTTGTGGCTTGAGGACATTTGCGTCGCTACGGGCTACGCCGAAGAAGTACGCGGTGCAGGCAATGTAAACAGAACGAGCCACGTCGAGAACTGTGAGACCAGCGCCGTTGGTCGCGCGCTCGCTAATGCTGGGTATGCCGGGTCAGATGTAAACAAAAGGCCGTCGCGCGAGGAGATGAGCAAGGTGCAGCGCATGAGCCAAGGCACCGATTCGCGTATGCCATCAGTGCAGGTCACCCAGCCTGCTGGGGCCGCATCAGACAAGCAGATCGGCTACGCCAAGTCATTACTCAAGAAAGACGGCTATCCGTACCCGCAAGGGCTTGAGTCAATGAACAAGGGTGAGATGACTGAGCTGATTGACGCGCTGAAGAACGGCACGTATACACCACCGAACAACGACGACGTAGAAGAGCCGTTCTAATGGATTTGCAGACCGCTAAGGACTACATAGAAGACCTACTGCGTGAACGCGCCCATCTGTACGAACGCATTAGGCAACTCGAAGCCGAACGCGACCAATGGCAAACCAAAGCCGTCAGCCATGATTAACTTCATCCAGTTCGTCTGCACCTGCTCGCTTATGTTCATTCTCGGCGTGTGGGTCGGTGGCCGACATGGCTAACGCAGGCCGTGGCGCACCAGAGAAAATCCTGCAAGACAAGGTCATTCACCTCGCCAAAATGAACGGGTTCATGGTGCAGCACTCGCGCCCAGTAAAACAGGCCGACGGTCGCTGGCTGACCGCTATTCAGGGAGACGCTGGATTTCCCGACCTAGTCCTTGCCCACATCGAGCGTGGTGTGGTATTCGTAGAACTCAAATCGGATCAGGGGCGGTTGTCACCGGGTCAGAAAGCGTGGCAGCGTAACCTGTCACCACATTGTGAGTATTGGCTGGTACGCGAAAGCGACTTGCCGATGCTCGCTAGGAGACTTGGCACACCCATTCGCTAAGGCTTCACAACTGAATACGCTCACGGCCACGTAGGGGTTTGCTCTCTGCTGGTGTTTACACACGGGAACGTGGGTAGACGTCGCGCGCCCGATAACGGCGCAGAGTGACGAGCAGAGTACGAACTACATAAACGCGGACGGTGACGGCCCTACAAGGATTCAAACGGCGACCGGTGGAGACAAACCACAAACGGCGGGAGGGACACCTACCACCGAACCGTTGACGCACAGCGAAGGCAAAGCCCCCTGGGGGGCTGCGCCAGCGGGGGAGGCTACGCTCAGAACAGGAGAAACACATATGACACGCCGAGCAACACCCGAATTCAACCGCAACAGAAAAGAAGTCCTAGCCGACCAACCACTCTGCCACTGGTGCCGTCGCGCACCCGCCACAGACGCAGACCACCTAATCCCCTTCGACGCCGGCGGAACAGACGACCTAGACAACCTCGTACCAGCCTGCAAACCCTGCAACAGCAAACGCGGAGCCGCATACGTAAACAACAAACGCGCCATCCAACAACAAAAACGCAACCAAGCACTCGGCCTCGACCACGTAAACAAAACGCCGCCTGTAAACAAAAAAGACTCAAATTTTTTTGTAAACACTAACGCTTTGAC
>Ga0315904_10007132_pt1 | contig 15066 bp, 15 predicted proteins | sample LakEriMetagenome_6_FD_203529 | JGI IMG/M metagenome (GOLD analysis project Ga0315904, IMG submission 203529) | Freshwater fungal communities from buoy surface, Lake Erie, Ohio, United States - Buoy 12 MA120 | ecosystem: Environmental > Aquatic > Freshwater > Lake | place: USA: Lake Erie, Ohio... | reverse complement strand
ATCCACCCGTATATCCGGGAATCGCGGCGCTTGCAGGCTCGCACGACCCTCACCCAGAACCACCTGCGCTCGACCGATCCCGCCGCCAAGTGGGGAACGGCGTTCGAGGACTCCGTGGGGTGCGCTCTCTACGCCATGGACATCCACCCGAGCAAGGGCGAGCCGCCCCTACTCTCGGTCGCGCTCCCCTACCACCTGCCCCTCGGCGCGTTTCTCCCGGCGTCCGGCCCGACCAATATCCTGCCCGCCGCCAAGAACTTCGGAGCCAGCCGCCTCGCCCTCGCGTCGGCCCGCATGCACCCCACGGAGTTTCTGGCCGGAGAGATCGCCGGGACGCTGGCCGCCTTCTGCCTGGAGAAGAACCTACGCGACCCCAGCGCCGTCCACGACTCCCCCGCACTTCTGGCCGAGTTCCAAGCACGTCTCAAAGCCCAAGGCGTCCTGCTCCGCTGGGACGAGATTCTGTAAAATGCGATCCCTGCAGGAACTGACGGAAACCGATGATCCTGCGTGGCCTCTGGTTCAGGAGTGGCTTGCTTCAGCGACCAACTCGGTGGAGAGGCTGTCTGCTGAGCTATCTGCCGGAGAGAAAGCGCTTCTGGCCCTCCAAGTGACACTTCGCTCGCCGATGGGAGCCGTGGCTTATCACACCGGAGGCCTTTTGATAGATCAGGGCTGGCTTCGTATCTTGGGAGCAGGCTCGCCAAAGTTGCCACGCAGTCTGCCCGATTGGAACGTGGAGAAACCGTCGGGAGCACTTCTCGTCGCGGATGACGTTCTCGGGGGGCTTTTTGCGATCAATGGCGGTGCGTTCTCGGGACAGCCGAGCCATGTCCACTACTTCTCTCCGCAAACCCTTGACTGGCAGAGCCTCGGCGTCGGGTACACGGACTTTCTCCGCTGGACACTAGCGGGGAACCTGGAGGCCTTCTATAGTGCGCTGCGCTGGCCGGATTGGCAGAAAGAAGTGGCGGAAATCAGTGGCGAGCAGGCGCTCTCCGTCTATCCGTTTCTCTGGGCAAAGGGTGCCTCCGTCGCGGAGCGCTCACGAAGAGCCATCTCCATCGCGGAGCTTTACGCACTCAACCAGGATTTTTGTCAGCAGCTCCAGAAATAAGCCTCTATGAAAAACGCGCTCACTTTTGCGATTCTGTTTGTGTCGGCCAGCGTCGCCCATGCGGAGATTCGCTACCGGGTTCAGCCACAGCCTGAGGCAAAGCAGCTTGCTATCACGGTGACGATTCCAACAAACGCTCCCGAGACGCTGGTACAAGCGCCGCGCTGGATGCCGGGTTTTTACATGCTCCAGAACTACGGGGCGCGCCTGAAAGACTTCTCGGCGACGGGCGTGGGCGACAAGCCGGTGGAACTTACTGCGGTGGACGACCATACGTGGAAGATCAACAGCGCGGGAGCCAAGCAGGTGACGCTGCGCTACAATGCTCCGCTGGAGTTTCAGGACGGCGTTGGGCATTATAGTGGAATCGCGGCCTATGTCTACGTGGTCGGACGGACGCAGGAGCGCTGCAAGCTGACCCTAGAGATGCCCACGGACATGAAAGTGGCGGTCGGACTGGACGGCAGTGGCCCGGAGTACAGCGCAGATTCCTACGACACGCTCGCCGACAACCCGGTGACTCTCGGAAATTACTACGAGGAGACGTATAAAGTCGCAGGCAAGCAGCATGTTATCGCGCTTCGGGGGACGGGAGCGGCGCAGATCGATAAAAAGCTCCTGCGCGAGGCGTGTGAGACGGTCTCCAAGATTGAGACGGAGTTCATGGGCGGCGCTCCTTACGGCAAGTATGTCTGGCACTTCAGTGTCCGTAGCGGCGGTGCAGGCGGCTCGGGCTTGGAGCACCTCAGCAGCACGGAGATCAGCCTCGGTTCGGGGTTCAACCGGCACACGGCCAACCTGCTGGCCCACGAGTTCTTCCACCTCTGGAATGTCAAGCGCATCCGCAGCCAGGTGCTGGGGCCGTTTGACTACACACAGCTCCCCAAGACCGGCGCACTCTGGTGGCTCGAAGGCACCACGGACTACTTCTCGACCATGCTTCTAGGACGCTTCGGCTGGACCAGTGAGCCCGATCTCTACAGCGATATCGCGGTCAATGTCCGAAACCAGCGCCGCTCGGAGGCACGCCTAACGGTCTCCCCCTACGACTCCAGCTACCGCGTGGGCGAGGCGAATAATGGCCGTGGCAATAGCAACGGCTTCGGGCTGAGCTACTACGACGATGGCTTTGTGGTGGGCCTCTGCCTAGACTTGGAGCTTCTGGCGCAGACGGGTGGCAAGCGCAGCCTTGATGATGTGGAGCTGGCTCTCTGGAAAAAATGCCGCAACAACCAGCCCGGTTTTGCGGAGGACGAGATTCGCAAGCAGCTCATTGTTGCCGGTGGTGAGAGCTTCGGCCCTCGCTATGACAAAATTGTGCTCACGCCAGGCGAGCTACCCGTCGAGCAAGCTCTGGCACATGTCGGGCTGGAGCTGACGGAGAAAAGCCAGATTCGCTCCGTCGCCGCCCCCACTGAGCAGCAGCTCAAACTCCGTGGCCTCTGGCTCTCCAAAAAGCGTGACCGCAAATGATAATAATTGACCTACGAAGTGACACGGTGACCCGCCCCACCACGGCGATGCGTGAGGCGATGCTGAGTGCCGCCGTCGGGGATGATGTGTGGGGCGACGATCCCACAGTTCTGGAGCTGCAAGAGAGGCTCGCCGCGCTCTCGGGGAAGGCGGCGGGGTTGTTTCTGCCGACGGGAACCCAGAGCAACTTGGCGGCACTGATGGCCCACTGCGAGCGCGGCGATGAGTATATTGTCGGGCAGCTTGCGCACACCTACAAGTACGAAGGCGGTGGTGCCGCCGTGCTGGGCTCGATTGTCCCACAGCCTATTGAAAGCGAGCCCAATGGCTCGCTGCCGCTGGCAAAGATCGCTGCCGCGATCAAGCACCATGGGCCAGGAATGGGGGCGCACTATGCCCGCACGAGGCTCCTCACGCTGGAGAACACGTTTCATGGCCAGGTCGTCCCGCGCGACTACCTCAAAGCGGCGACGGACTTTGCCCATAGCCGTGGGCTGGCGACGCACCTAGACGGCGCACGGGTCTTCAACGCTGTGGTCGCGCAGGGCATCACGCTGGCTGAGGCATGCGAAGGTTTTGACTCCGTCTCAATCTGCCTCTCCAAAGGCTTGGGCGCTCCCGTCGGCTCCGTGCTCGTGGGCTCTGCGGAGTTGGTCGAGCGCGCCTACCGCTGGCGCAAGATCTTGGGCGGCGGGATGCGCCAGTCCGGGATTCTGGCAGCGGCGGGCCTCTACGCCCTGGAGCATAACATTGCCCGCCTCGCCGATGACCATGCCAACGCCAAGTTGCTCGCCGACGGGCTGGCCACTCTTCCTATTCCCGTGAGCTACGCCACCAACATGGTCTTTGCCGCGTTCCACGAAGCCCACTGCGAGCCGCTCGAAACCTATCTCGCCGAGCGCGGGATGCTGGCCTCCATCGCCCCCGAGTCGCGCTTTGTGACGCACCTCGATGTCACCCCCGAAGCCATTGCAGCGTTTCTCGAAGCCCTCACGGACTACTTCACCAAAGCACTTTCTGTAGGGAGTTAAGGGGTTGGATAGGGCTTGTCGCCGTGGAGGTTGTGCCAAAGCACGCGGTTGAGCGTGTTGAAGTCCGCGGCGTCCATCTCGCTCCAGTCGAGCGATGCAGAGAGGTCGTACCACTTTTGCTCCGACGGAGCGAGAGCGGCACGCGGCGCGTTCATGTCGTCGAGTTTGATGCGATTCGGCAGGTGGATATAGGGCGAGTAGTTGGGCGTATCGGTGAAGCAGGCGGCCATGGGCGGCGTGTTGGCGTCGAACTTATTCATCGGATCGAGGCCCAGCATCTTCTCAATGGTCGAGAGCATGGTCACCGTGGTGTAGAAGTTCGAGTCCACAAAGCCGCGCTTGACATAGGGCGAGTAGCAGGCAAAGACCGTCCGGTGACCGTCGACGTGGTCTGGCCCGGCTTGGGCATCGTCCTCGATCACAAAGATTGCGGTGTTTCTCCACTGCGGCGACTTGCTCACGGCCTCGACAATTCGCCCGAGCGCTAAGTCGTTGTCGGCGACCATGCTCTTGGGCTTGGGGTACTCCGCAGAGAGCCCTTCGGTGTGATCCGAGGGGAGCGAGAGTACCATCAAATTAGGCACCGTGTTGGCCTTGCTGAACTTGGTGTACTCTTCGATAAAGATATCCGCCTTGACCTGATCGCTCTGGAGCAGAGGCCAGTAAAGATAAGTGGGGTGGGCTAGTTTCTTAACATTGTGGACGCGTGGCACGGACTTGTAAGTAAACTTGTTGGTCCCCCGCGCCTGCCAGACCTCCAGCCAGTCCTTGGGTTTCGGCGTGATAATATTGCTGCCATCGTCGCAGAACTCCCCGTAGATACGCACCGTCTTCTTTTTCTTCAGCGCCGCGTCCCAGAGCGCACCCGATGATGCCACGCCCATCGGATCGTCGCCGTCATCGGGGTAGGTGCGATAGCCGGTGTACATGTGCTCTAGGTAGTCGTTGGCCATCGCCGTATCGGTCCAGTTATGCCCATCGGCGGAGTTGGTGCCGCTGACATAGCCATTGTCAAAGAGCGTAAAGCTTCGGGCGAGTGCGTGGTGATTGGGAGTCACTTCCTCCCCTAGGCCACAGAGCTTCGCGTCCCCATTGCCCTCCTTCATATCGCCGAAGACCTCGTCGTAGGTGCGGTTCTCTTTGATGATGTAGAGCACGTGCTTAATCTCGCCGTTGAAAACTTTGAGCTTCGGCGTGACACGTGGCGCGTCCCAGTGATTGAGCTGCGCGACTTTGGCCGTCGCCACCTTCAGATCAGAGCTTCGGTCAATCACCGAGATGCTTCCCTGAAAGTCATGCGCATTGCCCGCCTGCCCCAGCACCGTGCGTCGCACCGAGCCATTGCCCTTGGTGTTGAGGGCGAAAATACGCCCTCCTCCCCCAGCCCCTCCTCCCAATCCTGGGAGGAGGGGAGAGGTGGGGGGAATGGCGAGGGCCATCGGGTAGTAGCCTGCGGGCCGGTAGCCCAGCACTTTTCCGGTCGCCGCATCTACCTCCGCAATGGCATTATCTCCGCCACACGCAACAAGCATCACCTTCCCTCCTCCCAGGGTTGGGAGGAGGGCTAGGGAGGAGGGCATTGAGCCGAGCAACCGATTCTTGCCCCAGGTCAGCGGCCAGGTCGCCGTCACGGACTTCTGAGTCAAATCAATCACGCTGATACTGTCGCTGGCGGCGTTGGCGACAAAGGCTCGATTGCCGTCGATCAGAAGCGCCGTGGGGTGCAGACCGACAGGGAGCTGGGTGGTGGTGCCACTGCCGCGCTCGATTATACTTACGCTACCCGTGGCAGTGAAGCCGCGCGGGTCACTGACGAGCCAGGCTCCATTGGACTCGGCACGCTCGCCGTTTTCCAGCGCATCCTCATCGGTAACGGGCCGTCCGCCCCAGTTGCTGGCAATCAGGGTTTTCTCGTCGGGCGAGAGCGCGACGGTGAAGGGAAGTTTTTGGGTAGGTAATGTCCGGGTGGCCGTGCCGCTGGCAATGTCCAGCTCAGCGATGCAGTCGCGATCCATTAAAGCCACAAAGAGTGTCTTGCCGTCGCGCGTCAGGCACATTCCGCCGGGTCTAGGATTCCCCTTGCCGCCAAACTCCAGCTTGCGCCCCGCCGTCAGCTTCCCGTTTTCGTAGAGGCATTCTTGAACCACACCATTGCTCACACTGGCAAAGAGGCGCGTGCCATCGGGTGTCCAGAGCAGGCCATGAAAGCCCGCACCAGCGCCCAGCGGCACATCCGTGCCAGAGATCACGCCTGTTTCCGTCGCGAGAAAGACTTTATTCTGGCCCAGCACCGCCAGCGTCTTGCCATCCGGATGGAGTGCGATGTCTACGGGACGGCCCTCAAAGGCAATCGTCCCCGGCTCAATCGTCTGGCCCGACGAGACAACAAACTGACCATTGGCCTGCTTTCCGAGCTTGCGGGTCTGGCTTGCCTGGAGCGTAAAGCCAACAGCCGCAACCCCCAACACTGCGGCGAGAAGAATTCTTTTCATGCCCGAGATTATACCGGGTAGCACTCCCCTTATGGGTTAAGAGTTACCGTCACGGTAGTTCCTTCCCCGAGGACACTCTGAATCTCCAGCGTGCCGCCCAGTGCCGCCGTAATTTCTTTGCAGAGAGCGAGCCCTAGGCCGACCCCACCTTGCTCACGGGCGCGGGAGGCATCGGGGCGGTAGAACGGCTCCCCGAGGCGCTCCAAGTGCTCCGGCGCGATTCCCTCACCCGTATCGGTGACAGTGAGAGTCAGGCTTCCTGCCACACTCGCCTTGAGCATGACGTTTCCCTCAGGCGGGGTGTGACGCAGGGCATTGCTCACCAGATTCACCACGACGCGATGAAGAAGCTTGCTATCGGTGATGAATGGCTCCGGCGGGACATAGAGCACCACGATTGCGTGCGGCGTGCTCTGTCCCGCCTCAGCGGCCTGCGCAGCCTCACTCAGCACCTCTTGTAGCGAGAGACTTTCTCTCTGTACCGGCAGGCTACCGTTCTCAGCACGCGCCAACAGCAAGAGATCTGAGACGAGTGTGTTAGCCCGATCCACGGTTTTATCCGTGCGGAAGAGTGCACGTCGCTGGCGCTCCGTGAGGGGATCGTCGTTTTCGAGTAAGAAGCTAGAGGCGGCTTTAATGACCGCGAGGGGCGTGCGAAGCTCGTGGCTCGCATCAGCGGTGAAGCGTTTCTGGCGCGTGAAAGCCGCCTCCATCCGCGAGAGCATCGCATTAAGAACCGTGACAAGCTGATCGAAAGTATCGTTGCCCCCAGGTTGCGGCAGGCGCAGCTCTAGGTTACTAGGCTGAAGCGCTGCCGCAGCTCGCGTGAGCTTGCGGATCGGGGCGAAGGCGATATCGGTGAGGAGTGCGCCCAGCAGGCCCATCAATAAGCCCACGGGAAGGATCAGCACGGTGAGTGCTTGTTGAATTTCACGAAGAGCAGCATCGGTCTGCTCCAGGCTAGCGGCTGTCTGGAAGATACAGTCGGGCTGGCGTATCGAGAAAACCCGGATCGCCTTACCGTCTTTGTCAAGCTCCTGCCGAAGATCGGTTCCCCGCTCTCGTGCCGCCGCTGCGCCTGCAACCGACCAAGGCGGCTCCGTCGGATTCGATGCCTGCCTCTCCAGCGGAATTCGACGTGGCTTGAGCAGTGCCGTCGTGCCAAAACGTATAACATCAGGGCCACCACCCGGCCCTCGCCCTCGGCCAAGATCAAAGCCACGGCCAAGATCAAAGCCTCTCCCAAAGTCAAAACCGCCACGCCCGCGCCCCCCACGATCGCCAAATCCATCGCGGGGAAAGCCCGGCGGCGGCCCGTGGTGGAGCATAGCCTCTGCTTGTGACTTCACCGCGCGATCCACGGCGTTGTAGAGCACCGTGCGAATGCGGCTCTGCGCCAGGACAACCAGTGCGACCAGAGCAAGGCCACTAAGAAGGCCGTTGAGCAGCCGAGCACGCCACGTCATAGAGAGCTTCATAGAGATCCACTGCCCTCCGGCTCCCGCAGAACATAGCCCATTCCATAGACCGTGTGAAAGAGCCGAGCACTCTCGGTGCGGTCGCTATCGAGCTTGCGACGGAGCGAGACCATGTGAACATCAATCGTGTTCGAGCCCACTTCCGCATCGCCTCCCCAGATCGCCCGTAGCGCCTCTTTGCTCACCACATGCCCCACACGCGCCGCCAGTGCCTCTAAAAGATCAAACTCACGCCGGGTAAGTGAGACCGCCTTGCCGCTACGCGTCACTTCATGGAGATCCGTGTCTATCACCAGATCGGCCACTTGGATCGTGCGGCGACGCTGGAGCCGCTCTCGCCGCAGAAGCGCAGCGATGCGTGCCTTCAGCTCAGGAAAGGCAAAGGGCTTGGTCAGATAGTCATCCGCGCCCAGCTCCAGCCCGCGGACTTTTTCCGCCACTTCATCCAATGCCGTCAGCATCAAAATGGGGGTCGGATCGCGCCGATCACGCAGGCGGCGGCAGAGGCTCCAGCCGTCCATCCCCGGCAGCATCAAGTCAAGAAGAATCACGGCCCAGCCGCCCTCACACGCACGCTCAAAGCCCTCCGCGCCATTACGACACCAGGTTATCTCATGCCGGGCAGCTTCCAGCCCCTCGACAATCATCTCGCCAAGTAGCTCTTCGTCCTCGATTAGGAGCAATCGTGCCATAAGAGCCATTGTAGCGGCAAACCGTGAAGCAAACCTGAAGAAAATTCGGCGGAATTTTCACTATTGCTTCACGGTTGAGCCTTACTATGAGGGGCAGGAGAACTGAAAAGATGAACCGATTGGCTTTAACGTTTGTGGCATTGATGGTAGGTGGCGCTGCACTGGCACAGCCGCCTCAGGGTGGCGAACAAGGCGGTGGCTTTGGGGGCCGTGGCGGTGGCCGCGGTGGACGTGGTGGTGGCCAGGGTGGGCCGGGAGGCGGCTTTGGTGGCCAAGGGGGAGGCTTCCCCGGTGGAGGTGGTTTCGGCGGGATGATGGGCGGGATGATGGGCGGGATGATGGGCGGTATGGGTGGCCTTGGTGGGATGATGGGGATGAACCGTGAGATTAGCGCAGCCAATGTCGCGCTTCGGATCATGGCGCTCTACCTGAGCCTGACCGATGCTCAGTCCGGGAAAATTGCGCTCATTCGTGAGGAATCCCAAGACGCCATGCGTCCTCAGATGCCCCCGCGCCGTCCTCAGCAAGACCCCAATGCCGACCCGAATGCTCAAAGTGGCGGTCGCCCCGATATGCAAGCCATGATGCAGGAGATGCAGGCGGCGATGCAGGAGATGCAAGCGAATATAGCCAAGGCGGAGCGTAAAGCAGCAACCGATACCGATGCCGTGCTTAGCGAAGCGCAGCGCACCCGCTTGAAGCTGCTGATCAAGGCGCTGAAAGGCCTGCAAGAGGCGGGGATTCGCCCTGAGGCAACTCTGAAGCTCATGCTCAATGAAGACCAGCTCACCAAGCTCGCTCAAGGTCGAAAGCCTGAGAGTGTGCTAAGCACCGAGCAGCAGACGATTGCGAAAGGCTACACAATGCCTATGGGCCGTGGTGGTCAGGGTGGCCCCGGGGGCGGCTTTGGCGGACGCGGCGGTGGCCAAGGGGGGCCGGGCGGCGGCGGTTAGCCTGCGCCTTGATTGCAGAGAGTCTCCCTCGTGAAAGAAAAATCACGAGGGAGATTTTTTTTGAAGGCAGAGAACTTTAGAGGAACCTAACTTCAGGATAGGAATCCCCTGTAGGTAGAAAAGGGAAAAGATGAGATTATTAGAACTAACAAAATCACGCAAAGTCGGCATTCTGGCGCTTTCAGCAACGACTTGGCTGGCACTGCATGGCTGTGGCGGCGGCAGCTCGACCACCAACCCAACGCCGACTCCCCGTGCTACAGCAACGCCGGTTCCCACACCCAGCCCCGTGCCGACCGCAACGCCGATTCCGACGCCGGTTCCCACACCCAGCCCCGTGCCGACCGCAACGCCGATTCCTACAGCCACTCCTCTTCCAACCCCCACCCCCACACCGCGTCCACCAACCCCGACACCTAGCCCCACACCGACGCCATCGCCGACCCCCACGCCAAGCCCGACGCCAACTCCAACTCCAACACCGACTCCCAAGCCCACAACAACTTTTGTGGACAAGCTCTACACCCTCAACCAGGAGAGCCGGACGATCGCCAGTGTTGCGCTCCGTGCCTCAGACGACGCCTGGGCCATCGCCTACGACACCAGGCTCTGGAGCGTCTACGATGTGCCCGGCGAGCTCACCGCAGAGCTCACCCGGCTGACGGCCATCAATGCCACGATCAGCACGATTGTCCTGGGGCCCAATGCGAGCTGGCTTGTGGTCTACAACGGCAATCAGTTCACCGCCATCAATATCCCACAAACCCTCTACGACCGACTTTCCAGCCTGCAAACAGCAGGAGCCAGTATCACCGCTGTGACAATTGGCCCCACGGGTGCCTGGGCCGTTGTCTACGGAGGCGCGAGCCGAGGCTACTACACCAGCGGCGTTCCCAGCACGTTCTTCAGTCGGCTCAAGCGCCTCGTTGAGGACGGCAACAGCGTCCGCCAGCTCGCGTTAGGTGTCAGCGACTCGTGGGCGATGGTTGCCAACGAGAATATCTGCTATCTCAGTGGCGTTCCTGCGGCACTGACCACTGCCGTGACCACTATCCAAATGAGCAACCTGCGCATCAATGCAATAGCACTCGGTAGGTCCGGCAGCTATGCCGTGATCTATAAAAACAACGCTTGGTACGCCAGCGCCACCCGTAAAAGATAGAGAGGTCGATACTCTAACCGAGAAACTTGGCAAGCCAGTCGGGGTGAAACGACCAGCCCAGAAAGCCCCCAAGCCCCAGAAAGCCCCCAAGCCCCAGAAAGACGCCCAGCCCCACCGAGAGACAGGCCTCCGACATGTCGAACTGATCGTCGTGGATATTGAGCTACTCGTACTCGGATTCGAGGCTCTTAGCCTCCGTCTGAATCTCACCTTTTTCTTTTTCGTAGCGTGCGATCTCATCCTTGTAGTGTGCCTGCACGGAATCAGGCGCTTTTTGGAGGCCGATAAAACGGTGCTCGCCATCGGCAACTACGCCTACGACTGGGTTGTGGGCAAGGCGGGCGCGAAGACTCTGGTGCCCACCCTGGCTCCCGCCTCCGAACGCTTCGAGCGGCGCCCTCAGGAGTTCGGGCGGGCTGGGGAAAGCTGGAGCGTCGGGGGAGCGCACAGATCAAGCTCAGCAAAAAGTAATCAGGACTCTCGCAACCCCGAGTGCACCGCCATCGTCTTCAAACACGCTACCCAGCGCCGGATGGTCATGGGCAAGCTCACCGAGGCCGAGCTCATCGGCTTGGCAAGACTCCTGCACTAGTTTCGGCGCGATACAATCTGTCCATAATGCATAAATCGGAGCCCCTTGAGCAAGAAGATGCCCGTGAGGATGCCTCGGATCTCAAGACGGCACAAGATCCTCTAACAGAAAGCGCCACGAAGACTCCTTTTTGGAAGCACTTAGGCCCTGGGCTGATTACCGGGGTCGCCGACGATGACCCTTCCGGAATTGGAACCTACTCTATCGCCGGGGCACAGTTTGGCTATGGCCTTGTCTGGCTCGCGCCCTTTACGATTCCCCTTGTTATCGTGGTTCAAGAGATGTCGGGGCGCATTGGCTCCATCACGGGTGAGGGACTCGCAGCCGTTATTAAGAAGCACTACCCACGCGGCATTCTTCTAGGCGCTGTCGCACTCTTGTTTCTTGCCAATGTGATCAATGTCTGGGCAGATCTCAATGTCATGGCGGCCTCGGCGCAGATGCTCTTTGGCTTCTCGTTCACTCTTTGGCTAACGGTGATTGCTCTTGGGACGATCACCCTTCTGATTCTGATTCCGTATAAAAGCTATGTCAGATATCTCAAGTGGCTCTGCCTGGCGCTACTTGCCTATGTGGTCACAGCGCTGCTTCCAGGGGTCAAACACAACTGGGGAGCCATAGTTCATCATATCGTTCTGCCCCACTGGCAACCCGATTTTGGCTATCTCATGGCAGTTGTCGGCTATCTGGGAACGACGATATCTCCCTACTGCTTCTTCTGGCAAGCGGGAGAAACGGTCGAGGAAGAGATCGCCCATGGGATTGAGGTAGAGCCCGGGCACCGGCTCTTTCCCGTCGCCGAGTCTGAGATCCGGGCCATTCGTGCCGACACGGTCACCGGGATGGTGATCTCCCAGGTGATCGCGTTTTTTATCATGATCTGCACCGCCGCCACGCTCCATGCAAGCGGGCACACCGAGATCAACACGGCGCAGGACGCCGCCCGAGCGCTCTTGCCACTTGGCAAGTCCGCGTACTGGCTCTTCACGATTGGCATTCTGGGTGCAGGACTGCTGGGCATTCCCACTCTGGCGGGCTCGGCGGCCTACGCTCTGGCCGAGACCTTTGGCTGGCGCTACGGCCTCTATCGCAGGTTTCGTCGCGCACGGGGGTTCTATCTGACGATTGTCGCGGTGATCGTGATGGGCTATCTTCTGAACTTTATTCCCGGCATCAGCCCCGTCAAAGCACTTCTCTACGCCGCGGTGATGAACGGTGCGGTCGCCCCTCCTTTGATCGTACTTCTCATGCTAATCTGCAACAACCCAGCCATTGTCGGCGAGCGGCGTAATAGCCGTCTGACTAATCTCCTGGGCAGTTTTGCCGTGCTGACGATGACCGTGGCGATCCTCTTGCTCTTCTGGGGTCTGGCAACGGGCAAGACCTAGGGAACTTTCTATCTCCCAGTGACGCACTCACTCAGACAACACCTGATGAGAACCAAAACCCACCGCGACAAACAGATATCGCAGAGGTGATGGAGCGCCTGGGCAATGAGGACGCGATTCGCCTCTTTCGCTGCCTAGACTCAGAGCGCGCCGCCGAAGTGCTCGATGAGCTCGATCAGCAAAAAGCATGACCCGCGATATTATCTCCGTCCAGATAGACACGGATCAAGACGAAGTCGCGCGCCTGATCGCACGCTATGACTTTCTGGCGATGCCCGTGCTCCATAGCAACGGCACGATTGCAGGGATCATCACGGTGGACGATATCGTCGATGTTCTCACCGAGGAGCAGACCGAGGATGCCCTCAAGCAAGGCGCTATCTCTGCCGAGCCCAGCGTGATAAATGCCCCTTACTTCTCCCTTCCCATCTGGCGCGTGGCTCGAAGCCGTGTGTCCTGGCTCGTCCTACTTTTTGTCGCGGAGACAGCCACAAGCTCTGTCCTTCAGCACTTCGAGGGAGAGCTACAGCGCGTGGTGGCTCTGAGCTTTTTCATTCCCCTGCTGATCGGAACAGGAGGCAACGCGGGCTCACAGACCGTCTCGACGATCATTCGTGCGATGGCACTGAAAGAGATTCGGGTACGCGATGCGGGACGTGTTCTTCTTCGTGAGGCATCCACAGGGCTCATCCTCTACTTAAATATAGCCCATGTGCTTCTTCCTCAGCTTCACTGAGTTAGAATAGGGGCATGAGTCAACACTACCAAGACCTTGGGATCTATAGCGACCTGATGGGAGCAGCGCAGCGCTCCCACCCGCTCTGGCCGGAGGCAAGGCCCGGCAAAGCAACACAGAGAAAAGTGCGCGAGGCGCTGGCGTTCGCGCCCGGCGGCGAAGCCCCACAAGACGTAAGAATAGAGCAGCGCTGGGAGCGCGATGGTGTCTCCGGCGAGCTGCTCTCTTGGTCGGTGGGCTACGGGCCACGCACCCAGGCGTTCTATCTCCGCCCCGTGGGCAGCGATGGCAAGACGCTCCCTGGTGTGCTTGCCCTGCACCATCATGGTGGCTTCAAGCTCTACGGCAAAGAGCAAATCGCCGATGGCCCCGAGCCGGTTCCGGAGCCCGTTGCACCGTCGCGAGGACAGTACTACGGAGGCCGCGCCTACGCCAACGAGCTGGCCCGGCGCGGCTTTGCCGTGCTCGTCCCCGATGTCTTTCTCTGGGGCAGCCGCAAGTTCCCACTGGAGACCATGACCGCGCTCCACCTAGGGCGCGGCAAGAAGCTGGCCTCTGAGTCTGGGACCAACCCCGCACAGCTCTACAATACGACAGCAGGTCTGCACGAGGAGCTGGTTGCCAAGTACGCCACGGTTCTAGGGATTAGCCTCGCGGGCGTGGTCAGCTACGAAGACCGAGTCGCGGCGAGCTACTTGGCATCGCGCCCCGATGTGCAGAGCAGGGCACTCGGCTGTGTCGGGCTCTCGGGCGGCGGCCTGCGGGCAGCGCTGCTTCAGGCAACTTGCTCCAAGATTCGGGCTGCGGTGGTGGTCGGGATGATGAGCACCTTTCCCGGCCTGCTGGACCATAATATCGTCAGCCACACCTGGCTCCTCTACCCGCCTGCCTGGATGCCCCACGGCGACTACCCCGATCTCGCTGCCTGCCGGGCACCGTCGCCGCTGCTAGTCCAGTACGACGAAGCCGATCCGCTCTTTACGCTGGAGGGAATGCGCGCCGCCGATGCGAGAATTGCGCGGCACTACGCGTCGGTGGGGAAGCCTGAGAACTATGTCGGGCAGTTCTATCCTGGTGGACATAAATTTGATCTGCTCATGCAAGTTGCGGCATTTGATTGGCTCGCGGCTCAGCTTAAAGCTGCCGGGTCTACACACAGGGGCGGGCGCTTGCCCGTCTCGGTGTAGCGGGCGTTGGTGGCGCAGAACTGTGCGGCGTAGGCGTAGCGGTTTTTATCGGTCGTGTTGGTCAGCGAGCGGTGGAGCGTGTCGCGGGTAAAAATACACGTATCGCCGGGTTGAAGCGTGGGCAAGAGCAGCCCATTCTCAGGCTCGACCCGCGCCTCACGGTGGCCCTTGGCGGTGGTCTCGTTGCGCTTGGATGCCTGCGTCCCGAGCTTGTGCGAACCCGGCGCAACCCAGAGATTGGCCATCTCTGGCGTGATCTCCGAGAGCGCTACGAAGATATTGAGCGCTCCACCATAGATGTGTGAGTACATATTGTCCTGGTGCCAGGGCAGGCCATTTCCCCCGTGCGCCGGGACAATGGCGAGCATGCCGTAGTAGATCAGCGGTGGGGTTCCTAGGAGCTGCCCTGCCGTAGTGACAACACTCGGGTGGCGCAGGATCGCATGAAGCTCAAGCTCGGACTTCGGGTTCTCACGGTCAAATATTTTAGGTGTCCAGCCGCCGCCGTCGGTGGTTTTCGTCGTCTCGCCGATTGCCCGAACGGACTCTACGACGCTCCGGGGTACTAAATTTCTCTTGAGCAAGTAGCCCTCACAGAAGTACTGCTCGATCTCGTCTTCGGTTAGCATGTCTGCATTATTCCTGATTTTTTGATGACTAAGCTATTTTCGCCAGTGGCTGGGAGGAACGCCTAAGACACGCTTGAAGGCGGTTGAGAAAGCGAACGGGTTGGCATAGCCGACCGCGCGGGCGATCTGCTCAATA
>Ga0315904_10007129_pt1 | contig 15071 bp, 9 predicted proteins | sample LakEriMetagenome_6_FD_203529 | JGI IMG/M metagenome (GOLD analysis project Ga0315904, IMG submission 203529) | Freshwater fungal communities from buoy surface, Lake Erie, Ohio, United States - Buoy 12 MA120 | ecosystem: Environmental > Aquatic > Freshwater > Lake | place: USA: Lake Erie, Ohio... | reverse complement strand
ACTTGCGCGTCGACGAAGGATTTGAGTGATTCGGGCAGTGAGATGTTCATCGTGCTCATGCCGAGATGGTAGCGAGCATGGCAAATTTTGGCAAACAACAACGGCGGGCTGCTCGAAATCACTCGTTGTTGCTGGGCCTGTCGTGTAGGGGCCGATATCAAGGAGCAGAGAACGAGGCGCCATGGTCTGCAACCTCTGCGAATTCCGACCTTGCCGGCCCCTGCGTCAAGGACACCACCGGGTCGCTACCGCCAGTTCGCGCGGCAGGGAGGCAGTCGTCAGAGCAGCCAGACCGCCCATCCGCAATCCGAGGTCAGCTATACCTTGTATCGCTGCCGTTCGGGCCATCGTTGGCGGCCGAACCGAACGTCGGCTTGATGACGGATACCGTGAGTACGCCCACCGGCGCCGACGGGCTCCTCACGCTGCAAACAAGTCTCCAGAAGTCGCATCCTTCGAGGCAGCTGTAGCGGGCGACTCACTTACGTCCCACGATAAACCACCGTCACCTGCTCCCTCTCGTGCCCAGCTCTGCGCTGATGGTCAGCCTGGATTCGCGGTCGATGTTGCGTTGTTCGACCGTCAGTTCCCGTGACTTCGGACCCCCGGCCGCTGGTGCCGGCTACGCTCGGCCATGCACTCGTCAGCGGTAGCGTGCCAAAGGGATACGCAGCCCACCTGACGCACCTGCTTGACGAGGCGCCGGTGCCACTGGTGGTGATGGCTGTGGAGGAAGCTGCGGCAAGCGAGGGCGTCGCACCAAGGGCGGTATGGCGCAACGTTGCAAAGCTCGCCAGGTCACTGGCCGTGCATCGGCAAGGCCTTTGGGCGTGATGAGGGCGTGATGCAGTCGCTGCCGTCCGGCCCCTGGGAAGTTCTGTTTCAGCGAGCGCTGCGGCTGGTCGACGACCTCCAGCACCATGGTGGTCCGGCGGGCCGTTCTGGACGCTTGGAGGCGGAACCGTCCTGATGTTCAGGTACGGACACCGACTGAGCAAGGACATCGACATCTTCGTGCCAGACCCGCACTACCTTGGCTACGTCACACCCCGGCTCAGCGACACGGCGGCCTCCCTGACCGAGGACTACGCGGAGATGCCGGGCTCGTTCGTCAAGCTGCAAGTCGAGGAAGGCGAGGTCGACTTCGTAGCGGCACCCAATCTGATTTGGCCTGGGAGCCGTGGGAGATCCAGGGGCGGCCAGTGCGCGTGGAGACTGCTGCGGAGGTCATCGCCAAGAAGATGTACCACCGCGGGGATCGGGCGACGGCTCGAGATCTGTTCGACCTGGCCATGGTGGTCGAACGGGAGCCAGACGCGCTGGCGGCAGCTGCACCATTCCTCATGCGACACCGACATCGGTTTCTGGAACAGATAGGACGACCCGGGGCCGGGTTCGTGGCGACCTTCGAGGCAATCGCCGCGACTGGGTATCGCCCGAGCCTCGCGCACTGCGTCGAGGTCGCCACTGCTTATTTGTCCGAGTTGAAGGGCCGAAGAGCATCTCGGCGAGCATCCGTCGTCATGCGCGTCGATCGATCTATTCTTTGGCTTGCTCAGGCTGCTCGAGACTATCTGCCGTCGGTCAAGTTTGCACGCTAATCGACATCTGCCGCAGAGACCTGAAATTGCTGTTTTCGCAGTGCGACCGGCAGCTGCGCTCAGAGACCTGACCTTCATTGCCGTCCGGCGTCGAAGCAGGACCAGTGGCTACTCCTGCCTCGAGGGAAAACGAACTCCCGACAGACCGCCAACGCGAGGACCACGGGTCTGGCCTTCGCAAAGCAGCCAATCATTGCTTTGCGTAACCCCCAGAGGCGCCGTTTCCCGGCACAGGCCCCGCTGGTGCGTCACCACGAACTGGCCACACTGCTGACGTAGCGCCGCACACGCCGCTGCCCGAACTGCCGCTGATCAGGCAGGACATCTTGGAGCGCGGTGTGCCGGCGGCGTTCGGGAGTGTCTTTCTGGCGGCGGCATGCGCCGAGCCGGTGCTGGTTTCCCCATTTAAGGGTCTGAACGCCTCGTCCAGCCGCGCCTGCAGTTGTGTGACCTGTCAGCCGTTCCTTGCCGGCACGAAGACTTGGTCGATCCGGCGACCGGCCTGCGCACGGTAGTCGGCCGCGGCTTGCTCCAACTTCAATCGCAGTTCATCACGCAATTGCAAGCGCTGGGCCTGAACATCCTTGAAGAGATCGGCGCGCAGCGACTTACGGAACAGTGCTTCGTCGACGGCCATCAGCGCCATGTCGACGCCCAGCCAGGTGACCACGGCGGCAGCCGCCGCGCAGGCCAGCGCCAGCGGCCCGCCCGGAGAACACACGGCCCCGGCCGCGCCTGCCGATAACAGCACCGATGCGCCGCGCTGCGTCACCTTGGCACCAGCGGCGCTGGCGGCCGCCCTCACGGTCTGCCGCGCGGCGGCCCGGGCCAGCACCGCCTCGCCCGCCCGCACCGCCAGCGGCACCACTGCTCGCGACAGCGGCAGGGCGATGGCCGCCGACATCGCCACGCGCAGCTTGTCGCGCTCCAGCCCCGGCAGCGCGTCTGGCCGCAATCCCTCAAGCAGACAGGGCTGCAGTTCCAGACCCTTCGCGAAGCCCTGGCCCGCCGACTGGGCGGCCTGCGCGATCCTGTCGAGCAGCTGGCTGTCTGCCTCGGTGCCCAGGCGCGAGACCTGTTGCTCGAACCCGCTGCCGGCGAATACCAGTGCCGTGAATTGCTTGCGCATGTGCTGGTCCAGGTCGGGAATGACGAGGGCGCTCAGCCGGGTGTAGTTGCCGACGAAGCTGAAGTACCAGTCCAGGTAGGCGTCGATACCCACCTCGGCCGCCGCGAAAGCCCGGTCCAGCCCGCCGTCCACCGTGCGCATCGCGGCATCGACGGCCTCCCGCGACGCGACGTCGAGCTGACCCTGCGCTTGCGCGCGCATGGCGCGAGCCTGGTCGGACACGCGGGCGCACGGGTTAGCGACGCGGGCCAACTGTGTCGCGCCCTGGCCCAGCACGCCGGCGTCCAGGCGCAGCCCCAGCGCGGCCAGCAGGCCGACGACCGCCAGCGAGGCCAGGCTCGTCCACACGAAGATACGGCTGGGCCGCGGGCCGGCAGCATCCGATGCAGCCCGCGGTGCACATCCGTCGAGCAGCGCCTGCACACCGAGCAGGCAGCGCGTGAACAAATAGGCCCCGAAGCCGGTGACACCCAGCAGCACCAGCCACGCTAACATTTTGACGCGCAGGTCGGCCACTCCTGGCAGATACAGCATGGCCGCGTGCCGCGGCAGCTGATCGGCCAGCGCCGACACGCCGAGCAGTGCCGCCGCTGTCGGGCAGGCCGCATCGGACTGCCGGGACTGCAGCGTCCACGAGACCAGTTCGCTCCACGACAGCGTGCGCGTGTCGGCAAAGCCGAGGTGGTAGTCGTGGGCGACGAAGGCGAGCGTCAGCAGCAGCGTGTTGCCCAGCAACACCGGCCAGCGGCGGGCGACCGTGTCGACGAACTGTGGCGCGACCTCATGGCGCAACAGGTGCCGCATGGCCGGTGACAGTGCGGCCAGCAGCAAGGCGTCGGTGGTCAGGATCACCCATTGCAGCGTTGTCAGCTGCGCCGCCGCCAGCAACAGCAGGCCCGCCCAGAGCAACGCAGTGACCGCCCCAAGCGACTGCACGGCCGTGCCTCGCCAGAGCCAGCGCCGCAGCCGTGCGGACTCCGTGGTGGCGCCGGCAAGCAGCAGGCGCCGCACGAACATCTTCTGCTCGCTGCGGTACGCCCACAGTGGCCACGCGAGCAGGGCGACCAGCGGCGGGAGCCAAATGCAGTCCAGCCGCGCCAGCCCGAGCGTCGCGAGCTTCAGCGCGCCCACAGCTCCCAGCCCGGCCAGCCCCAAGGCGGCGACACGTCGAGTCGTGGTGGTCATCATGCAGTTAGGCCAGCTTGTGCCGTCAACGCCGCCAGAGCGACCTCGGCGATGCCGCGCCAAGGTGCGCGTGCGCCAACGTCGCGACCCATCTGTCGGCGCATTCCGCGGCCGACGAGCGATCTGGGACCGGGCGCGAGCAGAGCCGACGCCGCCCGAAGTTGGTTGTCGATCTGTCCCGCAAGTTTGGCCATCCGAAAGATTGTGCATGCGCCGGAATGCGTCGATGCGATTGACGGCAAGGCGCACAGCGGCGGCCGGGCCGCCAGTAGGAACGCCATCGCTATGCCCAACTGGCGGGTCTGGGCCGACCGTACCGCCAAGACCCCCATCAAGGTGCTTGCCTTCGGACGCGTCCCCTTGGTCAATTGCAGGGCGAACAAGCCCGCTTGAGAAGCCATGCACCTATCGACGGCCAGAGACCCCTGATGGTCGCTACTTAAGTCATGCCCCTACGGTCATTGGCGTTGCTCATGGCCGGCGGTTTTCGGCCTGATAACCACAGCCAACAGAATAAGGGTGCGCCTGCTGGCGACCGAAACGGAGGCAGCATTTAGAGCCAGTTACGATTCCATTTAAGGACCGACTGCGGCGCCCTTTTTGCAAGAGAAGAACAACCAACAGCCTATTTGCGGCAGGGCATATTTGACGCGGGGAGCGGGGATCAGTATGGAGTTGATGTCTCCTGCGGGATTTTATGAGGCCGTGGGTAACCAGATTGACCGGATTCTCGGCGAGTTGCAGGTTCCAGCTTCGGACCAGGACTTCGCTGACGTTCAATTGACACTCAAGGACTTGTTGAGCGGAGTTCAGAGGGAACTCAATGAACGCCTTGACAACCTGCGTGAGCAAGGGGAGTGGGACACCTTCACTATTGCTTTCTACGGCGAAACCAATGCCGGCAAGTCCACGCTGATCGAGACTCTCAGAATTCTTCTCGGGGAGCGAGAGAAGATGGTGAGGCGCCGGGCCTTCAAAGCCATAAAGGAAGAGCACGCTTTGTCATCGGTGGCACTCGAAGACTGTCGCGCAGAAGTCGCGCGGAGCAACGAAGCGATCGCGGAGGTGGCCGCGCAGGCAGCCTTCAAAGTTGAAGACTTGGATCGGCAACGGCAACAACTTCTGGGGGAGCTGAATCGCCTGCAGGCCGTGGTGGTCGAACTCAAGCGCAATTCGCCGTTCTGGAAGAAGTGGCTCTTCAGATTCCGCAAGCCGGTCGAGGAGGTGGCTCAGGAGGAAGCCCAGCGCAAGTACCAGGCGTTTGAAGCCGAGAGGCCCGCCCGAGTTGGCGAAATCAATCGCATGAACGACGAGGCCGTTGCGCGCATGAAGCGAGCCATGTCCCTGGAGCGCCGGCAGAACGAGGCGTTGCTGCAGCTCTCGGTACTTGCCGACGGCGAGATTATCGGCGACGGCCGCTCCGACTTCACGCGCGAAACTGCCTCCTACCTGTTTGACGTTGGAGGGCAGAAGTTCGCTTTGCTCGACGTGCCCGGAATCGAAGGGAATGAAAGCAAGGTCAAAGACCAAATCTGGAATGCAGTGCAAAAGGCGCATGCCGTCTTCTACATCACCGCCAAGGCCGCCGCTCCGCAGAAGGGCGATCCCGGAAAACCCGGCACCCTGGAGAAGATCAAGGCGCATCTCGATGACCAGACCGAGGTCTGGACAATCTTCAACAAGCGCGTCACCAACCCCATACAACTGGGCAAGCTGTCGCTGGTCAGTGGTGACGAAGAAGCCAGTCTCGGCGTTCTTGACGCCCAGATGCGTGCGCAATTGGGCGAGAACTACCAGGCGCACCTTTCGCTGAGCGCGCAGCCCGCCTTCTGGAGCGTGGCGGACTGCCTCGTGCCCGGCTCCTTCGAGGAGAAGAGCCGCGCCAAATTCCTGGAAAGGTTGTCGCCGGACGAGCTTCGCGCCAAAACAGGGCTGGCTTCCTTCCAGAGGCTGCTCACCGGCGACTTCGTCAAAGCCTACCGACGCAAGATCCGTCAGGCGAACTTCAACAAGGCGGGCAAACTGGTCAGTGGCGCCGTCGATCGGCTATCAGCCATCCGACACGGCAAGCTCGAACCTCTGCAGATCAAGCTGCAGAGTGACGCCGAGGCTGCACGCGATCAGGTGACGATCAAGCTCGCAAGTCTCAGAAGCGGGCTGGACTCTCTAGTCCATCGAGAGGTCGACCGCTTCACGGGGACCGTGCGCCGCAACATCTACGCCCGCATCGACAACAACCTAGACAACGACAAGTTCAAGCTGGCACTCGCCGAAGAGATCGCGGCGGGACAGGCAACTATGACCGAGGCGCTGCCTGCCATTCTTGGGGGCGCGGTCGACAAGTTCGTAAAGGAGATCGAGGGCGTGGTCGACCGCTACCTGGAATTCGCCGCGGAATCACTGGCGCTCCACGAGAAGATCAATATCGACGGCCTGAAGAACCCCATCGCGTTGAAGATCAAGATCGACAACGGCATCAAGCTCGGGGGCCTGCTTAGTGCCGTTGCAACCGTCGCTACGATGATCTCCAACCCTGCAGGCTGGATTGTGACGTCCGTTATCGTACTCACTCTCCTGGTCACATTCGGCAAGGCGATACGGGGTTTCTTTGACGATGACTACAAGAAGGCCCAACAACGCAGTGCCGTCAATGACAATTTGCAAAAGGTTGCCGACATCGTGCGCGACTCAGCGCTCAACAGCGTGCACGAAACCTTCGAGATCTTGACGGCTAAGGTACAGGAGGTTAACGAGGCCCTGACTCGGCCGGCCGAGCAGCTTGAGTCCCTCGGCAAGGCACTCGGCAATTCAACCGCTGAGCTTGCCCGGCTCTGCAAAGAAATCTCCCGCATAGGAACTGGCCCATGAACAACACCCTCAATGCCTACCAGGCACGCAAGTCCCAGAACCTGCAATTGCTGCAGAAGCTCTCGGACTTCCTGCAGCAGGGGGAAGAAGCGGGCGTGAGGATCGACCCAAACCTCAAGGCGAAGCTCCAGGTCGCGGTCAGAAGCGTTGCTGACGACAAGCTAAAGATTGCTCTGGTGGGCGGGTTCTCCGAAGGCAAGACCTCGCTGGCCGCGGCCTGGATGGAGCGCTTGGACCGGTCCACCATGAACATCAGCCAGCAGGAGTCATCCAACGAGGTCAAGGTCTACGAGGTCGGCACTGATATGGTGCTAATCGATACCCCGGGCCTTTTCGGCTTCAAGGAGCAGTTCAATGCGATGGCGGGTGCCATTGAAAAGTACAAGGACACCACCCGCAGGTATGTGAGCGAAGCACACCTGCTGCTCTACGTCATGAACTCAACCAACCCCATCAAGGAAAGCCACCAGGACGATCTGGTTTGGCTGTTCCGCACGCTCAAGCTGTTGCCGCGAACTGTTTTTGTGTTGAGCCGCTTTGATGAAGTCGCTGACGTCGAGAACGAACAGGAGTACCAGAGCAACCTGGACGTCAAGCGTAAGAACGTAATCTCCCGGCTCACGGACCTCATTGGATTGACGGATGTGGAAAGGGATGATCTCGTCGTTGTTGCAGTTGCACCCAATCCCTTCGATCTCGGTACCGAACACTGGCTGGCAGACTTGGAGAAATTCAAGGTCCTATCGCACATCGTCAACCTGCAAGAGGCGACCGCTCTCAAGATCGGCAGGAATGGCGGGGCTGCCATGGTCGTTGAGGAAGCTCGGCAGTCCGTCATCCGCGACGTGCTCGCCAACGAATTGCCCATCGCCATCGCCAACGACGAACAGATCGGCCGCGAGCTCGAAAAGCTGGAGATCATGAGCACCCGCCTTTCCCGGCAACTGGGACTCAGCAACGAGCAGATCGGACAGACGCGTGGCTCCCTGCGTGACTTCGTCGTACAACACTTCACCGACCTCATCCTGCAGACCAAAGGGCTGAGCAAGGAAACCTTTCACGAATTCTTCGAACGGGAGATCGGCAACGACGGTATCGTGCTCAACGCCCGCCTTAAAAGCGAGTTCGAGCGACAGTTGCGCGCGCCCATGCTGGACCTGGAAAAGATGACCGTCGAGTTCGACGCCGAGGTCGGCCACTACAACAATGTTGTGACTTCGCTGGGCAAGCAGGGTGTCAACTTCGTGCTGAGCAACAACATGATCACCACCACCAAGTTGCTCGCCGCAAGGGCCGGCATCATTGCCGTAGGCGACGTGGTGGGGCTGAACTTGGGCGAGATACTTAAGTTCAATCCCTGGGGTGCTATGAAGTTGGCTGGCGGCCTAAAGGGCGCGCTCTCCGTGCTCGGTCTGGCTCTGGAAGCCTGGGAATCGTGGGAGGAGCACAAGCGAGAAAAAGCCTTCCATGCGGGGCGGGACAAGATGGTCACGAACTTCAACGAACAACGCGTTGAGCTACTGAAGCTCGTCGATGGGCCGGACTTCGTCGCCAGGTGCTTCTGGGAATACACAGCGCTTCAACAGAGCACCCAGGAACTTCAGCACAATGTGACAGCCCACCAAGTCAAGCGCCGGCAGTTCCGTGCATGGCGAGAACGCGGTGAGGTCATCGAGACCGAGTTCACGATGGTGACCGGGTAGGAACGAAAGACGCGGCGTCGCCGATCTGATTCACGCGCCTGTCGGCCGCTTTCAAAAGCCGCCTCCATCGGGGAAGTGACATCGGTAGCGTCGCGTGCTGCATCGTCGCTGCAACGAACGTTCGGCTGAAGGGCAGCAGCGGGCCGGATCTGCCAGTTCGATCGGCAGAGAAGCAGTTATCGGAGCGGCTAGTCTGCCCGTTGTTAGTTCGTGGTCGGCTGTTCCGCGTATTGCTTACGTTTGGTCCAGCGCTCGGCGGTCGGTGCGAGCGTCGGCTTGATGGCGCTTCCCGTGCATTCGCCCGCCAGTGGCGACCGACTGTTCGCGCTGCGCAGGAGTCCGCCAGGTAAAACCACCCTGAGGTGCCCCATATGGCTGATAGGTGGGGTTCAGCTAGGAGACGGCGCCTGTCGGCCACCACCGCTCCACCCCTCTTTGCAAAGCTGTCACGTCAACTGCCTCGCGCATCCGGACAAAGAGTTGGTCAAGCCACCTTGAATGGGGCTCAACAGCTGAACCAAGAAGAGAAGATGCCTGAAACCGAAATGCCTCTGGCATTGCTGCCATGAGGAGCTCCCAGTTAGCCAGGATGTCGATGCGCCGAGCCAACAGCAGGTCCGAACTTGGGAGCGAGTCCGACTTCTGCCCATTGACCAGGGGGTGCGCTGGCAGCAAGTTCCAGAGATCGTTGTTGCCCCAGAGGGAAAACGGAATGACATGGTCGACGTCGAAGCGCCTCTGGTTCAGGGATCGTCCAGTCCAGACGCACGACGAGACGCCCGCCTCCACGTAGGCTACCCTGGCCAGTTCGGTCGCTCGCTTCGGTTCAGGCTTGGCCAACAGGAGGGGCAGCACGTCTGAAGAGCAGATGGCCTGTCGATGAGAAAACCGTTCGGTCAGTGCTGCCCAACGCACCACCACCGCATCGATGATCCAGTGCCCCAGGAGACACAACTCGCTCCAGAGGTCCGTTTTCATGAGCACGCCCTTTGATCGAGCGTCGTACTCAAACACGGTTCCGCTGTCCAGCGCACCGCCAGAAAAGGCGACAGGGCCAGATCGAATCGTGGAGGCAATGGAGCGAAGTGCGGCCTGCTCGAGCCTCAAGACATCCACGCCCAGCCTGCAGGACGAGGATGCGAGATGCCACGCTGTCAGGCCCCCGTGATCGCCCTGGCCAGCGAAGTGCTGCATCAAGGTCTTCACGGCCGCACGGAAGGCAACAGGCTGACCCTGGTTGCCGGCACCTTCTGCCTGGGACTGAGGAATGAGCCGCTCGCTGGCGAAGATGGGCCAGTAGTAACTCAGCCAGCGCTTGGCGATGCGTGACATGGGCACCATCACTCGACCCCCTGGGAGCCACTTTGCTGCTCGTGGCTCCTGGGTTGCGATCTCTGCCAAAGCCCGAAAGAGTGCCAACTTGTAGGTGGCCACCTTACGATCGCGGTTCAGGATGCCTTCGATTTGGTCGACCGCTCGGGCCAGACCGTCACCACGCTCGAAGAGCATCGTGACCCAGTTGGTGCCAGAGCGCTGCAGAACGTCCTCGGTGTCCCAACGCCCGATCATCCGAAAGCCCAAGCGCTCGAAAAGCAGTTCCAGTTCTTCGGGCATGTACGGCTGGAAGAGCCGGCCGCGGTTATCTCGGTGGTCAGGGCCGACATCAGTGCGGGCCGTCGGTATCGAGATCAGGAGGCGTCCATGAGGCTTGAGCAGAGCCCGCAGCGCAAGTGCCGCGTCAAACAACTCAGACTCTGGGAGGTGCATCAACACTGCGCAGCAGACCACTCCGTCGAACGACTCGCCAAAGGGCATGCCCAGCGACGGCAAAGCGCCTTCGGTCAGCTTTGTGGCAAGTTCCGGGTGCGCTGCCAAGGCAGCCTCACGCAGGGATGAGCAGGGCTCCACACCGTAGGCGTCGTACCCGGCCAGTAGCATCGCAGCCAGATCCCGACCGGATCCGGCCCCCACATCGAGCACCCGGGACCCGCCAGGAAAGGAAAGGGGCAGGAACCTGGCTACAGGGCTAGGCGCTGCCTCATAGCGGGCCGCCAACTCGGCAGCGTGTTGCTCATAGAAAAGGGCGGTCTTCTCGTCCACAGCCCATTTTGTGGGCGGGAGCTGAAAAGTGCATCATCTGCCGGTGCGTCAATGCGCTTCACCAACTGCCTTCCGGGGACGCAACCCTCACCCGTTAGACAGGCCGCTGCGGGCCGTAGCTGATTTGTCCGTAAGGCCGCAGTCGCTTAAGGTCGACGATTCCCAGCCAGCTTGCCAAGCGCTGGATATCGATGCCGGCCTGCACCTGACGCAGCGCGAAAGTGTGGCGAAGCATGAAGCTGCCGCCTCGAAGTGCGTGTTCGGGGATTCCGGCTTCGATCAAGGTTGCTTGGACCGATTCGAACTGCGAAACCTTGCTCCACGCGTTAGTGCCGCGCGCGCCTGGGAACAGGAAGGCTGCCGTGAGGCGGCAGGCTTGGCGCAGGTCGAGCCAGTTTTGCAGCAATGGGACTGTCCAAGGCGCCAGCGGTACTTCGTGGGCGGGGCTTGAGCCTTGGGCGCACAGGTGTAGCTTAAGTGGCGTCCCTGAGGTGGGGCAGGGCAGTACATCGTCAAGTTGTAGGTTACGGACCTCGCCGGGCGTCAGGCCGCTGCCTAGTTGAAGCGCTACAGAGGTGCGGTTGCGTGCTTGGACCCAGGTCTGACGGACTGGTGCAGGGGTCGTTTCGGTCGCGGTGCCGGGGGTGTTGGCGCTGTTAGGGCAGGCGGGCATGTGGGTCTTCAGCCAGCAGATAAGTGCTTCGGCCTGATCGAACTCTAGATATACCGGAAGACTGTCGAACGGGGGCGTATTGGCGAAGCGCCACTCCTCCTTGGTGCTCAGGAGTTGCTGAGCGCAGGTGTTGGGCGTGAGCTGGTGTGATCCGGCGTGGTGCTGAAGCACGTGGTCTATGAGCGTAAGCAGCCTCCAGGCGTAACGCGGCGAGAAGCTGGCGTCGGCAGTGCGGCTGGAGCGGCGGGGCTTGAGCAAGCCGGCGCGGTGCTCGATGTACCGCTGCAGGTCGCTGGGGCGCAGTTGCTGCAGTTCCAGTTGCTGGCTCACACACCAGGCGCTGAAGGCCCCCCAGATGTTGGTGTAAATGCCGCGACTGGTTGCGCGGCGCACTGTCCTGTCAGCGTCTTGCCTTTCAAGCCAGCCAGCAAAAGCGGTTTTGAACAATACGTGTGATGACGTGGTGCTTGGCGTGTCTGAAGGCGCAGTTTCAAACAGGTCGCGCATAGCAGGCGCGTGTGGGATCCAGCTTCGTGGCACGCGCTTTATCTGATGAGATTTTTGTGCATTTTCCATTCAGCAACCTATAAGGCCCTCGACGCTTGAAAAGAGGGCTTGAAAAGATATCCATATTTTAGACGCACAAGATCTATATGGAAAGCCTCTTTGAATCAAAGGTGATTTACGTCGCAGGTTTGATTCGCCTAGTGAGTTAAGTATCTGAGAGATAGGCGAACTAACCGCCAGCCGCTCCGATCTTTCACGCGACGAATGATCTATCCCCGTGCTCTTCTGCTGCCGAGGAACACGTGTGATGACGCCTTCCTTGGCCGGTTATTGTTGGCCTAGAGTTCAACTGGTCTGGACATATACGCCCAATTCGCGACGCATCAGATGGTCTGTAAGAGGGGTAAAGAGATGAAGTAAGGCAAATTGCGTCTTATGGAAGCATTTTTTTGCATGGTTCGAAATGTGGATGCAGAGCTTCGGCGGGCGCACGGCTTTGCAAATTTTCTCCGGCCACCTTGAAGTTCGATTGAGGATGAATGAGCGGGCGGTTAGTTCGGTGTCTGGGTGAGTTCTGTCTGTTAACCCGCAAGCGGGCTAGTAGAGGAACCGTTTTTACGGCGAATCAGTTCCCAAATGCCAAGTAATACAGATATGAATGACAGTTCACAATTGACACGTACGCATATGATCAATGGCAATCGTATAGAATATTGAAGGTTGCTCAATAGCAACATCGTTCCTTATCACCCATAAGAGGCTACCGACATGGCAACAATCAAAGAACTACAGGCCCAGCTCGCAGAACTGCAGCGCCAGATTGCTGAGACGACCCAGCGCGAAAAAGCAGACGCTATTGCCCAGATCAAGAAGATCATGGAGGAGCAGGGGCTCACCATGGCTGATATCGAGGGTGGTGGCGGAAAGCGCGGTCGCCCGGCGGGTGGTGGTGGCGCCAAGGGCTCAAAGGTGGCGCCCAAGTATCGGGATCCGGTCAGCGGGAAAGAGTGGACCGGACGTGGCGTTGCACCGAACTGGATCAAGGACAAGAACCGGGATGATTTCCTGATCAAGTCCTGAGGTTTGGTTTTTCCTGTGCAGGCCGATCTAGAAAGTGAACCTTGCCTTGTTAGGACTGGAAGGTGAGTCGAGGTTGTCTGTATCCCAACGGTCTGTCGAATGTGTAACGGCTGACACTTGGCGTCAAAGGTGGGCCTTTACTAAGAGTCACGAGGGGAGTTGCACGCTGCAACCTGCTGTTGTACGTAGCCCGGAGGGGGTGTTGAACGGTTCAACACCCCTGAAAGTCATGCTGTTGCCGACGATGACGTGTACTCGGTAGGCGCCCCGATACAGAGGATCAGACGCGGGTCGAGCCATTCGATCGGTTGAAACATACGCAGGTTGTGAAGTGGGGGGTTTAAGCTTGGCTTCCCCCCAACCATCTCGGCCATAGGCAAGGTGAGCTTCTACGGGGGACTGCCATATGGGTTACCGCGAAAGGTGAGCCTCTACGGGGAGCCGCATGGATAAATTCTTGCTGCAGCAGCAGGTGCTGGATCGGCTAGCTGAAGACTTGCTGCAAGCCGAACAGGCAGTGCGGGCAGCCCATGAAATGGCGACTCACGAAGAAAACATCGCCGAGAACAAATACGACACGTTAGGACTCGAAGCCGCCTACCTGGCCACCGGCCAAGCTCGTCGCGCCGCAGCCATCCGCGAGGTGATGGCTAACTGGCGCCAATTCCGCCCAAGCTTCTACGACGCCAGCATAGGCATACAGCTCGGGGCGTTGGTTTGCTTGGTCGATTCCGACGACAAGCAGCAATATCTCTTTCTCGGCCCGGATGGGGGTAGCATGAAGTTGGTCAGTGGCGGTCATCTCGTCCAGGTGATCAGCAGCGAGGCCCCTTTAGGTAGGGCCATGCTAGGGAAGGTCTGCGAAACCCCGTTCCCAGGGCGCTGGCAGAGTGATTGCGGCTTAAGATTTCGTCATACGACAGCGAATGCGTTCTGAGGGTTCGTTTTGGGCCGATTCGAGACGGTTTTCTGTGTCTTGCGGGCGCTTGCCCGCCTTTCGGGCGGACCTATGCCATGGATGGCCGCGGGCCGGCTTGCAAAATCACCTTGCGGGCCATCCACAGGTTGCTCATCGCGAACAGCATGTTCAGCCGCGCCGTGTTCTTGGCCAGCCCCCGATAGCGAACCTTGGCGAATCCGAACTGCTGCTTGATCACCCGAAACGGGTGTTCCACCTTGGCGCGGATGCGGGCCTTGATCGTCTCCAACTCGTCGATGAAGCGCTGGCTTGCTCGGTTCTTGTCCAGTGCCCGCCTCTTGCCAGGACGCAAGGCCACATGCCAGTTGACCGCAGCGTCCTGGGCCTCCTCGCGCTTGGCTATACCTTGGTAGCCCGCATCGGCGAATACGTCGGTCTCTTCACCGTGCAACAGGGCTGCGGCTTGAGTGATGTCGCTGACGTTGGCAGCGGTGCCGATGACGGTGTGCACAAGGCCAGACTCAGCGTCCACGCCGATATGGGCCTTCATCCCGAAATGCCACTGGTTGCCCTTCTTGGTCTGATGCATCTCGGGGTCACGAGTGCCAGTGCTGTTCTTGGTCGAACTTGGCGCGGCAATCAACGTGGCGTCCACCAGCGTTCCCGTCCTGAGCATCAGCCCCTGGGCGGTCAGGCCCGCGTTGATCGTCTTCAGGATCTCAGGGGTCAGCGAGTGCTTCTCCAGAAGGTGGCGAAAGCGCAAGATGGTCGTCTCGTCGGGCAACTTGGATGCGCCAGCAAGCCCAGCGAAGCGACGGTACAGCGGACGCTCGTGAAGCTCTTCTTCCATCGCCGGGTCGCTCAGGTTCCACCACAGTTGAAGACAGTGGATGCGCAGCATCACCTCCACCGCAAACGGCGGCCTGCCGCCCAGCGCCTGGTGTGCGCCGCGCGCATGCGGGGTGATCAGCGCCACCAACTGCGCCCAGGGAACCACCCGGTCCATCTCTTCCAGGAAGGCCTCCTTGCGGGTCTTCTTGTGAACGGGATCAAAGCCAAAGTTGGTCTGGTTCATGTCCCACATCTTGCCCAGCGTTCACTCCACCAACCAGTGGGGATGACGCGGGGTTTTGCAGACCTTCCCTAGGAGTGAAGTTGCACTCAGCAGACCGCAAGGACCGGCCTTGCTGCTGGGGCGACACCAAGATGCCAGCGCCTTGATCGGCAACTCGAGCAAGCTTGCTGCTCGAGAAGAATCTTCTCTTCAGTCTCCTCCTGAGGTTGTCCCGGGGGTTGATTCAGGATC
>Ga0315904_10007123_pt1 | contig 15083 bp, 19 predicted proteins | sample LakEriMetagenome_6_FD_203529 | JGI IMG/M metagenome (GOLD analysis project Ga0315904, IMG submission 203529) | Freshwater fungal communities from buoy surface, Lake Erie, Ohio, United States - Buoy 12 MA120 | ecosystem: Environmental > Aquatic > Freshwater > Lake | place: USA: Lake Erie, Ohio... | reverse complement strand
CCGCAGACTTCAGTACTTGTTTCATAATTTGTTCTCTGTTTTCTAACCATACCCGGTTTTCGAGAACTTTCATAGCCGTTTGTACGCCTTGTTCATCTGGAGCCATTCCAGTCATGTATTGTTTGATCTCAGGAATGTAACGGTCTAGATCCTCTTTGCTTACCGCGAAGTCTATAGTTACATCTCCAACATCTTCTACATTAACTTTAATAGGAATAGATTTCATCTTCTCTGGTACTTGTGCTAACACATTTTCCCATTGTTGACTTCTCTCATCCATAGCCCGTTGGCTATCATTGCGTTGCGTTTGCAAATATGTGAAATAATCCTGGTTAGTATCGAACTCCTTTCTTTTGTTTTCAATACTTTTTAACGCTTTCTGTGCTTCAATGCGAAGCCCAATAGGCATTTCATCAACTGAATCGAACGTAGAGTCCACATCCATGTTGTTTTTGTGAGCCACGTATTCCATTACGCGGTCCAAACCAAGACCTGCTAATTCCTTATCGTTTAGAATTTCTAAAATAGCCAAAGCCTTTACAGGATTGGTTTTCAGAGAATCATCTGATGTGTTAAGGATTGTAGTAGCTAAATTCAAATCGTCAATACCAGTAGTACGAACGAAGTTGTTTAGGCGGTGGATAGTATCGTTTGCAAACGGATTTTTAATATCACGTGCAAATGGAACAATGTCCTCAACCTCTTTATACCTAGCAGCATCATCCTTATATCCTTTTGACGCTTGAACATAACTCTTTAACTCATCTACTGAATTAAAGCCTAGTTCTGATAGGTCAAATGATGGTGTTGATTGCGGCTCCGAACTTGGTTCATCTGAAGAAACAGCAGCCAACTCCTCTTGAGTTACAACTGGTGTTTCAATAGCTGGTTCTTCCGAAGCTTCTGGCATTGTGTATTTTTGCATCTCCTGTTCGATGCGATCTTGTGACCACCCTTCGATAGCCGCATTTGCAGCAACATCTGCTGGCAAATAGTTGTTTTCGTTACCTTCCATGTTATTATAGATTACCTGATATTTCTACCTCTTTTTGCTTTTCCAGAGTACCCTCCTGTGCAAGTTCAGCCATTCTGTGGTTGTGCTTAACCTGCTCAAGTAGTGCCTTTTGTTGATACTCCGTAAGCATTTGTTCTGTTTTCAATTGTTGAACAGCTATGTCAGCTTGAGCTTTAGCCTGTTGAGCCATCATAGCTGATTGCTGTTGAGCCTGCGCGTTCATTTGCATCATCTTCTCCTTTTGCGCCTGAATTTCACGCTTAGAACGCTCTTCTGATAATGTTAAGTACCATGAAGCAAACTCATCGTTACCCTTCTCGAGCTCCTTCTCAATAAAGAGATAGTCGCCCATTGTAATTCCAGGCTGACCGCTTTTACCTACTTTCATAGATTCTAGGGCGGCTTGCATAATGATCTGTTTACGTTGAGTTGTAGGAGTTGAAATTAAAGTAATTCCGATTTGGTCAAGAGTCAAATCCTCAAATGAATTTAAGGCATTCATCTTCTCAGTACCTAATAGATTAGAATAATACTTCTCTACATCCTTATCAAACTTAATGTTTGTTCTAGTCATAAGGATAGCCTTTCTAGCAGCCTTCTCCTTAAATCTCATCAATGCCTTTTTAAGAGGATACATCGCATGGTTAGTTGAATCAACTTCCATTTGAGCTACTCCTAATCCCTGCTCTGAATTATTAGTCGGTTGAGCAGCCATAGCAGGAGTAATACCTGCAAGGTCCATGATACGATTCATATCATCCTGCCAGCAGGTTAACCACTCTTGGAGTTGTGGTCCGATACCTCCAGGAAGCTCCTGAATAGAATTAGCTCCACCACCTTTATTCAAGATGTCTGTCTTAGATTGAATGAACTGATTACCTGTTTGACGACGGATACGAATAAGCTCTAACGGAGTCATCTTACCAAAGCCCATATCCATATTAGACAACAGTCCAATATCAATCATAAGACCTTTAGGTGCAGCACTCCATTTAGCGGCTTGCAATTTAATCCAAGTCAACATTAAAGAATCAAGATGCGGCTTCCATCTTTCAACGATAGCCTTTCCTGGGATGCGCTCAAAGAAATAGCTTAACGCTACGTTTCCTTTAGAGTCACGCATCATATTCTTTTGCATACCGTAATCGTAAACGAATCTAGTACCCAAAATATAATTTCCTGTGTACAAGTTCTGCACGCAGGTTACATCTGTCTTTCTCTTACGTCCGTCAGCATACGGCTTTTTGATAACACCATACTCTTCAGGAGCGTATACATAAGTGCCGTCCTTCTTCTCACGACCTGTAAAATAGTCGTAGTCATTAGACTTATACTCAAAGTGAAGAACTTCAACAACGAAATCCTCCCAAATATAACGTCCTGTTACAGGATCCTTTCTATTGAAGTTGAAATCCTTATCGCTATAACCTTGAGTTTCATAGTATATTCTAGCAAGCTGCTCAAGGTCTTGTGGACTAGCACCAAGGTTAAGAAGCTTATGCTTAATATCCTTGATCTGAACACGCTCGATATGACCTGCAAATGCCGGTTCTGCTTCTTCACTCTCATCAATATATGCTGTTACAAATGCTGCTGGATTGATGAACTTCATCTTTGTAGATCCATCATCGTCTGTATAGACACGTCCAACACAAAAATTAGTTTCAACTAACTTCTCAATTGTTCTCAATCTAATCTTATCCCAATCACTAATTTGAAATACATGCTCTGCGATATCAGCCATTGCCATTTCTAGCGGCAACTTAAATCCGTGATATCTTTCGTACATGTCTAATTCCGTTTCGTTAGCAGGGACCCAAGGATACTCTTTAGTAGGAAGTCCAATCTCCTTACGCATAGGATTGATTAACTTATCTTCATAGTACAACTTCCACTTCTCGTATGCCTTTTGGTAGTTAGACTCCTGATTCAAAGATTCAACATGAACCTTAAAATCACTTGCACTAAGCATAGACTTAATTGTAGAAATGAATTTAGGAGCAGGGCTCACAATCTCATAACTTACGTTTGTATATGCCTTACGAGAATATTCCGTGAAGTTTCTATCTGTACTATTCTTATCATTCTTAGTTCCTAGGAACCAGTCACGATACGGAGCAGACGACTGTCTTGACTCAGCATAGTCAGTCATCATTTGAAACCATCCTGTAGCACTATGGCCAAACAGAGTTCTTCCATTATACCATCTTGAATAGATAGCTTGACCTACTTGGCTAATAAAGCTAAGCGACTCTTTTTGCTCTCTAGGTACATTATCGGACGGAAAACCGATTATTTCGCTGAATTTCAACATTGGTTACAAATATAGATATAAGAGTACGCTAAAAAACATACTTTTTGATTTTTATTCAACCTAATCAAAAAATTCTAGCAGGTTATCCATAACTCGCGTTGAATTAGCCTCTTGCAGGTATTTAGGGAAGGCGCTCTTGGATCCAAGCAGGGCCATTCCACCTGCTGCGAATAAGTCATAGTTAGTCATCTCGCTAGGGTCATTAATTTCAAGACACTCTTCAAGAAGCTCTATGTGGTTATCATTCTTACCGAATAGTCGGATGTAGTTCATATACTCGGTGAAGATTTGTTCCTTGTCGGCTTCCGTAGTGTATCGGCCGGGTGCTTGAGCTAATTTACCATTAGCGTCTAGGTCATTTAGCAGATACCCCTCGTAACCCCACTCGCGGAACTTCTCAATAACTATAGGTACGTTACGTTCAGGATACACATGAGCTCCAAACAGGATAGCCAATTTTAACATATCCTCGCAGTAGGTATTACCGTCATCAACACGAATGTTATAGGTTACAACAAACTTATTGCTTATCCATTGGTCAACCGGTTTATCCATGCTGTCATACGCAGGATCATGCTTGTAAAACATAGCACCACCACCATTAGATTTCCTGCGGCCCTTTACGTCCCGATTATTGAACTTAAATGGGTCACACCCTAAGATATATCTATTTACAACTTCAGGTGAAGGATACCACGTGTTTGCCTCGCTATCGAAGTACTTCTTATTCCTCTGTTCCTCTGACGGAATGTACGAAACAACATACTTACCTTCAGGGTCATCTGTCACACGAACATTACTTCCAAATGCACCTACCCAGTCTAGGCGAACCGTTCTAGTTCTAAACAGACGGTCAAACTTCAACTGATTAATACGTGTTCTTAAAATAGAAAGGTCGAAGTTGTTGTTCTTACTTGCTTTAGAGGCGGCTTCCTGAAGTGTCCAGGGGTTATCTCGAATCTCTCCGTTCAAACGAAGATCAAGTCCCTTCTCCTCCAAATCCTTCCTCGTGTTCATTAGGATTGTTTTGGCTCCTCTGGAAACCATGTTTCCCTCCAAATTTCTAATAGGCTCCACTGGATCTTCAATGATTGAGTTGCCGTACTCGTCCACACATTCGTCATACCCGTCGTATGCAGGCACGAAAAGGGTGAATAGTCCGCTTGTTGTAAATCCGTTTTCGTTTCGCTCATCGTAATATGAAGATTTAATTAGGTCAAAAAATTCCTTACCACCACCTGCTTCAAACTCACCAAGAGTTGAAGTGAACATAGCCAATCCATTAATACGCAAACCTTGTGATAAACACTTGCGTACAACGTCCTGCCATCTTCTCGGAATGGAAACACCGCTATCTCCGTGCTTACCACCCTCATCATCAAGGTAGGCGTGCAGCTTCTGTCCATCAAAAGCCCTTTCGCTAGATGCACGCGATTCAATCCAACCATCATGGCTAGCAATCCTGTTCTGGGAAACACCCTGCGTTCTTGCGGCCGGATATGTAAACGACAGCTTCTCTTTCGGGAAGTCGGTTCCATCATGCGCCGGCTTCAGGAAGAAGGGAATCTTTCTCCACGGCTTAACAACCTTATCTATGTAAACGTCCTCCTTAGCCTGGCGTTCTGTAATAGATTGGATACCACCCTTCTGCTGTTTACGCTCTGTGGTTATGCAGTATAATATACAGGCGGCTTGCGAAGTTGCTCCGATACGACGGCGTTTAGGGAAGATATATCCGTAGCAGGTTCTGTAACCCATATCTACAACATACTTACCCTCATCAACATACGCAGCAGGATGCTTTGAAGCAAATTCTTCTGCGTTCTTTATGCGTTGAAAGAACTTTGTCTTAATGTTTCCCTCAAACCTATATGTAACTCGGTATTTGTATACCGCATCTGTTGTTGTGTAGCAGTACTTTGCAAATAGGAATATGCGGCGATCCAAATCTCGATACCACGGAAGTGAATCTTGACGTGTTTCATTTTGGATATCCCAATAGTTTAGATACACGTAATGCCAACCGTCTATGTAGGTCGGAACTCCGTTATTAAAAAACCAATACCCTTGATACCTGCGTTTAATCTGAACCTGAATCCACTCAATCTCATTTCTGTATTCAAGACGATTAGATTCTAGCTCCGCGTAAATATCCTCCTGTGTAACCGCCTCCCTCTTCTTTAGCTTATTTTTCTTTCGGATAATATCCTGTATGCTCTTTAGCTTTTCAGGAACCTCCTCATGCTTAAACTTTTGGTTCTTTGGATGCAGACCATATCCGTCAATTAACTGAACTGCCTCATCCCACTCTTTTCCATAAAAGGATTCAACAGTAGGAAGCTTAACCTTAACTGTTTCAAGAATAGGGTCATGCTCGTGATACACGGCATACTCCTGCTCTCGCTTATATTCGCTATGCCATTTACTAGTTGCCAACTTCTGGGAACATTAGGTTTGATTTCATCTTTGATGGCGGCCTCGAATCTGGAGCAAACATCATATATTCCTCCGGTCTAATTCCAAGATTGTCTTGAGCAAGGAATTTTGTAATCTCATTCTCAAGAGCCTTTGTTGTTTCACCCTGCATGAATCGTGTACGAGCATCACTTAGCTGCTTACGAATAGATTCAATGTTGGCGATGTGGTTCTTCTGGTCTACCGCATCCTCCGGCATAGACATCTCAAGAAGGTCATACAGAATTTCCTCTGCACGAATCATAATAGCCCAATCCTCAGGTTGCTGCAATCTAAGGAAAAGAACAATCTTCGCTCGCACATTAGCGTTCTTGTTTAGAAGAACATCATTGTATATCTGTGGATACGAACCATCCGTTTCAGGCTCAATACCTAACTCTCTTAATGCCCAAGTCTTTCTTTTACTTAACTGTGGATAAGCATCTATACCTGGACTTCCTGGGCTGTACATCAATATGATATATCGAAGAACAAAGTCGGGAGTTATCTCAGGCGGTAATCCAAAGTTATTGGCGAAAACAGTTCCGTGCTGCGCAAGGTCAGGAAATTTGAATACAACCTGTTCCGTACTTGGAACGCGGTCGATTCTGTATTTCATTTTAGAATACTTATTCTCCATCTATCTTTGCCATTATAATGTGCGACTGAATAAAAACAAGTGGGTCTAATGTCCTGTTGTATGAAAATTCCAAGTCAACAGGAGCTCCTCTAAATGTCTTTACTCTTTCTCCCACTTCGCAAGATACTGATTTCCACCCACTTTTGAAAGGAAAGTTTTTCTTCCAATCATATCGTATATCACCACTCGGCGTATAGACCACGTCAAAGATATCCGGCTCATCACCTGAAGCTCCTTCAAGATGCTCAAGGATAATAAACTCACTAATCTTTTTCATTGGAACACGCTTGCAAATTATGTAGTCGTTTAGCGCAAGGAATCCACTATTATCCTTTCTTAATACAAGCTCCTTGTATGGAACGATTAAAAGATGGACCATCTCCTCACCCTCTTGATAGGCAAAGTAGAAACTCTCATCCCTCTGCACGGTACAGATCTTAGCAATAGCATCAGGCGTAAACCAAACCTCATCACCAACCTTAACCTCAACAGGGCCGTCCCATGAATAGTTAAGAGGACCAAGGTCCGCTTTTGGATGAACCGAAACAACAGTCCCGTGTCTAGCGCCTAACATAACTCTAGCCTCGTCACTTACCGCCTGAAGAGATATCCTAGCGTTGTTAAAAACAATGTCTGATGTAATGACGTATGGTATGCGAACCAATACTCTTCCAACACCAACATTTAACGATAGCGCCTCCTCCTTCGTAATTATCATAATATCTTGATTTAGTAGGGAATAACTTCCTGTTATTTGCTATTACCCTTAATGTATTTTTGTTTTGCCTTACCTTCCTGTTAAGATTAGGAGCGTCATCGGATGCTCCTTTTCTTTTTACACAACCTCTCCGTTAATAATCATCCTGTTATCCACCGAAAACTTTCCTGTAGCATCGAATTTAACTATGCAAAATCCATGCACCCAATCGTTATGTGGCATATAGTCAGGATTCAACTCACATAGACAGCCTGTTGTAAACGCTCCATGTATATTATCTTGTATATCTCGTGTCACAAATTCCGACTTTCTGTGGAAGTGACCGCATACAGTATTTCTCTTTGTTTTTAAGTATAACGCTCTTGCCGGCTGAACCGTTCCTCCTCCTCTGTACTCATGTCCGTGTATGATACACAAGTCACCAGCTAACGCAACTGTTTGAGATTCAACTAGCTTAACTCCATTCTCTCCAAATCTCAGAAGCATTTGAAGTTCAAACTCATCTGTATCAATCCACTCTGGAGCCTTAATGGTTAACCATCTCTCTAGTCTATGTTCATGGTTTCCAATCTTATAGTAGATTCCTGCGTTAGGGAAGGCGGCTCTCAATTCTTTGAGGAACCATCTACCCTGCTCAAGTTCAACCTTCATCTTTGGCTTGCTTGGATCCTTATCAAAGCTAGACAACGCATAAAAGTCTAGGATATCTCCATTTAGATAAATGCAATTTACATTGTTATCTATTCCATACTGTACAGCCGCCCTTAACGCATCCTCATCGTGATATGGGAAATGTATATCCGACAAAACAAGAATATTGTTGTGATGAATTGGTAGTGTTAAAAAACTAGGCGACGACTTATATGATTCAGGTATATTGCTAAAAGGAGTATAGTTATAGGTTAATGGTCTTTGCAAATCAGGCTTAACCGACTTTCTAGTTTCCTTACCACCCAATCCAGCATGGTTTTTAAGAAGTGAGCGTGCGTGATCTACGCTATTAAAAAGCATATCGTTATCAGCAAACATCTTTTTAGCAATGGTAAGGATTGGAAGCTTCGGGTATTTCTTTAAATACTCTATAGCAACTTTACCTGTAGTTGACGGTTTATTAGCCATTTTAGTTGAATTTGAATTTGTCCCTGCCTGATAGAAAGTTGCTGTATATCATAGCAAGTTCTTTTGCGTTTCCTCGCAGAGTTAGTGTTTGACCTGATATTAAAGATACAAGGGTAGATTTTAACGAAACCTCCCCTCTTGAGTTTAGATTATTTGATATATACAAAACGTCAGCTATTGAAAAATAGCAGGGCGACCACTCAGAAACAACTCCATCCTCCCTTGTTTCGTCCATGTCATACTCCATTAGTATGAAGCAGTGCAACATACCGTTGTTATCTACAGCAAAGTTGTTTGACATGTTTACGAAATTATGCAATTTATTCGACATAGGTTCTAGATGTTAATATCTACAAAAACAAAAAAGGGGGTTGACCCCCCTTTCTGTTCAATCATCTTAAAACGGTAGATCATCATCTGATGTTACCGGTGCGGCCTTTTTCCCTCCTGCCTGTTTAGGAGCCGCCTCCTTAACTTCAATCGAATATACATTCAAACTTGTATAGTACTTTTCCTTGTACTCCTTAGAACGAATGTTAAACTTAACTTCTGACACATCACCAACCTCTGGAGTCATAACGCTGTCTAGCGATTTACCTCCGATTGTAAACGCGTATGTGTCTGTGTAGGTATTACCACCTACTGATTTAGAGTTCTCAAGTACGAACTCAATGAAATCAAAATTGCCGCGAGTTTGCTTCTCGCCGACTGCTACCACCTTTCCTGTAATATTAAACATAGTATATAATTTTCCACAAATATAGTAGGTTATTCTACATTTACCAAAATATTTTTATTAACACGGTGTTTATATGTTTATTTGTTGCATTCATATTTTTTGATTGTATATTTGCCATGTCGAAAGACGGTTAGAGTAGCAGCTAACGAAAAGCATTATAATAGCCCTGTGATTTAGGACGTGTCTGCTACCACTCCTAAGTCACGGGGTTTATTTTTTAACACTATGAGTTTACATTCTTTTGAAGTTGAGCATGCAAGGAAGTATGGTTTAGCAGAGGCAGTTTTAATCAAGAACTTTAAGTTTTGGATTGAGCATAACATAGATCAGAAATATAACTTCAAGGACGGAAGAACTTGGACCTATATATCTTTAAGGGAACTTGCTAAGAACTTTGACTATCTTTCAGAGAAGCAGGTTAGAACTGCTATTGAGCATTTAGTTAATGACGGTGTTATCCTAAAGGGCAACTATAACAAACTTGCTATTGACAAGACCTTATGGTATGCTTTTGTGAACGAAAGTGAGTTTGTCAAGCCATATGACCGAATGGAAACTCCATTTGCCCAATCTGGCAGACCAGATGCCCAAGAGGTCAAAGCAATACCAGATACACTAAACATATACAGTAATACAGATATTAAGAAAGAAAATATAAAAAGAAAGAAGGCGGCGAATGAATTTGTTCCACCAACCGTTAGTGAAGTTAAGCAGTACTTTCTTGAAAAGGGATATTCTCCTTCAAAGGGGGAGCAGGCTTTCAACTACTACAACTCGAATGATTGGAAGGACAAAAATAACAAGCAGGTTCTTAACTGGAAGATGAAGATGCAACTTTGGTTCAAGCCGGAGGACAAAATAGACGTCACTCGACTTAAATTTGAGGTCGATAACCCGGAGCAGTATGAAGGATTTAATAAATACCGCCACTACAACGAGGATGTGCTGAAGGAACTTGTGGACGGAATATGGCACTACCAAACTCGACCAATAGGATTTAAAAAGGGATAGTATGATGACACCACGGCAAAAGGCAAAGCGGCTTATAGGAGCACACGGCTTCAAGGGGGCCTACAAGATTGCACACGAAATGACAAACGAGGTTGGATGGCTAGCACTAGTAGCTCCAACAAAAGACATGAGCGATGAATACAAGAACGTAAGGTTCTATTGGGACACAGTTAAAGAAATAGTACAAAAGGAAGAATATGGCAGCGGAGAAGATTTATAACCTAGAAAACAGAAAGACATACATCATCAACGCTGAAAGACGCGGTGAGAATAGTATGTCCTGCCCAGTATGCTCTGGGGATCGCAAGAAGAAAAGCGTTAAGTGCATGAGCTTCAACACGATAGAAGGAGTTGGGCATTGTAACCACTGCAACGCACGCTTTGTACGCAAGTCGGAGGAGCAGGAGCAGCAGAGATATGCTCGACCTGTAGCGCAGTCAAACCCAACGGCTCTACCCGATAAGATTGTGGCGTGGTTTAAGGATCGCGGCATCTCATCTTCTACGCTGATTGATTTCAACGTGGAGAGTGGAAGGATGTTCTTTCCACAGGTAGCACAGGAGAGGAACTGTATTCTGTTCAACTACTACCGCGATGGGGAGCTAATCAACATCAAGTATCGTGATGCCGAGAAGAATTTCCGCCTAGTCAAGGATGCCGAGCTGATATTCTACAATCTTGATAGTATCAAGGATGAGTATGTGATTATCACGGAAGGTGAGCTAGACGCAATGGCCTACCATGAGGTTGGAATCACATCTGTTGTATCGGTTCCCAATGGAGCATCCAAAAACAACCGTCTACAGTATGTCGACAATTGCATTGACCGTTTTGACAACGTGAAGGTAATCTACCTTGCAACAGACGATGACGAACCGGGCCGCATTCTTCAGGAGGAGCTCGCTAGACGCTTTGGAAAGGATAGGTGTAGGAAGATATCATTCTTTGGAAAAAAGGACGCTAACGAGCTTCTATTGGAGGACCGTCTTGCGCTACCTGAAACTCTGGAAGCCGCAGAAGAATATCCATTGGAGGGAATCGTAACCATAGATGGCATAGCGGACGATATTTGGCGGCTACGAAGAGAGGGTTTGAAGCCAGGGTGCGACATCTCAATTGACGCGTTCAACGAGCTACTCACCTTTGTACCGGGATATGTTACAGGAGTTACAGGAATACCGAACCACGGTAAGTCCGAGTTCCTAGATCAGATAATGGTAGACCTATCGGTTAAGCACGGCTGGAGATTTGGAATCTTCTCTCCTGAGAACTATCCACTTCAGCTCCACTTCTCGAAGGTGGCTAGCAAGCTGGTAGGTACGGCGTTCAATGATATGGGGGACCGAGAAATCATAGCCGCCATGAACTACTGCCGTGACAACTTCTTCTACATAGCTCCCGAAGAGGATAATAGCCTAGACAGCATAATAGAACACGCCAAGAGCCTAGTTAAGAAGTATGGAATTAACGCAATCATCATAGATGCGTGGAACAAGCTAGACCACACCTACCAAACCTCAGAAACCCAACACATCTCCAAGGAGCTAGATAAGTTAATCGACTTCTGCCGTAAGAATAGTGTACACGCCTTCGTTGTTGCCCACCCGACCAAGATGTCGCGTGATCCAAAGACGCAGCAGTACAATGTAGCTACCCTGTATGATATGGCAGGCAGTGCCCACTTCTATAACAAGTGTGATAACGGTATATCGGTGTATCGCCACTTCTTTGAGGATGGTGGTTCGATGCCGGAGATATTTGTACAGAAGGTGAAGTTCAAACATTGGGGACGTCAGGGAAGCCGCGAGATGCAATACGATGTTCCTAGCGGTAGATATTATGTAGTTGGAAAACTCAACAAAACTTCCTATCTTAGCACCGAATTTAACCAACAGGAATTTGAGCTATGATATCTGACTTAACATCGTGCGTGAAACCACACCTAATCATTCAGTTTTTGGAAACAATAGTTAACGGTGAGGTCGACACCCTAAAAGACGATGCTAAAAGAATGCTAGACGGCATTAACAATACACTTGACATCTCTGATAACCCGGATCAATTTATTAATATCGCCCTATCATCTTGTGCGGCTGTGTTTAACACAAGTCCTGAGGAGATCATGTCAAGAAAGAGAAACAGCAACATCATAGATGCAAAGAGATCCTACATGTGGATTCTGAAAACGACATTAGGCTGCACGCACCGACTAGTTTCGGAAACGCTAAAGATGCACCACAGCTCGGTAATCCATCATCTGAACACGGTAGACAACTACCTGATGTACAACGCCGACTTCCGAGCTAAGATAAACCAGGTGGTGATAGATCTAAAGCAGATTGGCTACCACGTTCCTTCAGAACAGTTTGTCAAGCATGTAAACAAGGCGGAGCAGAAGAAGAGTCGAATCCGCGAGAAGCAGAAGAGAAATAGAGTATAAGTAGTATTAGGGATAGGCGGCTAACCTAGTAAATTTGGAGCCGCTAAAAATCTAAACTATGGACAACAAACTAAACTTTCTAAAATCCCAAATATCTGTATTCAATCCAACATGGACAAAGGAGCAGGTAGAAATGGAGGCAATACGAATTAACAATCAAGCAAACTCAATCGACGATGATGACGAGGGGTGTTTGTATTGTGGTTCTTAAAACTGTACCTGCCTAAAACGCAGAGTCCCTTGCAGATGGTCGCGACATCGTTGCAAGTAGCTGTGATAGACCTCGCAAAGGATGCTACCATATAACACCAAGCTAAAGTCGGGTGTAACTTTAAAACCAAAAAGAATGAGTAGCAAGAATCAAACCTCGGTAGATGTCCTCTTCGAAATACTATGGGAAACTCCAAGAGATAAGTGGGAGTGGAACGCAGTACTCAAGGAGGTGAAGGAGATGCATCAGAAGGAGATTGAAGAAGCATACGTAGATGGTCAAACTATTTCAAATGCCTATTCAGGAGCGTCAGATTACTACAACGAAACATTTGAATAGTTATGACACCAAAGGAAAAGGCCAAAGAGCTAATGGACAAGTATTGGATATATCTACGAGCAGGACTGCTTTACGATGAGGAGGCTAAGGAGGATGCGAAGCATTGCGCAATAATAGCTGTGAAAGAAATGCTAGAGGAGGTCAAGGAGCATAAGTATGACGACAGCTCCGCCATCAGAATCATATACTGGTTTAAGGTAATCAAAGAAATAGAAAAGCTATGAGCAAAGTGACAATAGAATTTGACCGAGTAGAAGAGGCAGAAGAACTGCGTGTCGCATTAGACGGATGGAAATACAAGATGTTCCTCTGGGAACTAGACCAAAAACTCCGTAGCGTGCATAAATACGGAGCCGCCCTCGAAGGGACAGGAGAAGCCACTCCAGAAGAAATGGATGTGTGCTACAGATTGAGAGAGTACATCCGCCAGGAACTACAGGACAGTAATTTAACAATAGAGTAGATATGGAAAAGAAACAAACTGCGGTTGAATGGTTAATTGAAAAAATCCATAAAGATTTAATTCATAAATCAATGGGGCAAATTTATGCCCAAGCCAAGCAAATGGAAAAGGAGCAGATGATTGAGTTTTTAAAAAAAGCTCCAATAAAAACAGGACTTCTACAAGAGGGCGGTACTTATTATAGAATTGACGCAGAGAGTCATTACAACGAAACTTACGGAGATGACAACAAGTAGACAGACGGCATTAGACTGGCTATTGGAACAGTGGCCAGTACTTGAATCTCAAATACCTTCAAGGATAATAGAACAGGCTAGAGAAATAGAAAAGAGGCAGATCATGGAGGCGGTGTACGATTCTATGGGAACCAACTTTGATCCTAACATGGGAAGAGCAGAATTATACTACAACAAAACTTACGGAGGTCAAGATGAAAACTAAAACGGTAGAAAGGCTAATGGCTGAGGCACCTGAGGATGTTAAGAAACAAGTAAGTGAATGGTCTGATAAGTTAGTAATGCGCAATGAAAAAATAAATGCAATTACTGAAATCTTGAACCGTCTTATGATCCATCACGGCTACTCAACAGATGAAGCAGCGGAAGATATTTATGAATTGTTTAATGATAACATAGGAGGTCAATATGAGTGATATATCGAAGTGCAACCCAGGGACAAATTGTCCCCACAAAGAAAAGTGCTACCGTTTTACAGCACCGGCTGATGAATACCGTCAGGCGTATTTTGTAGATCCTCCAATCAAGGCAGACGGAACCTGCGATATGTTCTGGGGACAGACTCAGACAGACATCTTAACACAACTCAAGGAGATCGTCAAGGGATAGTTTGACAAAAAAGTTTGCTCATTTTGACTTTTTAATGTATCTTCGTGAAAAGTCAACATAATGATATACTTTATCCAACACACCGATTTTATAAAGATCGGCTACACAAAAGAAATACATAAGCGGTTAGTAGGCCTACAAGTTAGCTGCCCAGTAAAGTTGAAGGTCCTTGGTTTGATTCCAGGTACCTTTGAAGATGAGTCAAAACATCATATCATGTTTGAACATTTGCGTTATCATGGCGAATGGTTCTCTGCTGATCAGGAGATTATAGACTTCATAGCAAAGCAGAATACTGACTTAATGTGGAAGCATGGGTTCCAAGAACAGGAGTATAATGAAATGGGTATACTCAAAGAATGTAGAAAAAGAGAACGACTTTCCCTAGAAAGGTTAGGTGAAAAATTAGGTCTTTCTAAGCAGAGTATTCAGAGCATGGAGAAAAGAGCCTTGACTGGCAGAATCACTTTAGGTGCCTTAGTTAAAGCATTATACGCTATGGGGTACAGGTATGACTATAGAGCAGTTAAAATCAATCCAGATAAGTAAGCTGTCGTCACAATAATTTTGAAAATTGTGACAAACAAAGGACAGCAAACCTCATCCACTGGCAAATGTTTGATCGTGGAAAATACTCAACACCATTGTCAAGATGGTTAGCAGATGTAACCAACTGGATAGTAGAGCCACCCGGAACAATCGGAAACAGCCCTTCCACTTTAGAGTGTTTCACAGGCTAACACATTGGTAATCAATAACATGAGTTTTGTTCCAC
>Ga0315904_10007121_pt1 | contig 15085 bp, 10 predicted proteins | sample LakEriMetagenome_6_FD_203529 | JGI IMG/M metagenome (GOLD analysis project Ga0315904, IMG submission 203529) | Freshwater fungal communities from buoy surface, Lake Erie, Ohio, United States - Buoy 12 MA120 | ecosystem: Environmental > Aquatic > Freshwater > Lake | place: USA: Lake Erie, Ohio... | reverse complement strand
CCCGCGCTGCGCAGCGTCTTCGGGTCGAAGGGCAGCGTGCCGCTCAGGAGTTCGTAGAGCACGACGCCGAGCGAGTAGACGTCGGTTCGCGTGTCGATGTCATTCGCGCCCATCTCCGCCTGCTCGGGCGACATGTACTCGGGCGTACCGATGATCTGCCCGCGCTCGGTGAACACGGTCTTGTCGGTCAGCGTGTGCGAGATCGCCTTGGCGACGCCGAAGTCGATCACCTTCACGACATGCGCGTGTCCCTCGCCGCCGTGGGCGACGAGGATGTTCGACGGCTTGATGTCGCGATGGATGATCCCCTTCATGTGCGCGTGCTGCACGGCGTCGCACACGGTGGCGAAGAGCTCGAGCCGCTCGCGGATGGTCAGGCGGTGGCGGTCTGCGAACCGAGTGATCGACTCGCCCTTCACATGCTCCATCGCGAAGTAGGGCTGGCCCGATGCCGTCACGCCGCCGTCGAGGACGCGCGCGACATTCGGGTGATCCATCATCGCCAGCGCCTGGCGCTCCTGCTCGAAGCGCGCGATGACGGCGCGAGAATCCATGCCCGGCTTGATGATCTTGATCGCGACGCGCTGCACCATCGGCTCGCGTCGCTCGGCGAGCCACACCTCGCCGAAGCCGCCTTCGCCGATCACCTCGAGGAGCTTGTACGGTCCGATCATCTCGCCCGCGCGCGCGCCTGGCGCGAGACGGTCATCGCTGGATGGCCTGTAGGGGAAGTCGCCGTCGCTCGGGCTGGGACCGATCGATCGCGTGGGTTCGTCAGGTTGGTCGCCCGGATTCGACATACGCGCATTGTGGGGCGCGGCCAGAGGCGGCGCAAGCGCCGCGTCATTCTCGCGGCGGCTGCTTGCGGCAGCCGCCTTTGGCGTGATCAGCACCAGAGCGAGCGGCCGCAGCCGCGACCGCCCAGAGACGAAGAGGCCGCAGCCGCGACGATCACAAACGGCGCTTCAAGCACCAGAGGGAGCGGCCGCAGCCGCGACCGCCCAGAGACGAAGCGGCCGCAGCCGCGACGATCACGAAGCGCGACTTCAGCACCAGAGGGAGCCGCCGCAGCCGCGACGATCACGAAACGCGACTTCAGCACCAGAGGGAGCGGCCGCAGCCGCGACCGCCCAGAGACGAAGCGGCCGCAGCCGCGACGATCACAAACGGCGCTTCAAGCACCAGAGGAAGCCGCCGCAGCCGCGACGATCACAAACGGCGCTTCAAGCACCAGAGGGAGCGGCCGCAGCCGCGACCGCTCAGAGACGAAGCGGCCGCAGCCGCGACGATCACAAACGGCGCTTCAAGCACCAGAGCGAGCGGCCGCAGCCGCGACCGCTCAGATACGCCGCGACCGCTCAAATACGCCGCATGATGAAGCAGTAGTTGAATCCCCGCAGGAAGAAGTTGCCTTCCTCCGCAGCCTTGCGCCAGTTGCCGAACGACAGCTTCTTGTTGTGGCGCACCACGCAGATGATGTCGACGGGCGTGAGGTACTTGCGCATGATCGCGAAGAGTTCGAAGCCGATCGGCATGAACTCGCTGCCTTTCAGCGACTTGCCGTCGTGGCCCTTCTTCTTGCGCCATGAATCGCTCACGTAGAGCCCCATGTAGCGGCCGGGCTTGAGCACGCGGTGGATCTCGCGGATCACATCCTCCATCGCGCGGTAGTACGCGCGGCCGCCGTCGTCGCCGCCCGAGTCGAGCTTGCCGATGCAGCGCGCGTCGTCCGAGTAGTCGACGTGCGTCGAATACGGCGGGTCGATGAACACGAAGTCGACGCTCTCGGCGTCGAGCGGCAGCTTGCGCGAGTCGTTCTTCTTGATCTCGGGGCGCTGCGGGTTGAGGTCGAAGCCGACGCCGCGGCGCTTGAGGTCGCGGCAGACGTCGAGCGTCGTGCCCGAGCCGCACATCGGATCGACGACGAGGTCGTTCTCGCGGGTGTAGCGCGAGAGCAGCTGCCAGATCACCCACGACGGCGTGGCGCCGACATAGTCCTTGTCGCCTTGCATCGAGCCCGAGCCGACGACAGCGTCGCCTTCGATCTCGAGCTTCCGCGGCTCCTCGCCGCGCGAGAGTCGCTGCTTCTTCTGCGCCTCCCGCATCGCCGGGCTGTCGTAATGCTGGCTCGGATACTCCCAGAGCGTCGTCGGGAAGATGCGCAGCGGTGGGCGTTCTTCCCGCTTGCGCTGCGGAGGTCGGTCGGAGGAATCGCGGAACGGCTTGGGCACGCAGAGAGTGTACGGTTCAGCGCATCAGGCCGTAGATCGCGCCGCCTGCACCGGCCACGATCACGATGAGCGGCGCGGCGAAGCGACCCTTCGACACCCAGACCGCATAGACGAACATGCCGAGGATGAACGGCGTGGCCGAGTCAAACGGCATGGGACGGCGCATCCAGCCGATCGCGGCATCTGCCACGATGTGGAACGCGGCGCCCACCATGATGCCCACCGCGATTGCGCCTGCGATGTCGAGCGCACGGCGTGCGGGTGTCCACGCGAGAAGCCGCTCGATCGCGCCAAAGCCAAACACGGTGAACGCAAACGCCGGCAGAAAGATGCCGGCGGTGAACGCAAGTGCGCCCACGAAGCCAGCGCCCTGGTACCCGACGAACGTGCCGAAGATGACGAGCGGCGCGGGCAGCACGCTTGCGATGGCGACACCGTCGAGGAACGCTCCCTGCGTCAGCCAGCCTTCCGCGCCGGCTGCGACGCCCGCGACATACGGAATCGCCGTGTACGCGCCGCCGAAGGTCACGGCGCCGGCCACGAATCCGTGCGCGAAGAGTTCGGCCGCGGGCTCGGCGCGTGGCGACGCCGCATGCGACACCGCATGCGACGCCATCGCGTCGCCGCCGGGGGCGAACCACCACATCGCGAGGGCGCACGCGGCAAGCGCGACGACAGTCGGTGCGCGCGCGGATGGATCCCGCCAGCGGACGATCGGCGCAAGCAGCCGCGACGCCGCGCGCACGATGAGCGCGGCGGCCACGAGTTGCATCGCCGCAAGCGCATGCGATGCGACCGACGACGAGAGGTCGAGCGCGCTGTACAGCGCGCATGCGCCGAGCATCAGCGCAAGCCCTGGCAGCATGAACCCGAGCCCCGCCGCGATTCCGCCGAGCCTGCCGCCGCGCACCGTGCCGAGGTAGCAGCACATCTCGTGGGCCTCTGGGCCGGGAAGCAGCTGGTAGACGGCGAGCGCGCGTCGGAAGCGGTCGCGCTCCACCCATCCGCGGCGCTCCACGAAGTCGGACTCGAGTTCAGCGATCTGCGCCACGGGGCCGCCGAACGCGCGAATCCCGAACCCGAGGAAGGTCCAGAGAATCGACGCCGAGAGGCGGAGCGAGCGCATGACACGAAGGTAGCAGAGCGCGATTCGGACGCGCGCACGACACGCGAGGCGACGTGCGGCGAGGAACTCGCCCGCGTGGCCACGCGAACCCCGCCGCATACGCTCCGCATTCCGTACGATTCCGGCACATGAACGGCGGCTCCTTGACGCAATTCGACACCATCGTCGTCGGCCTCGGCGCGATGGGCTCCTGTGCGCTGGCCGAACTCGCGCGCCGCGGGAAGCGCGTCCTTGGCATTGATCGGTTCAGCCCGCCGCATTGGCGTGGCAGTTCGCATGGCGGAAGCCGCGTGATCAGGCTCTCGTACTTCGAGCATCCCGACTACGTGCCGCTCTTGCGCCGGGCGTACGACGGTTTCGACCGGCTCTCGAAGGATGCGGGCGTGACGCTGCGCTATGAGACGGGGCTCGTGATGGGCGGCCCGACCGGCAACCGCGTGGCGACGGGCATGATGCGAAGCGCGCTCGCACATGACCTCAAGGTCGAGGCGATCGACGGCACGGAGCTCATGCGACGCCATCCGCAGTTCAGCGTCCCACGCGACTGGGAACTCGTCTGCGAGACGCGCGGAGGCTTCGTGCGTCCGGAGGCGACGATCGAAGCTGCGCTCGATGCGGCGCGCAAGGCGGGCGCCACCATCGTGACGAACGCGCCGATCGACGCGTGGCGCGCGTCCGACTCGGGCGTCTGGGTGCGGTGCAGCAGGGGATCGTTCGAAGCCCGCACGCTGGTGCTCGCCTCCGGCGCCTGGATGCCGGGAATGGTGGGCGATACGGTGCCGTCGCTGCGTCCGACGCGCGAGACGCTCGCATGGATCGACGACGCGGGTGACCCGCTGTGGCAGTCGACCGCGATGCCGGTCTGGCTCTTCGATCGCGGCGGTCTACCTGAGATCTACGGCGTTCCGGCGTTTGCGAACATGGGTGCACCGCGTGGCATGAAGGTCGGGCTTCACTGCAGAGGCGAGGATGCGGACCCCGATGAGGCCTTTGGTGTCGCCGACGGCGCCGTGGTGGCAGAGACATTGGCCGCCGTGCGCGAGCGTGTTCCTTCAGCGGCAGGGCGGACGTGCCTGAACGCGAAGAACTGCCTCTACACGATGTCGGCCGACTCAAACTTCGTCGTCGGGCTGCATCCGGCGCACGCGAACGTGGCGATCGCCTGTGGCTTCAGCGGACATGGGTTCAAGTTCGCCCCGGTGATCGGCGAGGTGCTGGCGGATCTGTCGACGGATGGCAAGACGACGCTCCCGATCGGTTTCTTGAGCCCAAGCAGAGCGATGTGAGGGCCGACTGTCGGCGAGTCGGCGGAGTGCCTACGGTTCGCGCTCGTCTCGCAGCGCGCAGGCGCCACCAAGAACCAACGGGGTGTGGCCGCTCCCCCTCGCGCGCGTATCTCCCGAGGACTTCTTCTCCCGAGGACTTCTTCTCCCGAGGACTTCGCGATTCTCGCCTCGGGAAACAGCGAAGCAGCCTCGCGAAACAGCCTCGGGAAATAGCCTCGGGAAACAGCCTCGCGAAACAGCCTCGTGAAACAGCCTCGCGAAACAGCCTCGCGAAACAGCCTCGTGAAACAGCCTCGCGAAACAGCCTCGGGAAATAGAAAAGGGCCACTGCGAGATCGGCTTCGCAGTAGCCCCATGGGGGAAAAGATCGTGTGGACCCCGCGCCTTCCGGTGCGGTTAGAACGAATATAGCAGTCGCTCCTATGGCCTGTCGAGAGTCGACCGAGCGAACTGATCTTTTTCGAAAATTTATCCGCCAGTTTCGCCCATAGGCGCCTACAGGCTTCGAGTGGCGTTCGGAGATTCCTGCCACCCGTCTGCGTGATGGGCTCGACGTCAAGCGGCGCGGAACACCAGTTCGCACGCATTTCGGGCCTTCGCCGATCCGTCAGACAGAACCTAGTGCGGTTGCGGCTTCGTCTGCGATTCTTGCTTCACAGGCGCCGCTTCGGGGCCGCGCTCCGGGGCCGCTGCGATCTCGGCATCGCCTGCGGCCCACAGGATCCCGCCCTCGAGATGCGCTCGGAACAGAGGCTCCTTGAAGCTCTCCTTCGTGTGGCCGCCTCCCGTGTACCACGATCGCCCGCCTTCGAAGACGTGGAACCACGCGATCGGGTGGTCCTCGCCCATGCTGACGCCCTTGATGGTGGTGGCATCGAGGCTCGCGAGCACGCGCACGCGGCTGCGTGGATTTGAGGTGTAGACGTACCACTCATCGGTGCGGCGCCACTCGCCCGGCAGCATGAACGTCGAGGGATGCGTGCGATCCTCGACGCGGACCAGCGACTCCTGAACCTCGGGATGGGTCTTGAAGTAGGCACCGACGAGTTGCCCGTACCAGGGCCAGGTGTGCTCGGTGTCCGCAGCTGCATGGACGCCCGCGAAGCCGCCGCCGCGCCGGATGAACGACTCGAACGCGCGCTGCTGCGCCTCGTTCAGGATGTCTCCCGTGGTCGAGAGGAAGACCACAGCCTTGTAGCGCGCGAGATTCTCCTCGGTGAACACGGCCGAGTCCTCGGACGCGTCGATGTCGTACCGGGCCGAGAGAAGCTCGCGCAGGGCGGCGATGCCATCGGGAATCGAGTCGTGGCGGAACCCGGCCGTCTTCGAGAAGATGAGGATGCGTCCCCGCTGCTCGGCGGGGGTCTTGCGCGCGCCGGCGTCCTCTGGGGAGTTCGCCTGACTCTTCGGGTCGGAAGCCTGCGTTGCGCCGAGGAGTCCGGCGCCGATGAGCGCGAGCAGCGCGATGCGCGCTCCCGCTCCCGGGCGAAGGCGGCGAGGACGGTGGGCGATCGTCGAAGGCGTGAGTGGCATGCGGAAAGACTCCCGCAGCGGCCGTGCGAAGTCAAGCGGCGCCTCGGGGGTGACTTCCCGCCAAGTCGATCGCTACCCTGTCGCGGAACCATGCCCGAACTCGATGCACTGCTTGCGAACCTGCCGGACGGGAACGTGGATCTCGGCTCGTTCACCGACGAGATCGCGAAGGCGCTCGTCGAGACGGTCGGCTGCGAGTCGTGCGAGATCTGGCTGTGGCGCAACGATGAGTCGAGTGCGCCTCGGCTCGCGCGCGTGGGCCGTGCGGGCCCGCCGGTCCCCGAGGTCGACTCGCACGAAGCGGTGGAAGAGGTCGGCGATCGCACGCTTGATGGCAGCGACGCGGCGCTGATGACGGACCCGGTGACAGGCCGGAGCGTGGTGCAGGTTCCGATCGGCCTTCACGGGCATGCGCTGCTTGCACTCGGGAACTCCGCGGTGAGCCAGCCGATGCTGAATTGGCTGACGCACGCCTCCGAGGAGATCGCCGAGGCGATCGCCCGTCGGCTGCCGCATGACGAACTCGTCGAGATGAATCGCTGGCTCCTTCGCAGGAACGCCGTCGATCGCGTGATCGCGCGGCGGTTCGCCAAGGTGCGCACGCTCGCGGAACTCGGGCTCACCATCGACGCCGTCACCGACAGGCTCTTCACGGTCGAGTACGCCGGCATCTACTTCCTCGACCCAGAGACCGGCGCGCTGCGGCTCGTGCATGCGAAGGGTCTGACGGAAGAGGAGCGCGTGGCCGCCGAGGCGACGGCGCTCGACCGCCATCCGGGTGCCGTGCTGCGGACCGGGCGCGCCATCGACGCACCCGACACGACCGCGTATCCGGGCGATCCGGCGTCCGTGCCCACCGCGCATGGGGAGCGCATCCTCTCGCGCATGTATCTTCCGGTGCGCGTCGATGGCTTGGTCGTCGGCACCGTCGGCTTCGCAAGCACGCGGCGCGGCAGCTTCTCGTCGCGTCATCGCAAGGCGCTGAGCTTCCTTGCGGACTTTGCCGGCCTCACGTACGCCCGCATCGTCGCGGCGCACGAGAACGCCCGCCGCGGCGCGCTGCTGCAGGCTTCACACGCCGCAGCCGAGCGACTGCTTGGCGGAATCGACTGGCGCGCGGCCGCGAACTCGTCGCTGGCCCTCGTCGGCAGCGCACTCGATGCCGGTACGCTCGCGGTGCTCGAGGTTGCGCCTCCGCAATCCACGAACGGCGGCCCCGTGCTCGCGGAGTTCATCTGGCAGCCCACCTTCGGCGACACATGGTCGCGTGCGGCGCGCCTCTCGCACCCCACCGACGACGAACGCGTGCGCCTGGCGGCGGGGGAGTCGGTGCCCATTCGCTTCGACGCCACCGTCTCGGGCGCCATGGTCAAGCCGATCATCGTCGACGGCGTGCTGTGGGGCGTGCTGGCGTTCGAGCCGCGCGGAGAGTCGCATCGGAGCCTCGACCTCCACGATCGCTCGGCGCTGCGCGCGCTTGCGAACTCGTTCGCGCTGGCAATCGGCCGGGAGCGGCTCGACCAGATGCTCCGCCAGCGCCAGCGCATGGAGGCGATCGGCTTCCTTGCGTCTGGCCTTGCCAAGGACTTCAACAATCTTCTCTGGCCGATCCTGCTCTACACCGAGATGCTCGAGCGGAGCCCGGGCCTCGACGCGCGAACGCTTCAGATGCTCTCCGAGATCCGCTCGTCCGCGCGGCAGGTGAGCGGACTGGTGCAGCAGGTGCTTGCGCTCTCGCAGAGCCGCGAGCGCTTTGACGAGCCGATCCCCGTCGCGCCCGTCGTGGTCGCCGTCGGCGAACTGCTGAAGCGCTCCGCGCCAGCCCTGCTCGACATCTCGATCGAGGTGGCGCCCGATGTCGGCGACATCCTCGGCGATGCGGACGGCCTCCACCACGCGCTGACGCGCCTCGCCGTGCGCGCGGTCGACGCGCTCCGCGGTCGAAGCGGCAAGGTCACGCTGCGTGCCGATATGCCGCAGCGTGGCGGACGGCCTCAGGTTCGCATCCTCGTCTCCGACACCGGGCCTGCGCTCAGCCCGGAGGCGTGCGCGCATCTCTTCGACCCCTACACGCCGCTTGGACAGGGTGCCGATCTGCCCGACCGGTCGAACCGCCTCGGGCTTGCCGCGGTGCAGCGCATCGTGACGGAGTTCGGCGGCACGATCTCCGTCGAGAGCGTGCCCGGCAAGGGCACTCGGTTCGAACTGCTCTTCCCTTGCGTCCACGCAGCGAGTCGGTCGCCCGCTGCCGTCTTCAAGGTCGATGCGATGCAGCCGGCCGAGCGCGCGGAGCGCGAGCTGCCGCCGGCGAGCGTCGGTGGGGGAGGCGAGCACCGCGACGGGCGCGAAACCATCCTGCTCGTCGACGACGACCCCGCTGTGCTCGAGGTCGAGCGCGAGATGCTTGAGAGCGTGGGCTACCGCGTCATCGCGTGCGCCGATCCCGATGAGGCGCTGCGGATCCTGACCGACCGCGACTGCGTCATCACGCTGATGCTGACCGACCTGACCATGCCCGGCCTCGACGGCATCGAGCTTGCGGCGCGCGCCAAGCGCATTCGGCCAGGGCTGCGCATCGTCTGCTGCACGGGCTACGGCGACGGTCGAAGTGAACGCCGCGGCCTCGAGGTCGGCATCGCCGCCTTTGTGCACAAGCCGATCGATCTCGACCGGCTCGCGTCCACACTGCGTCAGACGATCGACGCGTAGACCGGATCAATCGGGGCCGTCAGTCGGGGCCGTCAGTCGGGGCCGTCAATCGGGGCCATCAATTGGGGCCGAGCAGCCGGGCCTTCGCCGTCTGGTACTCGCTCGCGTCGATCGCGCCGGCGTCGTAGGCGGCCTTGAGGTCAATGAGCTGCTTGCCGATCGTCGGGCACTCCGTGCGGGTGGTGCCACCGACGGCGACGCAGCCTTGGAGCGCTGCGACTGCAGCGAGCGCAGGCAGCACCTTGCGTCCACGGAGCAAGGCGTCCCGGTGATGCGCGGCGCGCAGGACCAGGGCTGAGGAGAACTTGGCAGCGTTCTTGATGGACATGGCTTCGGAGGCGGAGGTTCGGGAGCGAGGCGGAGGCGACGACCGGAATCAGACGGTGCCCGTTGCGTTCGGATTCCCGGTCGGCCCATTTCGGTACCGGATCGCAGCCGCGACGATGCAGAGATTGAGCGCGGCGGTTCCGAGGGCCCCCAGGATCGACTCCAGTTCACCGTACTTCTCGGTGTAGAGGAACAAGCAGATGTTCGCGACCGCATACGCCGTCCACGCCTCGATCGAGACCCCTGCGGCGGTCTTGCGCCGGACGATGGTCGCCAGCTGCAGCAGCGTGGCGCTGGGAAAGACCACTGCCGGCACCCAGCCGAGGACCTCGAAGAGCCAACTGGGCAGCACCGAACCTGATTCGTCGATCATCATGCGTATATCGGGAGCCATCGCGTCCGAACTTGCGGCGGATTTCTCCACGCATGGACGGCCGATGCTTGGGCGAACCCGAATCTGAGGCTACCTTGGTCTTGATGGATGGCCCGAGCCGACCCTCCCGCACCAACGCGCCGCGCATCCGGCGCGTGGCGGTGCTGCTTGGGGCTGGTGTTGCCACCGCCGCCCTGGTCGCGGCCGCGTCGAAGGACGCCCCGCCCGCGTCGAAGGACGCCCCGCCCGCGTCGAAGGACGCCCCGGCCGCGTCGAAGGACGCCCCGCCGGCGTCGAAGGACGCCCCGGCCGCGTCGAAGGACGCCCAGCATGCCCCCTCGGGGGCCGCTTCCCACGGCGCGCCGAAGGGCCTGAGCGAACAGACGATCGTCAGCCGGGCCAACGCTGCCCGCGAGAGCTGGTGGGCCTACCGGTTGCTCGCGAAGCCGGACGCTCCTGCGGTCCGCGATACGGGTTGGGTGCGCAACGGCGTCGACCGATTCATCCTCGCGAAACTCGAGGAGAAGGGGCTCGCGCCGGCCCCTGAGGCCGACCGCGTCACCCTGATCCGCCGGGCGACCTACGACCTCACCGGCCTGCCGCCGACGCCGGAGGAGATCGCGGCCTTCGAGGCCGATGGCTCGCCCGACGCGTACGAGCGGCTGATCGACCGTCTGCTCGCGAGCCCGCACTACGGCGAGAAGTGGGCGCGTCACTGGCTCGATCTCGTCCGATACGCCGACACGAACGGCTTCGAGCGCGACAGCGACAAGAGTGCCGCGTGGAAGTACCGCGACTTCGTGGTCCGCGCCTTCAACGACGACATGCCGTACGCCCGCTTCGTGCAGACGCAGCTTGCAGGCGACGAACTGCCCGACCGCAGTTTCGACACGCTGGTGGCGACGGGCTTCTACCGGCTCGGCCTCTGGGACGACGAGGTGCCCGATCTGAAGCAGGCGCTTGCGGACGACCTCGACTCGATCGTCGACACGACCGCGCGCACGTTCCTCGGCATCAGCATGAACTGCGCGCGGTGCCACGATCACAAGGGCGACCCGATCCTCCAGCGCGAGTACTACGAGTTCGCGGCGTACTTCGCCGGCGTCGCGCCCTACAAGGAAAGCCCGTTCAACTCGATCGAGGCCGACAACGTGCTCCGCATGGTGCGCAGCGACTTCGGCAAGGTCGACCCCGAGGCCGAGCTCAAGGCGCTGGTGGCGCGGCGCGAGAAGGTCGTCGACGAGATTCGCGCGCTCGAGTCGAGCGCGGGCATCGCGGCCGGCGCGTTCGCCGACTCAGCGCCGGCGTCGGGACTCGTGACGCACCTCAAGTTCGAGGATGCGAAGTCGGCGCGCGCGGTGAACGCGGCGCCTCGCGGGAAGCCAGCGAGCGTGCGCGACGCGGGGTTCGGTGTCGAGGGCCGCATCGGCAAGGCCTTCCGATTCGACGGCGGCGACGACCGCGTCGAGATCGAGCGACCGGTCGCAGACGACTTCACGATCGCCTTCTTCTTCAGCACCACCGACATCGGCGGCGGCACCGAGAGCGACCGGCGTTGGTTCCTCGGCAAGGGTCTCGTTGACGGAGAGATCGCCGGCATCGTGCGCGACTTCGGGGTCTCCCTGATCTCGCATGGCTGCATCAGCGCGGGAACCGGCGATCCGGAGACGTTCCTGAGCTCGGGGCCCGGCTACAACGACGGACGCTGGCATCACGTCGCCTTCACGCGCGAGCGAAAGACCGGCGACCTTGTCCTCTACATCGATGGATCCCCGGTTGATCGTGCACGGGGGTCGACCGCGCCTCTCGACGCGCCGCGGACGCTCTCGATCGGCTCCATGCTTCCGGGCTACGGCGCGTTCGCGGGGCTCATCGACGAAGTGCGCATGTACGACCGAGTGCTTGGCGAAGCTGAGATCCGCGCCATGGCGCTTGGGCTGACGCCGCTCGAGGAGTCGCGTGCGACGATCCTCGCCCGCTCGGGCGAAGCCGCTGCGAAGCGGTACGACGAGCTTGTCGCGCAACTTGCGGCGTGGCGCATGCCCGACTGGAAGGGCGAGACGGTGCTTGCGGTGCGTGAGAAGGCCGAGCCATCCGAGATGCACGTGATGCTGCGCGGAAGTCCGCACGCGCTCGGCGACCGGGTCGAGCCCGGGGTGCCGCGCGTCGCCGCGCGCTTCGAGCCGGCGATGGCCGTCAAGCCCGCGCACGGCGAGAGCTCGGGCCGGCGCCTCGCGCTTGCGAACTGGATCATCGATCCGCGCAATGCGCTCGCGTGGCGCACCGTCGCGAACCGCGTGTGGCAGCATCACTTCGGCGCTGGGCTCTCTGCGTCGACCAACGACTTCGGACGTCTCGGCGAGCAGCCGACGCATCCGGAGCTTCTCGACTATCTCGCCGCGACCATGCTCGAGAAGGGCGGCAGCTTCAAGGAGATGCATCGCCTCCTGATGACGAGCGCCGCGTACCGCATGTCGAGCGTCGCGTCGGCCGATGCGCTTGCGAAGGACGCGCCGAACGAGCTTCTCAGCCGATTCCGCATGCGGCGCGTCTCGGCCGAGGAACTGCGCGATTCGATGCTGGTCGCGAACGGCACCATCAACACCGCGGTTGGCGGCCCCCCGGTGCTGCCGCCAATGCCGAAGGAAGCGCTCGCGACGTCATCGCGCCCGGAGTCGGTCTGGCCGCTCACCGAGCGCGAGTCGTGGACACGCCGAAGTCTCTACATCAAGCTGAAGCGTTCGCTGCAGCATCCGCTGCTGACGGCGTTCGACCTCGCCGACCTCGACAGCCCATGCCCGCAGCGCTTCAACACGGTGGTGCCGACGCAGTCGCTCTCGATGCTGAACGGCGACCTCACGAACGAGGAAGCGCGCAAGCTCGCCGAGCGCGTCGCGCGCGAGGCCCCCGGCGATCTTCGCGCGCAGATCGAGCGCGCGCGGAGGCTGACGAGCGGACGCGCGCCGGACGCGCGCGAGATCGACGAGGCGATTCGCTTCCTCGACGACATCAAGGCGAAGGAGGGGCTGACGCAGGAGCAGGCGATGACGAGCCTCTGCCTCGTGCTCTTCAACCTGAACGAGTTCCTCTACATCGACTGACGCAGACTGCCGACGGTGCATCCATGAGCAATCCACTCGATAAGCCGACGAACACCTTCTGCGGCCGCACGCGCCGCGAGTTCCTGTGGCAGGCCGGCGGCGCGTTCACGTCGGTCGCGCTTGCGGGCATGCTCGCGAAGGACGGCTTCCTCTCGAGGCAGGCGATCGCCTTCGACGGCGTCACGCCGCTTCCCGGCGGACCTGCGAATCCGATGGCGGCGAAGCCCGCGATGATCCTGGGCCGGGCCAAGAGCGTGATCTTCATCTTCTGCTACGGCGGCCCGAGCCACGTCGACACTTTCGACTACAAGCCCGAGCTCTACAAGTTCGACGGGCAGACGATCAAGGTGAAGACGAAGGGCCGCGGCGGCGACCGCGACGAGGGCCGTGTGGTGGGGCCGAAGTGGAAGTTCCGTCAGTACGGCCAGTCGGGCGCGTGGGTGAGCGACCTCTTTCCGCACATCGCGACCTGCGTCGACGACATCGCCTTCATCAAGTCGATGTACGCCGACAGCCCCATCCACGGCAGTGCGATGCTGATGATGAATTCGGGGCGCCTCCTCGGCGGCCCCGCGATGGGCTCGTGGGTGAACTACGGGCTCGGCACCGTGAATCAGAACCTGCCTGGATTCGTCGTGATGCTCGACAGCGCCGGCGGCCCGATCTCGGGCGCGAAGAACTGGTCGAGCGGCTACATGCCCGCGATGTACCAGGGCACGGTGCTGCGCGGCGAAGGACCGCCGATCCTCGATCTGGCGAATCCGGAGGGGCGCAGCGTGGCGCTTCAGCGCGCGATGCTCGACAAGATGAAGGACTGGAACACGCGCCATGCGCTGCTCCGCTCGGGGAACTCCGAGCTCGAGAGCCGTATCGAGAGCTACGAGCTCGCCTACCGCATGCAGGCGACCGCGCCTGAGGCGGTCGACATGTCCTTGGAGTCCCCCGAGACACGGGAGCTCTACGGCTGCGACGACGAGCGCACGCGGGAGTTCGGGAACAAGTGCCTGCTCGCTCGGCGTCTCGTCGAGCGCGGCGTGCGTTTCGTGCAGCTGTACTCGGGCGGCGGCCACAATGACGAGTCGTGGGATGCGCATGGCGACCTCAAGACGAACCACGACTTCCACGCGGGCCGCACCGACAAGCCCATCGCGGGCCTCCTGAAGGACCTGAAGCGTCGCGGGCTGCTCGAGGAGACGCTCGTGATCTGGGGCGGCGAGTTCGGGCGGCAGCCGACTGCGGAGTATGCGGAGGGCACGGGCCGCGACCACAATTCGTTCGGCTTCACCATGTGGATGGCGGGCGGCGGGATCAAGGGCGGCGTGAGCATCGGCGAGACGGACGAGCTCGGCGCGACCGGCGTCGACCGCCGCTTCCACGTGAAGGACCTCCACGCGACGGCGCTTGCGTGCCTCGGCCTCGACCCGAACCACCTCACCTACTTCTACGCGGGGCTCGACCAGAAGCTCGTCGGCGTGGAGGGCGCGGAACCGATTCGAGACATCATCATGTAGGCGGTCGCGGCGTGTTGAGAAACGTCGAAGGCTGAATGCACGGGTGCCCGGGGACGTGAGTCCCCGGAACGACGCGCGTCGGAGTCGAAGGCTGACATCACCCGTTCCGTGATTTGAGCGGTCGCGACTCGCTTCGCTTTCGCTCCCTCTGGTCAGGCCGGGCGGAGTGAATCCGCCTCGGCCTGGGTAAGGCAGAGTCGACGGCTGACATCATCCGTTCCTTGGACTTCGTCCAAGGGCACCCGTGATTTTCGGAGTCTGACACCACGGGTGCCCGGGGACGTGAGTCCCCGGAACGACGGACGTTCGAGTCGACAGCCAAAATGGGTGCCACCACTTCCAGTGGTGGTTTCGCGGCCGCCTCGGCACGACGCCCGTTCCCGGCCACGTCGACTCCGCACTACTAGAAGTAGTGGCACCCATGAAGGGCTGTCGCAGTCGCGCGTTTCATTGCTCGCGCTGCGCGCTCGTACGCGCATCGGCACGACGCCCGTTCCCGGCCACGTCGACTCCGCACGGCCGCGGGCTGGAAACGCCGGAGTCCGACACCACGGGTGCCCGGGGACGTGAGTCCCCGGAACGACACGTGTCGGAGTCGACGGCTGACATCATCCGTTCCTTGATTTGAGCGGTCGCGACTGCGGCCGCTCCCTCTGGTCAGCCTCGCGGCGAGTGAATCGCCGCGGGCTGGAAACGTCGGAGTCGCACACCACGGGTGCCCGGGGACGTCAGTCCCCGGAACGACACGCGTCGGAGTCGAAGGCTGACATCATCCGTTCCTTGATTTGAGCGGTCGCGACTGCGGCCGCTCCCTCTGGTCAGCCTCGCGGCGAGTGAATCGCCGCGGGCTGGAAACGTCGGAGTCGCACACCACGGGTGCCCGGGGAC
>Ga0315904_10007120_pt1 | contig 15085 bp, 10 predicted proteins | sample LakEriMetagenome_6_FD_203529 | JGI IMG/M metagenome (GOLD analysis project Ga0315904, IMG submission 203529) | Freshwater fungal communities from buoy surface, Lake Erie, Ohio, United States - Buoy 12 MA120 | ecosystem: Environmental > Aquatic > Freshwater > Lake | place: USA: Lake Erie, Ohio... | reverse complement strand
GTATTCTGCTGGAGTCCATACTCCACGCACGCCATACCCGAGGTGAGCGTGGCCTTGATCGACCGCTCGAGCACCATGCCCTGAAAAGATCGGTAGAAGCCGATGGCATCACTCATATCCCGATTGTCGGGTGCTCTGCTCGCTCGTGGCAAGCGGCCCGACTGAGACGTGATATCTCGAACGATGCGGATGAACGAGATGAGCTGCCCTGACCGTCCTCCGCCTCGGCCGCTAGAAAAGCCGCCGGGCTCGGGTCGCGGGCTGTTCCCGCGGGCCCGAGCCCGGACGATGTCGCCTCCGTGCGAGCGGCACGCGTCAGACGCTGCCGCGGCGGCCGGCCTTGCGCCGGCGCCTCCAGAGTCCGAAGCCCGCCGTTGCGAGTCCGCAGGCCGCCAGGCCGACAGAGCCCGGCTCGGGCACGGCGGCAGGTTGAAAGGCCACGAACGCCGGCCTGGCGGTGCCGACCGACCACGAGGTGACGAATGCGCCCGAGGGGTCGTACTTGCTGATGGAGTTGCTGAAGAAGTTCGCGGCGTAGAGGTTGCCCACGGAGTCGAGCCCCAGCCCCTGCGGCCCGCTGAGGTTCGACGTGATGCTGCTCTGGAGCGTGCCTGCCGCGTCGAACACTCGAATCGCATTGCCACTCGCGACGTACATCGTGTTGGCGGGGCTGATCGCGATTCCCGTCGGGAAGCTCAGGCTGCCCGTGATGGTTCGCTGATACGTGCCGGCGGCGTCGTACACCGTGACGTTATCGCTGTCGGCGTTCACGGCGTAGAGCCTCCCTGCCGAATCACGAGCCAATCCCACCGGTCCATTGAGGTTGGCCGTGATAGCGCCCGTGTAGGTCCCGGAGGCGTCGTACTTACTGACCGAGGAGCCGACGCCAAACGTACTCGCGCAGGAGAGCGTGCCGGACTCGTCGCGAACGAGGCCGTACGGGCTGGCAAGATTGCCCGTGATCGAGCTCTGAAACACGCCGCTGGAGTTGAACTTGCTGATCGTGTCGCTGCGATAGTTCGCCGCCCAGAGGTTGCCCTGGGAATCGAGCACGAGCCCCTGCGGGTCGGAAAGATTGGTGCTCGCGAACGTCGCCTTGGTGGCGGCGATCGTAACGCCGTTTGTGCCCGTCACGTCGTAGGTGACGACGGTGTCGTTGTTGAGCGACACGTAGATCGTTTCGGCTGCCCACGTGGACGACGGGATCGCGGCGACTGCCACCATGAGCGCGAGCCGAGACCAGCCGACCGAGGTTCCGCGGAGCGATCGACGGGAGCGGGATCGGCTCCGCCGGAGCGCGACCGCACCAACTGCCAGGCCACCAATCGTAATGAATGCCACGCTCGCCGGCTCGGGCACGGCGGAGAAGGTGAGATAGACGTCCTGTCCCACCTGCTCGATGCTGAACGACGCGTATGGCCGCGTTGCGAGCAGTTCCGTGCCGTTGGAGTCGAGCCAGCTCGTGCCGCTGATCGCAAGGAACGAGGCCCCCGTCGTCGTACCGCCCGTGGCGATCCCCGTGAGCATGTCGTAGACGAGCCAGCCGTTCGTGCCGGATCGGGATGTATTCCAGAACGGATCGCTCCAGTTCACGGTGCTGCCGGCGCCGTTGAACGAGAGGCCCACTGCGGTCGAGCCGGAGAACGTAAGGTTCCCGCCGGTGCAGTTGACGCCGTCGTAGAGGGTGCCCCGGTCGCTGGTCGCGGCCGTGTTTCCGGCGAGTTCCCACGCCAGCGCGGAACCGCCGAGGTAGATCAGATTGTCGGTGAATGCCTGGGTACCCGGTGAGTTGCCGGGCGCATGCGTGCCCGCGATCGTGACGGTTCCGTTGATCAATCCGATGCCCGAAAGTGTCGCGCCGGCGAGGACTGACGTCTGCGATGGCGCGAGGCCGCCGTTGATTCTCAGGTTCCCGGCCTCCACGGTCATGGGGCCGCCGTACACGCTCGTGCCCGTCAGCGTGAGCGTGCCCGTGCCCCGCTTGACGACCGATCCTCCTGCCGTTCCTGTTATTTCACCGCCATACGTAAGAGCGTTGGAGCGGTTGAAGATCAGCACGCCGTTGTTGTTGCTGACCGGCCCGCTGCCGAGTGAGCCCGACGTGCCGCCGTCGCCCACCTGGACGGTGCCGCTGGCGATGATCGTGCCGCCGGAGTAGGTGTTTGTACCGGTGAGGGTGAGCGTGCCGTAGGTCGAGTAGGTGAATCCACCGGTCCCGGACAGATTGCCGGAGAGTGTTGTTGAAATCGGGTTGTTCAGTGAGAACGTGCTCGCGCCCGTCGTCGTGAACTGATGGATCGTGTAGCCCGAAGCGCTGCCGGTTCCCGAGACAATCGTTCCGCCGGTTGCCACTGGAGCGCCGAGGTAGCGGATCACAACGATGCCTGATCCGCCGTCGCCGCCGGTGTACCGTGCCGAGTCGGCTGATCGCGATGCTCCGCCGCCGCCGCCGCTGTTGGCGACGCCGGCAGCCGGCGTCGTTGCTTCGCTTGCCGCGGCATTGCCGCCGCCGCCCGCGCCGCCCGTGCCGCTGGTGGCTGCTGTGAAGCCGCGATGCGCGGCCCCGCCGCCGCCGCCACTGAACGTCTCGGATCCGCCGCGAATCGTCGTGGCGAGGCCGCTGCCGCCGTTGCCCGCTGTATTGGTGGTGCCAAAGCCGCCGACCGCCGCCGCGCCGCCCCCGCCGCCGCCGACGCCTGAGATGGTGCCGCCGGCCCCGTTGCCGCCGCCGAAGCCCTGTCCCGCCACGCCTGCCGCGCCCGACGTCGGGGCGTAGCCGCTGCCACCGCCACCGCTGCCGCCCGTCGTGGGCGAGCCGTCCCAGTACCCGCCGCCGCCACCGCCGATGGACTCGAGCGATCCGAACAGGGACGAACCTCCCCGGGCACCGGACTGGCTATTGACGCCGCCAGCGCCGCCGCTGCCGACCGTCACCGTGGTTGCCGCCGCACCGACGCCGATGTTGCCCGCCAGCACGCCACCACCGCCGCCGCCGCCGCCGGCATCGCGACCTGCTCCGCCGCCACCGCCGCCGACGACGAGGTAGTCGACGTTGAGGGCTCCGTTGATCGCCGTGGTAGCGGCTGCCCCGTCGAGGACCAGGTCGTTGGAAACCGCGACGCTGGGGCCGAGTTGCAGGGTGCCGCCGCTGAGCGTCACGACGCCGGTGCCCAGGGCGTTGTTCGCCGGTGCAAACAGGCTCCCGCCGTTGATGGTCGTGCCGCCCGAGTAGGAATTGCTCCCCGACAGCGTCGTCAGCGCCGCTCCCGTCTTGACCAGGCTCCCGGGGCCGGTGATCGTGCCGGCGAAGGTCTGGGCCTGAACTCCGGTCGTCAGCGAGCCGCTCGCGATGTTCACCTCGCCAGTTCCCTGGAGCAGCGCCAGCGTCTGGGCGCCGCTTACACGCAACGTCGCCCCCGGGTCGATCGTCACCGTGCCGGAGGTTGGGAGGCGATTGACGCCAGTTACCGCGAGCACGCCGGCGCTGACCGCCACCGGCCCGGTGGCAGCGCTGCTACCGCTCAGCACGGCAGTGCCGGCGGTCGTCTTCGTGATCCCGCCGGTGCCGCTGAGTCCGATGCTCATCGTGCCCGACTCCACGGCGAACTGCGTGACCGTCGCGGTGCCGTTGGTGATCACACCGCTCCGGAGGGTCAGCGAGGCCCCGGTGCTCTCCGAGTAGCCGCCGTAGTCCATCGTGCCGCCATCAACCGTCACGGGCGTACCTGCTGCGATGTAGTCGACGGCCGCGCTGCCTGCGAATCGAAGCGTGCCGGCCTGCACCGTCACACCGCCGGTCGCGCCGAGGGTGTTTCTGAGGTCGACGCTGCCAGGCCCCTGGAGGATCACGGTGCCGGTGCCGGAGATCGCGGCCGACTGATCGAGAACGCCGCTACGGTCGAACACCAACGTCGCGTTGTTCGTGACGGATCCAGCGCCGAGCGTGCCGGCGGCCCCGCCCGCGCCGACGCGCAGCGTGCCGGAACTGATCGTGGTGCTGCCGTAGGAGTTGCTCTGCGTGAGCACGACGGTGCCGGCTGTGGTCTTCGTGGCGTTTCCGCCGATCATCGACGCATTGACCGTTCCCGACTGCAGTGAATAGCTCGCGCCGAAGGCGGTGCCGTTGGTGATCAGCCCGCTCACGAGGGTCACGGAGCCGCTGCCCTCCTGGAAGCCACCGTAGTCGAGCGTGCCGCCATTCACGGTGACCGGGGTTCCTCCCACGAGATAATCGACCGTGGCATCGCCGGCGAATCGCAGGACACCCTCGTTGATGGTGATGCCTCCGGCGCTTCCCAGCGACTTTGTCAGGCTCATCGTCCCGGAGCCGACCTTCGTGATGGGAAGGTTTCCGGTGGCGAAGCCTGTCGCGACGCTCGTGATCGGCGCCCCGACGGTCAGCGGAGCGCTCGCCGCCACGTCGATCGTGGGAGCATCGCCGCTCGCCCGCTTGACGATGTTGATGTTGCCGGTGCCCGTGATCGTGGCGGCCCCGGTGCCGGTCGAGACGATCCCGCCAAGGCTGTTGAGATCGACCCGGTTCAGGTTCCCGATCGTGAGCGTGCCGCCATTGACGAAGGTGAACTTGCCGATCGTGTTGGCCTGGCTCCCGGACCCCGGTTCCGCGAACGTCATCGCACCGCCGGCGATCTGCACCGGCGTGTTGGCGTAGGTCGTGTTGGGATACTGGACGACGCCACCGGGGAAGTTGTTGGAAGCCTCGACGAGAACGGTGCCCGCGGGGCCGATGTCGAGGAGGCTCGAGTCGATGCCGCCGCCGGTGCCTCGCTGGTAGCCGAGCAGGAAGTAGTTTTCGGCGTGGGCGGCCCGGAGCGTGCCGCTCTGCACCAGGATCCCGTTGACGGTGTTGTCGTAACCGCCGTTGAGGAGCAGCGTGCCAGGGCCGGTGAGGGTGAGCCGGCCGTCGCCGTTGATGTTGCCCTGCCACGTGAGCGTGGACCCGCTGGTGACGGCGATGCCCGAGTCGGAGGGAATCGCGATCTGGCGGGTGAAGGTGGCGGCGGCTCCTCCGTAGGAAAGCGTGCCGCCGGCGAGCGTCATGCTGCCGGTGCCGATGTTGCCGCCCGCCGTGATCGCCAGCGCGCCGGCATTGATGATCGTGCCGCCGGAATAGGTGCTCGTGCCAGTGAGTGTGACCGTGTTCGTGCCGACCTTCGTCAGGCTCTGAGCGCCCGAGTAGTTCGTGGAGTCGGTCGTGTCACTCCCGGTGCCGCCGACGACGATCTGGGCCTCGGCTCCGGGGGTTGCCACGAGCAGCATCGCGGCCAGACAGGCGACGGCGACACGTCGGCCGACGGCTTCGAGTCGATTCCACAGGGTCGGTCGATGCAGACGAGACTCTCGGGCGAACGCGGGCATTGAAGCACTCCTTGGATTGTGCGAGGGATTCATGTGCATGAGGCGAGGTCCATTCCTTCGTGGAGACAATGAGATCGACTTGGGAATCGTGGATGAGCGGTGCGGAGGCTCCGGCACTCAGGCCGCGGGGCCGGACGCTGCCGCGCGGGCCTTACGGCTCCGCCTGATCGCGCCCGCCCCGAGGGCGAGGGCGCCGAGGCTGGTCAGGGCGATCGAGGAGGGCTCGGGGACGGCGACGGGGGGCACGGCCATCATCGACGTCGTGCTCGTCCACGACGTGAGCTGCGTGCCCGAGGTGTCGTACATCCGCAGCGTGTTGGGCTCGCCCTGGAACGCATCGCCGCTCACGAAGCCGATGATCCGGTCCAGGTTGTCGCAGCCGATGCCGTTGGCGACCGGGCCGTTAGCCGAGTAGGTCGCGAAGACGGAGGAGGTCCCGTCAGGCAGTCGCTTGGTGATCTGATTCACGCCGTCCTGAATGATGTAGCCGATGTTGTTCGAGTCGAACGTCAGCGCTCGAGCGGATGCGAGGTTGGTGTAGTTCAGGCTGCCGCCCGAGCCGATCGACGCGTACCGATTGTTGAAGGGCTCGGTGAACCAGACGGTGCCGACGCGATCGACAGCCACGTTGAAGGGCTGGGTGGCTCCGGTGGCCGCCGCCGTGATCACGCCCTGAGGCGTCGACTTCATGATCCGGCCGTTCGTAAAGTCGGAGAAGTACATGTTGCCGCTGGCGTCGATGGCCAGGCCGAAGAAGCCTGACGTGCCGAGCCCGGCTGCGTCCCACGACGACGGTCCCACGACCGTCGTCGTGCTTCCGGTGAGTGAGACTGCCACGATCGATTTGGCTGCCGGCACGAGCTGGTAGAGCGCACTCTCGCCGACGTTCCACGCCATGCCCGTCGTGCCGACCGTGGCGGTCACCACCGTGGCGAGCGACGACTGGATCGCCGTGCCGTTGGTGCCCGAGATGTCGAAGCTGCTGGTGGTGAAGCCGCCATTGACGAACATCAGGCTCCCGGCACGGGCCGCGGGAACGAACGCGACGGCGATGGCGGCGGCGATCGTCGCCGTGGCGAGCCTCGAGCGGCGGCTGCCGAGCGGCGCGAGGGATCGAGGCGACGAGGTGCGGAAGTGGGGCCAGCGAGCCAGCATGGGGCGTTCTTTCGGAGAGGAATGAGTGAACGAGGGTTGAAGTCAGATGGTCGGGACAGGGTGCAGCACGGCGCGGAGCAGATCGGCATCGAGCGGTCGGACGAGATAGCCGCTCGCGCCACTGGCAAGCGCCCGCTGCTCGTCGTCGAGCCGGTAGCGGGAAGCCACGAGAAACACGCCGTCGTGCCGACCCGCGCCGGCAGCGGAGAGCGAGGTTGGCACGCCGGCAACCGAGGGATCGAGCGCAGCCTGGCGAATCCGCGGCAGGATCGCGGTGACGAGGTCGAAGCCGTCGATGTCGGGCAGATCGGTGTTCACGAGCCATAGGTCGGCCCGGAATCGACGGGCGAGTCGCAGCGCGGCCTGCCCATCGACGCACGCATGCAGACCGATCGCGCCCCCGCGGGCCAACTCCATCAGCGATTCGTACGGCTCGCAGTCGGGGTCGACGATCACGATCTCGGGCGGGCGGACAACCTGCGCGAGGCGGGGATGCGGCTGACGGGACTCGACCGCCGCGATGGGGCGGGCGGGTTCACGACGAGCACGGCAGATGGAGGGCATGCGGAATCTCGATGAGCGACTCGGGGAGCCCGAGTCGCGAGGACAATGAAGTGATGCACGTGCCGACACGCACGCTGCATGCCAAACCGCATGTGACTCACCGCGGACAGGCGGTTTCTGCACGAGCGCACGCGTTTTTTCGCCATCCGAGCGAGAGCGGCCGAAAGCCGTGGGCCATGGGGAGGCGGTGCGACTGGTGCGAATCGCCCCGGTGGGTGGAGCGGATTCGCTCACGACCACTAGCGACGCCGGGATGATTTCGCTCACCAGCGGTAGTGATTTCGGAACGCATCGACTCACCTCGCCTGGCCATCACGGCGACGCGCGCAATTGCGTGGGCGTGGGTCGCCGGTGCGGCCGAACGCACCGGCAGAACCCCCTCCTTTGGGTGTTTTGATTCAGGGAGGCCGCCCTTGATCGCTACCAGTAGGCAGAGGTGCTGCGCCGACCGGCGCGGCTGTATCGTCCCGTTCCGCGTGCGATGCCGAGGGTGCTGGTGGCCGAGGCCAAACCGCGTCGATCGACGCCGCCGTCCGTTTCTCGTTCCGCCGCCGCCGGTCGCGAGCAGCGGCCGCGGTGCGTGATCGTGACGGAGCATGTTCTGCTGGCCGACCTGCTCGCGATGACGCTCGCGGCGTCGCCCGACTTGCCACTCGAGGTCGCGGCGGTCGCATCGACCGTGGGCGACGGGATCAAGGCCTGCACCAAGCACCAGCCCGGCGTCGTGCTGCTCGATCTTGGCCTCTCGGACGGCCCCGGGATCGACGTCGCCGAACATGTGGTCGCCCGGCTGCCGGACACGCGGGTGATCGTCGTCTCGCCGCGATCGGCCGCAGCAGCCAGTCCAGCCAGTCATGAGCTCTCCAACGGCCGCGTGATCCACGAGGCCGGCTCATTCAATACCCTCCAAGGCATGCTCGCTGACGTGTTCCAGTGGGCGCGCGGCGGGACCGGCGCGAATGGCGGGTCGCCCGGTCGGCGGCTCGCGACCGTCCTCTCCCGTCGTGAGCGGGAGGTGCTCGCCATGATCGGCCGGCGGCTCTCCAGCCGCGACATCGCCGAGACGCTGAAACTCTCCCTGCACACCGTCAACGCGCACCGCAAGAACATCGCCCGCAAGCTCGACGTGCAGGGATCGAACCTGATCCTCGTGGCGCACGACTACCGAGAGCAGTTGCAACGCCAGCCCTGACGTGGGCAGCCGGCCGGATGTGCCGCAGGAATGTGGCAATGCCGCTGCTCGTTGCGGGGCGGGTTACTCGCCCCGTATTCTTTCGGCACGCCGGATGGCAGTCTTCGCCGCCGGCACCACGTTTCCGGAAGGTTCGGCCACGCAGTTGGATGCCGGTGGCATGGCAGCATTTTCGACACGCGGTTCCCTGCTCGGCAGGCTCGGGCACGAGCCCGACTCGGCCACCGCCTGGGAGGAGTTCGTGCGGATCTACAGCCCGCAGGTGCTCCGCTGGTGCCGCAGCTACGGACTCCAGGATGACGATGCGGCCGACATCTGCCAGGACGTGCTGGTGCGATTCTGGACGCAGTCGGCGACGTTTCGGTACGACCCGAGCCGACGTTTCCGCAGCTACCTGCGGCAGATCCTCGCCTCCGCGCTCGACCACTGGTCGGCGCGAACCCGCTTGGTGAAACCGGTCGGCGGCGGCGACTCCGAGACGCTTCTCGATTCCCTCCCGGCTCGCAGCGACCTCGCGGCCCGCATCGAGGAGGCCTACGACACCGAGCTCCTGGCCCTCGCGCTGCGCGAGGTGCAGCCGCGGGTGAGCCCGCATACCTGGCGGGCGTTCGAGATGCTGGCGTTCGAACACCGCCGCGGGCAGGAGGTGGCCGACGCGCTCGGAATCAGCGTGGACCTGGCGTATGCCGCCCGGAGCAACGTGCAGAAGATGGTCCGCGAGACGATCCAGCGGCTCGAGGGCGCCGCAGGGGAAGACGCATGAAACCCCTCGACTGCCCCGACGAGACGACGCTCGCCCGCCTCGTCAGCGGCGACCTTGAGCGGCCTGAGCACGACACCGTCGCTTCCCACCTGGGCGCGTGCGGCGCGTGCACCCGCACCGTGGAGCGGCTCTCGACGGTCTGGAGCCGCGACCACCTGCCGCTCCCGTCCGGCCAGCTTTCGGACCGCACACGCGCAGTGCAGGAACGCCTGGCGGCATCGCCTCCCCCGCTCGTTGCGAGTGGCACCCTGTCGGCCGCCATTCCCCGTGCGATCCCGGAGATCCCCGGCATCGGGCATCTCGAGGCCCGGTTCCACGGCGGCATGGGCGTCGTCTATCGCGCGGAGGATCTCGCGCTCCGGCGGCCCGTGGCCGTGAAGGTGCTCTGGCCCACGGCCGCCGGCTCGGCCACGGCCTGGGCAAGGGCCAAGCGCGAAGCCCTGCTGCTGGCCCGCATCAGCCATGCGAATGTCGTGGCCGTGTATGCAGCAGGTGAGACCGGGGGCTCGCCGTATCTCGTGATGGAGTGGGTGGACGGCCCGAGCCTCCAGCGGCGTCTCGAAGAAGGGCTGCCCACGCCCCTGCAGGCCGCCCGGATCGTCAGGGACCTGGCCCGCGCCGTCGAGTGCGTGCATGCCCTCGGCATCGTCCATCGTGACATCAAGCCCGACAACGTCCTGTTGGCCGGCGCCGACGCCCACGACTGGGACCGGTGTCTGCCCAAGCTCGCCGACTTCGGTCTCGCCCGTCCTGCCGAGGTGTCCCAGCAGCTCACCCACGATGCCGCCGCGCTCGGGACGCCGGCCTCAATGGCACCCGAGCAGACCGGCCTGGCTCCGGAACTCGGCGAGACGGGGCCTGCGACCGACATCCACGGCCTCGGAGGGCTGGCGTTCGCCCTCCTCACGGGCACGCCGCCGTTCGAGGCCGCCACCGCGGCGGCCTCCCTGCAGCGGGCGGTGCGCGGCGAGGTTGCATGGCCCGCGGGCTGCGGGCCGATCCCTCGAGACCTGCGGGCCATCGTCGAGACGTGCCTCGAACGGGAGCCGCGTTGTCGGTATGCCTCGGCGGCCGAACTGGCCGACGACCTCCACCGGTTCTGCGATGGGCTGCCGGTTCGAGCGCGGCCGGTGTCGCCCCTGCGACGACTCGGCCGAGCGATTCGCCGGCGGCCGACCGCGGCGGCGGCGATCGGCCTTTCCATCGCTTTCGCCATCGCCGCGCTCGGCGGCCTGGCAACCTACGAAGCAAGGATCGCCGGCGCACGGGATCGCGTCGATCGCAGCGAGCGACGGGCTCAACAGACCGCGGGCGTGGCTGCCCGCTCCATGGGCCGAACGGGAGAGCTGCTCGAGCGGATGATCCGGCAGGGCAGTCCCGACGACCCCGCCACTATCGAGCTTCTCCGGCAGGTTCGCGACGAGTTTTTTGACTGGCCGCTCCAGGATGACCCGGTCGAATCGCTGCGCGTCCGTGTGCAAGGTCTGGGCCGGGTCGTGAACGTGCTCATCGAGGCCAAGCACCACGGCGACGCCCTCGCCTGCAACGCGATGGCGCTCGAGGTGCTCGACGAACTCGCCGCGCGGCAGCCGACCGATCCGCAGACGCTCGTCGAGCGGCTGCACTGCCTCCATGTTCAGCGGGTCTGCCTCCATCATCTCCGGCGAATGGACGAGGCGATCGCGTCGGCCCGGATGTCACTGGCGCTCCTCGAACGGGCTCCGGCTGATCTGCCCGATCGGGAGAAGGAACTCGTGCGGGCGACGCTCGACCTGGGCATGTTCCTCTCCGAGGCGGGGCAGCACGAGGAAGGCTCTCGCCGGATCGACGAGGCACTCGCCGGCATCCAGGTGCTTCGGGCGGCGCGGCCCGACGAGGTCTCGCTCGTGGAACAGGAGGCCCACGCCCTGTTCAGCGCGATCCTGTCTGCTGCCAATGCCGGCAGGACCGACGACTGTCGCCGCTGGTCCGAACGGCTCGTGGACGAGATCTGCGGGTTCCTGGCCTCATCGCAGGCCGAGTCGCTGACGGTCGGGCAGCGGGGTTTTCTCACGAGGATGACCGGCATCGGAGTCAGCCAACGTGCGCGATTGGCCCATGAAGCGGGCCACGTGGACGAGGCCATCGACTTGCTCGATCGGCAGCGGCAGCTCTGCGAGGGATTCGTGGCCACGCTGCCGGCCGCGGCGGTCGATCCACTCCACGGGGAGCTCGTCGAGGCCAACCTTCTTCTCGCCTCGCTTCTCGCCGAGGTCGGCCGAACCGACGAGGCCAGGGCAGCCGTCGCGCGGGCCGGTCGGATCACCGCGCACCTGCTCGACCGCCAGCCGGCGGTCCCGAATCATGCGGCGCTGCAGGTGAGGGTGGTGGAGTGCGAGGCGGAACTCACCGCGGCTCGCGGCGAGCCGCCCTCGCGGCCCTGAGCGACCGCCAGCGGGCGAACGCGGCTCCGCCACAGACGAGGGCTGCCAGGGAGCCGGTGGTGGGCTCGGGCACGGCGCCTGCGCGGATCGCAACCCCTGCCTGGTCTTCATAGGCACCCGAGAGAATCTGGAACTCGGATGCTGCCTGACTCCAGGTCACTTCCAGCCAGCCGTAGGATCCCTGGCTCGACCGGAACCCGATGAAGCTGTCGGGCCCGAAATCGGGCGCGACCACGGTCACGCCCGGAGTTTGCACGCGGAAGACGGAGCGGAGTTGCTGCGACGTGAACGTCGCGGTGGCGTCGATCACGTCGTTGCGGGCGAACTTGTGCGGAGCCACGTAGCCGCCATCGAACGCGACGCCGGCGGTGGGCCCCATGGCCAACCCGCGGATCGTGAAGTAGCCGCTGGAATCGGAGTAGTTGTTGAAGAGGCCGAGCCAGTATTGGTTCGACGTCGGAAACAGGATCTGTCGAGTGGAGCCCAGTGCCACGCCGCCATTCACGCCGCCGATGTCGAAGCCGGTCGGTCCGACGTCGATCTGCACGATGGCGGCCTCGACGCCCGACGAAGCGAGTGCCGAGACCTGCACGCCGGCCGCGAGATAACCCTCGAGCCGGCCGCGGCGACGAGCAGGAACGCGGCCTTCAGAACGGAGCTTCGTCATGGCGTTCTGTCCTCTCATGGGAGACGGGCCAGTTTCGTTCGGGGAGGAGCCCCGCGGGCACACCTCCAACGCAGGACTATAAGCCAGCTCGCATGGCCTCAAAAACTGGGGTAGCTACCTGTAGGTATTGCCGACTGCTCTCCGCTAGGTCTCGCCGCATAGCCGGGTGGCGTTGGCGGAGCCTCGGCTGCCGAGGAAGAATGAGGGCGGGTGATCCAGGAGGTTGTGTCGTGGCGGAGCGTCGGCGTTTCCCTTACGGGTTGACGATCGTCGAACTGTTGGCCGTCATCGCGATCATCGCCAGTCTGGTCGGACTGCTGCTGCCTGCTGTTCAGAGTGCCCGCGAGGCGGCTCGTCGGCACCAGTGCTCCAATAACGTGAAGCAGATGGCACTCGCGGCCATCGCACACGAAGCGGCCCGCGGCTACTACCCGAGCGGCGGTTGGGGCTACTGGTGGGTGGGTGATGCCGACCGGGGCTTCGGGAGTGATCAGCCCGGCGGGTGGGTCTATTCGTCTCTGCCGTTCCTGGAGCAGCAGTCGGTCTGGGGCCTCCCGACGGATGGCCAGCCGAACGTGATCACCAACCATCAGCGGGCCCAGGCGACGGAGTTGGTTCGCGTGATCCTGCCCACGGTCATTTGTCCCACTCGACGGCAACCGCGACGGTTCCCCAAGCCCGCCGACGGGGATTTCGTGGCCCATAACGCTGCCGACCTTTCAGGCGCTGACAAACAGGTCGCTCGGTCCGACTACGCCGGCAACACGGGCCACACCACCAACATCACGCTGCCGAACTGGCCGGGGCCGACGGCGAACGTGAAGCTCGAAGACCCGCGAGCCGATCCGACTGTGGTGTGGCCCGACAAGCGGAGCGACGCCACAGGACAGCTGACGGGCATGTTTCACGTTCGCAGCGAGGTGCGGCAGCGGCATGTGAGCGACGGACTGTCGAAGACCTACCTGCTAGGAGAACGATACGTCTGCCCCGACAAAATCGATCTCGGCACGTCCGCCGGCGACAATGAGACGTGGGTGCAAGGCTGCAACAACGACATGCTCAGGAGTGGTGGCTTCCCGCCGCTCCAGGACAAGCGGGGATACGACAATGGCGGCTCCCTTGTCTTCGGAAGTGCTCACGCGCCGGGATTCTGCATGGGCCTAGTCGATGGCTCGGTTCACTGGATCAGCTACTCCGTCGAGCTGGCGGTTCATGCGGCTTTCTCAAACCGGCAGGATGGAGCTTCGGTGGCTAACGGCCTCCCATGACCTTGCCCGGCCGTGAGCCGGCCTTTTCATGCCGCGGAGCCGTCGCTACCTTCCGCCCTCCGCCCCCCAGGAGGTCGTGCGATGATCACGCGGCTGCCGGCGTTTTTCGACAACTTCCTCGCATTGCCCATGCCGCTCATGGTGCTCTGTCTGCTCGTCTACTGGGGCGCCCTGGCCTACGCCGTGCACCGCTTCCTCGTGCCCTGGATCGCCGGCCGCAAAGGCCAGAAACTCGGCCACATGGAGGCCGAAGTGCCGGCCCAGATCGGCCTCGCCTTCGGCCTCCTGATCTCGTTCATCGCGATCCCCGTGTGGGAGCAGCACAGCCTCGCCGAGGAGTCGGCCCGCACCGAGGCGGCGGCGTATCGCGAGATGTCCGAGTCGATCGACGACGAGCAGCCCGAGGATGTCGCGGGCGTGCGGACGGCGCTCCGCGACACGGTCGGCTTCATCGTGAACGAAGAGTGGCCGCAACTCGCCCACCTGCTCGCGCCCCGGGTGGCCGCCGATCCGATCCGCGAACTCCGGGCGGCGATCCAGGCGACGCCGGACGACTCGCTCCGCAGCGAACTCCACGATCTCTACAAGCAGGCCGCCACCGCCCGCGAGACACGGCTGCGGATCGCCGCCACGCGGCCGCCCCCGGCCCGCTGGGGCATCGTCGGCGTGCTCGCGATCCTCACGCTCCTCGGCGTGGGGCTGATCCACGCGGAATCGCGGCGGGCCCGGCGGATGGCGCTCGGCATGGTGGCCGTGGGCATCAGCTGCTGCTTCGTGGTGCTCTTCGCCTACACGCGGCCGTACCTCGGCCAGTTCGCCGTGAAGCCGGTCGATCTCCAGGATCTGGTGGCCGACCTCGAGGCGGATCGTGTTCCGGAATCGACCACCACCGTGGTCGCGACCGAGGGCCGCGTCACTCGCTGAGCGTGCGCGGCGCCTTCGGTGCGTCGTCGGGCAGCGTGGGCACCGACCAGATCACGTAGAGCCCGTAGGCCACGGCGGCGAGGAACACCCACCGCAGCCACCACGTGAGGCTGTTGAGGAACAGGCTCACCGCCACCACCGTCAGCACCATCACGATCGCCCGGTGCTTGAGCGACCGGCGGATGCCGTGGTAGTGCTGCCAGTCGTCGAGCGTGGGGCCGAACATCCTCGAGCGGTGCAGCCAGGCATGGATGCGGGGTGAGCCCCGGTAGAAGCACCAACTCGCCAGCAGCACGAAGGGCGTGGTCGGCACGAAGGGCAGCACGGCCCCGAGCACCGCGAGCCCCAGGCAGGCCCAGCCGCCGGTCACGTAGAGGAACCCGCGAAGGGGATCGGTGGCGGGACGCAGATCCATGGGACGGCAGGAATCCCGGGTTCGGGCAGACGGCTGCGGGGATTCTATCACGCGCGCGTTTGCCGTATGATCGCCGCCGCCGTCGGCCCGACGGCCCCCGCCACACCCGCCTCGGAGATCCTCAGATGCCCCTCGTCCCCATGCGGATCCTGCTCGACCACGCCGCCGAACACGGCTACGGCCTCGCCGCGTTCAACGTCAACAACATGGAGCAGATCCAGTCGATCATGGAGGCGGCGAAGGAGACCGACTCGCCCGTGATCGTCCAGGCCTCGCGGGGCGCCCGCAGCTACTCGCAGGACAACTACCTGCGGCACCTGATGCTCGTCGCGGCC
>Ga0315904_10007117_pt1 | contig 15092 bp, 16 predicted proteins | sample LakEriMetagenome_6_FD_203529 | JGI IMG/M metagenome (GOLD analysis project Ga0315904, IMG submission 203529) | Freshwater fungal communities from buoy surface, Lake Erie, Ohio, United States - Buoy 12 MA120 | ecosystem: Environmental > Aquatic > Freshwater > Lake | place: USA: Lake Erie, Ohio... | reverse complement strand
AAGGAAACGGGACTAATGCAGCTATTAAGTCTTCGACTTACAAAACGTTCTAGTTCACCCGTTTCCTTTTTATTTAATTTACTGTATTTTTACATAAATACAAACTAAAGGCAAACCGTTAGCGGGCATTGTAAACGGACAACAAGATAATGAAAATGCAAGACAAGAAAATTCAAGTACATAAGTTTCTAGTTGAACTGTTCGGACGAGTAACAACAGCATTTGACTTGTTGGCAATTATAATTAGCTCCATTTCATTTGCTGGACTGACACTTCTACTTAAATGGAATGCGGACATTTCAAATTTTAAATTAGTTATACTGACAATACTCGCCCTTGATATTGCTGGCGGAGTTATAGCTAATTTTACAAAAGGGACAAATAATTATTATTCTGAGTCATTAAGAAAGAGATACTTGTTTGTTTTTTTTCATCTTTTACAGCCATCTATTCTCATTTGGATTTTCCCTAGTGAGTTATTAGCAATTTTGGGAGTATCATTATTTACTCTGACAAGCTCAATTATTGTTTTGAATATAAAAAAGCAATACAATCAAAGAATAATTGCTGTAACACTTTTGCTTTTTTCCATATTTCTATCAACTCTTTTGAATTATTCCGACCCATTGACAAAAATGATAATGCAGCTCTTTTCTATAAAACTCATTTTGGCATTTAGTGTAAATTGGGATTATAATGACAAAAATTAAATGCTTAATTTAAAATTCATATCATCTTTAATCGCATTAGTAATATTTATAAAAGGCTATTCCCAAAATATTACGAACCCTTTTGAGACTTTAAAAAAAAAGAAAGAAATTGTATATGGAATTGATAATAGAAGAACTCACATTTATCAGCATCATACCGTTATCTATGGATTGTACACAGGAATTAGTTTCGGAAAAAAACTCAGATTCAAAATAGGTATTAATGGAACTCCTTTTGAAATAGGAAAATTTGTAGATGAAAATGGGATTATAAAGAAAAATAGATTGTTTTTTGCAAGTATAGGAGAAGAGTTTGACTTTTACCAGTATAAAAAATTTGGAATAACAACTTATCTGCAAGCGGGTATTGGCACTAACTTTTACAAGCAGCTAAATCAAAACGGAACAGAAGTGAACAAAGGCAAAGAATGCATAATACCAATTGAAACAGGTTTGCATTTCAGTTATGATATTTTGACTTATTTTAAACTTAAGACTGGGTTTGGTTGGCGTTTTGTAATGCCAAACAATTCAAGAGAGTTAAGTGGTTACTATGTAAAACTTGGTCTGGGTTTTAATCTTCAAAATTTTCATGAAACAAGAGCAAATAATAAAAAAAACGAGAAAGTAGAAGGTAGTAACTAAAAACCTTTCTCTCTTTTATTTTAATCAATTTAAGCCCTAAATTATCTCTCAACTTAGGGTAGTTATCATAATGAAAATAACAAATAATTATTGCTTACTTTTATTGATAATTAATAATTTATCCCAAGATTTAAAAGAAACTATGGAAGCTTTCACTTTCACGGTCATTAAAGAGGTTAAGTTTATGATCTAAATGATGCTCGAAATTTAAGAATTAAGTATATTTATAACTTAAACCGAAATGAAATATGAAAATTAGCATGGTTGAACATCCGCTCTTTTATCCAGGGCTATCTCTTATATTGATGCATGAAATGGATGCAATACGCTGTAAAGAATGGCGTATTTTTCAGGGCTTTCATTACTCAGTGACGAGATTGCACAAATCATATTTATATTTGCACACCAACCCTTGTTCTACTTTATTTTTTGGCAACTTTCAGGTAGCCAAAATCCCGAAGCATTTATTAAGGGGTTTAATATTTTTATGCTTGTACATTTAGGGCTTCATATTTTATTTCTTAAACACAAAAACAATGAATTTAAAGATTGGATTTCCTGGACTATTATAATTGGAGTATGTGTTTGCGGAATGGCAATTCTAATGGATAAATAAACAATAAAAATATTTTTTACTTATATTTGGGACATGGGTTTTACTGCTATTAAAGAAGCTATGAATTATTTTGCACCAATAGATGAAGTAGCATGGTCTGATTTTGAACAATACTTAACTACTCATAGCATAAAAAAAGGCGAATTACTGTGGAAAGAAGGGGATGTAATTAAACAAATTATTTTTATAACGAAAGGCGCAATGCGTTATTACTATCATAATCACCCTAGTGATAAAGAAGTAATTGCTCAATTTTTCTTCGAAAACGCATTTTTAACCGATTATGTAAGTTTTAATACACAAGAACCAACAGATTACTATTTCCAAGCACTGGAAGATACTGAGTACATTGCATTTCCACGAGTGGCGATTTATCAAATGTATGATAAATACAAAGTTTTTGAACGCATTGGTCGTTTAATTGCCGAATATAATTTTATATCTCAACAAAACGCATTTAAAGACCAAAAAAATCTTACACCTGAAGAAAAGTATCTTAAGATTGTTAAAGAAAGACCAAAGGTTATTGCTCGCATTCCTTTACACATGATTGCGTCCTATTTAGCTATAACACCTGAGCATTTAAGCCGTATTCGAAAAAAAATTTCAGCAGGTTAGTACTTAGTTCATTTCTTGAAGGTTAATTATACCATTAACTCTTAGATTGTTGTGCCAAACAATTTTAACATTTGATCACAAGCATTTATTGGTTCAAAAAATTGATTCAAATCAATTTCTTATAGCGATAACCTTAGTTCAAATCTATAAACTTTTTTTATTTTCTATTTCAAATCAAGTATTTTTTTCTTGTATTACCACAACTTTGTAATGTCGATTATGAATTGCATGTGTCTGATTTTTTCATAAAAAAGTTTTTTAAACACATGCTTTTCATATCGACAATTAAACCTTAAAAAAATTAAAAATGAAAAAAACAAAGCTAACTGTAATTACAATGCTTGCATTACTAAGCACAATTTCTACTTCTCTCTTCGCTCAAACTGAGCAAAAACAAACCAAATACGCCATTGAAACAGATATTCTTTGGCCTTTTTTGGTTCAATCAACTCGTACGCACTTCACCATTAAACTCTGGGAAAAGGGTAATTTGCGGGGCGATGTCTGTGTAGGATTCAGCAACGATTTTCCTGAAGACCGCGTCACAGAAGGTCGATTTGCTGATTACAGTATCGCCAGTGGATACAGGCAATATTTTTGGAAAGGTCTTCATCTTGAATATAGTCAAACTACCGGCATGGGCGTATTACAAAATCACGTAACCACAGGAAAGGATTACTATAGCTTTGATTGGTTAGTTACAGGATATATTGGATACAAATTTGAGTTTGCTAAAAAGAAACTTTATATCCTACCTCAATTTGGCGTTGCAGGGGTAATTTATAAATCCAACCCATGGCCTATTTACGAAGATGAAACCTTAACCAAAGAAGTAGGCGAATCGCCTTTTATGTTAGGTTCATTAAGATTTGGATATAATTTTTAAACTAAAAACAATTGAAGTATTTAGTTACGTTTTTTGCAACCTTGGTTTTGCTTACTTCGGGTATTAAACTCATTGCACAAACATTATCCAACAAAACGCTTTATGCTCATGCCTCAGCCGGACTTGCTAGGTCAGAGGATGGATTAAAGTTTATGGTTAAAGAGTCTGCCTCCCAATGGACTCCAAAAGCTAACCTGGGTATTGGTTACCGATTTAGTAAATATTTAGGTATTGAAACACACGCAGCAACCATGCTAACATCTTTGAAAGCCACAGGTAAACTGGTTACCAACAATGAAAAAGCGGATGTTACAGCCAGGCATTCCAATGTGATGATTAGTCCGAAATTTTATCTGCCAATTGGCGATAAATCTGAAATATTTCTTCGCACAGGTGTTGGTTTTTTGCTCTCGCAAAGCACGATTAGCAGCCCTTCAAATCCCAATTTTGAAAAATCAACATCAAACTTTGGCTATATGGTATCGCTAGGTTATGCTCATAAATTAACTGATAAAGTCGTTTTTACACTGCAATTTGATTTCAGTGATCCTTATGGTAGCAAAGATGTTTGGGAAGGAGATCTTGGCCTCCTTAATGCCGGAATTAAATATAAAATTAACAAAGTAAAATAAGAAATGTAAAAAGATGAAAAAAATGAAATCTACAGTCGTGCTATGCACATTATTAGCCTTATCAACAAGTCTTTATGGGCAGACTCTAGTTATTGTGCTAAATGCCAGTACCTAACAGCGGTTTTGCGTCAGGCAGGGTTTCGTGCTTCGTTTGACGCTTTCTGCGTATATTTGAGTTTGGTTCTTCGTATCAAAGGCAGTGATATAAATCCCGCCTGAACGCAAAGCCGCAAACCATTACCAGCAAGCGTATAGACATACTAAAAAAAAGAACAATGACAACACTAACAGAAAGTATAAACCAAATAGTTAATTTGACATTAGACGAAAAAATTGCTATTGAAAAAGCATTTGATACATTGAATATTGCCAAAGGCGACCTATGGGTAGAGCAAGGTAAAATTTGCGGACAAGTTGCTTTTGTTGTTTCCGGAAAACTACGCAATTTCTATTTTGACGAAGGAGGAAACGAAGTAACTTGCTTTTTTGTAACAGAAGATAATTTTGTATCCGCCTTCACTAGTTTTTTAACCAACACTCCCACTCATGAAAACATCTCAGCGTTGGAAGATTCTGTCTTGAGAGTAATTTCAAAAAAAGACCTTGAGGAACTGTCTATTTTAGTTCCTAAGATGCAAATCTTCAGACGTGTTATTGCGGAAAATCTTTTCATCATTATGGAAAAAAGAATTGTAACAATGCAATCACATTCTGCTCACGAGCGATATGAGAAAATGCTGAGAGAAAACCCTGAAATTATCTTAACGGTACCACTTCAATACACAGCTTCGTTTCTTGGTATAACTCCTCAGCATCTAAGTAGATTGAGAAAAGAATTACTAAAGTGATTTCTTAACATTTGTTCAGTATTTACAATCGGTAAAGTTTCAATTTTGTAGCATAATTTCTAAATGCAACAAAATGAAAACCTTGATTTCTTTATTCTTTTTTTTAGTTCCTTTTTCGGCCACAGTCTTTGCACAAACTGAATCCACGACTACTTCCGAAAATAGTACCAACTCCTTTACCTATGGAGAATTTAAAGCAGGTTATGGCGTTACACAATTCTCCACAGGTCTGAAGGAGCGATTTGAAAGCGGAAACTTCAGCAGAAGTGGTGGGGGAATATTTTCTGTTGCTGCATACCGCAAGTTTAAAAAATTAAATTATATCCACCTTGGTTTAAAGTTCAAAGGGCTGGGAGCAGCTCCATCTCGAGGAGATAACAACAGCGAGATGTTTTTCAATTTTTGGGGTACTGCTTTTTCAATAAAGTATTTTCCTTTTTCAAAGTCGGCTTCTAAAGGCTTTTATCTTCAAGGAGATTACAATTTTACGACTCAATTTACTCAGAAATATAGAAATACCGGAGCATTAGAATTTGACCACCAGTTTGCTATTGGCAGTTCATTTACATTGGGCTTAGGTTATCAATATCCATTAAAAAATCGCTATGCATTGGTTGCAACGGTTGAATATGATTGGGCTAATCGCCAAGGTGAGGTTCAAGGAATAGGAGACAAACAATTTAGGAACACAAATCTTGCTTTTCAATTAGGCTTAATTTTCTAATTAATACTTCAAAAACGATGAAAATATTAATTCTTAATTGTCACAACAGAGAAAATAGTTTCTGTTCAGCTTTGGCTAAAGCATATGAAGACGGTGCAATTTCTTCGGGGCATGATTTAAAAACATTGAATTTAAGGGATTTAGATTTAGTTAAGTATTTGCGATACGGACATGATAAAGTATATGTACCTGAAGGAGATGTAGTAAAGGCACAGGAACTTATCAGTTGGTCTGATCATATGGTATTCGTATATCCTACATGGTGGGCAGGTTTACCTGCTTTGTTAAGATTGTTTTTTGAAATGGTTTTTTCACCCGGTTTTGCCTTCAAGTATCACGACCGTATGGGTAAAAATATTGTAAGCTGGGATAAGCTATTAAAAGGCAAAAGGGCTAGTATTATATCCACAATGGATTCCCCACCCTGGTATTACAAATGGATTATTGGGGATCCCGGAGGAAAAATCATGAAAAGAGGGATACTAGGATTCTCAGGTATAAAAATTGTTAATACAACCTATTTTGGATCGGTAAAATTGTCAACGATAAAACAACGGGAAGACTGGCTAAAAACAAGCTATAAACTGGGTAAAAACGCAAAATAAAAATTACAAAACTGCGTTTTCCAAGCAGAACATAATCCCGAATAACCTTAACTTAGCTTTAAAAAAGAAAAGTTCAATGCTCAGAATCTTCAAACCAACAACACTTCGGGGTAATCTTGAACGTAATAAATATTTTGAAGGATGGTTTCAAAAAATTTACTCAAAGGAACAAAAGGCATCCATTGTAATCATTTATGGTTACGCTACCCAAAATACCCAAGATAAATTTGGATTCATTCAGATTCTCTTTCCCAATAAAGTAAACGAAATCATCTATTTTAACAGAAATATGTTTTCATGCGATCCTCACCAACACATTATTCGAATGGGCGAAAACCTATTAACCACTGAGATTATTAATATTAATACGAAAGACTTTACTATTCATTTGAAATTAATGAATAACCAAGTGTCAAATACATTCAAAAATTCAATGGGTTACAATTATTTTCTCCCTAATCTTCCATGCTATCACGCTGTTTTAAATACAGGACACCGAGTGTCGGGTGAAATAAAACAAAAGAATGAACGGTTCATAATTGAGAACGAACCGGGGTATTTAGAAAAGAATTGGGGAACATCTTTTCCTGAAACCTATTATTGGCTTCATGCGGTGGATCCGAATGATCCTCAGGTTAGTCTTCTTTTTTCAAGAGCCGAAATTGAATGGATCGGTAAAAAATTCATCAGACATGTTGGTCATGTTCGTTTTGATAAAAAACAGGTAGATTTTCGCTCTTTAAAGAATTTTGCTGTTTCTATTTTAAATTCAAGTAAAGACAAACATGAGATTCAAATGACGAGTAAAACTTTACAGTTGAATATTTCAATAACCCATAAAAGCAAAGTCCAATTCAAGGGACCTTTCAATGGAAAATTATCAAGAGATATTATTCACTTTCCTGATTCAATCATCCAAATTCGACTTACCGAAAATAGTAAAATCAGAATGTTACATCTCATTGGAAACTTTGAGAATTTAGGTACATTTTAATTTTTTCAATTTGTCAAATGAGTAAAGTATCTGCAAAGACTAGGTTTTTTTCAATTCCAATTATATATCTCAATAAACCCAAATTAATCATTATAAAATTTTCAAGTATTTTCTGATGATTCCATTGCCTGTTCCAAACTTGCTTCGGAAAGGGTAATCCCTATTTAGTGTTGTTGAAGCGATTTGTAAAAATCGGTGATTTACAAAAGTTTATTCAATTAAGCATTTCTAATGCGTAATATGAGATAAACAAAGAAACGAATTAATGAAGCTATTTCTTAACATTTGTTCAGTGGATTCAGAATATAATGGCACAACTTTGCACCATAAAATAAATGTTACATCAATGAAAAAATATCTTTTCATTATCGGAATAGTTAGTTTGCTCACTAACTCCGTTGTGGCTCAATCAAAGCAAAAAGAGAGCAAATATGGATAAATCAAACCTGTGGCTAATTTATGAGGACAAAACCTTAACCAAAGAAGTCGGTGAGACTCCGTTTATGCTTGGTTCATTAAAATTTTGGGTATAATTTTTAAAAATAAGAAATATAATGACAATGAAAATAATTTTAACAACTTGCGTGGTTCTTTTAACCGCTCTTACATTTCAAAAAGCCGCAGCACAATCGATAGTCGATATCAGTGGCGGAGCATCAACGATGGACAACTACTTTACTAATTTAGCTTATCGGCAGCAGATAAACGATAATTTTAGGGTTGGTTTCGAAATTCAATATGGTTCGCCCAAATACCGTTTCGTAGCAGCAAAGCCATTTGAAAAAGGATATGCCTGGAGTTTGAGTGTTCCCTTAAGTTTCAAAATTACAGAACAAGACCGAATTAGATTAGATGGTTTTGTAAGACCTGGTTTCAGATTCCAAGGTATTATTGATCCGGATAATAACGGAATTGAAGACAGTCTATTAAATAGTAGGGCAGTTCTTTTTGAAGCTGGCCTGCTCGTAAATGTAAAGTTGACTGAAAAGTTGAACTTAAGTAGTGGCATTTTACTACCTGCCGCTTTCGAAATTGCACCGACTTCACTTTTTGAATACATGGGCACTCCAAACTTTACCGCTGGATTAAGTTATCTAGCATCTCCAAAAACAATTGTCTTTATTAAAGGGGTTACTGGTCCTGCATTTGGAGCTAGTGGAGATACTTACAAATATATTTGGTCAGTGCAAGCCGGAGTTCGTTTTGCATTTGGAAAAAATACAACCACTAAATCCTTATTAATTGAACCTTCATTTTAATTCAAACTAAAAAATCATGAAACATATAATTTATACAATATCATTAGCATTATTATCAATCATATCGTTAAATGCTCAAGATAGTTTAAGAACCAAAAAAATTGGTTGGTTTATTACACCTGAAATTGGTGCGATGTTTTTAGAAGACCATGTTGGAAACACAGTGGGCGCCTCATTCGGAATGAAAGTATGGAAGAACAGACTGAAAATTGGCATTAATGCTTACGGTAGAAGTGGCCCAATAAATCCAAAAACATTTACTGTGGAAGCATATAACGGCCAAACCTACAAAGGAAGCAGTACCTTAAAGTTAAGAGCAGACTATGGTACAATTGGTATTATGATTGCTCCTACATTTAAATTAAAAAATGTTGAAATTGATGTACCAATAAGCTATGGAATGGGTGGTGGCGGTTTTTATCTAGTAGGAGATGACAGAAATACGCCGGATGGAGCAAGAGTTAGCGAGTGGGAAAACAAACTTATGAATGGAGAAGATGCTGCATCTGGTAGTTGGTTGGAATTTGGCGTTAGAGGATTTTTTCCTACCAAAATAAAAGGGATTCAATTTGGAGCAGGCGTTCATTACAGCATGGTTCAAGGTTGGAAAACCTTTTACGATCCAACAGGCGAATTTTATAACAATAAATTTAGAGCTTCGTTATTTATGAATTTTGGTTCGCACTAAATTTTAGCAAAGCCAAATAATTTATTATTCTCAAACTATTTAAAATGAAATATATAGGAATTATTATTGTTTATTTACTTTTATGTGAAAGTATAACTGCACAATCAGTTGAAGAAAACCAATCGGTTACTTATGCCGAATTTAAAGGAGGATATGGTGTTAATATCTTCGGCAAAGGATGAAAAGAAAAATATAACGCAGGTAATTTCTCTACATCAGGCGGTGGACTTTTTAGTTTAGCGGAGATAAAACGTTTATAAGTTCCAACTTTGGAATAATGACGGGAATTAAATTTTGATAAATCGAAAATGATACAGTGTATAAAACTATTTTAATACTTGGTGCTGAAAGTAGCCTTATATGATTACATATTTTATACGCAAAAAAATTGAATCAATATTAATAACTAACTAATACGACACAATTATGGATAATAAATCAAAATCGTATCACGATTACGTAATTAAAGACGGAAAATTTATAGGAAATTTTGAAGAAATGTATAAAGTGTATGAAGATCCATGGATGCAATCTCAACAGCCAAATAGATACAGTCGGCAAATGGCAATAATGAATATCAAGCGTTATGGAATAAAATCTATAGTAGAATATGGATGCGGTTTAGGCTATTATGCTGATTGGATAAACAAGGAGACAGGAATAATCTGCAATTCAATCGATATTTCTGAAACTGCAATTTTGAAAGCTAAATCGAAATTCCCACATTTAAAATTTAACGTTGGTAATATAATCAAATTAAGAGAGTTAGATAATAAACAATCTATTGATTGTATTCTTCTGGCAGATATTACGTGGATGATTTTGGAGGATTTAAATTTTATAAATTCTGAATTATTAGAACATTTTTACGGAAAATATTTAATAAACAATTTTGTAGTTTATAAAGGGACTCAAAAATATGGCAGGGAGTTCTTTACCACCACACAGGAGTATATAAACTTTATGCCATTCAAACTAATTGGATACGGTGAGGCAACAACAATTGACGATCATAATATTGACTCAACCACAATATTTAAGATTGAACCTAAGTAAAATATTTATCTATTATCATTATTTATTAAAATTAATTTTCAATCAAATTTTCAATTGATAAAATGATCAAGTTCAGTTTCATATTTTTTTTTTACATCTCAACAGGCTATTTGTTTGCACAAAAAACAATAACGCTTAAAGGCAAAGTGTTTGATAAAACCACCAAAGAAGAATTAATAGGGGCAACGGTTTTTATACCCGAAAAGAATAAAGGTACAAATACCAATGCTTTTGGTGAATTTGAAATCACTACAAGTGAAAATATAACTCGGTTTAAAATAGCATATATTGGATATAGAGATACTTTCATTGTAATTTCAAACAGTAATTCATATTATTCAATTCCATTAGTACCCGCATATAAGTCGCTCAATGAAGTGCAAATTATTTCAAGCAAAGATGATCCGAAAGAAAAGGTAAATGATGTACAAATGGGTGTTGATAGAATATCAATGGCTGAAGCAAAATTACTTCCGGCGATACTTGGCGAAGTTGATATTTTAAAAGTTCTTCAACTAAAACCCGGTGTTAAATCGGGAGGCGAAGGTACAGCTGGATTTTTTGTAAGAGGAGGTAGCAATGATCAAAATTTAATATTGGTTGAACATGCACCGGTTTATAATCCAAGCCATTTATTTGGATTTTTTAGTGTGTTCAATTCAGATGCAATTAATAATGTAACACTTTATAAATCAGGATTTCCTTCACAGTATGGTGGGAGATTATCATCAGTTTTAGACGTGGAAATGAGAAAAGGGCAAGCTGATTCCATAGCTGTTCAGGGCGGTATTGGCTTGCTTGCATCTCGTTTAACATTAAACGTCCCAATTATTAAAAGAAAACTATCATTACTTGTTTCAGGACGAAGAACCTACGCTGATTTAATCACCAATTCCTTAAATGAACTAAATAAAAACAAACCTGACTTTACCCCAATACCTGCTTATTACTTTTATGATTTCAATTGTGCTTTGGATTACAACATTAATGATAAAAACAAACTTTCATTAAATGGTTATTTTGGAAATGATTTTTTTAAATTTAAAGGTGACAATTTTGGTGCAAATTTACTGTGGGGAAATCGTTCAGCAACGCTTGAATGGAAGCACCGCTTCAACAGCCGCATCAATGTTTCAACCGCTTATTTTACTTCAGGTTATCTTTATAGAATTAACACAAGCTTTTCAGAAATTAGCTTAAGTCTAGGGTCCAGAATATGGGATCAGGGTTTGGTAAATAATTGGAGTTATTATATCAACGAAAAGCATACACTTAAATTTGGAGTTAGTGGAATATATCATCGTTTTACAGTAGGTGAATATGGTATATCAGCCGAGTTTACGGATATCAAAGATGGGCAAAACATTGAGGCAGGGGAATTTGGCGCATATTTATCTCACACTTGGAAAATAAATAAAAGGGTTGAGGTCTTATCAGGTTTAAGAAATTCGACATTTAATAATAGAAACAAAACATTTAATAATCTTGAACCACGCCTGGCTTTAAAAACAAGCATTAATTCAAACTCAACCATAAAAGCAAGTTACGCCAGAATGTACCAATATTTACATTTAGTCAGCAGCAGCGCGGCTTCATTGCCTACCGATGTTTGGTATCCGAGTGAGGAAGGTATTCAGCCACAGCGCTCAGATCAAGTATCGCTTGGTTTTCATCAGGCCATTTCGGAGAATAAATATTTTGCCTCCATTGAGGGCTATTACAAATGGATTGATAATGCTATTGATTTTAGAGATGGCGCGCAATTATTTGCTAATCCAAATTTAAGTAAGGAATTTGTTTTTGGGAAAGGTTGGGCTTATGGTATAGAGGCGTACATTGAAAAAAAGAAAGGCAAAACAACCGGATGGATAGGATACACCTTATCTTGGTCGTGGCGTCAGTTTGATAAAATCAATTTCGGAGAACCATTTCATCCGAGATTTGACAGAAGGCATGACATATCTGTTGTTATCATGCATAAATTATCAAAGCGCTTAAGTATTAGCGGTACATGGGTATATAGTACAGGTAATTATGCAACAATTGCCGGCGGCAGATTTGCTTTTCAGGATGCCTTGCCTGACCAAATAAGTGCAACACCAGATTATTTTAAAAGAAACGATTTTCAAATGCCGCCAACTCATCGTATGGACCTAGGTTTAGTATGGAAACTGAGAAGTAAAAAGTATGAATCCGACATAACTTTTAGCTTATATAACGCCTATAGTCGCCGAAATCCTTTTTTTGTGTTTTATGAAGAGGTTAAAGACGATGCGGGACAAACAGTTCAGTTTAAACCAACACTCGTATCGCTATTTCCAATTCTTCCGGCCGTAACCTATAATTTTAAATTTTAAAACTCAATTAATAATTGTATGCAAAATAATAGTATAACAATAAAATTAAATATCTTAATAATATTAATTACATCAACTTTAACTATTGGGTGTAGAAAAGAAATTAAACTTAATTTACCTATTTATGAACCCAAGATGGTTCTTGAATTTTATCTCGAAAACAATAAAACTTTAAACTGTTTATTACAAGAAAGTATCAATTATACCGACACTACTAGATTTAAACTAATTGATAATGCCCTTGTTGTATTGAGCTATAATGGAGTAAAGGATACCTTATTCAATACATTTTATTTTGATCAAAAGTTTCAAAAAATATATAATTATCACAATCCTAAAATTATTCAGTTACAGCCAAATATAGAATACCATGTATATGTAAAAGATAGTAAAGGAAGAGAGATGACAGGAAAGACACGCCTTAACAATATTGTTCCAATAGATACTTTAGTGTATAATTATAATTCAAGTAATAAAGCAGCAGTTGGTTTGATTTTGAATGATAATGTAATAACTAAAAATTATTACAGAATCGTAGCTTATAAGGATGTTCCTTCAGTTAATGATGGAGATGTATGGGATATCACATTTAATGATAATCTTTTTAATGGAGATCAATTCAGCTTTTACACGGGCTACGCATTTAACCTAGGTGATACTGTTGTTGGTAGATTATATCACCTTACGAATGAGCACAATAGTTTTGCGGAATCAGTTAGTAACGCACAGTCATCAAATGGAAATCCATTCGGGCAACCTGCTAACATAATTACAAATCTTACGGGTGGAATTGGTATTTTTACAACATTAACTTACGCGGAAAAAAAATTGGTTATTAAATAATAATTTAGATATAGTCAAAAAAACTACATACGCATTGAACAATAAACTGAAAGCCAAACAATTTAAACATTTGATAAAAACAATTATTGATTTAAAAAATTGATAAAGATCAATTTCTCATAGCGATAATCTTAGCTCAAATCTATAAACTTTTTTTATTTCCTATTTGAAATCAAGTAGTTTTTCCCTGTATTACCACAACTTTGTAATGTCGATTATGAATTGCATGTGTCTGATTTTTTCATAAAAAAGTTTTTTAAACACATGCTTTTCATATTGGCACTTAAACCTTAAAAAATCCAAAATGAAAAAAACAAAGCTAACTGTAATAACAATGCTTGCATTACTTACCCTAAATCAAACCAAAAGTTTTAGCCAAAATGAGAGTACAAAAAAAGATTCAGTATTCAATACTTCTCAAAAGGTTCAAATTATTAAAGGTAGACTAATCGATGAAGCATCTAAAAGTCCTATTCCTTTTGCTGCTGTAGCGGTAGTTTCAACAGTACCACAAATTGGCACTCAAACAGATGATGAGGGCAACTTTAAACTAACAAATGTCCCTTTAGGTCGTCAAACTTTAAAAGTAACTTTTATTGGTTACGAGCCTCTGCAAATTCCTGACATTATGGTAACGGCCGGAAAAGAGGTAATATTAAATTTAAGTTTAACAGAAGCTATTTCAAAATTAGATGAAGTTGTTGTAAGTTACGATCGAAAAACTGACCCAACAGTAACCAATAATGATATGGCCACTGTAAGCTCTCGCTCATTTAATTTAGATGATACAAAAAAGTATGCGGGTGCCTTAGGTGACCCAAGCAGAATGGCCGCTAACTTTGCTGGTGTAATTGCAGGTAATGATAGCAGAAACGACATTGTTGTGAGAGGTAATACGCCTAATGCGATGTTGTGGCAATTAGAGGGATTGAACATTCCAAACCCCAACCACTTTGGTAGTAATTTTAACACAGGCGGTCCGGTAAGTATGCTTAACAGTAATAACCTTGCAAAGTCTGATTTTTTTAGCGGAGCATTTCCTGCACAATACGGGAATGCCAATGGCGGAGTGTTTGATTTAAGACTGCGTGAAGGAAACAATGAAAAACATGAATTTTTAGGCCAGATTGGATTCAATGGATTTGAGATAGGTGCCGAAGGACCTTTGTCTAAAAATTCAAAAGCATCTTACCTTATTAATTATCGTTACTCTACTTTAGGATTATTTAAAACTTTAGGTATTGATTTTGGCACTGGAGGTGCAACACCTTTGTATCAGGATTTGAATTTTAAAATCACAATTCCTACAAAGGGTAATGGCAAATTTACTGTATTTGGATTAGGGGGTGTAAGCGCAATCGATTTATTGGGATCGGAAGTAGATACTACAGCAACAAATTTTTATGGATCTAAAAACGAAAACACCTACCCGCGCTTTCGTTCAGCAATTGGAGGCGTCTCTTATGAAAAAAGCATTACAGATAAAACCTGGATGAAGTTAACCTTGGGTGCCAGTCAATCTTATAATGATTATAGAACTGATAGTATTTCTCTCATAAACAAAAATATTATACTCGGCGCACAAGGGGCATTTACTGACAATAAATACTC
>Ga0315904_10007116_pt1 | contig 15092 bp, 16 predicted proteins | sample LakEriMetagenome_6_FD_203529 | JGI IMG/M metagenome (GOLD analysis project Ga0315904, IMG submission 203529) | Freshwater fungal communities from buoy surface, Lake Erie, Ohio, United States - Buoy 12 MA120 | ecosystem: Environmental > Aquatic > Freshwater > Lake | place: USA: Lake Erie, Ohio... | reverse complement strand
CCTCCCAGGATTGGGAGGAGGGGCAGGGGGAGGAGGGCTACTCGACTCTGAAGCCGTAGCCCATACCGCGCCGGGTCTCTAGGAGCGCGGCGGTCTCGGGGGGGAGCTTGGCGCGGAGCCGTCGGATGTGGATGTCTACGGTGCGTTCGCCGCCGTCGTAGTCCACGCCCCAGACCATCGCAAGAATCTGCTCGCGGGGATAGCGACGGCCCCGGTGGGTGAGAAGAAAGCGTAGCAAGTCGTACTCGCGTGGGGTCAGGGCAAGGGGTTTGCCGTCGGCGGTGGTGACTTTCCCGGCTCCCAGGCTTAGGCGAATCCCCGCAAAATAGAGCATGTCGCCCGCCTCGACGGAGCGCTTGCGGAAAAACAGCAGCGCCACCCGCGCCTTCACTTCCTCGGGCTCGTAGGGTGGCAAGAGAAAGTCGTCCACAAAGGCACGCAGATCGGGCGATGTCAGATGGCGGCGGGTCAGTAGCGCCAGCATTGGCGGGATGGGAACCCCTTCCCCCCAGATCGAAAGCAGGCGGCTCCGCGCACTTCGCAACAGAAAAAGCTCACTGCTGTCCGAGAGATCCGCGACAATGAGCTGTGGCGGAACGCCCTGAAACGCCCCAATCCACTCATCGTCACCGGCCTCAAAAGTCAGCGGACAGACGTGTAAGCTCGCCGCCATCAGCGCATGCGTCACTTGCAGCGGCGGACGATCGGGAGCATCGCGGGTTAAAATTAGGACGTTTTGCAATTCTGACCAGCGTTGTATCGCCCGAAGGGGGCAACGTGCAACAAGGTCAGGCCAGATTCAGCGGGCCGTCGCCGCAGAAGTCCGGGTTGCCAAACTTGGTGATCTTATGACCAAAACCATGCGCCAGCGAGAGCAGCAGGCGGTTATGGGGAACGCGCGTAAACTTATGGGAGCGTCCCATCGTCAGGCCGGGCATGTTCCCCACACAAACAAAGGGGATATTATCAAGCGTGTGCGAGTTGCCCTTGCCCAGCTCATTAGTCCAGACAATCAGCGTGTTGTCCAAAAGGCTCCCTGTGCCGCCCGGCTCCGGAGTCTCTGCGAGGCGCTTGGCTAAGTACGCGAGCTGCTCACAGTACCACTTATTGATCTTTGTTAATTTTTCCTGCGCGTCTTTATTGCTATCAGGCTCGTGAGACAGATCGTGCTGACCTTCCTGAATCCCCAGCCAGCGCATGCGTGCCTGCCCCACCGAGTTGGTGTACTGGAACGTGGCGACGCGGGCAAAGTCGGCGGAGAAGCTACGCACCAAGAGATCAATCTGGAGCTTGCTGAGCTGTGGCATGTTGTCGTTGTCGCGACGCACACCGGGCTCTAGCTGCGGGACGGCATGGCCCACGTCGGTGGTCTTTCCGGCGGCTTGTAGCTCTTTCTCCAGATCACGTACCAGCGCGGTATGCTCCTCTAAAATCTGCCGGTCTTGAACCGAGACACTCTTACGAAGCGTGGCGAGGTCGGCCTTGAGGTCATCGAGCACACTACTCAGACTCTGCTGGTCTTTGAGGCGTCCGTAGAGCTTGCCAAACATCTGGTACGGATCATCAATTGGCGAGACCGGCTTGTTAGCACCGGCGTAGCTCATGCGGGTCCAGGTGTCGGCGCGCTCGGGCACCATGACGCCCATCTCCAGCGAGCCAAAGCGCGTGCGGGTGGCGGGGCTGGCTTGCAAAAAATTCTTGATCTCTTGGTCTATCGAGATGCCACTCGACCAGCCCGCAGGTGTGTCGGAGCCACCCTGGACATTGCCGGGGAAGAGCTCGACGCCGGTGAGCAAGCACCCAATCCCGCGCATGTGGCTGTCGCCATCGCCGCGCACCCGATCACAGACGCCATTCAGAATCAGCGTGTTCTTCTTAAAGGGCTCTAGCGGCGTCAAGCTCTCTTTCAGTGTGAAGTTCTCCCCGACTTCATCGGGCCAGAAGGTGCTTGGGACAATGCCATCGGGCGAGAACAGCACGATGAGGCGCTGCTTGCGCTTGCCCACAGTCTGCGCGTGCGCCAGTGACGGCAGGTTAGCCAGAAACGGAAGCGCGGCGGCACTCAGGCCCAGCTCGCGCAGAAAGTCTCGTCGTGTGTTTTGCATGATGTTCTATTTTACCTTGTCCGATTACCACAATTTACGTTCGTGTGTGCGTCGTTTTTGGACGTATGAATACGTGCCGATTTATCCGCCCGGACTCGTAATGCCGCCCGATGCCACACCCAAGCTCGCAGTCGGGGATGACGCCACGACGGCGATCTCGACGAGGAGTTTTTTGATGTTGAACCCGCTCTCCACAAAGCGCTTCTGAAGCTCCAGCGACGTTTTAGGGCCATAGGCGCGGATGGGCTGCTTGGTGACGAACTGAAAGAGCCGCTCGACAAACGTGGCATGGACTTCGTCGCTGTCGGCGAGGAACTGGGCGAGCTCGCGGGGGCCGTTGAACTTGGCGAGGGTTCCCTTGCGGGTCTGGTAGCTGCCCGTGGCGTCAATCGGCTGGTCGTTCTCTTTGTCGCGCAGCTTCCCAATCGCATCGAAGCGCTCCAGCGGGAAGCCCAGCGGGTTGATCATGCTGTGGCACGAGATGCAGGCGGCGGGCTTGGTCTGGAGCGCGACGCGCTGGCGGGTCGTGAGCTTGGGCTGAAGGTCTGGCGGCGTGGGAGTCACGGCAATCGGCGGCGGGGCGAGGACGCGGCCTAGAAAGTTACGGGTGATGAGCACGCCCCGATGAATCGGGTCGCTGGTGGAGAAGTAGGCCAGGCTCGCCAGCATGTACGGCTGGGTCAAGACCCCCGCGCGATTCTTGCCATCCAAGCTCACCGGCTGAAACGGGGCATCCGACGGCAACGACGCGCTGTAGACTTTCGCAAGCCGTCCATTAAGATAGACCTTGTCGCTGAGCAACAGTTCGCGGAAATCAGACTTCTCGTCCCAAGCTGTGTTCTCTAAAAACAGCTCCAGCGATGTCCGCAAGTCCGACGCGGCGGCGTCATCGAACTCGGGGAAGCGCTTCTTGTCTTTCGCGAGGTCGGGGTACTGATCCACTTTCAGCCACGCTAGCAAGAACTCGCGCACCTTGCTCCAGGCACGTGGGTCGGCCAGCATCTTCTCGGCCTGCGTGCGAACCGCTTCGGGCGTGGCTAGCTCGGCCTTGAGGAGCGCCGTATCGGGCAGCGAGTCCCAGAGGGTCAGCGCCAGCTTCGACGCCGTGTTGTTCTCCCGGTAGAGGAAAAACGGCGACTTGAGCGTCAGCAAGACCACACGCTTGAGGGCGGTCTCCGTGTCGGGGGCTTGGGTAAAGTGCCGCGTGACATAGCGCTCGACTTCCGGCTCAGTGAGCTTACGGCGGAAGGCATGCTCCACAAAAGTCCGGGCGAAGACCTTGTCGTCCATCCCCCACTTGCGGCTCGCGATAAACTGCGCCGTTTCGAGCGCCGCGCTCGTCACAGCTTCGTCCCAGGCTTTGGAGACCATGCTGCTGCGCTCATAGCCCATGCTCCGATCCTCGGGCGGGAACGGTGTGTTGATCAGAAATGTCTCCGGCACCGAGCTAGGCACCAAGCAGCGGCTCGGGATCGGCTCATCGGTGAGGTGCGGGCGCTTCCAGGCCAGGGTCACAAAGGCCGGTGGCGCGGGCTTGCCCTTCTTCTTCTCCGTATCGTCCACCCCGACGGTAGATTTCGAGAACTCTAGCCGGATCGGGTAGCTACGACCTCCCAGAAGAAAGATCGGGGCGCGAAACTCCGTGTCTTTCCCGGACTTTATCCAAGCGTCTATGAGAGATTTCTTATTGTCGTTCACCCAGAGCTGCACGGCGTGATCGCTCTTGACCACCAGCTCGTACTCCCCGGTATCGGGCGCGACCAGGCTGCCCTCCCAGCGAATGGAGAACTGGTGCGGCTCGAACTGATCGGGGGCGGGGCCAGCGGTCCCAAAGTCAAAGGCCACTTGGGCATCGGTGCGCTCCAAGACCCGCTCTTTTGAATCGAAGCGCTTGGCCTTGAAGTACTGCGCCTTCAGCCCCCGCTCTGCGCCAACACTCGCACTGCCGCGAAAGCTCCCCACTAAGTCCGCCACCGCGCTCTTGAGCTGCCGCGACGTAAGCCGCGAGAGGCTCACACGTGCCGGACGATTGCGCTCCTGGGCGATCGGGGAGTAGAACGCGTCTTGCATAAACGCCGCCACCAGCTTGGCATCGGCAACCGCTATGTGCTTTGGTCCTGGCGGCATCGTTTTGTTCAGAAAGCTCGCCAGATCTGGAGTGGTCTGCGTTCCAACAAGCGCCTTTGGATAGCCCGCGCCCCCCTCACCTTTTGCCCCATGGCACGGGGCGCACTGCGCCGCAAAAAGCTGCTGGCCCGATGGCTTCCCCGAAGCCGATTTTATTTTCGGTTTGGTCTGGGCAGCTCCAAGCCCCGTCAGCGCAAGGGTCAGGCTTATTCCTAGGGTCAAGCGTTTTGAAAGCATCTTCCTATTGATACGCCAGAACACAAAAAGAAGTTCAACCTTTTTACAAAAAAATGTAATTCATTTCACGACTTGTGAGTCATAAAGTAAAAATACTCCGTGTATAATTTCTCTTGAGGAGCTTTCCTTATGGCTTATGGAAGGACGTTTTTAGACCGATGCAAAACCAATCTCTCGCTCTGGTATTCCTACTCCTACTCAGTGGTCCTGTCTTTGCCCAAGACAGTATTAGCTCTGCCGCATCTACACAAAGTCGCTCTCTTACAGGCGGACTGCTGAGTCCTTTTCCGTTTCTTCAGCAGATGGAGTTCTCTCTGGGCACCGCGCGGGGCGGCTCGTTTGCCGGGATGCGCTTCACCTCCAGCCAGATGAAGCGCAACCAAGGCTACTTTCTGGACTATGGCTCCCTCCAGCCGGGTGCTTTTACTCTCGGTAATGGCTTTGCCAACCGCCAGGTGAGTTTTCTCGGAGTGGGAGTGCAGGCCCGCAAGCATCTGGGGCGGAGCTTTGCGACTCTGGGAACGGGGCTCTACCGCGCCGACCATGAGCAGCCATTCTTTGACAGTGGCCCCGATCGCATTCTGAGTAGCACGACGGGACTGGGTCTGCGCTATGGACTGGGATATCAGGCGAGCAGTGTCTCGTTTCAGCTCAGCCTGACACACCTGCCACGCCCCCGAAGTACGAGCACACTCAATCAGCCCCTCGTGGGCGTGGATCTGGGCTACCGCTTTTGACATCTTACACTTTTGGAGGGTACACTAAACCGAAATGATAGTCGCAACAAAACAACTCTTCGCCCACGCGTACGGCAAGTACGCCATCGGCGCTTACAACATCAACAACCTTGAGCAGATCATGGGCCTTTTCCAAGGTTGCATTGATAGCCAGGCTCCGTTTATCATCCAGCTCTCCAAGGGCGCACGTAGCTATGCCAACAAGCAGATGCTAGAGGCAATGATTCGCACCGCCGAGGAGATCTTCCCCGAGGCGATCTTCGCCGTGCACCTGGATCATGGCGATGAGCAGACCTGCTACGAGTGTATCGAGTCCGGCTTCTACAGCTCCGTGATGATTGATGCGAGCCACTCCCCGTTTGAGGAAAATATCGCCATTACCAAGCGCGTGGTAGACGCAGCCCATGCCAAGGGAATCTCTGTTGAGGCCGAGCTCGGAATGCTGGGCGGCGTGGAAGAACATGTCCAGGTAGACGAGAAAAATGCCTGCCTCACCGATCCCGACGAGGCGCTAGAGTTCGTGAAGCTCTCCGGCTGCGACTCGCTGGCCTGCGCCATTGGCACCAGCCATGGCGCGTACAAGTTCGCGGGCGGCCAGGGCATCCACTTCGACCGCGTGAAGGCGATCCAGGACCTGCTCCCCGGCTTCCCGCTGGTCATGCACGGCTCCTCCAGCGTGCCTCAAGATGAAGTCGAGCGCATCAATGCCGCCGGTGGCGAGCTTAAGGGCGCGAAGGGCGTGGACACGGCTCAGTACCTGCCCGCCGCCAAGCTCGGCGTCTGCAAAGTGAACATTGATACCGATGGCCGCTTAGTCTGGACCCGCGTCCACCGCGAGTTCTTCAAGGAGCAGCCCGGCAACTTTGACTTCCGCACCCCTGGCAAGATCTTCATGGCCGAGTACGCCAAGTTCATCGCCAGCCGCAACGAGCTTCTAGGCTCCGCAGGTGAGCTCGAAAGCCTCCGCGAGTCGCTGAAGGGCTAGGCACCATCCACCAGCCCCCTCCCGCTCCGCGAGAGGGGGCTTTTATTTTGGCTTTTTACTCTTGTACTATGAGCAACGTAAACATTGGCAAGCAGGCAGCCGGGGAAGTCGCGGCAAAGCTGGTTCACGACGGCATGATCGTCGGGATCGGGACGGGCTCGACCGTGGCTTATTTTATCGAGGCACTCGGATGGCGTATCCAGACCGAAGGCTTGAAGATTCATGGCATCCCCACCTCGGAGACAACCGTGGCTCATGCGACTCGCCTGGGGATTCCGCTCGTGCCCCTCACGCCCCAAACATGCCCGGATCTCACGATAGACGGGGCCGATGAGGCCAACCCCAAGCTTGATCTCATCAAGGGTGCGGGCGGTGCGCTCGTTCGGGAGAAGCTGGTAGCAGCGGCTTCGGCAGAGTTTGTGGTGATCGCCGACTCCAGCAAGAGAGTGGCACAGCTTGGAGCGTTTCCTCTGTCGCTGGCTGTGGTTCCCTTCGCGGTCGCGAATCTCATGGCACAGCTCAAGGAGGAGTTTGAGGTGACTCCCCACCTGCGCCTAAAAGCAAGCGGTGAGCCGTTTGTCAGCGATGATGGGCTCTCAATTCTCGATCTGCCTTTTGAGCGAATCCAGCGCCCTGCGATCCTAGACAAGCGCCTCAAGATTCTGCCCGGTGTGGTAGAGACGGGGATCTTTGTCGGGCTGGCAAAACGCATGCTCGTGGGCCATCCCGATGGCCGTGTCGAGGCCGTCTACCCCGCAGAGTAGGCTTCTTAGCTGGGCCGGGCACGCTCGCCACGTAGGATGAGTTTCTCAGCGTTGCGACTAATGAGCTTCGTGCCGATAAATTCTTTGTCGGCCAGCGGATTGACCAGCACGGTCGTCAGGCCGACGCGGTTTCCGGCGACCATGTCGGTGAAGAGCTGATCGCCCACCATCAGGGCCTCGTTGGGCAGAACGGCCATCAGCTCCAGCGCCTTGAGCACCCCCGCTTTTCCGGGCTTTCCCGCGTTTCCCGGCACATGGTGGATTTCGAGTCTCTCCGCGATTCGCGCAAGGCGCACCGGACGGCGGGTGTTAGAGCAGAGGCAGACACCGATTTTCGCCGATTTCACCGCCTCGAGCCACACTAAAATATCACGGGGAATCTCATCGCCGTGCCAGGCCGCAAGCGTATTGTCCAAGTCGGAGACAATGCCTCGGATACCGTGCTCCGCAAGCCAAGCCAGCTCCAGCTCGCTCACTCGGCGTATCATGCGATCTGTCTTGATCAGGCTCATGGACGGGCGCTCTTACGAACCCGGGCGATGTTGGCCCGGTGCTCCTCAAAGGTCTTAGCGAAGATGTGGCCTTTCCCCTCACCCTGAACGTAGAAGAGATTGTCGCTCTTTTCCGGTGCCAGCGCTGCCTTAATCGAGGCTAAACCAGGGTTGCAGATCGGCCCTGGCGGCAGCCCGGCATGGAGATAGGTATTGTAGGGCGAGGGCGTTTTTAAGTCAGAAAAGAGCAGGCGGGCTTTGTGCTGCGGCAGAATATACTGCACTGTGGCATCTATCTGCAGCCGCATCTTTTTCTGGATACGGTTGTAGATCACCCCCGCGATCTTGGGGCGATCTTCATCGGTTTCGGCCTCGCGCTCGATCAGCGATGCCACAATCAGCGCTTCGGGTGTGAGCGAGAGCCCTTTGGTCTGCTTCTGAAAGTGCTGCTGAAGCTGCGGGACGATCTCTTTGGCAGTGACAGTTTTGGAGAACGCGTAGGTATCCGGAAAGAGCTGCCCCTCAAGCCCTTGAGTGAGCTGCAAAAACTCTGTGTCGTCGGTCAGCACGCCTCTCTCGATAAGCTTCGCCGCCATCTTCTTGATCGTAAAGCCTTCCGGGAACGTGACCTTGATCGAAGAGACATCACCACGAGCGAGTTTCTGGTAGATCGCCTCGGGGGAGTCCGACGGCGAGAAGGCATAGAGTCCGGGGAGAATTGTCCCGGTTGCGACGCGCTTAAAGTAGCTTGCAGAGCGGATGACATGCTTCTCCTCGAGGAGCTGGCCCACACGAGTAATGCTCGCGCCCTCGGGGATCCTGACCTCAAGGGGAGTCGCACCTGGCCCCGCAGCGGGGCGTCCATCGCCGCCACAGCCACTTAATACAATAAAGGCCGCGATGGCCCAGATACATCTCTTCACTGGCTCTTTAAATAGCTTTCTAAAATTCGTACGGCGGCGGCCTGATCAATCACAGCATCGCGGCGCTTTCGTGAGACACCGGCGGCAATCAGATCCGCCTGTGCTTCCTGCGACGAGAGAAACTCATCTTGAAGAATTATCGGCAAGTTGGTTGCATCAGCGAGAGCCGCGGAGAATTTTTCGCAGTGGAGTGCCCAGTCATTCTTGGTTCCCTGGAAGCTCAGCGGCAGACCAATGATGATTGCTTCGACGCTTTCGCGCTCTGCCCAAGACAAAATCGCCGCAATGTCTTCGGCCCGTGAGCGTGCCCGTGCCAGAGTCGCGCGTGGATAAGCCCCGAAGCCCAGCTCATCGGTGACGGCAATCCCAATGCGCTTCGTTCCCAGATCCACTCCCAGTAGTCTCACTGGTGTTAGTTCTATCACAACGCAGGAACCTCAGACCAGACTTACGCATCAATATGGAGTAAGAAAAACGAAAAATGCACAGTAGCAAACACTTGGTTGACAAACAAAAGTAGAACGGATATACTAGCAAAAGCGAACGAAAATTTGCTAAAAATAGATTTTCCGTTTTGTCATGTAGCAGCGGAGTGTTTAGCCAGAAGGTGAGTGCAATCATGGTGTGGCAAAGTCAGAATAGAGGTAGCTTCTGGAGTGATGAGGAGAAACATTTCTATCTCAATGCGAGACAGAGAGTGCGCGCGAATCAGCGCCAACGGACACGACGGTTTTACCGTCGGCTTGTCTGGATCACTCTGGCGATCATTGGTATCACTTTAGCAGCGCGGGTGGCACGCTCAGCCTCCCCTCAAGGAGAGAGACAGGCAACCGCGATTCAGTTGCCGGAGATCACACAAACGCAAGTCGTAACGGTTGCTCCGGGAGACTCCCTCTGGAGCATCGCTAGACGCTATTGCCCTAAAGGCACCTCGACGATGGACAATATCGCCCTTATCTCCGCCTTGAATGGCAACCCTAATGGGCGGCTCGAACCCGGTCAGCGCTTGGTTGTTCCTGCCAAACCCTAAAGTAGGCAGAGGGCCATGCGATACAATAGCCGCGTTATGGCGAAAACTCCCTCTCCCTCCTCCCGACGAGCCGCACGTGAAACGGCCTTGCGCATCCTCTACATGATGGAGGTCGGCAAGACTCCACGTGATATCGCCCAGCAAGAAACGGTCGAGGCAAACAAGCTTGATGAAGAAGCGGCGGAGTTTAGCTGTCTGCTTGTAGATGGGACACTCTCCCACCAAGATGATGCCGATATCGCCATTGCGCAGCACGCAACCCACTACCCCCTCGACCGGCAGACAATTGTAGACCGCAATATCCTACGCATCGCTGCTACCGAGATTCTCTTTGATCTCTCGGGAGCCCCGTATGGTGTAGTCGCCAATGAAGCCGTCGAGCTTGCTAAAAAGTACTCCACCCCGGAAGCTGCAAAGTTTATCAATGGCGTCATCGGCGGGCTGATCCGTGCCCAAGAGAGCATCAGCGAGAGTGAGATTTCTCTCACGGAGAGTGATACAGGTTTAGTAGTCCCCCTCCCCATGGAATAATCCTGGCATGTCCAATAAGAAACTCTCTCGACGGAGTATGCTGACTCTGCTCGTCAGTGTCGGTGGGCTTGCTGCACTCGCACAGCCCGCACTGAAGAACCAAGCGATTTTCGCGCAGAAAGAGCTCAGGCTCTCCGCTCCCCTCAAACTCCAACTCACACAGCTACGCGCAGATATTGTCAAAAATAAGTACTCTTTCACTGTCGGGGCCACCGATGTCCTAGATAAACCAGACAGCCAGCTCTACGGTGAGATTCTTCCTACTAACATTGGAGACATCGCCAGAAAGCAAGCCCCTCTCTCCCGGAAGATCCTCGACCTCGATAAAGAAGAACGCGAGAGAATCGTCAAAGTCAACCCAGCGCTCCGTGCAAAGATCTACGAGTTCAATATCATTGCCAACCCTAGTTTGAAGAAGTGGGACTGGCGCAAGCAAGGCAAGGTTACCAGCATTCGCAACCAAGCACCGGCTGGCACTTGCTGGGCATTTGCTGTGACAGCGGCTCTAGAGTCGTCTTGGCTCGTACGTAACAGTATCAACATAGATGGCTCTGAGCAGTTTATGGTCGCCTACAGCGGTGCTGGAACGACCTCAGGGGGGAATCGTGCCGATGCCGCCGCCTGGCTGACAAGTAAGGGAACGGTCGCTGAGGCCACTGCCCCCTACACGGGCTCCGCCTCAACCAGTGTTCCCTCCAGCTCTGTGACCCCCTATGATGCACTTGCGTGGGGGTTTGTGGATGAATCTAACGTTCTTCCCTCCGTTCAGAAACTAAAGCAAGCACTGTGTGAGCATGGGCCTATCACGATTGGCATCTACGCGGATAATAATCTCAAGGCCTACACCGGTGGAGTCTTTGATCATGTCGATCCCAGCAATAACGCCTCCAATCATGCCGTTCTGCTGGTAGGTTGGGACGATGACAAGGGCGCGTGGATCGTCAAGAACTCCTGGGGCTCTGGCTGGGGTGACGAGTGTGACTATGGAACCGAGAAGGGTTACTTCTACGCCAAGTACGGCTGCCACAATGTCGGCTACCGCGCGATCTGGGTGAAGGCTGCCAGCCAAGTCTACGTGATTAACCCGGCGTTGCTCAAAGATCTCCGGCTAGCTCCTGGTGTGCTCAAGCTGCGCTAATTAGCCGCTCAGACACGGTACAATGCTGTACCGTGTCTGAACCTACTCTTCTTGATGGTGCCGCTACCGCCAAAGCGATCCGCGCAGAGGTAGCCACCCGCGCTACAAAACTTAAAGAGGCTCATGGGATAACTCCCGGCCTTGCCGCAGTCCTCGCAGGCGACAATCCCGCCTCGATCACCTATGTCTCGATGAAGCGCAAGGCCTGTGCCAAGGCAGGAATCACCTCCTTTGAGCATGTCTTTGGCAGTGATACAACGCAAGCGGAAGTTCTTGCCTGCATTCACCAGCTCAATGCCGACCCCAACGTCCATGGAATTCTGGTGCAGCACCCGATGCCCAAGGGACTGGATGAGGACGAGATTCTCGCCACCGTAGATCCTGCCAAAGATGTAGACGGAATCGGTCGGGCAAGCCTCGGCGATCTGGTGCTGGGCCACCCGAGCTTTGTTTCCTGCACACCACAGGGCATGATGACCCTGATGCAGCGCTACGGCATAGACCCCGCAGGTAAGCACGCCGTGGTGATCGGGCGCTCCGTGATCCTAGGCAAACCCATGGCCATCGCGCTGCTCAATGCCAACGCCACGGTGACGATCTGCCATAGCAAGACAAAAAACCTCGCCGAGATCACCCGCCAAGCCGATATTTTGGTCGCCGCTGTGGGTCGCCCCGAGCTGATCACCGGCGACATGCTCAAGCCCGGCGTGGTGGTCTTAGATGCAGGCTACAACCGGGTCGAGGGCCGTGGCCACGATGTGGGTGACTGTCACTTCGAGAGCTGTGCCGCTGTGGCAAGTGCCATCACACCCGTTCCCGGCGGCGTTGGCCCGATGACCATCGCCACGCTCTTGGAGCAGACCGTCGCCGCCGCCGAGCGCAGTGTCAGAAAATGAGCTTTGAAGCCTGGGGCGCGGCTCACACGCCCCATGTCAATGCTGCCCTAGACCAGCTCTGCCCTGCAGATGGCTCGCCGCTCCGTGAGGCGATGCGCTACTCACTTCTGGCAGGCGGCAAGCGCCTGCGTCCGCTACTCTGTATCGCCGCCGCCGAGGCCGTGGGTAGTGATAGAGGGCAAGTGTTACCCGCAGCCTGCGCCTTAGAGATGATCCACACCTTCTCACTCATCCACGATGACCTCCCCGCGATGGACGATGATGATCTTCGGCGCGGTCTGCCCACCTGTCATGTCAAGTACGGCGAGGCTCTCGCGATTCTTGCAGGCGATGCACTCCAAGCACTTGCCTTCGAGATTGCCCCCACGCACACGGCGCTTTTAGCCCGTGCCTGTGGCCAGATGTGCCTGGGCCAAGCGGAAGATTTGGAAGCCGAAGGCAAGGTCGTCACGTTGGAGCAGCTCCAGCGGATTCATGCCCACAAGACCGGAGCATTCCTGCGAGCCAGCGTTGTCGCCGGTGCGCTGGATGCTTCCGTAGCGCAACAAGCCGCGCTCGCCCACTACGGCGAAAAAATCGGCATGGCCTTTCAGATCGTGGATGATATTCTCGATGTGACCGGGGACGATGCCACGCTGGGCAAGCCCGCGGGCTCCGATCTCAAGCACGACAAGGCGACCTACCCCAAGCTGGTCGGGCTGGACGAGAGCAAGCGCCTCGCCCGTGCTGCCGAGCAAGAGGCGCTTGTTGCTTTAGAAGTCTTTGGAGAGTCCGCCGAGCCCCTACGCGAGATCGCCCGGTATATCGTCGAGCGCAACACGTAGCTTAGAGCTGGTGGCTCTCGGGCTGGAGCGTGAGCTCGCCTAGCACGAGATGCGCGGGTTGGGTGAGGGCGTAGAGAATCGCCTCCGCCGCATCACTTGCCGAGAGCATCTTGTCGCGCTGGACTTTCATCTCGATGGCGGGATTGTCGTAGAACGGAGTGTCCACGCCGCCCAGGTAGAGCCCCGTCACTTTGATGTTGTGCCGGCGGGAAACTTCTGCACGAAGCGCCTGCAAAAAACCCGTCAGGCCGTACTTACTGGCGCAGTAGACACTGGCCTGAGCCATCGGAGCTTTCCCTAAAATCCCGACAACATGCAGGATATGCCCCGACTTTTTCGGCGTCATCACTTTCACCGCCGCTTGTGAGAGCAGCATCGCGCCGTAGAGGTTTGCGGCCAGCGTGAGCGTCATCTCCTCAGGCGTGATATTCTCCAGCGCCTTGATCAGCCCAACTCCTGCCGCATTCACCACAATATCGAGCCCCGTCTCTCCTGCCGCCTCGGTCACCAGCTTCTCTACCTGAGGTGCCCGGCCAAGGTCTGTCAGAGTCGTTTTCGGGCGTGTGCCCGTTAGCTGCTCTAGCTGGCTGGCGAGTGCCTCTAGTTTCTCACCACTGCGTCCCGAGAGCGTCAGATGTGCCCCTGCCTGTGCCAGGGGTAGCGCGACTGCCTGCCCAATTCCACCCGTTGCGCCGGTAATGAGGACCGACTTTCCCGTAAGTATTTCAGTTTTCACGCTATTCTTAACTCTAAGAGCTTTCCTTATGTTCCCATTTAACCCATAATGCAAGCAATATGAAAGCTATGGTTTTAGGCGCAGGGATCGGTTCGCGGCTTGATCCCCTCACGCGCTCCCTTCCCAAGCCCGCTGTTCCCGTTGTTGGTAAGCCCGTGATCGGGCATATTCTGGATCACCTGAAGCACTATGGTGTGACGGAGATCATGATCAATGTTCAGTATTTGGGCGAGAAGCTCATGGCGAGCATCGGCGATGGCTCCGCTTATGGGGTGAACGTCTCGTACTCCCTCGAGGACGAGCTCTGGGGTGATGCAGGCGGCGTCAAGCGCTGCGAGGCGTTCTTCCGAGACTCCGACGACGACACGTTTATGGTGGTCGGCGGCGACGATCTCTCCGACATGGACTTTGGGGCGATTATCGCGGAGCACAAGGCGAAAAACGCCACCGCGACCATTGGAGCCAAGCGCGTCGAGGATCCCTCGCAGTTTGGGATCGCCGTGACGGATGAGAACGGCTTTATCACGCGCTTTCAGGAGAAGCCTGCCCCAGGTACGGCTTTCTCTAATCTCGCCAACACGGGCGTCTATCTCTTTAAGAAGAGCGTCTTTGATACGATTCCTGCCAACACGTTCTACGGCTTTGGCAAAGACGTTTTGCCCGCGCTCTTAGCTGCCGGTGAGCCGATGCTTGCTGTTCCCACCAATGCCTATTGGGAAGATGTAGGCAACCTCACGATCTATCGAAAAGCCCAGCGCGATTGTTTAGACGGCACGGTCAAAGTGGTCTTTCCAGCAGGTCAGCGCATCGCCGAGAACTGCTTTGTCTGTGAAGGCGCAGCGGTTCATGGCACAATCTCCGAGTACACGGTGGTCGGCAAAAACGCGGTTATCGAGGCTGAGGCAGTCATCAAAAACTCCGTTCTCTGGGAGGGCGCGACTGTCAAAGCTGGGACGTATCTGGAAAACTGCGTCGTCGGCAATGGCGTCACCGTCTCCAGCTCGCACGGAATCTTCAACGCCCAGATCGTCGAGGCCAACCGGCCTTAGCCACCGGTTTCAACCGGCGGGGACGGTGTATTCGGGCCAGTCGTCGGGGCGGTGGAAGTCGCACTCGGCGTGGTTTGACGTGGAGGCCACGTCGGGTTCTGTGTTTGTGTCGCGGTGGGCATCGTAGCGGCAGACGCTCACCCGGATTTTCTCGCCGGGGGCTGCCTCCACAGGAACGCCCAGTAGCCCCACCCAGCCCTCTTCGGTGCGCCAGGCGTGGGCAATGATCTCATTGGGATCGCACTTGAGCGTGTCGCCATCGAGCTGCCCACCACGCGCTAAGGCAATCGTGGCGCGATCCAGAAACTTCAGGTGCAGACGAACTCCGTTTGGGGTAACGTGCGCCTCCGTGTAGGCATCAGAGTCTGAGCGGCGTACAAAGACCTCGAAGACATCACCCATTTCCCAGGTGTTCTGGTTGTCTGCCGTCGCCTCGTTGAAGACATCGGCATCGGTCAGTGTTCCCAGCGCCCAGATCCGTCTCTCACGCCACCCGAGCTGTGCTGTAGCAGGCAAGCC
>Ga0315904_10007114_pt1 | contig 15097 bp, 27 predicted proteins | sample LakEriMetagenome_6_FD_203529 | JGI IMG/M metagenome (GOLD analysis project Ga0315904, IMG submission 203529) | Freshwater fungal communities from buoy surface, Lake Erie, Ohio, United States - Buoy 12 MA120 | ecosystem: Environmental > Aquatic > Freshwater > Lake | place: USA: Lake Erie, Ohio... | reverse complement strand
AGAGGACATAGTTATTCGTGAAGAAATGCGTCATCTTGATAGTGAACTAACACACTTCTTAACAGAAACCAACGAAGAGAAAGATGGAGAGTGACGAAATATGGCAGATTATAACCCACTTGGAAAAGCAAGGTTTCCATATAACCAAGAAGCAGATAGAGCAGAAATCACTCATATTGACGCTCAAAATACCACTTTTGAGTACCATGTTGGAAAAACCTACCAAGAATTACTAGACCTATTGCTATCCAAACATAAAGATTACGGCGCAAAGAATATTGCTGATGCACCTGGCGGTGCCATCAATGGACTGCGTGTGCGTATGCACGATAAGTTAGCACGTATAAATAATTTAGTTGACAGTAAGAAAAGTCCAGAGCATGAATCATTTGAAGATTCATTCAAGGACATGGCTAACTATGCAATCATCGGATTGCTAGTACTGAGAGGAGAATGGGACAAGTGAAAGGAAATCAAAAAGAACTCGATGAAATTCTTTCTAAGTATGAACTAGATGTCAGAAACGTGGCAGTAACAATTATGTTATACGAAATACTCAAAGAACTTAAAAGATTAAGGATGAATCAATGAAAATATTTGGACCTTACAAAGGCAGTAAACAAAATGGTGGTCGTCCTATCTATGTCATCAAGCGCAAGAAAAAAGATGGCACAACCGAGACTACATCTACAAACAAAGCCCGCTTAGATTATAAGAAGGCTACTGGTAAGAAGTTAAAGCGCAACCAAGAAGTAGACCATAAAGATAATGGTGGGCGTAAAGGTAATGATAAGATATCTAACCTAAGAGTTCTATCCAAAAAGAAAAATGTAGGCTTAGAGAATAAGAGACGAGCCAAAAAGAAATGAAAACTATAGTCTGTATATCAGACCTGCAAGTACCGTACCACGATGCAGAAGCCGTCAAGGCAATTGCTAAGTTTATCAAGGCATATCAACCTGACACCGTAGTATCTTGTGGTGATGAAATGGATATGCAGACTATCAGTAAATGGAGTAAGGGAACTGAGTTAGAGTTTGAGCGTTCTATTGGACGTGATAGGGACACTACTAGACAGGTTCTTTATGACTTAACTGTTGAACATATGGTTCGTAGTAATCATACAGATAGATTATTTAATACAGTTGCGATGAGAGCGCCAGGATTACTTGGCTTACCTGAGTTGCAATTAGAAAACTTCTTAGGGCTTGATGAGTTAGAGATTAAGTATCACAAAGACCCTTATGAACTGGCTCCTGGCTGGTTGTTAATGCATGGTGATGAAGGCAACGTACAGCCTACTGCTGGTGCTACCGCACTTGGTTTAGCCAAACGCTCAGGCATGTCAGTAGTGTGTGGACACACGCACCGTATGGGTTTGACACATCATACTCAAACATATCGTGGTGGTAAACCTAAGACTATATGGGGTATGGAACTGGGCAATCTAATGAATTATGCTAACGCTAAGTATATTAAAGCAGGATTATTTACGTGGCAACAAGGTTTTGGTATCTTGCATGTTGATGGCAAAACTGTTGTGCCTCAATTAGTACCTATCGTAAATAGGTCTTTTACTGTGGAAGGTAAGACTTGGAAATGGTAGACAATACACATTTAGAATGGAAGCGCATAGAAAAATGGGACTACATTGTAGTTGCCGTTGCCTCTGAATACCATAGAAAATATGATATGGTTGAACTCGAAGACATTAAACAATCATTGTACAAATGGTTTCTTGAGCATCCCAATAAGTTAAATGAATGGGAAGCAATAGGTGAAAAAGATGCTAAGAATTTAATCTATCGTTGCCTACGTAATGATGCATTGGATTATTGTTTAGAATGGAAGGCCAAGTCTATTGGCTATGAAACTTCAGATGCATTCTTTTATGAAGCAGATATAATTGAAGCACTTTTACCTTCAGTCTTACGAGGTGAGTTTGGTGTATCGCATAAGTTAAATTTAGTTGGTCCAAGTAAGCCACCTGCTCCCGCTGAAGGCGGCAACATGATGGTTATGATGATTGAAATAGATAAAGCGTACCGCAAACTCAGTACCGAGGATAGGACAGTACTGTTTTACAGGTACGCTGAATCTATGGACTATGGCGATATCGCTACCGAGATGAATTTAGGTAGTGAAGATGCTGCTCGTATGCGCCATAATCGTGCAGTCAAAAAACTTATCACTAGAATCGGTGGATTCCGACCTTGGTTAGATAAAGATTTTGATAAAAAAGAAAACGATATTAGCGATAATCTCGAGGCCGAAGTACCACATGAACAACCCGATGATAGGAACGAGGATAGGTCCGATGAATAAGTATTTATCTACCTTCAGATTGGATACTCCTGTTCCATATAGTTTTTGTATACTTCTCCAGCCCTATCAAACTCCTCATTCTTAACTCTTTTATAGTTAATTAACTGTGCTGGTGTAATAAGATGTCCCTTAGATTGATTAGGTGGTTGCTTATTCTCAATAGGTTTACCATAATCCCTAACTACATTGATTAGATGGTCTATTGGCGTAATGATTACATTGTTATCCATTATAAAAGCCCAATGAGTAGCCTTACTTACGGAAAGTCCTGACGGCTCCCATTGACCACTTCCTTGATAAAAACAAGATTCCTCTATAAATAAATTACCTGTTTCTATCCAGCGTCTATCTGTCTTAACTTCTACTGTATCCATACGCAATAGGTCAGCAAGTTTACTCTCGCCTAATTCCCCATCACGTAGGTCTAAATCCCAATTAGAGTTTTTCATTATCCTCCTGTCGAATAGAATCCAGGACCTTTGAATTTGATTCCTGGTACTGTGTATACACGTTCCATTACTTTATTGCAGTTTAAGGTTGGACACCTAACAACATATTTTTCGTAATCTTTGTGGTATATAAACTGTTCTCTAGTGTTACCACAATCATTACATTTGAAGTCATAGTTCGGCATCAATACCAGCCGTTCTTTTGCCAGAATTTCCATGCTTTACATGGCGTTGAGTATCGATAGATTATATAATCCAGTCCTCTATCAATCTGCTCTGTTGGGTTTGTGTCGGGCGAAAGCCCTAGAATCTGCGGAATACCGCCAGCGTATAATGCCTTACCTTTTTGATATACTGGTTGCTTATTATATGCTTCATGTCTCCAATTAGATTCTTTGGTCCACAATTTGTCTAAACATAGCCATTGATTATGTTGCCACGCAAGTAAAGATTCTCTTGCGTATAATTTACTATCATTGACTGTCCATTCCCTTGGTTGTGGTAATGTTTCTACTCTAGTTACTCCAGCAAGAGAAAATATTCCTATGAATAATAGTAATAGTTTCTTCATAGTTCACCGCCTTATTAGGTCCTTAGTTAGACTGTATAATTTGTATGCTTGATAGGAAGCACTACTTCTAGAGGTTCCAGGTTTTATGCCCACAGATGCTAATCTCTCAGCAGCCATTGTTCCACCCCATATTCCAAATGGTAGATTACCCCAGCCAGTTTTACCTGACGGCATTTTCTCCATCTTCATACCCTCCGCCAAACATTCACCTTTGACAGGACAGGTAGCACATAATTGTAGCGCATAGTTTATCTGAGACGCAACTCTTTTAATCTTTTCAGGCTCAGTTCTGCCCGTTGGAATCTCAGGAAACCACCAGTCAGGATTATCGTCGCCAGTACAGTTGCCGTTAAGCATCCTCATCCTCCCACATGCGGTCAGGTAGCCCAGTATCATCCTCATCTATATCATCTTCTGTCCCGTTTAAGGCATAGTCATCACCCTGCAAGTACATTGGCTCACTCATATGCTTCCCTTTCATGAATCAATTCGACAATTATGTTATGTGCCTCATCTACCTCGTCTAAAGACCCAGACCAAAGTAGTGCTTGCACTTTATTTAATTGTTCATTTAAGTACTCATCGGTTATCGCCATTATCTATCTCCCTCTGTTATGCAGTCTAGTACATACTCGAACTCAGGTCTATCTGATTCGGGCGCAGGTTTGGTATCCCATGCCATAGAATATCCGTCATTGGAATCCCAATGCAATCTACCCGAGTACTGATTTGTATTATCATTTAGTATCACATGCTTAGTCCAACCAGTAGATGTGATGCCAGTACATGATATCATATACTTGCTTATTATTTCTTGTACCGATACCTCATTCGTCAACATTTACTCCCATTTCTATTAGTCGGCTATCCATTACCATGCTTGTTGTATCATAACTTTCGGCACCTTCACCATCTATGCCTTCACGCCATATTGCTTTACCCTTGTACGATATATGTGAACCTTCTCCATATAGACTCATCAGTAATGCGCCAGCAGCATAATCATATACATCTGCTATTACATCACCGCTTGGATGGTGTACTTTTAGTTTCATCTCTATCCTTTTCTGCCGTATTATACGGCATATAGTTTTTGTAGCAGTAGTCTTGCATTAGCAATTATAGCGTCATCTCTCTCGTCAGTCAAATTGGCGATAGAGATTAACTCTATGATTACTTTTCTGACTTCTTCCCTAGAAGCCAAAGTCATACTGTCCATTATATGCCCCCATTATTTGTTTGTGTCGGGCTGATGCATCCCTCTCGGGAGACCAGCACAGGCAACTATCATTTACTATCATACTGCAATCAAAGCATGAACCACAGTTTTCACAATAGTACATATTGCCGTCTTCGAGTACTTCTATACCGCACATCATACAAGCAAACTCGGCATCATCAGCAGCCTCGTAATCATATTGCTGGAAGTACTTACCCCAACCATTGTCGCTCTTATATGAATCATTAGACCACCAATTGCCGTCATTATCCCAATGACCTGCGTCCTCGTTGATAATGTAGCAGTCATACTCGGCATTAGGGTCTAAGGTAAATACCGCAATCTTACTACCGACAGACCACTTCTCTATCATGCCGTATAGATTAGGGTTATCCAATGCTGTGATACCACCCATTGACGGCAGTATATCCTCGGCAAATATGCGAGTATCACTACGCTTGTCAGCAGGTTCGATATGCACATCTAGTATGCCATTGTGTGCTAAGTATGTCAGGTCGCTACCACCTACCTTGAATGGATGACAATTCTCATCATTCTTAACACCATGCGTAGCAAATCTAGCATGATACATAGCATAACTATTTGGGTATTGCTTGCGTACTTCTAGGAACTCTTTGATAACTTTTTTAGAGTTCATGCCCTTGCCAGTAATAATTTTATTACCAGCAATTACAGCGTAGCCAAAGCCATGCGGATTATTACAAGAAGCATTGTCTAAATCCTTCTTGCGTGGTGTGCTATTCGGTGAACTTACTACTAGTAGACACATGCTCTTTCCTTTCTATCCTAGTTAATACATCTTTATGTATTTGTATTCTTGCATTGAGGGATGGATATAACTCAGACTTACTCTCTATGTACTGCCTAAAGTTTAGACAGGATAGTCCACCTTCTCTAACTTCTTTGACACTCATTACCCTAGTGAACTCAACGCTGGCATGCGCCAAATCAATAGCAGACTTAATGAATCTCGGATTTACACTACCTCTAAAGATTCTCATCTCTAAAGTATTTCTGTTGTTGGTATTGACCGCAGAGTATCTATCGCTACCATGTCGGTCAAATTTATGCTTAAAGGATTTCCTGCCAGTATTAGGGTCAACATTGTCATCAAACTTAGCCCAATGACTAGATGACCTACCAGCAAGTACCTCGTAGAAGTCCTTGTTATTGTAGACTAATTGCAGGAATCTATGCTGGTGTGAACCGCCACTAAATCCAGCACGAGATATATGCACATGTAGTCCACAGGTTTTTGTACCCCATGCCATCATGTCATAGTTAGATTTAAGTGTATTGATAGTTTCCCATAACACACTTGCATCATTCATGAAATAACTATGAGTCATTGGATGAGATACTATCTCAAACCCGCACTCAAGTGAGCCGTCAGATTTTAGATAGGCTAGATTTTCATTCTCTAACAGATATGCAAACTCGGCTGCTATTTTGCGGGCTTCATAACTACCACCTCGCACCTCGGTCTCAACCTCGATACCAAAGTAAAGCCTAGTATTTTCATCCTCGGAACTACGGAAGATAGGGTCAGGTCGGTACGAGTAATCGTGTATCAATCTAGAATCTTCCTCGTCTTCATGCGAATAACCACAACCTTCATAGTAATAATTATCGCACTCTTCACAGTAAGACACTTCGCTTTCAAAACATGATTCGCAAAATGTCATACCAGTATCCTCTGCACCATATCGGTGTCCCGTAAAATACTCTTCACATAGTTCACAGTATGAGGCGTAATAATCTGTACAATTTTCACACCACCTACTGCCTCCTACGCTTGAGTAAGTGTCGTTTATATGACCGACACCATCACACCGCATACATATTACAGAGCAGTTTTCGCAGACAGGCTTACCGCTATCAGTTTCGACAACAGTACTACTGTCTAACTCGCTGTCGCAGACAGTACATTTGTACTTTATCTCGACCTCGTCAACAGTTTCCATATGCTATCCTTCTTGCTGTATTATACGGCAATAGTATCTCTACTGCCGAGTAGTACTATCTTAGACTAATTCCTTAGCCTTGTCAACCTTGCGCTGGACACTATCGAGAATAACATTCACGATTTTATCCCGCAGGTCATCAGCGTACTTAGCACGAGCCTCGAAGCCATGCCTTGTATTGTGTATAGAAAATTGCCTAAGAGATTCCCTGACAGTTTCTAGTTCATCTCTAGTAAGTGTCAGGATAATCTCATTGGCATAGTCTACATTACTTTTGGACACTTAACTCACGCAAAGCACGAGTAAGTTTAGCGTTTCTAATTGCGGTAGTAATTACCAGCGTGGTGCTAGTAGTCAGCGCAATTATGATTGCTATTGTATCTGTTATCTCTATGTACATGCTATCTCCTTAGTGCTTGCCGTATTATACGGCATGCGTGCCCACCATGGGAATTGCACCCATGATTATGCCGTCTAGCGTGGGCTATCCAGTTGCTATTCGTAGTCCGAGTCCGTAGCAACATCCTCAAGTAAGTCATCAATGTTGGACATGTCTACTTGGAAAATATCCTCGGTTGCCATAATCTCGGCTATCTCTTGCTCGGTCATAAAATCTAGTGCTACATCATCTCCACTCACGAGAAGTCCTATCCATAGCCCTAGCGATTTGCTCTTGTATCTTGGCTTTGCGTTGCGCTTCGGCTTCGATATTTTTTACTACCTCAACACGCTCAAGGAGAGCGAGTAGGGTATTGCTTGCTGTTGCTTCCATGCTGTTGCCTTTCGGTATTTAACCTGCCGTACTATACGGCAAGGTTAGCGGTACTTCTTTCCCGTTGGCATAAGTATACTGAAAAACTGCACCCCTGTCAAGCCTAAAATAATCGTGCCGTATTATACGGCAAGGCTTAAATCGTACCCGTTGCGAGCCGTACCAGTACCATCTAGTTTAGTTTGTGTCGGATTTTTTTCACAGATAGGCGTAAAAGTTTGGTCTAGTTCAGCGCAGTTCCCGTACCGCCTAGTACAATTTAGTTTGTGTTGGGTTTGTGTTGGAAAAATTTTTGGGCAAAAAAATAACCCCACCCCCTAAGGGGTGAGGCTACTTTTCTTTTCTTACTTAACTTTTACCTCTAATTTAACCTCGCTGTTTTTGCGGATTAAGTTAAAGATACCGATAACAACCTCGGTTTTCTTTGGCTCGGTTGTAATCATGTCCTTAGGATTCTTACCCTGAAAATATGCGATAATACTATCGGTTAAGGTTTCGATAGTAATATCGTTTGCGGATTTTTTAATCTCCGCTTTGGCTTTGGTTGAGCCATCTCGGGTTTGACTTTCTTTCTTGGTTAGCGTTTTTTCATCTAACTCATCAAAAGATTTTACGCTATTTATGTGCGCTTTTGCGCCACTTGCTTTTTTATCTGCATTTACCCGTACTGCAAGGCTTAACACTTTGCTCGCTTTGATGTTTCCCATTTCATCATTAAAGCGGGAGATAATTAGGCATGCGGTTTGCAAGGCGTCTACATGATTTGGCAAAACTACGGGTTTTACATTGACCCCGTTTAACGCCTGTTTCATGCTTTCTTTTACCTCTCGGGTTGTTGTGCCGTTTCCCATTTCATCACCAACGCCTAGAATAAAATTAAGTGCCTCGGCGTTTGCATTTTCTCCACTCTCAATTAAAAGAGCGTATTGGGTTGTTATGTTGCTATTGATTTTTACTGCTTCTTTAACTGCTTTTTCTTTAGTCATTTTTCTATCCTTTTCTTTTTGGCAGATACTCGGTTTCTCCGCCAGTAAGATAATTTTCCCATAGGTTAAGGGTTATTGCAAGTCTATTTGCAAATTATTTTTTAAGCGTGTTGCCGTATTATACGGCAGGGTTTTAGGGGGTTAGGCGGGGGGTTTTGAGATAGCCCTAACTGGCTCGAGGTTTGGATTCTAGGGGGGTTTGGTGGCAGATAGGTTTCATCACCTACCCCTACCGATTCCCCTATCTAATCCTTCTATTGATTCCCCCCATTTATATTTATTTTTTCTGGGGGATTTTCTTTTAAGGGAGATAGTCCGCTTTCCAATAAATACCGATTGGTTAAATAAAGATTGGTTAATCAATAAATAAGTGCCTATTAAGAGCATTTGACCCTAGGGTTATTTAATTTGCGTGCTTTATAGTATATATACTCCCATAAAAAATTACTGTTATATTATAGGGGGGATATATATTATACGCTCAGAATGAGCGTAATTATTACCTATCTGTTCGGTTTTAGTACTTTGAACAGGTTATCTATAGTATATATATAATATACGGAGTCGCTCCGTTTAAGACTCCGCTCCTCCTATATATAATATTATAATTTATAATTATATTGGGGATAGTCTGCCCGTTTACGGGTACCGTTAAATCACCGTTTATAGGGGGCAATCGTGGGTCGTAAGCCAGGGGTACAAAACATCCCTAAGGATGCCGCCCAAAAGCAAGTCTTAGAATTACTGGCCCAAGGCTCTACCGTGGTAGATGCTATGAAGGCTGTGGGGCGTAACGATGTTACCTTCCGCCAATGGTCAATGGCAGACCCTGACTTTAAGGACAAAGCCGACAAGGCACGCCTATCTGGCAAAGGTATTAAAGCAGACCTAGCCAACCTAAAAGATATTTCCTTTGAGGATTTCTCAGAACAATTTTTAGATACCAAACTCTTTGACCATCACAAGTCATGGATTGATTTAGTAGAGGGTAAAGAGCCAAGGTTCATCCACCCTAGTATGACATACGAACAGGCAGCAACCAATCGTATCTTAATTAACGTACCACCAGAGCATGCTAAGTCAACAGTACTTACCATCAACTACGTTACCTACCGATTATGCCTAGACCCTAACATTAGAATTATTATTGTTTCAAAGACGCAAGGTATGGCACGTAAATTCCTATCTGCGATTAAGACAAGATTAAGCCATCCTAACTGGACCAAGATGCAAGTATCCTTTGGACCTAACGGTGGCTACAAAGCAGATTCACCAACCTGGTCTGCTGATATGATTTACCTGGGTGCAGGACGTGACTCAGGCGAGAAGGACCCAACTGTACAAGCATTAGGATTCGGGTCACAGATTTACGGTGCTCGTGCTGACCTGATTATCCTTGACGATGTGGTGATGAATGCAAACGCCCATGAGTGGGAGAAGCAAATTGAATGGCTTCAAAAAGAAGTCATCACCCGCCTAGGGCGGCACGGTAAACTGCTTATAGTAGGAACCCGTGTCGCACCTATAGATTTATATAAGATGATACGAGATGGCGACCAATGGACAGGTGGCAAGTCTCCTTTCACATACATGGCTATGCCATCAGTATTAGAATTTGACGAGGACCCAAAGAACTGGAAAACACTTTGGCCTTGGACAGACAGAGCAGAAGGCGAAAAAGACGAACCTAATGATATCGGACTTTATCCTAAATGGGACGGACCCTCGTTATTTACAAGGCGGTCTGAAGTTGCTCCGAGTGTCTGGGCTATGGTCTACCAACAAGAAGACGTCCAATCCGACTCTATCTTCTCGCCAACAATTGTTGCAGGATGTGTTAACGGTATGCGAAAGCGTGGACCGCTTAGAAAAGACACGCCAGGCCACCCCAAGAACGTAGATTCAACTTATACCATTATTGGTTTTGACCCAGCCGTAACGGGACGCTCTGCTTTCGTAGCAGTATCCTATAACCGTGCTGATGGTCGTATATATGTTTTAGATTGCGTCAACATGGTTGACCCTACTCCTCAAAAAGAAAATGCTCTTATTAAAGAGTGGGTAGAAAGATTTAAGCCACAAGAGTTTAGGGTTGAAATCAACGCCCATCAAAAGTACTATGCTATGGATACAGAGTTGCGTGAGTATCTAGCATCCTATGGATGTCAACTTAACTCACACTTTACTGGTAAGAATAAATGGGATGTTGGATTTGGTGTAGCATCCATGGCAAGCCTTTTTGGCTCAGCCAGAGATGGTAGATTCCAAGATAACAACCTAATAGAGTTACCTTCCAATGAAGGCTCTGAGGGTCTTAAGTCTTTAGTACAACAACTTATCATTTGGAAGCCTGACACTAAGAACCCAACTGACTGTGTTATGGCATTATGGTTTGCTATTATTCGCTGTAGAGAACTTATGCAAACATCAAGTAGAGTTGGACAGTATCAAAATAATAGATGGGCTACTAGGGCACAAAAGGCTAGTAGAGGTTCACTTAATTTAGACGAAGCCTTTGCAGAGCAATGGCAAGAAACTTACGGATAGGAAACTAATGGCATTAACAATTGAACAGATAGCGGCACGAGTACAATCGTTACGTTATCGAAACAGTGAGAGAGATGCCCGTAATCTTGACGTGCTTGCTGTTCGTAAAGGTAAAATCTCTGAAGTCTATCCTGACTTCTTTCCAGATGGTGTAGATGCTAATGTCGTTGCAAATTTTATTGATATCGTTGCCAGGGACCTTTCTGAGGTTATGGCGCCTCTTCCAGCGGTTAACTGCTCAGCCGCTAATCAAGTCAGTGACCGTGCTCGTACTTTTGCCGATAAGCGTACTCGTATTGCTAGCAATTATTTTTCGAACTCTGACCTATCGGTCCAGATGTACTCAGGAGCGGACTGGTATTTAACTTACGGTTTTATCCCATTCATTGTAGAACTTGATGAGGAAGCAAAACTTCCTAGAATCCGTATTGAGAATCCAATCGGAGCATACCCAGAGTTTGACCGTTATGGTCGCTGCGTAGCATTTGCTAAGAGATATACACTTACATTAGGTGAGTTAGTAAGCCAGTTCCCAGAGTATGATAACATACTACTTGGCGGAATGGGCTATAAGCAAGACCTAAATGGTCAGATTGAAATGATTCGTTATTACGATAAAGACCAATCTGTAGTCTATGTTCCAGCAAGAGATAATTTAATATTATCACAAGCCAAGAATCCTCTTGGTAAGATGATGGTAATTGTAGCACGTAAACCATCTATCGACAATGAGTTGCGTGGACAATTTGACGACGTACTTGGAATTCAGTTACTTCGCAACCGTTTCGCCTTATTGGCAATGGAAGCAGCGGAGAAATCAGTACAGGCACCTATTGTACTTCCACAAGATGTACAAGAACTACAGTTGGGTGGCGATGCGGTTATCCGTACTGCCAACCCAGCAGGTGTTCGTCGAGTAGAACTTACACTACCACAAGGCGCATTTACAGAACAACAGTTACTTAATCAAGAACTTAGAGTTGGTGCTCGTTATCCAGAATCACGCACTGGAAACATTGATGCATCTATTGTTACTGGTCAAGGTGTACAGGCTCTTATGGGAGCATTTGATACACAGGTTAAATCAGCCCAAGCAATCTTTGCTGCTGCACTTCGTGATGTAATTAGCGTATGTTTTGAAGTTGATGAATCAATCTACCCAGAAGAGAAAACAATTCGTGGTGTTGATTCTGGCTCACCTTATGAAATTACATATAAGCCAACCAAAGATATTAAGGGTGATTACTCAGCAGATGTTCGTTATGGAATGCTTGCTGGACTCAATCCAGCCCAAGGTCTTATCTTTATGCTACAAGCACTTGGAGGCAAGTTAATCTCTAAAGATATGGCTATGCGTGAGTTACCATTTACAGTTAACGTAACTCAAGAATTAGAGAAGATTGAAATTGAAGATATGAGAGCCGCATTACTTGGCTCATTAACTGCTTATACACAGGCAATACCACAGATGGCTACACAGGGACAAGACGCTTCTGATGTTGTTAGAAAGATTGCTGCGGTAATCAAGGCTCGCCAAAAGGGACAAGCATTAGAAGATGCTATTGAGGCTACCTTTGCACCGCAACAACAAGTCCCTCCTGCTGGTGCCTCTAATCCTATGGTTGAGCAAACGTCCCCTGCTCCCTCTGGTGCCCCAGTAGGAGGCTCTCCTCAAGGTCCAGTTGGCGGTTTATTGCCACCTGAGCAACCACCAGACATTCAAACAATTCTTTCAAGTTTAACATCAGGCGGTAAAGCAGGCGGAAGAGTAGTAACAAGAAGTTAACTAAGTGGGGGACAATGACAACAATTATAGGAATAGAACATAAAGACCGCTGTTTCATAGTTGCTGATAGTCAAACTACTGATGCTGATGGTAGAATTTATTCTCATCCTGAGGTTAAAAAGATTTCTGAAAATGGAATGTTTTTAATTGCTGGTTCTGGAGAAACACTTCCTTGCGATATTGCACAACATATCTGGGAGCCACCAGTTCCAACTAAGCAAGATAGAGAAGACTTATATCACTTTATGATTGTAAAGGCTATGCCTTCTCTTAGAAAGTGTATGGCAGATAATGGCTATAACTTTGATGAAGATACAAAAGAAAATAGATTTCAATTTATTATGGCTGTTGGTGGAGAGATATTTGATGTCGACCAAGAGTTATCAATAAGCAAATCTGCAGATGGAGTATACGCTGCAGGTTCTGGTGCTACATATGCACTAGGTGCTTTATATGCTGGAGCAGATGCTTATGAAGCAATGGAAATTGCATCTAGACTTACAGCATTCACAGCAGGTCCATATATATCAAAAGAGCAACCAAGAAAAATTAAGTAGGAGATAAAGTGGCTGGAAATGAAAATAGTGGCGGATATCGCCCAACAGCACCACAGAACAATCCCGCAAATATTTCCGCTACAGGCGGAGCAGGTGGAAGTGGCACTCAAGCACCCAAGTATATACCTGGGATGAAACAATTAGGTTCTACAGGAGTTGAAACAATGGCACAACAAAATGCGGCACCAATGGCTGGGACACCACCAATGCCTGTATTTTCTAAAGAACTAGGAACTTTATTAGGACCAACCAATAACCCATCTGAGCCAGTTACCGCTGGAGTAGATATGGGTCCTGGACCTGGCTCTGAAATTCTTCCAAAAAATATTAGTGCCGATACTAGAGCAGATGAAAATAAAATGATTGTCCAAAAGTATCTTCCAACATTAATGCAAGCAGCAAACTTACCAGATACTCCAGATTCATACAAGCGTTTTATTAACTATCTACTAGAGCAACAATGAGTAGAGTAGCCTGGCTACCAGGTAGCCTATTTGATAATGTAGACAAATTTGCCAATTCACTTGGCTACCAAAATGCTGGTATTGCTATAGAATTAGCAATGCAATCTTGGGAGTCGCCAGAAGATAGAAATGCGTTTATTTATGCAATCACTGGTGACAATATCCAGGGTGGGACAGAAAGCAAATATCCAATTCGTAATTTAAGGAGATAGAATGTCATTGTGGTCAAGTTTCACAAGCGCTATCTCAAATAAAGTTGTTAAACCAGTTACCTCTTTTGGTAAGGATTTTTTGGCAGGAGATTTAGAGCCAATAATTGCCGCTCCGAAACCTGGTACTGAAAAAGAATTTAAAAGCAGAGTTCAATCAGGACTTAGAAGTGTAAACCAATTTGGTATCAATACTGCAGAGCGTTCCGCTGACTTATTACTAAGAACAGCAACCGAATTAAACAATAGAGTAATCTCGCCTTTAATTACTCGACCAATGTCAACACTTGCTTTATTAACTGACCCTAACTCTCCATTATATCAAAAAGGTCAGTATGACGAAGGTTTTCAATTTAAAGATATAGCCACCGCTTATAATCGTAGTGCTAAAGTATCTACTGGGCAAGCATTAACAAAATCGGTTCTATCTCCAGTTGGGCAAATAGGTTATCTTACTGGTCTAACAAATGAAATTGATTTATGGGACGACGAAAATATACAAAGAAATTTTTCTGATAATATAGTTGGAAAATACTTTACTGGTGTTACAGATTTAGTTGTTGGCGGTATTGGTGTAACTAAAGCGTTTGGTGTTGCTGGTAAAATTGGAAAGTCTGGTTTAAACCACGCTGGTATTAGCACTAGAGCAAAAACAATAGATGAGTTTAAACAAGATATTCAAACTGGCTTTGACTATGCAGATAATCTTGGCGGTAGACAAACCGTAGCAGCAACGCATATGATGCAAATGGCTGAAAGCAAGAATCTTGGCGAGATTGAAGATTTAGTTCAGTTGTATAGCAACAACGAAAGATTAGCCCCAATCATTGCTGGTACAACTAAAAAAGAAATTGTTAAAGATTTAATTCTTGCCGACAAGGGAGATGTAGAGGCTCTTAGTCGTCTTGTCCAAACCAATGCTGATGACTTATTTGCAGCAGGCAACGTTGCTGGACAATTACAAACAAAATATTTACAAACTGGAAATATATTTATTCCAGAAGGACCAGCGGTAGACCGCTTAAAAAGAGCATTTGACCAGGCTGTCACTAAAGATGAAAGAATGGTTGAACTTCGCAAAACATTTTTTGACGAGTCTGACCAACTTAGAGTTTTGGGAAAGACAGATTACTTCCCAGTAGACCCAAAGTTTGCTGGAGTAACTGGACTTTCAGATGCATATATTAAAGCAGAGTCAGCCCTAAGATTTGGTAAATCAGCAACTAA
>Ga0315904_10007113_pt1 | contig 15098 bp, 10 predicted proteins | sample LakEriMetagenome_6_FD_203529 | JGI IMG/M metagenome (GOLD analysis project Ga0315904, IMG submission 203529) | Freshwater fungal communities from buoy surface, Lake Erie, Ohio, United States - Buoy 12 MA120 | ecosystem: Environmental > Aquatic > Freshwater > Lake | place: USA: Lake Erie, Ohio... | reverse complement strand
ACTGGGAATGGCTGCCCCGACCGAAGATCCACCGGGCGATCGACGTCGGCAGTTGGGGCAATGGCTGACTTCGGCCGAGAATCCGTGGTTCGCCCGCAACCTCGTGAACCGCATGTGGGCGCACTTCCTGGGGCGTGGGCTGGTGGAACCGGTCGACGATGTCCGCACGACCAATCCCCCCAGCAATCCCGAATTGCTCGACGCCCTGGCCTGCAGTTTCACCGACAGCGGGTTCGACGTGCAGCAGTTGATTCGCGCGATCTGCGCTTCGCGGGTCTACCAGACATCGGCCACCCCCAATGCCACCAACCAGCGGGATGACCAGAACTATTCGCGGGCTCTGCTGAAACGCCCGTCGGCCGAGGTGCTCTTCGATGCGGTGTGCCAGGTGACGGGTGTCGAAGAGAAGTTCGCCGGGACTCCCGCCGGTTATCGGGCCGTCCAACTCTGGGACAGCCAGGTGCCACACTACTTTCTGAAGCTCTTCGGCCGTCCCACGCGGGTGACCGCCTGCGAGTGCGAGCGCTCGGTGGAGCCCAGCGTGGCCCAGGTGCTGCACGTGCTGAACTCGCCCGAGATCCAGGACAAGCTGTCGCACGAGGGGGGACGCGTCGCCGGGCTCGTGCAGCGCATCTCGGATGACGGGCTGCTGGTCGACGAATTCTTTCTCACGTTCCTCAACCGGTATCCCTCGGAAGACGAGCGGACGCGGGCCACCAACTTCCTGCACGACCACGCGGCCGATCGCCGCGAGGCTGCCGAAGATCTGGCGTGGAGCCTGCTGAACACCGTCGAGTTCGTGTTCAACCACTGATCGTTCAAGTGTCTCACGGAACACCGCCATGACCGCCCCTTCACGCTTCTGCGATTCGGTGAACCGCCGTACGGCCCTGCGGGTGGGGGCCGCCTCGCTGTTTGGCGCTGGCTGCTCGCTGCCTCAGATCCTCGCCGCCGAGGCCCCCGCATCCAGCGAGGTCTCGGTCATCTTCCTGTTCCTCAAGGGGGGGCTTTCGACGATCGACACCTGGGATCTCAAGCCCCAGGCTCCCAGCGAATTCCGCGGTCCATTCTCCCCCATCGCCACGAACATTCCGGGGATCGAACTGGGCGAACACCTGCCGCAAATGGCCGGGCAGATGGACAAGATCTCCCTGGTCCGGAATTTCGGACACCGCAACTCGGATCACGGCCCCGCGGACCACTACATGCTCACCGGCTATCATCCGATTGCCGGGTTCAATCCAAATCTCTCCCCCAACAACCAGCGCCCCGCGCACGGCGCGATCATCTCCCGCAAGCTGGGGCCGCGCGGCTCGGTCCCTCCCTACGTCTGCCTGCCACGCATGCACGCGAGTGCCGGGGCTTCCTACCTGGGAGCCGCTGTCGCCCCCTTCGTCGTCGAAGCCGACCCCAACTCTCCCGGGTTCGCCGTTCCCGACCTGCTTCCTCCCCTGGTGGTCGATTCCAAACGCTTCGAGAACCGCCGCGATCTGCTGGGGGTTGTGGATCGATTCCAGAAGTCGGGCGAGACGGCGGCCAACCGCGGAGCGTCGGCCGTCAACACCTTCCAGAAGAAGGCGTTCGACCTCATGACCTCATCGGCCACCAAGGCGGCGTTCGACATTGGTGCCGAACAGACAGAGGTCCGTGACCAGTACGGCCGCAACTCGCTGGGCCAGGCGTGCCTCATGGCCCGCCGCCTGGTCGAGGCGGGGGTCCGCTGTGTGTCGATCGATCACACGAACTGGGACACCCACGACAACAATTTCAGCGTCCTCAAGACCGACCTGCTGCCATTGCTGGACCAGGGAATCTCAGCCCTGTTCCGCGACCTGCACGATCGGGGACTGCTCTCGAAAACGCTGGTGATCGTGACGGGAGAATTCGGCCGGACACCCCGCATCAATGCCAATGCCGGCCGCGACCACTGGGGCCCGGCATTCACGGTCGCAATGGGAGGCGGGGGGATCCAGGGAGGGCGGGTTGTCGGTCGTTCCGACGCCCGGGCCGAGAAACCCGACGGAACCCCGTACGGTCCCGAAGAGCTCTCCTCGACGATGTTCCGTCTGCTGGGAATCGACCCCGCCGACGAGTTCTATACCCCGGAAGGTCGCCCGGTGAAGATCGCCGAGACCAACCGCGTGATCAGCGAACTGATGTAGGTGGCTCTCCCCAGTCCGGTCCTCCTCTTCGGAGTTTTGCCGACTGGTTCCCCCGACCGGCCCCATCCGCACCCTCCTCTCGCCCGTGATGACTTCCCCATGAATCGCCTTTCCCCGCTGCTGTGGGCCGCGCTGGGAGCGCTGCTGGTGAGTCCCCCGGTTCCGACCCGTGCCGATCCTCCCGTGGCGATGTACATCTTCCCGGCCGGGGGCCAGCGGGGGACCGATGTGACCGTGCGTGTCGGTGGCCTGTACCTGCACGATTCGGCTCCCCTTGTCGTCAGTGGCCCCGATCTCACGGCCGATCCCCGGGTGGTTGAGACCGAGACCACCTGGTTCGAGGGACCGGTGATTCCGCTGCCCGATTCGCAGCAGGCCGAAGATTACCCCAAGGACCACACCGCCGCGATTCGCATCGCCCCGGGAGCGACCGGCAGCGCACGCAGTTGGCGGGTCTGGACCAGCCAGGGGGTCACTCCCGCCCGGACGTTTGTGCTCGGCGATCTGCCCGAACTGGTGGAGGAGGAAATCGACGGCCGGCCTGTGCCAGTCTCTGTGGCTGTCCCGATCACGATCAACGGCCGCATTTTCCCCCGGGAGGATGTCGACATCTGGACGTTTGCCGCACGCGAAAATGAGGCGTTCACCCTGACCGCACTCGGGGCCAGCCTGGGCTCGCCTCTGGAGGTCCGGCTGGAAGTGCGAGACCCTTCGGGACGCCCCGTCGCCGAGAGCAACTCGGCTCCCCTCCCCGGGACCGATGCCTCGCTGCGGTTTACCGCTGCCGTCGCCGGAACCTATTCCGTCCGGATCCACGACCTCAAGTTCGGCGGATTGCAGCATTATGTGTATCGCCTGTCGATCACGAAGGGGTCGCACATCGACCGCGTCTTCCCCCTCGGTGGACAGCAGGGAACCGAAACGGCCTTCCTCCTGTCGGGCCAACAGGTTTCCGACGGCCCCGTGACGATCTCTCTGCCCCCGCGTACCGGCCGGTTTGAAGCCCGGTTCCCGACGCCGGCGGGACCAGCCAACCTGCTGCCGATCGAGATTGACGAACTGTCGGAGTTTGTGGAAGACGCCACGCGTGTTGCCACGACATTGGCCTCGGTACCCCGCGCCCCAGGCTTTACCGCCAATGGACGGATTCTCCAGCCGGCTGAGGTCGATGCCTGGCCGGTGCTGCTGAAAAAAGGGGAGGTGGTTGATCTTGAGGTGCGTGCCGGCCGACTGGGCTCCCCCCTCGACAGTGTCTTGTCTGTGGTCGATGGAACCGGCCAGGAACTCGCCCAGAACGATGATCTGGGAGGAGCGATTTCCGACTCCCGGATCAGTTTCACCGCCCCAGCCGATGGGACGTACGTCGTGAGAATTGCAGAGCGTGATCCGGATCGTGCCGGGGACGCATTCGCCTACCGGTTGCGAGTGTCCGCTCCCGCGACTCCCGACTTCCGCCTGTCGCTGCCGGCTGATGTGGTGCTGGCTCCCCGCAAGGGTGAGACGAAATTCAAGGTCAAGATTGAGGCACTGGGAGGTTTCGCCGGGGAAGTCGCGCTGCAGATCGGAGGACTCCCCCCTGGCGTCACCGTTTCTCCCGAACCCCTTGTGGCCAAACCGGGTGATTACGAACTCACCATCAAAGTGGCGGAGACGGCGGCCGTCGGGGCGGTGCCGTTGACCATCACCGGCACGGCCCGCGTGGGTGAGCAGATGGTGTCTCACCCGGCGACGTTCACCCTGGAGGCGGCTGGAAGACCAGTGGTTGACGCCCTTTGGCTGGCTGTGACTGTCCCCACGCCATTCAAGGTGAAAGGGGTCTACGAGGTGAAATACGCCCAGCGTGGCAGTCGTTTTGTGCGGAAGTTCGCCCTCGAACGGGGGGACTATGCCGGACCATTGACTGTACGGTTGGCCGACCGGCAGACCCGGCACCTGCAGGGGGTCGTCGGTCCGACCATCGAGGTCCCCGCGGGAGCCACCGAGTTCGAGTATCCCGTCTTCCTCCCCCCCTGGATGGAAATCGGCCGCACCAGCCGGACCGTGGTGATGGCGGTGGGGGAAGTGGCCGACACGACCGGTACGAAACACAAGGTGAGCTTCACCTCACTGCAGCAGAACGAGCAGATTGTTGCACTGGTCGATCCAGGTCAGTTGAGTGTCGATCTCGGGAAGAAATCGGTCGCGGTGACCGCCGGTCAGGGGGTGAGTGTGCCGGTGCGTGTCGGACGCGGGACCGGCATTGTGGGACCGGCGAAGGTCGAGGTGGTCATTCCCCGTCACATGCGCGGAGTGAGTGTCGCTCCGGTGACGATCGCCGCCGAAGCAGAGACGGGAGAATTGCGGCTGGAATTCGCGGGCGAAACACTGGGCCCCTTCAATCAGCCATTGATCGTGCGGGCCACGGTGATGAAGAACGGCGAGATTCCCTTCGTTGCCGAAGCGAAGCTGGAGCTGATCTCCACTCCTCCGGCACAATCCCGCTAAGCTTCCCGTGTTTCTCCTCCGCTTCTCTCCCGGGACAGGTTTCCAATCTGTCGAGCCAGCCTGTGGGGTTCACCGTTCAGGCGGACCAGCCTCACCAGAACGCGGCTGAGAAGTCTGCCGCACCAGCGGTCATGCTTGGGAACGCAGTCGGGTACCACGCCAGAAATGCCGTCCGTGTGCGGGATCGGCACTGCCGCCCATGAGGCGGATCCGGTGCGATCCGCCGGTGTCACGTCAATGTCGACAGGGGGGAGGTGATCTCGTCCCGCGTCACAAATGTGGCGACCTCTTCCAGGGGTTCGAGTTCCGGGCGACTGAGCCAGTCGGAGGGAACCAGCACGACGAGTCGCTTTGAGCCCTTCATCGGTCCAGGCAAGATCGAGTAGAAGCGGTCGAGGTACGTGGTCTGCCGATAACACGCCTGGCGCAGCGCCTCAAGCAGGTCGAGGGTCACGCTGGCCGGATCGCCCGGTTCCAGCAGCACCTGCAGGGTGGTGTGAGGATTGTCGGTCAACAGTTGTTCCACCAACTGGCAGGCCCGCGCGGTGTGTCGGGTCAGGTCATGACCGGCCAGCCAGAGGGTAAACGCCTGTGCCCGCTCGTGGGCGGCCGGCAGTGCATCAGCTTCCCGGTCGAGATCGAGACGGTGGGAGTTGACCACACCCGGGAGAACGGCAATCGCCGGGTGGGATGGCAAGAGCGGTTCCGGCAGGGGATCGAACTCGGTCTCGAACAGATCCTGCGCCTCATCCATCAGCATGTAGAGGTCGGTCAGTTCGAGTGTGGGGGTCCGCAGCACGTAATACGGGGGGCGGGGTTGGTGTTCAAGACCGAGACTCGCCGCCTCCTGTCGGAAGGCGGTCCCCGGGAGGATGGCGAGATTGAAGACCTGCACCTCGTCAAACAACTGGCTGTCGCGAAGCCAGTTCAGGCTGCGGCGGACCGAGGCGACAGTATCGCCCGGCAGTCCGATGATCAGGTCGACCTTCACGCTGATTCCCACCTCGCGCAGCGCCCGTACTCCCCGTTCGAACGCCTTGAGGTTGTTCTTGCGGTCCATCAGGTCCTGTGCCAGGGGATCGATCGACTGCAGGCCAATCTCCACCTGTGTGAAGTGGGCGGCCCGCAGCAACCCGGCGGTGCGGGGGGTGACTCCCTCGGCACGCAATTCGCCGAAGTATTCGAATTGCCGGTCGGGATTGCACTCCGCCAACAATTGCAGGAACGCGTCGAAATCCTTGCGTTGATTGAGGGTGGGGTCGAGCAGCACCACTTCGCGGGCTCCATGGTGCCGTGCATGTTCGAGGTTGGCGACGATCTTGTCGCGTGACAGGAAGTAGAGATCGTCGTAGCTCTTCGGGTAATAGCAGAACTTGCACTTGAAGATGCAGCCCCGCAGCGTTTCGAGCAGCAACAGCCGTTCGTCGGCGGCGTCGAGGATGCCTGCGAGATAGGGGGAGGAAATCTCGTTGAGATGCGGCAACGGCTGGCGGAACGGGGGAATGGGGCCGAGGCCGACCGGTTCTTCCGACCAGGCACCCGCCCGCGTCCGATCGAGGGCGGGGGAGACGTAGAGACCGGGGATCGTCGTGGCAGGGACGTCGGCCTGCTCGAGTGCCTGCAGCAGTTCGCAGAATGTTTGTTCTCCTTCGCCAATCGCGGCGAAGTCCACCTCGGGACGCTGCAGCACCCAGAGGTTGTCGGCGGTGATCTCGGGGCCTCCCAGCACCATGCGGATTCCCGGCCGCACCTGCTTGACCCGGCGGGCGATGTCGAGAGTCCGTTCGACATTCCAGAGATAGCAGGTCCACCCCACCAGCCAGGGTTCCCTTCGCAGGATCTCGGCCGCCAGTCCCTGGTCACTCAACTGGTTTGCCAGGGGCGGCGGCAGGATCTCAATGTCATACTGCGTTTCGAGTCCCCGCTGTCGGGCGAGAAGCCGCAGGTAACCGGCAGCCAGCGGCACATTCCCCACCGCCGGTTCCTGACCGGGCTGCGGGATGGGAAGCTGGATCAGCAGGATGCGACGGCGGGAGGACAATTCACGGGGTCTCAACTGAGGATCGCCGGACCAGCACCCGCCAGCGCAGTGGCTGCCCGGGGCCGGAGAATCGATGCCCGAGAGTCTACCTCGTCGTACCGGGAGTCGACAGGATCGACCCGGTTGAAAATTCCTGCGGTGTCACCGCGCAGGGGGGGCCGGTTGCGGATCGTACGTGGGAAGAGAGCCCCCCCTGCCGACCAGGGAATCCCGGTTTGGAAGTCGACCCTCCACAATCCTCCGCCAGATGGGTAGATCGGGCTGGACGATTTCTGCGGTTCGCGCCGTCATCACGAAACGATGCGCGGGCCACTTGGACTGTTGCCAGCCGGAAGGCCCCTCATCCAGGTGGAGTTCCTCTTCAATCGCAGGGTCTGCCTGGCAGTAAAGCTCGTGATCAAACCATTCGGTCGGATGGACCTTCCCATCATGAATGTGAATCGTCGGGAAGAAGAGCAGGTCGGGATTGCGCCTTGGAAATTCGAGTGCCATGGGATGGACATCATCGCCTGTCCGACTTGAGTGATCGATCAACGTGGAAGAAAGCTTCGTCCAGAGGGCGGAGCGAGTCTTCTTGAGCTTGAAGACTGCGAATCCGTAGTCGGCATAGGTGGGAATCTTGTTCCAGGTGGCACGGGGAATTCGGAATCGAGGATCCAGCCGGTCGAAATCATCGATCGTGGGAACAAAAGACGCTTCGAAGTCTCCGACGTCGTGCACAGTCAGTCTGCGGCTTGCACAGAGAAATTGGAGTTGCGAGACTTTCCGACTCGGAAAACCCGTTTGCAGCGATTCGAAAAATCCCCGATAGCCTTCCAGATTGATAAACCGCACTTCCGACTCGTGGGTGCCGGGGGGAATGGGTAACGGCAGTACCATCGCCAACGCCTGCGAACTGGCGTACTTCATGGTGTAGACAAGGTACTGGTTGCGGCCACTGCCCCGCGCAAAAATCCTGGTGTCCGCAACCGATATGACGGGCCTGGAAAAACAGCACATGCAGAACTCTTTCGCGAGGAGGGGGAGGCTGGAGTCGCTTCACCGACGGCACCGATTGCAGCTTGTTTCCAACAATTCGAATTCGACGAACGTGTGTTCCAGGACGAAGCCGAGACGCCTTTTGCGAAGTCTGGCTGGATCATATCATATAGGATGCCAGCCTGCCCCGGGATCTCGTGAAAACTTGGTGGGCAGCAGCGGATGTCGGCCGGTCAAACGATCCGCGTGGCTCCCCGGCGCACACTCCAGAAGGTCAATCCCTGGGTCTGCCCGGCCGACGGCGGCCCGAAGAACAGGCTGGCCACCCGGGCGGTCACCAACGTGGTCAGCCACGAGAAGGGGATGATCCAGAATGGCGAAACCGGGCCCCCGAGGACGCTTTCGGCAGCGCCCGTCCAGCGGGTGAGCCAGGCATCGAGCGGAGCCCAGAACCCCAGGCCCAATCCCACGATCGCTCCCGCCAGGGCTCCCACCAGGACCGACGACTGGTTCACCCGGGGGGCAAGAAAGCCCAGCATGAAGACCGCTCCCAGGGGGCCCAGCACGGCATTGAAGCTCTGCAGTTGCAGTTCCATGATGCTCGACAGTCGGCCGAACTCGGCGGCCGCGACGGCAATCAGCGTCACGAGGGCCCCAATCAACAGCGTCAGGACCTGTGCCCACCGCAACTCTGTCTGCTCGTCCCACGTGGTCCGGCGGTACTGTCGGATCAGGTCGACCATCAGCACGGTGCAGGTCGAGTTGATTCCCGAATCGATGCTCGACTGAGCCACGGCAAACACCCCGGCCACCACGAGACCGCACAGCCCGATCGGCAGGCCATGGGCGATGAACCAGGGAAAGACCTGGTCGGCAAACGTGTTCTTCCCCGTGATGTTCTCGGGATGGTCGAGCATCGCGTGCATTGCGTCGGCCATGGCCGGGGGCAGGTCTTGCGTGTTCCGCTGGTAATAGGCCAGCAGCGCCAGGCCGACCAGCGACAGCAGGATCGACATGGCCGCATCGCACGCGAAGTTGACGGCAGCGGTCCGGCGGGCCGAGCGGGCCGAGTCGGTGCAGAAGTACCGCTGCAGGGCGACCTGGTCCGAGGCGTGAGTGCAGACATGCCACAACAGTCCATTGAGCACCACCGCCACGATCGTGGTCCGCGTGCGGGGATCGAAGCTGAACCAGGGAGGGAGCTGGTGCGACATCGTGGTCGCCTCATGCAGCCATGCCCCGGGACCAGTCCCGGTCTTCAGCATCACGATCAACAGGGTGATCACAGCCCCCAGGAAGAGCACCACAAACTGGATCACGTCGGTCCAGATCACCGCCTTGATCCCTCCGAGCGTCGTGTAGATCGTGGCGGTCACTCCCGTCGCCACCAGCACAAACATCCGCCAGCCCTCGACCGTCTGGAACTGCACGAGGCCACCGGTGAGGGTGGCGACCGCAACCGGTGCGGTGTCGGCGGTCATCTCGGCCACTGCCGTCCCCGCCGAGTAGATGATCAATCCCAGCCAGACAAACCGCATGTAGAGAAACAGGATCACCGCCCAGAGCCGGATCGTGCTGCCGAACCGCAGTTCGAGATACTCGTAGGCACTGGTGAGCTGCAGCTTCATGAAGAACGGCACCCAGACCCAGCCGATGATCAGGAAGGCGAATGGCAGCGCAATGAACTGCAGCAGCATGCCGATTCCCTGGCCAAACACCTCACCGGGAACGCCCAGGTAGGTCAGGGTCGACATCATCGTGGCGACGAGACTGAGCCCGGTGGCCCACCAGGGCATGGACCGGCCGCCGACGAAGAAGTCTTCGGTCGATTCCTGCACTCGCGAGCAGCGCCAGCCGATGTAGATCATCAGCAGCATGTAGACGAAGACAATGCCATAGTCGACGACGTGCAGCCCGGCGGCGGCACCCAGCAGGGGAGGGGACGGCATCGGGCTCGGGTCCTTGCTTCGAAGAGGTCAACAGCGGCAGGAACGAGCCGGATCTTATCGCCCGACACTTCACGCGGGAAAGCCGCCCGGAATGGTTCAAACGCCTGTTGGGGCTCACTGCGGCTTGTGGTACAGTCCGCCTCCAAGAGGCTGGTCCTCATTCCTTGAACCTGACGGTCTGCCTGCTCCGATGACTGCGTCCTGCGTTCATGCCCGGTTGCGGGCCCACGACAACTACCGCCGGCTCGAACAGATCGCGTGCGACAGCCATGCCCGCGGCCGGGCCCCCGAGGGAATTTCCGAGCGCGACGTGACGCTGGCCCGGCTGTATTGCCATGCCTTCCGGGGCGAGGTCATCGGAGCGTTCCACGCGACCCGGCTGGCCCTGCAGGGACTGGTGGTTCAGGACCCGCTGTCGGCCCTGCACCTGGTTCGGGCCGACGAGACGCTGCAGTCCCTGGCCAACCGCTCGATGGATGCAGTCGGGCAGGATGCCCGCGCACTGGTGGCGACGTTTCACCACTACTGCACTCATCTGGCCCGGGTGCTCGATGCGCTGGACGCCGCCCGGGAACGCCTGCGCCACCCTGATCTCGACCGCATCGTCGAGCTGTTCGTCAACCGCATGGAGGTGATTGCCGGTGGGAACGGCATTCACCTGACGCGCGATCTCGAACCTCCACCGCAGGCATCATTCATCGTTCCCAACCTGGGAATCACGATTGTGCCCCTGGTGTATGGGGACCACCACTCGTGGAATCTCGCCTGGCTTCCCGCCCAGAAGGCGAACGTGCCGTATCATCAGCATCATGTCGGAGTGGAGATCCACCTGGGCTACGGCCCGATGCATGGCTACACCGTTCTGGGAGACACCAAGGCCGAGCTGGTGGAGGGGTATGCCATGCCGATCCCTCCCCGGACCCGGCACGGTTACACCAACATCGGAACGCTGCCGCATCATGTCCCCTTCATCTTCGGTTCGCTGCGCTGCGGCGGCTGGGGGGTGTTTCTCGACGTCGAGCCTCAACCCCGCGAGCTCGACCAGTTGCAGACCGCGCCGGTGCTGGGGCCCAGGCTCAACGGCACGATCCTGCTCGAACGCGAGCTCGACAAGGCGGCGGCACGGTTCGCGTCGGTGCGTTATCCGTTGATCCCGGCCAGCGCGACCGACCGTGACGGCATTGGAGGGCTGGAATTGTCGGTGGCCCGGGTGACCGATCGTGGACTCGATTGGAAGCTCGACCGATACTGTGCGGTGTCGGTGGTCCGCGGAACCGGAACAGTCACGATCGCTGGGGAAAGTCGTGAACTCACCCCTCACGATCACTTCGGGATTCCCGCCGGTGTCACAGCACATGTCCGACAGACCAGTCCGACCCCCCTGGTCCTGCTGGACTGCGTGATCAAGCTGGCCCGCGAGCGTTCGTAGTCGGTCGGACACTGGTCCCACACGGTCGGAGATCGCTGATGTCTCCCATCGACCCGATCGCTCCGGCATCGTCGCCACGCATCCATGGCCATCCAAGAGGGGCAACGTGCGTCGGCGTCGCAGCCTTCGCTGGGGAACGACCCTGGAAGTCGAATCGACCTCCCCACGAGAGATCGATTCTTCACCGTCGGTGGGAGAGTTCGCCCTCCGAGAGTCGTGTGATATCCTCAAAACCGTCCCGCGAGGGTCTTCGAGGTGGTTTCCGAGTCCGTTCCTGCTGAGTGAATGTCATGGATCACCCCACGTTTCGTGGTCTTGATCACGTTGCCCTGCTGGTCCCCAATACCGAGGAAGCGCTGGAGGTCTGGCGCGATCGCGTGGGACTCAAGGTGCTCTACAGCGAGGTGGTCAACAACGGGGCGGTGCGGCTGACGCATCTCGACCTGGGGAACACTCACCTGCAACTGGTCGAGCCTTTGCAGCCAGGGCATCCCCTGCACCGCTGGCTCGAGCAGCATGGCCCGGGGCTGCATCATCTTTGCTTCAAGGTCGATGACGTGCAGCAGGCGTTTGTCGATCTGCCGGCACAGGGGCTGCCGACGGCGCCCGCACCACACCAGGGAACGCAGGGGAAGAGAGCGCTGTTCCTCTCAGCCGCTCCCACGCAGGGAGTACAACTCGAGGTGACCGGGAACTGATCCCGGAAACATCCCGAGGGGCCGACACACAGCCGGCGGCGGTCGGACAGGAGATCTGGTTCCGCGAGAGCAGTCCGAAACCGTGCGCTGCGAGCACCGTTCCGACGGGACCGATCGAATGGCGGGGCCGCACAGGGTTCCGCGCGGTCCGCTGCCGTGCGGTCACAATCGTACCGAGGCGAGTTCGCGATCAGCCCGCTTCCGACTGCAGTGCCGACTGGTTGAGACGGTTGTAGAGCGTCTTGAGGGCGATGCCGAGTTCGGCAGCGGTCCTGGGCTTGTCGCCACCGTTCCGCTCGAGCGCCTCGAAGATCGCCTCCATCTCGATTTCGCGCAGTGACTTGGGGCGATCGGACGACGTGCGTGCCTCGCCCGGCCCGGCCGAGACAGCGGTCGGCACCCTCTTGCGGACCGACTTTCCAAGCACACTGGCGGGCAGGTCTTCCCGGCGCAGTGACTTGCCATCCGAGAGGATCAGGGCATGCTCGAGGGCGTTGGCCAGCTCACGCACATTGCCATTCCAGTCGTGCTGTTCCAGGGCTCCCAGCAGTTCCGGGGTCAGCATTCCCTCGGGGAGGGTGTTCCGCTTGAGGTGGCGGGTGACCAGGGCGCGGGCGAGCTCGGGCAGGTCGGCCTTCCGCTCGCGCAGCGGCGGCAGGGGAATCTCGAAGGTGTTCACGCGGAAGAACAGGTCTTCGCGGAAGTCTCCCTTCTCGACCATGTCGAGCAGGTTGCGGTTGGTCGCGCAGACCAGCCGCACATCCACGTGGAACGAATCATTTTCACCCAGGCGGCGCATCTCACCCGATTCGAGCACCCGCAGCAGTTTGACCTGCATCATGCGGTCGAGCTCCCCGAGTTCATCGAGGAAGAGTGTGCCCCCGTTGGCCACCTCGATCAGTCCCTTGCGGGTCGAGTCGGCTCCGGTGAAGGCGCCCTTGCGGTGGCCGAAGAGTTCGCTTTCGACCAGATTTTCAGGAAGTGCGCCACAGTTGACGGCGACGAAGGGCATGTGGGCCCGTCGACTGAGTTCATGCACCCGTCGGGCGACCAGTTCCTTTCCGGTTCCCGTTTCCCCCAGGATCAGCACGTTCGAATCGGTGGGGGCAATCTTCTCGATCAGCTGCTGGACCCGCAGCATGGGGAGGCTCGAACCGACGATCTTCGAACCTTCGACCACCTTGAGCCGGGTCTCGAGAGCAAAGGCCTTGTTCCGGAGGGCGCGTTTCTCGGCGACGCGGTTGAGCACGCCGGAAATCACCGCCAGCTTGGTTGGCTTGGTGAGGAAGTCATAGGCACCGCGGCGGAGAGCCTGGATGGCGTCTTCCATGTTGCCGTGGCCGGTGCTGATGATCACATCGGTCTCGGGCGAGACCGTCTTCAGGTGCTCGATCACGTCCCAGCCCGAGAGTCCGGGCATGCGCAGGTCGACGATCGCGGCATCGAAGCTGTTCTTGTCGGCGGCGGTGATCGCGGCCCTGCCATCTTCGCAGATGACCGCGTCGTGCCCCATGCGCTGGAGCTCGATCTTCATCACCTCGCGGATCGGGGCTTCGTCATCGACGAAGAGAATCCGCAGTTTGTTGAGCGCAGTCTGTGACAACCGCATCCTCCATGGTTCTGTCGCGGACGCGTCGTGCGTCCGGCCTCCCGCAGGCTGGTCGGTGGTCCGGCCGGCCCCGGGGGGCGGGGGAGAATATCAGGGGGGGACCGCGGGGTAAACAGCGCATTCCCCGCGGAAAATCGCACTCACACGTCGAAACTACTGCAGGGCCGAGTTCCCGATGTCGTCCATCGTGTAGGTCTCGTAGAACTTCCGGCCGATCTCATCGCTGAGAGCCTGCAGGTAGTAGTTGCGGAAGTCTTCATGGCTGATCTCGTAGACCGATTTCTCGGATCGCGAGGGGAATCGCGACCGGATCTCGGTGGTATAGATCAGTTCGCCGTCGGTCTTGTCTTCGTTCATCTTGAACACGTTGATCACCGCATCGCACCGACCCTGGTAGAGATCGGACGAGTTCGGGGCGAAGAGGCTGTAGTCCTTGATGTCGATGTGGACGATGTAGTCCAGCTTGTAGGCGGTCCCCAGCTCTGTGACCTTGTCGTAGTTCGGATTCTGATCGACCCAGGAATCGACAATGTCGGGGTTGAAGACCCGGATCTTCCGGCGGTTGAACTGGATGGCCACCGCCCGGGCGACCTCCGAATCGACCGCTTCATTGTCCCACTTCAACGCCTTGGGGGCGTAGCAGATGATGCCGGTGGTCTTGCCAGACTCGCTCAGCCACAGCCCGGTCCGCTTGTGAAAGTCCGGCTCGACGGTCGGCGGGCCGTGGATCAGGTAGCTCACCAGCATCACGATATTGCAGCCGCTCTGCAGCAGCAGCAGACCGGCCACGGCCGCCAGCGGCAGCAGCCGCGACCCGGTTGACCGGGGGCGAATCGTCGGAGGAATCTGGAGAGTCATGCAGCGATCCTTCGCAGGCACGTTGAACATCGATGAACAGGAGAGTCAGTTCGGGAACGACTCCGGGCTCCCGGGGCAACATCCTGTTGCCGGGGGGCCCGAAAATGGTCAGCCAATGTCGGCTCCCGGGGGATGGTCGTAGAAGTGGCGGGCCAGTTCTTCCGCCAGCAGGTCGAGAAACTTGTGCTGGAACAATTCGGGGTGCTCGTAGTCCGACTCGATCGGCTGGTGCACCGGGTACTTCGAATCGTGTCCCTTCTGGTAAATGCGGCTGAGGCGGCGCTTTTCGCCCGTCCCGGCCATCTCCCAGACATGGATGTTCGAACGTGACAGTCCGCGGTACAGCCCGGAGCTGTTCTCCTGGCGGGTCGCGAAGGTCTCGAACGCGATCAGGATCACGTAGTCGGCCTTCATCTCCTTCGCCAGCGCGGTGAAGTCGGTGTTCTTGTCAAACACCTCTCCCGACTCCAGATACCGCGTCACCTCGTTGGTGTCGCAGGTCTTGATTTCATGCGCCCGCAGTTTCGAAGAGACCTGCTGCACGATGTCGATCGGCAGCGAGGGATGCGTGGTCAGGGCCCGAGGGTCGGCACACGACAGCACCAGCACACGCTTGTTTTTCTCGGTGAGCTTCTTGCCGGTCTTCGCTGTGAAGTGTGCCGGCTGCAGGGGCTTCCCCTGGGCCATCATCATCAGCCCGATGATCATCTGGCAGCCGGGCAGCAGTGCCACGGCCAGCAGCAGGGCCAGGCCCGGCAACAGCTTCGTCAGGCGAAAGACAGTCGCAGTCCCCATTCCAGGATGGCCAGCCCCATCAGGGCGAGCAGCAGCCAGAAGAACGCAACCAGGGGATCGCCCACCCTCCAGCAGCGTCCTCTCCAGGCGCTCAC
>Ga0315904_10007112_pt1 | contig 15100 bp, 9 predicted proteins | sample LakEriMetagenome_6_FD_203529 | JGI IMG/M metagenome (GOLD analysis project Ga0315904, IMG submission 203529) | Freshwater fungal communities from buoy surface, Lake Erie, Ohio, United States - Buoy 12 MA120 | ecosystem: Environmental > Aquatic > Freshwater > Lake | place: USA: Lake Erie, Ohio... | reverse complement strand
GCCGCTGTAGCTGGTGACCACGACCGTGCCGCCCTCGCACTCGACGATGACACCGACGCCCGCGCCTTTGTATTTGTCCAGATCCTTGCCGTCCTTCACGGAGGGCAATCCGCGCACCTCAAAGATGAGCGGGGCCTTCTCGTAGCCGTGGTAAATGATCTGCGTGTTCGCCGTCTCGCCGTCGTCCTCGTAACCGAGCCGCCCGCCGACGCTCCACACGCTGGGCGCAAGCTCCTGCTCGCCGAGGAACCAGCGCGCGATGTCCATCTGATGGATGCCTTGGTTTCCAAGGTCGCCGTTGCCGTAGTCCCAGGTCCAGTGCCAGTCGTAGTGCAGCTTCTTGCGCGTGAGCGGCTTCTTCGGCCCCGGTCCGCACCACAGATCGTATTCCACGCTCTCCGGCACCTTCTGCTCGCCCTCGGATTTGCCGATGCTGCCACGGCGCTTGTAGCAAAGGCCGCGCGACAGCAGCACCTTCCCGAGATTGCCCTTTTGCACATACTCCACTGCCGCGGCGAGGCCTTTGCGGCTGGAACGCGCCTGCGTGCCTGTCTGCACGATTTTGCCGTGCTTGCGCGCCGCTTTCACGATCTGGCGGCCTTCCCACACGCAATGCGAGACCGGTTTCTCGACATAGACATCCTTCCCGGCCTGGATCGCCCAGATGGAGGCCAGCGCGTGCCAGTGATTCGGCGTGGCGATGCTCACCGCGTCGATGCTCTTGTCATCAAACACCCGGCGCATGTCCGTGTATTGCGTAACCTTGATCTTGTCCTTGTCCAGCGCCGCCACGTGCTTCGCCATCACGTTGCTGTCCACGTCGCAAAGCGCGGCGAGACGCACGCCCTCGTCCTTCAGGCCTTTGTAGCCGCTGATGTGGCCGGAACCACGACCGCCAAAGCCGATCACGGCCATGTTGATCGTATCGCCCGGGCTTTTTTGCGCCCAAGATGTTTTCGCGATGTAGAAGACGCCCCCGCTGGCGGCGAGCGACTGCTGGAGGAAGTGACGGCGGTTGGTGAGAGTGCTCATGGCGGCCGTGAGAACGCCGCCAACGATCACGAGTATTCAAATCCCCCATCTTAAAAGTTGGCAGAAGCGAAGCATCAAGCCGCAGGTTGAATCCGCGCGCGGTGCGCTGCTATAAAGGAGCTGAATGAAAGTCACCACCCAGCTTGAGCAGCTTTTTGTCGTCGGCCTGTGCATCCTCGCGGGATTGCTCCTCATTTCCTTCATCCGCATCTTTTTGCTGAAGCGCTCCCTGCGCCGTCTCGATGAAGAGAGGCTGAAAGTGGAGAGCGAGCTCGCCGCTCAACAACAGGAGGTCGTCACGCTCCGGCAGGATAGCCAGGCCTGGCGCACCGAGATTCAGCGCCAATTTGATGCCTTCCGCAGCGATGCCACCCGCCGCTATGGCGAGGCGGAACTGCGCACGCAGGACATTCAAAAACGCTCGGATACCGCCGTGGAAAAACACGAGCGCACCGTCTTTGAACTGCAAACCGCACTCGAAGCCGCGCGCCGCATGTGCGTCGAGCTTCCCAGCGCGAAGGCGCGCATCATGGAGCTCGAAAAACTGCTCCAAAGCGCTCCCGCCGCGCCGGTCGTGAAGCCGATGCCCGCCGCGCAGCTCGAATCCATCGCCGCCGCAGCCAAATCCGTGGCCACGCTGCCAATGCTGCCCTCTTTCGAGGCCTGCAACGTTCCGGAACCGGTCGATTCCACTCCCACCGACGAACTCAGCCAGCTCCAACAGCGAAACAGCGAGTTGCAACGCGCCCTGCTGCTCGCGCGTCGCCGTCAGAAGCCCGCGCGCAACGTGCGTCGGAAGTAATCCCACTCAGCGTGCCATCAGCCGCATCAGCGCGGCCGCGGCGGGTGAAAGCTCCGCGCCCTTTCGCCACACCGCGGCGATCTCGCGCTGCAATCGAGGCTCGCGCAGCGGCACCGCACGCAGCGTTTTCGGCAAATTCAGCGCTGCGAGCTGCGGCACGATCGCCAGACCGAGCCCCGCGGCCACGAGTGCGCGCACGGTCTCCAGTTCACCGCTCTCGCAGGCGATTCGCGGCTCGAAACCGGCCTTCCGGCAGGCCTCCATCGCCGTGTCGCGTGCGCGGCCTTTGTAAAAGACAAACAACTCGCCGGAAAGGCTGCGCAGCGTCACCTCGCGCTGTTTGGCGATCGGATGCGTGGCCACCGCGAGCAGCACAAACGGCTCGCTGATCAGCCGACGCGTCTCAAAGACCGATTTGCTCGCCGGGAGCTGCAAAAAGCCGATGTCCGCGAGTCCCGCCTCGACGATCTCCGCCACGCGCTCGCTGCTTTCCTCGCGCACTTGCAGGCTCACGTCCGGATGAAGGCGGCGAAAGGCGCGAATCGCCTCCGGCAGCAAACAGGCGCTCACGCTTGGAATGGCCGCCATCGTCAAATGGCCGCCGCGCAGCTCCAAAAGATCCGAAACGGCCGTTTTGGCCGCCTGCGCGTCCTGAAGCAGTTTTTCCGCACGCGGCAGAAAAGCGCGCCCGGCGGCGGTGAGGAGCGTTTCTTTGCGTCCGCGCACGAACAGGGGCGTTTGGAGCTCCTGCTCCAGATTTTTCATCTGCTGGCTCAGCGCCGGCTGGGCCATGCGCAGTCTTTCGGCCGCACGGGTGAAGCTGCGCTGCCGCGCGATCTCGATGAAGTAGCCGAGCTGGTAGAGTTCCATGATGAGATTGGTATTTTTGATCCAAAGCATCGCAAAATCATCTTTTTCTTATGACCAGCCACCGCCAGTCTGGAGCCCATGAGCCGACTGTGCGTCCACACCATCACCACGAAGCCGCTGAGCCTCGAACAATGCCTCGCTGAGTTTCCAAAGCGCGGCGTGAGCGGCATCACCATCTGGCGCCAGGCTCTCGAAGGCCGTGATTTGAATGCCGTGAAGCGCCAGACGGCCGAATCAGGCCTCGAAGTCGTCAGTTTGTGCCGTGGCGGCTTTTTCCCGGCCAAATCGGCCGCGGATCGTCAAAAGGCCATCGACGACAATCTTCTCGCCATCGAGCAAGCGCACGCCATCGGCGCTCCGCTCATCGTTTTGGTCTGCGGAGCCGTTCCAGGCCAAAACCTCGTCGAATCCCGCAAACAGATCACGGACGGCATCGCGGCTTGTTTGCCGGCGGCGGAGGCGGCGGGCGTGAAACTCGCCATCGAGCCGCTGCATCCGATGTATGCCGATGATCGCAGCGCGGTGAACACGATGCGGCAGGCGCATGAGATTTGCGATGCGCTTGGCTCGCCGAAGTCGGTCGGCATCGCGGTGGATGTGTATCACGTCTGGTGGGATCCGGAATTGAAGTCGCAGATTGATCGTGCGGGCCAAACGGGCCGTCTGCATGCCTTCCATATCTGCGATTGGAAAACGCCCACCACCGATCTCCTCAACGACCGTGGCCTGATGGGCGAAGGCTGCATCAACATCCGCGAAATCAGCGATTGGGTGGACGCCACCGGCTTCACTGGCCATCGCGAGGTCGAAATCTTCTCCCACAAATGGTGGAGTGGCGATCAGGGCGAGTTCCTTGATCAAATCGCGGCCAGTTACGCACGGCTTTACTCATGAAACCGATCTTTGCTCTCTTATTGATCCAGTTCACGGTTCTTCACGCTGCCGAGCCTCTCATCGCCTTTCCCGGTGCCGAAGGCTATGGTCGCTTTGCCAAAGGTGGTCGTGGTGGCGATGTGTATCACGTCACCAACCTCGACGACAGCGGCGAGGGCAGTTTGCGGGATGCCATCAAGACGAAGAAAGCTGATGTGCCGCGCACCGTGGTGTTTGATGTCGGTGGCACGATCCAGTTGAAGAAGTCACTGCGCATTGAAGGCGTGAAAGGACTCACTTTGGCCGGACAGACGGCCCCCGGCGGCGGAATCACGCTGCGGGACCACGGAATCGACTTTCGCAAGTGTTCGGATGTCATCGTGCGCTACATGCGCTTCCGTTTGGGCGATGAAACGAAGACCTCGGAGGACGTGATCAACATCGGGCCAGAAGAAGGCACTTGCCGCGATGTGATTCTCGATCATGTCACAGCCACCTGGGGAATCGACGGCATCATGGACGTCTATGCGGCGGACCGTTTCACCATGCAGTGGTGCCTGTTTGGCGAGGCGCTCAATGACAGCACCCATCACAAAAAAGAGCCGCACGCGATGCTGATGTCCTTCCGCAAGATCAAGGGCAGCATCAGCATCCATCACAACCTGCTCTTCAGCAGCCGCGATCGCCATCCGACGCTCGGCGGCTATCCCCCGCCGGAGAGCGATGCGAAGTCGGTCTTCGATTTCCGCAACAACGTCATCTACAACTGGGAAGGCGCGTGCAACCTCGCCACCGGGCGCTTCAACCTCGTCGCGAACTACTGGCGACCCGGGCCGAACACCAAACCCTACGACAAAGAGATGCCCATCCAGCCGAAGGCCGAGGCGCACGATGTCACCACCGGCTTCCTCAGCGGCAACGTGTTCGAGTCGAAACCCGAATGGAGCACCGACAACTACGCCGCCTTCCAGTGGGGGGTGCGCGGCGGCAAATACATCGGCGACGTGACCAAGGAGAAGTTCGCCCAAGCTGAAGAAGTCGTCCCCGAAAGCGAACGCCCTGCCACGCAAAGCGCCGAAGAGGCCTACGAACTCGTTTTGACCCAAGCCGGTGCCAACAAAGTGCGCGATGCGGCTGATCAACGCGTGATCGCCGGCGTGAAGGACCGCACGCATCGCCGCATCGACAGCCAAAAGGAAGTCGGCGGCTGGCCAAAACTCGAATCCGGCACTGCACCGGCCGACTCCGACCGCGACGGCATGCCCGACGCCTGGGAAAAAGAGCACGGCCTCAATGCGAATGATCCCGCAGATGGCAATGCCTCGCAAAAAGATGGCTACACGAACCTTGAACACTATTTGAACTCGCTGCTGAATTGACTGCCACGACGCGTAAAACGGCTTCCCTTTTTCCCGCCCTCCTTTCAAATCGTCTCCATGCCCATCTACGGCACAGCCCTTCTTTCCCTCTGCCTGCTCACCGGCCTCACGGTGGGGCGGATGATCGGCGCAGCGCTCGGTGTGGATGCGGACATCGGCGGTGTGGGGATCGCGATGCTACTGCTCATTATCGGCTGCGATGCCTTGCAGCGTCGCGGACTCATGAAAGCACCGACGGAGAGCGGCATCGTGTTCTGGGGGCAGATGTATGTGCCCATCGTCGTCGCGATGGCGGCGAGTCAGAATGTGCGAGGTGCCCTTTCGGGTGGTGTGATGGCCGCGCTGGCCGGTTTGGTGGCCGTTGCGGCCAGTTTTGTGCTCGTGGCGGTTTTGGCGAAAAGCGGCTCGAAGGAGGAAAAGGACTCATGAGCATCCTCGAAGGCATTTTGATCAAAAACGGCCTGCTGACGGCCTTCGCGCTCATCGGCGTGACGATGCTCGTTTCCTATTGGGCGAGTGCAAAGCTCACGCGTGGCCGCTTGCACGGCAGCGCCATCGCCATTTTGCTTGGTTTGCTCATGGCGGTGCTCTCTGGAGGCAAAAACGGCATCTCTGACATTCCGATGCTCTCCGGCGTGGGCCTCATGGGCGGCGCGATGCTGCGCGACTTTGCCATCGTGGCGACGGCGTTTGGCGTGCGGCTGGAGGAGTTCATCAAAAGCGGCTTCATCGGCATCGTGTCGCTGTTTTTGGGTCTGTTCGTGTCCTTCTTCGCCGGTGGCGCGGTGGCATTTGCCTTTGGCTATCGGGATGCGGTGAGCATCACCACCATCGGCGCAGGCGCGGCGACTTACATCGTCGGTCCGGTGACGGGCGGTGCGATTGGTGCGAGCAGCGAAGTCATCGCGCTGAGCATCGCCGCCGGTCTGGTGAAAGCCATCGCGGTGATGATTGCCACGCCCTTCCTCGCCAAGGCCATCGGTCTCAACAACCCGCGTGCGGCGATGATCTTCGGCGGCCTCATGGGCACCAACAGTGGCGTCATGGCCGGCCTCGCCGCCACCGATCCCAAACTCGTCCCCTACGGCGCGATGACCGCCACCTTCTACACCGGCCTCGGCTGCCTGCTGGGGCCATCGGTGGTGTTCATGATCGCCCGTGCTTTCTTCTAAACCATGCCTGACCTTCCCTTCATCGCCCGAGCCCGTTTGTTTGCCGACCGCACCGCGTTTCGCACATCAGACGCTTCACACACGTATCAGCAGCTCTTGGATCGCTCGGCGGAGATCGCGTCGGCGTTGTTGGGTGATCAAAACGATCTGCAGGAGGCCCGCGTGGCGTTGCTGGTATCGCCGGGATTTGAATACACCGCTTCACAGTGGGGCATCTGGCGGGCGGGCGGCATCAAACTGCCGATTTGCTTGTCGGCGACCGAATCGGAGTGGGAGTATGCGCTCACGGATTCGCAGGTAAGCATCGTCATCGCGGATACCGACAAGATCGCTCCGCTTTGTGAGCGACTGGGCATCCGGCTCGTCCTTGTGAACTCCATCCAAGGCGCGGCGAAGCCGCTGCCGGACATCGATGTGAACCGTCGCGCGATGATTCTCTACACCAGCGGCACGACGAGCAAACCGAAGGGTGTGGTGACGACGCATGCGAACATCCAAGCGCAGATTGAGAGCCTCGTGACGGCCTGGGAATGGAGCGCGGAGGATCGTATCCCGATGTTCCTGCCGCTGCATCACATCCACGGCATCATCAACATCACCGGCTGCGCTTTGTGGAGCGGCGCGGTGGTGGAGCCGTTTTCGCGTTTTGAGATGAACGCGATCCTCCAACGCGTGCGCGACGATGCCTACACGCTCTTCATGGCCGTGCCGACGATCTACGTGAAACTCATCCATGCCATCGAATCCGCGAGCGAGGCTGACCGCGCGGCCATCGTCGCCGGTTTCAAGAAGATGCGGCTCATGGTCAGCGGCAGTGCGGCCTTGCCAGCGAGCGTGCATGAGCAATGGACCAAGCTCACCGGCCAAGAATTGCTCGAACGCTATGGCATGACGGAGATCGGCATGGCGATCTCCAATTTGTATCGCGGTGAGCGGCGGCCGGGAGCTGTCGGCGCGCCTCTGCCAGGTGTCGAAGTTCGTCTGAAAGCCGAAAACGGTCCCATCATCACGACCGAGGACGAGCCGGGCGAGATTCAGGTGCGCGGTCCCGGTGTTTTTCAATGCTACTGGAACCGCGAACAGGCCACGGCGGAAACATTTGAGGATGGCTGGTTCCGCACGGGCGACATGGCGGTGCTGGAGCGCGGCTACTACCGCATCATGGGCCGTCTGAGCGTGGACATCATCAAAAGCGGCGGCTACAAACTCAGCGCCCTCGAAATCGAGGCCGCGCTGCTTGAACACCCTCTCATCGCCGAGTGCGCTGTGATTGGCCTGCCCGATGACACGTGGGGCGAGGCTGTCAGCGCCGCGGTCGTTTTGAAAAGCGATACGCTGGAGCTCGCTGAGCTGCGTGACTGGTGCAAAGGCCGCCTCTCCGTCTATAAAATCCCTCAGCGCCTCAAAGTCGTCAGCGAACTGCCGCGCAATGCGATGGGGAAGGTCACCAAGCCAGCCGTGAAAGCCTTGTTTTGATCCTCATGCGCTTCGTATTCTTACTCTTTGGTCTCTGCCCTCTGCTCTCCGCTCTCTCGGCGGAGCCTCGTCTGCTCGTCCACTACATGCCGTGGTATGCCACGAAGGATGTGAGCGGCGCCTGGGGCTGGCATTGGACCATGAATCACTTCGATCCGGAGCAGAAGAAGTGGGACGACCAGCGGAAGATCGCCTCGCATGACTACCCGCTCATCTGGCCCTATGACTCGGGAGACGATCAGGCACTCGAATGTCAGGTCTTGCTGATGAAAATCGCGGGCCTAGATGGCGTGGTCATCGACTGGTATGGCACCTGCGACCTCAATGACCACGCGATGAACCATCGCAACACGCAAAAACTCATTCCATGGCTCAAAAAGGCCGGATTGAGCTTCGCGGTGTGCTACGAGGACCAAGCGGTGAAGTCGCTGAAAAATGGCGAGGACGCGAAGCAGGCTCAAAAAGACCTCGAATGGGCCGAGGAGCACTTTTTCGCGGATTCGAGCTACGAGCGGCAGAATGGCCGTCCGGTGCTGCTCGTGTTCGGACCGCAGCATTTGAAGTGGAAGTTCGATTTGAACTCCAAACCGCTCGTGTTTGGTCTCGCGCATCTCGCGAAGGAAAATGGGCTCGATGGTGCTTTCGCTTGGCCTCCAGTCACAGGTGGAAAGTCGCTTTCGCCAGAGCAGTGGAAGAAGGAACTCGGCCTCATCTATGCGCAAAAGAGGCATTTCATCGCCACTGCGTTTCCCGGCTTCAAAGACATCTACAAACAAGCGGGCGTGCACGACAGCTACGGCAGCATCGCCTCGCGTGGTGGTCTGACTTTCACTGAATCGCTCGATCAAGCTCTGCAAAGCAAGGCCCCGCTCATCCAGATCGCTACTTGGAACGATTACGGCGAGGGCACGATGATCGAACCGACTCGGAACAACGGCTTCCGCCATCTCGAAAAGCTGCCGCGCTGCGGCAATCCGGCGGATTTGCGCCTGCCGGTCATGCTTTACCAGCTCCGCAAACGCGGCGGCGATGCCAAAAAGCTCGATGAAGCCGCCACGCTGATGTTTGCGTCGAAATACGCCGAGGCCGAGGCCATCCTCGCGAGCGTGAGCCGCGAACTCGGCAAGCAGGTCATCGATGGCGGTTACCACCTCACCACCGAGCTGCTCTATCGAGAAGAAAAGGGCATCGGCGCCGCCGAAAACCAGCGCTGCCGCCTCGATGTGTATGCTCCGGCTGGGAAGAAGACGTTTTCGACCGTTGTGTGGTTTCACGGCGGCGGTTTGACGCAAGGGGAGCGCTCCATCCCGCTCGCCTTACGCAATCAAGGCATCGCCGTCGTCACCGTGAACTACCGGCTCAGCCCCGGCGTGAAATCGCCCGCCTTCATCGAAGATGCCGCTGTGGCCATCGCGTGGACCTTCAAGCACATCGCGGACTTCGGCGGTGATCCGCAGCGCGTCTTTGTCAGCGGTCACAGCGCAGGCGCTTATCTCACGCTGATGTGCGGTCTGGACAAAAAGTGGCTGGCGAAGCACGGCGTGGATGCGAATCAAATCGCGGGCCTCATCCCGCTGAGTCCGCAGGTCATCACGCACTTCACCATCCGCGACGAACGCGGCATTGAAGAAACGCAGCCGATCATCGACGACTTCGCGCCGCTGTTTCACATCCGCAAAGACGCGCCGCCCATCCTCCTCATCACGGGCGATCGTGAGAAGGAACTCATGGGCCGCTACGAGGAGTGCGCCTACTTTTGGCGCATGATGAAGCTCGCCGGTCACAAACAGACCACACTGCACGAACTCGACGGCTTCGATCACGGCAAAATGCCCGAGCCTGCCTTTCCGCTGCTGCTCAAGTTTGTGGAATAGCCTCTTTTTACCCTAACCAACATCGAAGCATGTGAGCGCGGCGCACCACCTCACGGTGGGCTGGCATGCACGCGGAGGAAGGCAGGAGCACCGGGCGGCAGGGCTGCGGGCACGCGGGCGGCTTTCCAGAGGTAGCCGGTGGGAGCAGCAGGCAGTCCGGTGGGCGCGGGATGGGACTCGGCGGTGATCCAGGTGGTGAGATCCTGGCTGATCTGCGGCAGGTATTCATACACGATGGGCTCGCCTGCGGTTGTGGGGCGGGGTTCGTGCTCGAGGTAGCAGACGATGCGTGCCCCGCCGCTGTCCGTCACAGGCATGGAGGGAGCAGGCTTCCCCGGTGTGGCGGGATCGCTGCCAAAGGCGGCCTCGGCGAAATTCGTGATGCCATCTCCATCCTCGTCTTCGAGGAGGCCGGGTTTGGTGAAGCCGGTCACCGCGGCTCGATACTCCGGCATGTCGTCGATTTGAAACTCACCTGAGAAGACCTCCGGCCCGTTCGTGCCGGGCAGCGTGAGCAGCCAGGGCAGGCGTCCACTGGTGATGGCATCGAGCAGCGCGGGTGGCAGCGTGGGATTTTCCTCGGTGAAGACATGCTCGCCCACCCGCCAAACGGCTCCGGCATGCGGACCGGGGCGCCCGCTCATGGCGGCGGCTGAGAGACGGTTCGCGAGGCCCTTCACGAGCGTGCCGGTGAGGCGCTGGGCGAAGGTGTGCTCGTTTTCCGGCTCCGGCCACCAGCGGCTGAATTGCAACTCCGCGAGCAGCACATGGTCCTCCGTCTCGCCGTAGTTGGGTTCCTCCGGGCCGCGAGCGTGGGAGCTGAGGCGCACGCGCACGGGCAGCAGCACTTCGTAGCGGACGAAGGGCTTTTGCAGCACGCGGGTGAAGTCCACCATCTGGGTGAAGGTATGCCGCGCATCCTCGCCCGGGCCGCGGGCGGGCACGGGTAGATCCCAGCGCTCCGTGGCGGAAAAAATGCCATCCAAGTTCGTATCGGCGAAAATCTGGAGCCACACGTCGTTGGGTTCGGGGAGAAGATTCACCACCGAGGCACTCGCCGCGACGCGCAGCGAGATGGTGGCCGATTCCGTCCCGGTGAAGCGGGATGGCGAATCCTGACGGATGGTGGCGCTCATGATGGTGAAATGCACGCCTTGGTCGTCATTGATGCCCGTGGTGGCATCGGCGCGGTCCTGGCCGGAGGAGTCCGTCTCGTGATCGCACTCTTGCTCGTAAGGGAGGCGCTCGATGCTCTCCAGGTAGAGCCAGGGGCTGCGGGTGGTCACAGGGCCGCCATCTGCGGCGCGGGTGCGATAGTCAGGAAGCACATCGCGGTAGTAAACGGGCTGGCCCTGCGTGCCGAGCAGCCACTCCGCGCCGCCGGGCCGCGTGCCGGGGTGCAGATCGGGCAAGCTGCCGAAGTCGTAGCCGTTGAGGATCATTGTGAGGAAGGTGTCCTCCACCTCTCCATCCGGCAGCAGGCCGGTGGGGCCAGCGGCACCGGGCTGGGTGCTCACGCGCAGACGGAGGCGGAAAAGAGAACTGCCGCTATTGGAGACGAAGGGCGAAATACTGGCAGGCTGCCAGCGCAGCGCCACCCACACGAGCCCGCCTGCGCCGAGACCCGGCGGCACAGTGGCAGTGGCATCCTCACCTGGGTCGGCGAAGTCGCCATCGTTGTTCCAGTCCACAAAACCACGTACGGTGCCCTCGATCCAATCGGCCGGGCGCACGGCGATGGTTGCATAGGTGGGCTGCCCAGGTTCCACGGTCACACCGAGGATCGCATGGTCCTCGTCGTCGGAGCCCGCAGCGTCGTCGGCGAAGGCGGTGTCTGCCGGCTGCGGCTGGGCTTCGGGGTCGGGTGCGGTCTCGCCGAGGTAGATCGTGTGTACGCCGCCGATCGCGTGCCGAGCCGGACCCGTGACGGCGTCCGCATCGTAGCTGGCGGGATGGTCGCCGTAGTCGAGAGGCACCTCCACGGGCAGAAGGTAATCCTCCACCTCGCCATCAGCTGCGGGGCCGCTGGCTGGCAGCACTTGAGCCGAGGCCAGGCGCAGGCGCAGCGCCGTCCCGGATGCAGGCACGGCCGCTGGCGGCACCTGCATGGCCACTGCGATCTCTGAATCCACCAAGCCTGCGGCCACCACAGTCGTCACGCGTTCCGAGGGGCCGTCGAAGGTGCCATCGTGATCCCAATCGGCATACGAGTGGAGGAAGGCGGGCCCGGCGGAGGCATTCGTGGCCTTCACCAGCAGCGTGACAGGCAGGCCCGGAATGGCACGCGGTAGCACGGCCAGGCCATCCTCATCGTCAGCACCCGCCGCGTCATCGCCCTGAGCACCTGCGGCGTCTGTGCCATCCGCCTCCACGTCCAGGAGCGCACCGAGGCGCAGACTCGTGCCCAGCTCATGCCGGGCACCTCCGGGCAGCTTCGTCGGGTAGGGAGCGGGCAGATCGCCAAAATCATGCGTGTCGGCTGAAAAGGCTTCATTCGAGGCAAAAAGCATTCCCAGGCTCAAAATCGGCCCGAAGGCGAAACGAGGCAAAGAAGGCAAAAACGAGGTTTTCATGGCTTGGAGGGCTTGTGGAGTTGTTTTCCAGCCTCAGCGGAAATGAGGCCGTCACTCCCCTGCCAATCCGGCTAGCGGGTATCGTTACAAAAAAAGGTTGGGAGAAGCATCCCCGCCTCACTCCGGCCTCTTCCCACGCTTCTCCGGATCACTCGCCAGCCACTTCATCCAGGCTGTCTGGCGATCCTTTCCCGGCAGGGCGAGCACGTCACGACGTGCCGCGTCGAACTCGGCAAAGGTCACGCGTTCAAAACCACGCTCCCCGCCGGTGCGCCAGCGGCTGAAACCTTCCGCGAAACGCAAAAACACCTCCGGCAGCGGTGGCGCATCCACCGGCGGCAGATGCCACACGCGGATCTCACCCGCGCTGCGTGCCACCAGCGCCATCGAGCCATCCGCCGTGACATCCACGGCCACCGTGTAGCGTAGATTAGGCACATCCGCGGCCACCGGAAGCCGACGCGGCAGATGCCAGAAGGCTGCTTGATGCACGTCATCGCTCGTGATGGCCAGTGTGCTGTGCGCGGCCACTTCGGCCAGGCGCATGCTTTTCAGAAAAGCAGGTGCTTCGGCCTTCCCGGCTGGTTTTTGATCCAAAGACAACGGCTGGCCGCTGTCAGCCGCCTCCAGCGTGAGGCGATCCCACCGCCGCACGCGGCCATCTTCGGTCTCCGCGATGATCCAGCGGTCATCCGGCGAAAAATACGCCGTGCGCAGCCGCCCGCCCGCGAGCAGGGACATCGTCTCCAGCCGGCGTGGGCGCAGATCCAGCAACTCCACACGCTGCGCCGCCGTGGCCACGAGCATGCGCCGCGCGGTTGGATCGAGACGCAGATCATTCACCGGCGCATCGAACTGCACCGGCGCATCCTCCAGCCGTAGCCCGCGTCCCGCCAGCAGGCTCACGCTGGAGAGCGGCCCCGCCGTGCCCGCCGCCAGCAGCAGGCGGTTTTTATCCTGGGCAAAGGTCAGGCGTGAGACTGGAGCGTTCATCGCCCGCAGGCCCAGCGTGCCGCCCTCCGCATCACACAGCCGCACCGTGAAATCATCCGCCGCATGCGCCAGCCAGCGGCCCGTGTCATGCAGCGCCAGGCTGCGCAGCGTGGTCCAGTGCGTGATCTTTTCACCATGCAGCCTGCCGGTGGTCACATCGACCACGCTCGCCTCCTTCGCCCCGCCGCCCGCCAGCACACGGCGGCCATCGCCGGAAAAAATCACCCACCCGATGGGCCGTGCCTGCACCTGCACCACGGAGCGCATCGCGCCCGTGGCCGCATCGAGCAAAACGAGCCTGCCATCCTCCGTGCCCGCCGCCAGCACCTCCCCGCGAGGCGATGCCGCCATCCTCGTGAGCGCCGCACGCACTGTGCAGCTCCAGCGCACCTCGCCCGTGGCCGCGTCAAACGCCCGTGCCAGAGGCGACTCACCACCAGTGAAAAGCACCTTCCCATCCGGCGAAAAGCACACATCACGCACCGCGCCTCCGCCACCCGCTCCTTGCAGCAGACCGCTGAGGCTTTGCGATGAGCCCGCCGTGTCCCAAACCTCGCACTGGCCGTCTTTTCCACCTGCCGCGACGAGCCGGCCGTCCGCGGAAACCGCATGCGCAGTGATGTCTGCTGCCAGTTCGAAGCGATGCGTCTCCTTGGATGCTCTTTCCGGCTCCCACAACATGATCGAACGACCCTGTGGCGAACGCATGAGCACACGTTTCTCATCCGGCGGGAGAAACTCCACCGCATCAATGCCCGCCGAAGCATGCAGCGGCTCCGCCAGCGGCACTCCGCAGGCCGGCGCGGCCAGCAGCGAGAGCAGGCGCATCCGCGCCGCGTCATTCGTGGGATCATTCCGCAGCGCCCGGCACAGCAGCGCCACCGCCTCCGCGTGGCGGCCTTCACGCGCACGATCATGCGCCAGAGCCGCGTCCGCATCGCTAAAGCTGCGGCGTGTCTCCATCCGCGCCTGGTTTTCACGTCGAGCCATGCCTGCGGCCAGCACGGCGGCCGCCACGAGGCACAGCACCATCACCACGGCCGCCAGCACCGCCGCGCGATGCCGGCGCACGAATTTCGCCACCTGATAGGCCAGCGTCGGCGGACGTGCGGCGACAGCCTCGTTCTCCAAAAAGCGCCGCACATCCTCAGCCAGCTCGCGGGCCGTCTGGTAGCGGCGGTCACGCTCCTTCGAGAGCGCCTTCAGCACCACCCAGTCCAGCTCATCCGCCACGCGGCGAGCCAGCGCCGAGCCTTTCAGCTCCTTCAAAAGCTCACGTGAAGGCCGCCGCGGCTCCTCCTCCCGGATCAGGCGCAGCACCTCCTCCAGCGGCAGCGTCGAAAGCCGCCCCGCACCCAGCGGCGGCGCTCCGGTGAGCATCTCAAAGAGCAGCACACCCAGCGAAAACACATCCGAACGCGTATCCACCTCCGCGCCGCCCGTGGCCGCCTGCTCCGGGCTCATGTACTCCGGCGTGCCCAGCACCAGCCGCGCCCCCAGCGTGCCAGTGTGCGGCGCCGTCTCACTGCCCAGCGCCTTCGCGATGCCAAAGTCGATCACCGTGGCCTTTGGCCGGTCCTCCGCGCCGCCCCAGGTCACGAGGATGTTCGAAGGCTTCAAATCGCGATGTATCACGCCCCGCGCATGCGCGTGCTCCACCGCCGCCGCCGTTTGCAGAAACAAATCCAGCCGCGTCTCCAGCGCCGGCTGCTCACAGCGGCAGAATTCATTCAACGGCAGCCCCTCCACCAGATCCATCGCGAAAAACGGCCGCCCGTCCTCCGTCTCCCCCGCATCCAGCACGCGGGCGATGTGCGGATGATCCATCAGCATGAGCGCCTGCTGCTCCGCCTTGAAGCGCTGCATGATCTGGCGGGAGTCCAGGCCCGGCTTCAGCACCTTCAGCGCCACCTCCCGCTCCAGCGGTCCCTCCTCCAGCGCCCGGTACACGATGCCAAATCCTCCCTCGCCCAGCAGCTCGATCACCCGGTGCCTGCCCACCCGCTCCACCTCCGGGCCGATGGCATGCAGGGTGAAGCTGCCCGTCTCAAAAAAC
>Ga0315904_10007111_pt1 | contig 15100 bp, 11 predicted proteins | sample LakEriMetagenome_6_FD_203529 | JGI IMG/M metagenome (GOLD analysis project Ga0315904, IMG submission 203529) | Freshwater fungal communities from buoy surface, Lake Erie, Ohio, United States - Buoy 12 MA120 | ecosystem: Environmental > Aquatic > Freshwater > Lake | place: USA: Lake Erie, Ohio... | reverse complement strand
GCTGCAACAGCATAACCATCATCCGCACTCATCAATCCGGCAACGGGTAAAGCTACACAATGTGCATGCGCAGCATTCACCGCACTTACACCACCTTTAGCGGCAATCACTGCATTAATCGCTTTTGCCAAGCTGGCATCATCTTCGCCAACGGCTACAATATTATGGCTGTCGTGTGCAACAGAAGAAGCGAGTGCGCCTTGTTTCAATCCAAAATTTTTGATGAAACATTTGGCCACGGGTGCTTGCTTGTATCTGTTCACCACCACCATTTTCAGGATGTCTTTTTCCGGCTGCGCTACCAATTGGCCATCTTGTATTTTGGATGCTAACCAAAGTTTGTTGGTGATGAGTTGTCCGTCCAAAGCTTCTATCACCGGAATCAATCCATCTTGTTGCGGATATTGATCTGCGGCCAAGGTTAAGTCTGCGTCACTAATCGGAGCACAATCAAATTGATTGATGGGTGTAACAGCTACAGATTGAATAAAGCTTTGTCCGTTTTCAGCAACCAGCTTGCCATTAATATATGTAGCAGTCACTTCGAAAGATTGCAGGTCTTTCACCAGCACTAAGTCTGCAGCATCGCCTTCACGCAATAAACCAACAGGTAGTTTGTAATGCAGTACCGGATTCACGCAAGCCGCTTTTAACACTTTGAATATATCGATGCCTTTCGCAACTGCACGGGCACAAAGTGCATTGATGTGAGATACTGCCAAACTATCCGGATGCTTATCATCACTGCAGAAAAGGATATGATCAGGATAGTCGTGCAACAAATCAATCAGTGCTTCGAAATTCTTGGCAGCACTGCCTTCACGAATGATGATCTTCATGCCATATTGCAGTTTATCCAAGGCTTCTTCCTTGGTAAAACATTCGTGATCGGTGGATATACCTGCGTCAATATATTGTTTGGCCTGCTCGCCACGTAAACCCGGTGCATGTCCGTCAACAGGTTTGCCTGCAGCATGGGCTGCTGCAATCTTCTGCATCACTTCCGGGTCTTTGAAGAGAACACCGGGGAAATTCATCATCTCACTTAAATAGAGAATATCCGGTTCGTTTAGCAATGCAGCCACTTCTGTACTATTCAAGCTGGCACCAGCAGTTTCAAATATGGTTGCAGGTACACAACTGGGTGCGCCAAAGAAAAATTTGAAAGGCGTTTGCTTACCATTGTTGATCATGAAGCGTACACCTTCCATGCCGCAAACATTGGCAATCTCATGTGGATCGCTTACGGTACCAACAGTGCCATGCACCACCGCCATGCGTGCAAATTCACTGGGCACCAGCATACTGCTTTCCACATGCACATGGCTGTCGATAAAGCCGGGAATGATATAGGGTGCATCGGGTGCTAAGTTTGACAACGCATCAATTCGAATAATCCTGCCATCGGCAATGGTAACTGTTGCAGGATAGATCTGCTCTTTCCAGATGTCTACAAATTGCCCCTGTATGCTTTTCTCCGCAGCCATTGTTGTAATTTTAAAGCACCAAATTACCAATATGTTTACTCGTTTAGGACTGCTTTGCAGTATTTTCTCTTGTTTGTCCGTTTTTGCCCAACCCACGAATACAGAAAAGTTGGTTTTAACGCAGGAAATGCCGGAAGGTATTGTGCGCGTGTATCAGTTTAATGAGTCGGTATATCATATTCGGGTGCAACTGCATGGGCTCTCGCATCAGGAGAATATCAGCAATGCGGTGATTGCCACACCCAAGCCCTATGGTATGTCTGATGTGGTGCGCAATGCCGATCACATTGCTATCGGTTCGTTTAGGTTGAGTGGTCTGATCAATACCAATCAGCAGCGTGGTATGCGTTTGCTCTTAGGTAAAGAAGAACGCATATTTGGTGCAGGTGAAAGGGCCATCCCGCAAAACAGAAGGGGCTATCGCTTAGACCTGAATAACAATCCCTGGTATGGCTATAGCTATGGTGCTGAGAACCTGAATTTCTCCGTACCCTTTGTCCTTTCTTCTGCTGGTTATGCAGTACTGTTTGATAATCCGGGGCGTGGTTATCTCGATATCGGCAAAACCAATCAAAATGTATTGGAATATGGTGCAGTATCCGGTGAAGTGAATTGCTATGTGATATTGGGTAAGACCTATGCATCTATTTTGCAGCAATACCATCAGTTAACAGGTACACAACCCATTCCGCCAAGATGGGCTTTCGGCAATTTCGTGAGCAGGTTTGGGTACAGATCTGATGCGCAGGTGCGCGATGTGGTGGCACGTATGAAAAAAGACAAGTTCCCGATGGATGCGTTGGTCTTTGACTTGTTTTGGTTTGGCGATAGTATTCAGCACACACTCGGCAATCTGGATTGGGTGAATAACAAAGCCTGGCCAGATCCCAAAGGTTTGCTCACTGATTTGTCTGCACAAAAAATCAACCCTGTACTTATTACAGAACCTTTCTTTTTAAAAGATACGCGTCAGTTCAATAACTCATTGCCTTATCTCGCCAAAGACAGTGCTGGCAAGCCTTTCATGCTCACCGATTTTTATTTCGGCTATGGCGGTATGTTGGATGTGTTTCGCAAAGATGCGCAGGAGTGGATGTGGCAGCATTACGCCAAACAAATTACCAATGGTGCCAAAGCTTGGTGGACAGACCTTGGTGAGCCTGAAAAACATCCTGTCGGTGTGCTGCATGATTTGCGTGATCTTGGTTTTAACAGACTATTTGGTGCAGATGAAGTACACAATATGTATGGCCATTACTGGAACAAAATGTTGTACGAGCAATACGCAAAAAACTTCCCTGACACACGTTTATTCCACCTCAACCGTTCCGGTTATGCTGGCTCGCAGCGTTATGGTATTTTTCCCTGGACGGGCGATATTTCCCGCAGTTGGGATGGTTTTAAAGCACAGATGCCCATTCTGTTGGGCATGAGTTTGAGTGGTGTGCCCTATATCCATTCTGATGCAGGCGGCTTCTCGATGGTGAATCAGGAAGATCCCGAACTCTACTTACGTTGGTTACAATTTGCTGCATTCACACCTGTGTTTCGTCCGCATGGAACAGCACTGGAAGAGATTACGCCTGCTAACACCAAATCTGTTCCTTCTGAACCAACTTTCTATCCTGAGCCCTATAAGAAAGCTGCGAGAAATGTGCTTCGTTTCCGATACGATTTAACGCCATACAACTACACACTTGCGTATGAACAGGCAGTCAATGGCAAGCCCTTGATGCGTCCCATGTTTTATGCGCATTCAAGCGATAGTAATGCATACAAAGCAGAACAGCAATATATGTGGGGCGATGCTTTACTCGTGGCACCCGTGATTGAAAAAGGCGCTGTTACCAAAACAATCTATTTCCCCGAAGGCAAATGGTACGATTGGATGCGCAATAAATCATATGCAGGTGGTCGTTGGATCACAGATTCTGTTGCTTTAGATGAGATTGCCGTCTTTGCGAAAGAGGGCAGTTTTGTACCTGCAGTTTGGGGCTTTTCAAACTTAGACGACTATCATACCAAAGACCTGCAAGTGGTGTATTTCCCTTCCGCAAAGGCTACCACTTATACCATGTACGATGATGATGGCCTAACCAATAAAAGCTGGGAAAAAAATGCTTTTGAATTGATTCAGTTTAGTGGCCAGCAACTGGCTGCAAGTACGCAGATCAGTATCTCGTCTAATGGGGGCTCTTTCAAAGGGCAGCCAGCTACGCGACATCTTCGCTTGTATGTAGCAGATTTGGCGAAAAAGCCGCAATCTGTGCAGGTGAACGGACAAGCCTACAAGTTGCAGGTATATACCAAGGGTAAAAAGACCTTGCTGCAGAAGGGATATGCGGTGTATTATCCTGCCACCCGTATGCTCACAATTGTAACAGATTTCGCTACAAAATCGGCATTAAAAATAACCGTTCGATAGTAGCTGCCACTGGTATAATCTATTTTTTTCTCAGTGCGCAGGGTCGTAAATTACTTCCCCAATTCAACGCGTATGAGAAAACTATTGCTGTTGTTCGCTGCATGTGCAGCTTTGACAACATTTGCCCAGAAAAAGAGAGTCAATACTTCTCCAGCTGCGCCTGTTCCGGAAGTAACAGTCAATGCAGAATCAACCATTACTGCCAAGAAAAAGTATCGTTTGGTGGGTCCCTTCCGTGGCGGCAGAAGTGCTGCGGCAGCGGGTGCTTACAAGAGTAAAAACACTTTTTACTTTGGCGGTACCGGTGGTGGTGTTTGGAAAACCACTGATGGTGGCAATAACTGGAAGAATATCTCTGATAAATATTTTGGTAGTTCAATTGGTGCAGTAGCCGTAGCACCCAGCGATGATAACATAGTATATGTTGGCGAAGGTGAGAATACTATGCGTGGTAACGTGAGTGAGGGTCTGGGTGGTGTCTGGCGGAGCGATGATGCCGGCCGTACCTGGAAAAATATTGGTTTGAAAGATGGTCGCCACATCATTCGTTTGGTGATTCACCCGCGCGATCCAAACACTGTTTGGGCTGCAGTAGTAGGTCATCTGTTTGGCCCTAATGAAGAGCGTGGTGTGTACAAAACCACTGATGGCGGTAAATCATGGAAGCGTGTATTGTACGTGAACAATCAAACCGGCGCGAGTGATCTGGTGATGGAGCCCGGTAATCCTTCAGTATTGTATGCAGGTTTGTGGCGCGTGATTCGCACACCATACTCTTTAGAAAGCGGTGGTGATGGCAGCGGCTTGTGGAAGAGTACCGATGGTGGTGACACTTGGACCAATATCTCAGCGAAGAAAGGCTTGCCTAAAGGCACTTGGGGTATTGTAGGTGTTGCCGTTGCACCCTCCAATCCGGATAAATTGTATGCGATTATCGAGAATGCGAATGGCGGTTTATACTATAGCAATGATGCAGGCGAATCCTGGTCATTGGCCAGCAGCGATAACAATATTCGTCAGCGTGCCTGGTACTATACAAAAGTGTTTGTGGATCCTAAGAATGAGAACCTGGTGTATTGTCCCAACGTAGGCTTTATGCGTAGCCGCGATGGTGGCAGAACATTCCAGAGTGTACCTACGCCACATGGCGATCACCATGATTTATGGATTGATCCGGAAGATGGTAACCGCATGATTGTGGCTGATGATGGTGGTGCACAGGTATCCTTTGATGGTGCCAATAACTGGAGTACCATGATGAACCAACCAACTGCACAGCTCTATCGCGTATCAACAGATAACGCATTCCCTTATCGTATTCTCGTAGCGCAGCAGGATAATAGCACCTTGCGTATTCGCCACAGAACAGCAGGTGCAGGTATCACAGAGCGCGACTGGGATGTAACAGCAGGTAGTGAGAGTGGTTATGTGGTAGCAGATCCTTTAAATCCTGAGATTGTATACGGTGGTAACTATGGCGGTTATTTGTCTCGCCTCGATCACAGAACAGGAGAGAATCGTGCCATCAATGTTTGGCCCGATAATCCGATGGGTGCCGGTGCAGATGTATTGAAGTATCGCTTCCAGTGGAACTTCCCCATCTTCTTCTCACCACACAACCCTAAGAAATTGTATTGTGCAGCTAACGTGTTGTTTGCTACAGAGAATGAAGGTGCGAGCTGGACAGCACTCTCACCTGACTTAACAACAAATGATAAAACCAAGCAAGGCCCAAGTGGTGGCCCGATTACGAAGGACAATACTTCGGTTGAATACTATTGCACCATTTTCACTGCAACAGAAAGCTGGGTAGAAAAAGACTTGTTGTGGACAGGTAGTGATGATGGTATCATCAGCGTTAGCCGCGACGGTGGTAAGAACTGGGAAAATGTTACGCCTAAGGATGCGCCTAAGTGGATGATGTGGAACAGTGTGGAAGTAGATCCTTTCAAAAAAGGTGCGGCTTATTTTGTAGGTACCCGCTATAAAGTAGATGATTACACGCCATATATCTACAAGACCGAAGATTATGGTAAAACATGGAAGTTGATTACTACAGGTATCGATAAAATGCATTTCACCAGAGCCATGCGTGCGGACAGAAAGCGTCCGGGCTTATTGTATGCCGGTACCGAGTTTGGCATGTATATCAGTTATGATGATGGTGCTAACTGGAAGCCTTTCCAATTGAATCTACCTGTAGTGCCTATTACTGATTTAACGATTAAAGACAATGATTTGATTGTGGCTACACAAGGCCGTTCTGTTTGGATCATGGATGATCTTACGATGTTCCAGCAGGCCAATCAGGAAGTGATGCAAAAGAACCTGTTTGTATTTGATGTGAATCCTGCTTTGCGTATGCAGCGTGCCGGTGGCCGCTTTGAGCGCATGATGGGTGGTATGAATAGAAATGTAGGTACCAATCCGCCGATTGGTGCAGTGATTAATTTCTATGCAAAAAATGCAACAGATTCTTCGAAGGCAAGCATTGCTATCTATGATGGCAGCAAGCAATTGATCAAGACCTTCAGCACTGATGCAAAAGACCCTGAGAATAAACTGGAGATTAATGCAGGTGTGAATCAGTTTGTGTGGGATCTGCAATATCCGGGTGCCGATAGGGCCGAAGGCATGATCTTATGGAATGGCACACCGGGTACTATTCTTGCTGCGCCTGGTAAGCATTATGCGAAAGTGAAAGTAGGCGGAGATTCAGCCGAAGTGTCTTTCGATATTGTACCTGACCCTGTGTATAGTATGAATCAGGCAGATTATGTGGCACAGCGCGATTTTCTGTTGCAGGTAAAAGATAAGTTCAATGAAGTGCAAAAGAGCATCAAAGATATTCGTGCAGTACGTGCACAAATCAGCGAGCTCACAGGTCGTTGGGGTAAAGAAACACCAAAAGAATTTAAAGAGCAGTCAGATGCGATCAATAAGCAGTTAACAGCTATTGAGGAAACACTCTACCAAACCAAGTCTAAGAGCGGACAAGATCCATTGAACTTCCCAATTCGTTTGAATGATAAGCTAAGCGGTTTGTTCGATGTGGCATCCAGTGGCAATATGCCGCCAAGTAAACAAGCCAGAGAAGTCTATGCTGATTTGGCTGGTCAGTGTGATGCTGAATTAAATAAGCTGAAGAAAATCATGAAAGAAGAATTGCCCAAGCTCAATCAGCTGATTCGAGAAAAGCAATTACCGGTAATTGGTTTGAGAAACTAAATAGAAAAGCCCCGATGATATTGTCGGGGCTTTTTACTTGTAATCAACATGTGGTTTATATAGGAACTATATTTTGATCACAGTGTAAGTAATATTGCATTACCATTTCTCTTTAAACTCTTTGGGCTTTACGATGGTGAATACTCTCGAAATATTGAAACCAAAGTGAATATCTCCCTTACTCCACCGGCCTGTTGTTTCTGTAATAAAAGTTCTCTCGGTCATGCCAGTAGAGTTGGTAAAGTGTAACTGAAATACGTGCCCACCTGTTTCAATATCAACACCAACCGAGAATGAATTATAGTATCCGGAAAGCTTGTTCAGCTGATAATAATATTCTCCGGTAAGATGCACTCTTTTTGAAATACGCTGTCTGGCGCCAATACCAAGAGAGAATAGATCGTTGGGATCATTAGCGGTTGGAACAATATTATAATGCACCATAGTGGGCATTAATTGAATAGAAGCATGGTCGTTGAATTTTCTCGCAATCAACAGTTGATGGGCAAAGTATAATCTGTCTGTAAAGTTTTTATTGATTGTAGGATCAGGATCCTTTAAGGTTTTAAGAATAGTTGTACCAACATAGCTTAATGTGATCGGCATATTTTTCTTGCCTGTGCTTTGTCGTAATATTTTATATTTCACCATGCCATCAAATTGTTTTTCAAATGTGCTTCTGCCTATGCCAACCATCAAGCGGTCTGTAATACCATAATCCAGACTCATACGCATGCTGGCATTGTCTAAGCCAAACAAATCATAGGCACCCTGATTGACTCTTCCAAAACGGTGATTAATGCGAAAATCCAGAATGCCTTTGCCTACATTCTCTATTGTATGTCCGTTTACCAATCTGGTAGATTTGAATGTGTAAGCTGCATAGTCGGTTTTTTCCTTGCTGTCTTTTTTGTTTTGTTCATCCATTTCTTTGAACAGGTCAATTTCTTGAGCATGTGCCAATCCTAATGTCAATAGAAGACAGGTTGATATGAATATTTTTTTCATGTTGCTTACTCGTATTTGCATTGAATATTGATTGCTACCTCACTGGCAATTTTAGAGCCGATATAGCTACCGGTAACATTATAGTCTTTTAACGCAATTTTGAAAGAACTGTTTAGAGCTACTTTCCCGTTTGAGATGGTGATTACTCCGGTTGGCTGTATTTTTTTGGATACGCCATGCAGCGTTAGGGTGCCATCTGCGGTAACCGGGTACTTGCCATCCTTGGTAAAATCTACGCTGCTGATATTTGTGATAAAACCTTTGAAGTCTGCTTTAGGAAACTTGGTGCTTTCCATATAGTTATCGTTAAAATGATCTTCCATCAACTGATTCTCGAATTTGAAGCTTTTAATGAGCAGCGTGAATACGATTTGGCCATTTTTATCCAGCATTTTACTATCTCCCTGGTTGTTAATACCTTTAATTTGTTCAATAGGCGAGCTGGCGTTAAAGCTAACTTGTCCGCTCTTGGTACTATATACTTTTTGGCCAAATGTTGTACTGCTAATCAGCACTGCTATTGCTACAACTATTTTTTTCATATCAGTTACTTTAAGTCTTAATTATTCAACATGCCTTTGTTTATCCAAGCGCGTACTTTATTGATGGAACAATCCGGCAATTTACTGCCACCCTTGGGCATCGCAGAAGCTGCGCCATTTTGTAAAATGGAATTCAGCAATTTGCCATTAGCTGCATAGGTTTTTACACCGGCATAAGTGTCTAATACAATGCCACCACCTGCTGCCGCAGTGCCGCCATGACAACTGTTGCAACTGGCATTCATGAGTGGGGCAATAGTGCCACTATAGGTTGCTGTTGTTGTATCACAATTGGCATTGGAAGCCGGATAAACGAGCTCTGCTTTGTCATAGTAGCAACTTTGCATCAGTAGGATACAAATTGCCAGGGTGCTAATTGATAATATCTGCTTGTTCATCATATTCAGGTTAGTTTGGCATGTTGGCATTAATCCATTTGGTTAATTGTTGCACTTGGCAATCACTCATTTTTGCTGCCGGTGGCATGCGTTGTGCTGCTGGTAAAGTAGCCGAATGATTAATGGCATTAAGGAATAAAGCTTTATTTGCTGTAATATAATTCTTAGCTGCTGTTAGTGTACCCAGGTATACACCTCCTGAGCCTGGCATGCTACCATGGCAACCATTACAGTTTGTGGCTAATAGTGATTGAATTGCATTGGTATAAGTGTACTTGCTGGTATCGCAAGCATTTATACAAGTTGTATTCTTGGCTCCTTGATTAATCCATTTTTGAATAACAGCCACTTGTGCACTACTTAGCTGGGGCGAATTTTTAGGAGGCATTTCCCCTTTGGTGATTACGCTGAAATACTTGCTGTTGTTGGGGTTGCCGGGACTAATGCCCTTCATAATATTGAAGTAGGTTTCTAAAGAAACACCTTCTTCAGCTGAGCCGCTTCCGTGGCAGCCTTTGCTTCCACAATAACTTTGAAAGAGCGGTAATACTTCTGCAGTAAAGCAAACTGAGTCACTCGCCGGATTGGTAATGGGTACTGGTGTCTGGGATACATTGGCTGAGATCATATCGTGTTTACATGCATAGATTAGTATGCATAATGATCCCGCCAGCAGGGCGATTTTTTTCATGTGCTTGCTAAGATTAAAGGGTAGTGTTCTAAGCTAACACAAAGGAGATACTTTTTTGGTGACTTTTGTTGCTCAGTTCTGTTAAAATAACATTACATAAAAGGTATTAAGAATTGCTTAGCAAACCTGCGAAGTATTTAACTGAAAAATTCATTCTATTATTTCCTTTTGGTGGTAACCGTTCCAATTGGGGTATCTACTTCCACCTGCACTAAACTGCCGTTCTGATAAGTGTAGATGCTGGACTTTTTATCGGGATTGGTTACTTTGTAACGGCCACTGCCAAGCGCAGCTACAGTAACATAGGTGCCGTACATATTAGAAAAGACACTATTTAGACCCTTGGGTTCCCTGAAGTATAAGTCGGCAACACAAAATCGAATATCCTGATTGGTAATATTGCTCTTATTGCCATTTCTTTCTATGGCGTATTGGTTGGCGCCTGTTCGTATTGTTTGTGCATGTACATCTGAAGAGCCTCTGTTCGCATGTCTATAAGCAGTGCCTTTTATCAGGCTGCCGTTTTCATGTGTGGTGGTTAGTTCAGACTCCACATGCACAGTAACCATTAATACTTTGTTATCGCAGTTGGTTTTGATGTCTTTGACGGATTTTGTATTGGATTTCTGTTCAGTGGCAACTACATCACCAATATCTTTTCCTTTCATGAATACATCAAAGCTGATGGATGTTTGTTGAGCTTTGCCGTTGGTGGTAAAACTGCAGAGCAGTAAACCTGCTAGCCATATGCGCATATTGAATATTTTATATGGAATATACGGCTATTTTTAAAAAGAAGCTGATTACAGGTTTAGCCAGTAGTTGAGTTTAAAGACAATAGCCCTGTTTCTGTTTTTGAGTATAGGCGTTGTTAAGTAATTGTCTGTATACACTAAAAAGAAATCACTCATGGGCTTGTAGCGCCATTGAAAGCGGCTGTTGATATTGAAGTTATTGTTCTGGGTATTGTATTGTAAGAAGGTAGTCCAGAATATATTGGTTGTGAAATTGATTTCAACCCGTGGTGCAATCAGGAGCAGTTCTGTCTTGCCGTAAATACCCGGGAATCGTAAATCATAATAATCTGCCTGTAAAGCAATATTCAGGTGTGGCTGATTTCGATAATTGATCATGGCGCTTACCTGCTTGCTGGTACCATTATAAAACTCGCCACCACCTGCACCTACGCGGAAACTGAATGTTTTTCTGAAATCAGATTCATACTCTACAAAAAAATCTCTGTAACGATAATATCCTTTTGGAATTGGTGTGGCACCTGTAAAGCTGGTAGGAAATAACAGATCCACTTCATTCACGCCACCGCGCATGAATAGGTTAGAGGTATTTCTAAACTGCAGATTATAGCGCAGGTTGATATTCCTTTCGTTGAAACTATTGTTCGGGTTATTGATTAATAAGTGGCTAAGTACAATATTGTGTTGATTGAAAATAGTTTTTTTAGGAAAAATGCGGTAACCGGCTTCTGTATACAATTGCTTAAATCCAAGTCTGATAACAGAATCCTGTAAAGCATCATAATTTTCGATGCGTTGAATAAAGCCCATGTCTGCATAGTAATTGGTGCCTACTGATGCATAATCAACCAGTACATTCAGGTTACGGCCATTGTACAGGCCGCCAAAATCGGTGAACAAGTCTTCTCCCTTGATGCCGGGTTTATAGCTCTTGTGTACTGCAGACCAACCATTCCATTTACCCTGAATATCTGAGTAATTGAATTCGCCACCCAGATTTCTGCCATATTCATCCAAAGGCTGCTGTTTCAACTCATCAGCGGTCATGAATGCCTGTCGGTTCATGAAATAGGTATTGAAACTGGAGCGTTTGAAAACCTGATGTTTTACAGAAACGGCCGAATAGTTTTCCGGCGTATAGTCGCCTTTTCTGCCTGTTTGCATATTCATCACGCCAACTCGTGTGCGCTTATTCAGATTACCTGTTAAACGAACGCCGCCTAGTATGGGGATTCTGTTCGCGAATTTGTCCAAACCAATGCGCCTGGAATAGAATGGTCTGATGAGTGGTATACCATATTCAGAATAGAGATCAGCATTTTCTAAAAAGAAATTACGCCGCTCGGGAAAGAAGATATTGAAACGCGTAAGATTGGTTACCTGCCTGTCTACTTCAATTTGAGAGAAGTCTGGGTTAACAGTAATATCCAGATTCAAAGATGAATTCAGCGCTACTTTGGCATCAAAGCCTGCATTGAATTCGCCTTTGGCTGATTGCTTGTTTTCCTGATCGCTGTTGATGCCGCCTGTAGTATAAGGAATGAATACAGTATTGCTTTTTGATTGAGGGGGTAAGGCATCCCAGACCAAAGCACCTGTGTAGCCGATATCGTAGGAACGGAAATTTACGGGTACATGCGTCCAGACAGAATATTCGTTGCTCTTGGTATCAATGCGTACGAAGTTGATACCCCAGGTTGTTTTATCGGCTGTATAGCGCAGCGATTTGAATGGAATAGCAATCTCTGCTGTCCATCTATCTGCATATTGCTTGGTGGCAGAATACCATTTATTGTCCCAGCTGGGGTCCAGATCGCTGCTGGTATTGATGAGTGATTCAGATTGCGCATTGAAGGCATTCAGTACGAAGAAATAACCATTGGTTCTTTGATTCACCGGATCCAACACAATCCCGAACCCATCATTGCCATCGTGACCTACATCTCTTTTCAGGCTGGTAATAAATGCTTTGCCGGAATCATACGCAGTTACTGAGAAATAGATGAACCGATCATCGTAAGCCGCACGTACTTCCGTTTTGCGTCTGGGTTTGCCTTCATCAGTAGGGAATTTCATCCAGAAAGGAGTAGTAGTGGCTGCAGTTTGCCAGACAGTTTCATTTGCCTCCCCATCAATTTTAATGAGTGCATTAGTCTTTTGAATAGGTAGCTGATAATCTTTCTGAAAAGTAATACCATCCCTTTGTTGGGAGAAAGTTGACGTAAGCAGCAGCAGCTGTAAAATCAGTAAGCTTAGTTGATTGCGCACAGGGTTTAAGGGTTTGCTTTACCGGGGGAAGCTTCGCTGGCTAAGATAGCCCTATTTCGTTAATCTCCATTGAGCAAATCGGGCCTTCTGGTTTTGGTTCTTTCTATTGCCTGCTCATAGCGCCAGTCGGCTACTTTTTTAGGGTCGCCACTTAATAACACATCCGGTACCAGCATACCTCGAAAGTCAACGGGTCTGGTATACACAGGAGGAGCCAATAATTGATCCTGAAAAGAATCAAAGAGGGCAGAGGTTTCATCATTCAGTACGCCCGGTAATAAGCGGCCAATGGCATCTACCACTACTGCCGCAGCCAACTCGCCACCGCTGAGTACATAATCGCCAATAGAAATTTCAATGGTTACATACTGCTGACGAATGCGCTCATCAATGCCCTTATAGTGGCCGCAGATGATCAGCAGTTTTTCTTTCAGGGATAAACGATTGGCTGTTTTCTGCTCAAAGCGTTCTCCATCGGGTGTCATGTAAATGATGGCATCATATTGACCATATTGTGCTTGCAATTCATCGATGGCTTTTGCCAGCGGCTCACACATCATCACCATACCAGCACCGCCACCATATTGATAATCATCAATCTGTCCATAGGCATTCACAGCCCATTTGCGCAGATGGTGTACCCTTACTTCCAGCAAACCCTTGTCCTGCGCACGTTTCATAATACTGTGCGAAAGTGGACTCTCTAAGAGCTCTGGCAGTACGCTGATGATATCGATGGTCATTTTATTCAATTAATAACGCTGAGTCAAAGTGATGGTTTGTCTGCTCCAAGTGCGTACAGGAGTACCGTTTAGTTTTGCAGGAATCCAGTATTTGCTGGATTTCCAGATTACCTGCATGGCAGCTTCTTTGGCACCATAACCTGGGTCTGTGTCTGATTTCACAAATAAGACTTCACCTTTTTCTGAAAGGACAAAGTCTACTATTACGGTGTACGATCCTACTGGCGCACTATTTCTGTCAAGAACGTCTCTGTCTAAATTATTTTCAAGAAATCTAAGCCATCCATTTAATCTGCCTTTGAACTCAGCAAATTCTGTTGGTTTTCCGTAATAAATATTCGCAGTATCAACCGGTTCTTGTGCCTTAGTAATTGATACAAAGCTGAAAAATACCATCAATAAGAATGCTTGTTTCATATCAAGTTAATTTTCCATGAAATCATCTAAATCTCTTCTTTCCCTTTTGGTAGGTCTACCAATTTTACTCAAACGTTTACCGGTGTGGAAAGATGCTGCCACTACCTTCATTCGTTCAATTTCTTCAGCAGGTGTAAGGTCTAAGTAATGCTGGATAGCTTCGCTGTATTGTACACGATGATCCAATAAGCCTGTTACTTTAATCACCCAGCGCTTGGCTTCTGTCTTCACTTCATACTCATCGCCAATATTCACTGTTTTCGCTGCTTTGGCAGCTGCTCCTTGAAACTTCACCTTGCCCTTTTCACAGGCTTCTGCAGCCTGTGAACGTGTTTTGAACAGGCGTATCGACCATAAGTATTTATCCAGCCTCAACTTTTCTTTCGCCTCAGCCATGGTTATTTGTTCGCGTAGTACTGATGGAAATAAGGTATGGTTTCAATGCCTTTGTAGAAATTGAACAGATCGTATTTCTCATTTGGACTATGCAGGTTATCACTATCCAAGCCAAAGCCCATGAACACAATCTTCAGTCCCAGTTCTTTTTCAAACAAAGCACAGATGGGAATACTACCGCCACCACGAACAGGAATCGGTTCCTTACCAAAAGTGGTGTGAATGGCTTTGGCAGCTGCCTGATATTCTTTCGAGTCAATTGGTGTCATATAGGGTTCACCACCATGATGTTCAGAAGCTTTTACTGTAACACCTGCCGGTGCGATGCTTTGGAAATAGTTGAGCAGCTTCTCCGTAATCTTTGCTGAGGATTGATTGGGCACCAAGCGAGCAGAAATTTTTGCATACGCTTTTGATGGCAATACCGTCTTAGCACCTTCGCCGGTATAACCACCCCAGATGCCATTCAATTCCAGTGTTGGGCGAATGCCTGTTCTTTCATTCGTAGTATACCCCTTTTCTCCCCACAATTCAGTAACACCCAAATCTTTTTGATAAGCAGCTTGATCAAAAGGCGCTTTCGCCATTTTCGCTCTTTCTTCAGGAGTAGCTTCTACTACATCATCATAAAAGCCGGGAATGGTGATGTGGTTGTTTTCATCGTGACAAGATGCAATCATCTTAGCCAGGATAGTGATGGGATTTGCTACAGCACCACCGTATACGCCACTGTGTAAGTCGC
>Ga0315904_10007109_pt1 | contig 15100 bp, 12 predicted proteins | sample LakEriMetagenome_6_FD_203529 | JGI IMG/M metagenome (GOLD analysis project Ga0315904, IMG submission 203529) | Freshwater fungal communities from buoy surface, Lake Erie, Ohio, United States - Buoy 12 MA120 | ecosystem: Environmental > Aquatic > Freshwater > Lake | place: USA: Lake Erie, Ohio... | reverse complement strand
TTGGCCTTCTTCACCTCCTCGAGCAGCGGGAGGAGTTGCTCGACCGTCACCGGCCGGCCGTTGAAGGTGAGCGCCCCTTCCTTATCGACGCCGATGGTGACCTTGCCGGAGAACTCGTTCTTACCCGCCGTCTCGACCTTCGGTACACTGATGTTGAGGGTCGATGCCGAGCGGAACTGCATCGTCACAAACGCAAAGAAAATCAACATCACCAGCACGTCGATCAACGCCAGGAGATTCATCTCCGGCCGCCTGCGGCGCCGCTGGTAGAGTCCACTCATAGCGAGAGAAGAAGGTCGAGGGTGGAGGAACCGCGGGCGTTACGCTGCGGTTAGCCTTGGGTCGCAGCCGGCGCCGTGCGGGCAATGATGCGCTCGAGCAACACGTCGAGCTGGGCCGCAAACGACTCCACGCGGCGCTGCAGATAGCCGCCACCGACCAGCGCCGGAATCGCGATCGTCAGGCCGAGAAGGGTCGCCGACAGAGCTAGCGCCACGCCCGAGGTGAACTGCACCGGGTCCGGCAGGCCGGTTTCACCGGAGATCGCGGAAAACACTCGGAGCAACGACCAGACCGTACCCGTCAATCCGATCAGCGGCGCCGCCGCGTAGATAATGTCGAGGTACGGAAGGCCACGCTCCATGCGATTGAGCTCGAGACGCGCAAACGCTTTCACCGCGCCCGCATCACCGGGATGCCGCTCGGCAAACGCGATGATGCGCGCCAGGACCGAGTGCTGGCCACCGGTGATCGGCTTGCCGCCCACCACGGCGTCAACGAGATCCTGCGGCATGATCGCCGCCTTGCGCAGGGCATACGAACGCTCGCCCAAGATGAACACCATCACCACCGAGCACAGGCCGAGTGGATAGATGAGGAAATCGGCTCCCTTGAAGATATCGATGAGGGCGAAGAACATACCGGTGATGCTGTGGAGACGTTCGGGCGGAGAAAAAGTTCAGAAAATCTAGCCAAACAGCGAAAATCGCTCCCGTAACGCTCGAACCAGCAGGGAGCGATGCGACACGATAAGGGAGCCTAGGCGGCCAGATACGGGAGTCGGGCCGCGGCGGCCTGGATGGCGGCACGGCCTTCGAGCAACTCACCGATGGCATCCCAGCGACCGTTGACCAGCGCGTCGCGATCGGTCTCGCGGAGGGTGGCCTTGACCACCTGCCCGCCGAAGCGGATCTCCCGGGCGTCGAGGTCGAGGGTGACCTCCAACTGTGGATTCGCGTTCACGGCGTCGGCGATCCGCGCGATGTCCTCGCGTTTCGCCACCAGACAAGGAATGCCGAGCGTGGTGCAGTTGCCGAAGAAAATCTCCGCAAAGCCCTCGGCCACGACGGCTCGGAAGCCGTACTTCTGAATTGCCTGGGGGGCATGCTCGCGGGACGAGCCGCAGCCAAAGTTCAGCCCGGAAAGAAGAACCGTGGCTCCCTTGAATCGCGCCTCATTCAGCGGGTGTGCCTTGTCGGAGCCATCGGCGTTTTTCCGGACGTCGTAAAAAAGAAACTCCCCAAGGCCATCAAAGGTCACGCACTTCATGAAGCGCGCGGGGATGATTCGGTCGGTATCAATATCATTACCGGGCACGTAAACCGCGCGACCGGAGACGGAAGTAATCTTGGCGAGAGCCATGGCGAAAGGGGATCGAAGAAAAAAGAGGGACGGAGGAGAGTGACAACGCGGCGCAGATGGGGATGCGGCCGCTCAGCGGTCAGCGACGGCGAAAACCTCGCGGGCATCCGCCACCGTGCCGGTAACGGCCGCCGCTGCGACCATGAGTGGACTCATGAGAATCGTGCGGCCCGTCGGCGAACCTTGGCGGCCCTTGAAATTGCGGTTCGACGAACTCGCACAGAGCTGATCGCCCACCAGCTTGTCCGGGTTCATCGCCAGGCACATCGAGCACCCTGCCTCACGCCACTCAAAACCGGCGTCGCGGAAGACACGGTCGATGCCGAGTTCGGCACAGAGAACGCCGACGCCCTGAGATCCGGGGACCGCGATTGCCTTTACGCCCGCAGCGACCTTCCGGCCCTTGAGGAATCGCGCGACTTCCTGGAAGTCGCTCAGGCGGCCGTTGGTGCAGGAACCCACGAACGCAACGTCGATCCGGGTGCCCTTGATCGGCGCGCCGGGCTGCAATTTCATGTAGACAAGCGCCTCCTCAACGGAAGTGCGCTCATCGCCCGAGACCGTCTTGGGATCCGGAACGCGCTCGTTGATCGAAATACCCTGACCGGGATTAATGCCCCACGTGACCGTCGGCGCGATGTCCGCGGCGTCGATCGTGACAACATCATCGTACGAACATCCCGGATCACTCGCAAAGCTCCGCCAACGGGACACCGCGGCATCCCACTCGGCACCCTTCGGCGAATACGGCCGTCCTTTGAGGTACGCATAGGTCGTCTCGTCCGGGTTGACGTAGCCCGCGCGCGCTCCGCCCTCGATGGACATGTTGCACACCGTCATGCGCTCTTCCATGGTGAACCGGTCAAAGACTTCGCCGCCGTACTCGTAGGCGTAACCCGTGCCGCCATTCACCCCGAGGATGCGGATGATGTGAAGGATGACGTCCTTGGCGTAGACGCCCGGCCGCAGACGGCCATTGACGTTGATCCGGCGAACCTTGAGCCGGCCGAGAGCCATCGTCTGGGTCGCGAGGACATCGCGGATCTGGGTCGTGCCGATCCCAAAGGCGATCGCGCCAAACGCACCGTGCGTCGAGGTATGGGAATCGCCACAGGCAATCGTCGTGCCGGGCTGGGTGATGCCCTGCTCCGGACCAACGATGTGCACAATCCCCTGCTTACCGGTCGAGCGGTCGAAGAAGGTGATCCCAAACTCGGCACAGTTGCGGCGTAGCTCCTTGATCATCGCATCCGCCAACGGGTCGGCGAACGGCTCGGCAAACTGGTCCGTCGGAACAATGTGGTCGACCGTGGCAAAGGTCCGGTGCGGCATCGCAACCTTGAGCGCAAGGTCACGGAGCATTCCGAAGGCCTGCGGGCTGGTGACCTCGTGAATGAGGTGCGTTCCGATCAGGAGCTGGGTCTGGCCGTTGGCCAGGGTCCGGACCGCATGGGCGTCCCAGACTTTCTGGAAAAGCGATTTCGACATGGTGGGAAGGGGGAGAATGCCCGGAGCAGGCTCCGGGGCGAAGGAAATTGTAGCAGAAGGTTGTGGTAACAGGAAATACTTGTTTAGCTTTCTGTGATGCCCTTGGAGTATCAGTTCCCTTTCACCCTCCGGCATCTCGCCTACTTTCGCGAAGTGGCGCGCCAGCTGCACTTTCGCAGAGCCGCCGAAACGCTCGCGGTGGCGCAGCCCGCCCTCAGCCGAGCAATCGCGCAACTTGAGCAGGCTCTCGGTGTGCGGCTGTTCGCCCGGACCCGACGCGAAGTGGCCCTGACTCCAGCCGGCGCAGCGCTGCTCCGACAGCTCGATCCAGTGCTGCGCTCCCTCGCGTCACTCTCCGATGAGGCCCGTGCCGCCGCGGCCGGCGAACGGGGACTCGTGCGTATCGGGTTCACCGGACTCGCCATGGCGACGGTGCTTCCCGCGATCCTGCGCGAATTCCATCGGCGCCACCCCGGCATCCGGCTGGAACTCAACGAATCGCCGACCTCCGCCCAGCTCTCCGACCTCGCCGCCGGCGATCTCGGCTGCGGTTTTTTCCATCCCGACGCCACCACGCCAGGTCTCGCCACTCACCTACTCCTCCGCGAGCGGAACGGTGTCCTGCTGCCCGCCGAGCACGCCCTCGCCCGGCGCCGCGAGCTTCGTCTGCGGGACCTCGCCGCGACTCCGTTTGTTCTATTCCCGCGAGTCCATAATCCCGGCTTCTACGATCGCACGCTGGCCGCATTCGCTCAGGCTGGCGTCACGCCGAGGATCGCCGAGGAAGTCTGGCCACGCGCCAACGCCGTGGGCCTCGTGCGCGCGGGTCTCGGGGTCACGTTCATGTGTCCATCCGAGGCCCGCACGTTGCCCGATGAGGTGACGTTCCGCCCCCTCTCCGGCCCGGCCCCGGAAAGCCGTCTCGTGGTCGGCTGGAAACAAAGCGAGTCGCTCGATCCCGCGCTCGCGGCCTTCGTCGCACTCGCGACAGAGACACCGCGCCGCAACGGGCTCAGTGCTCGGTCCCTCCCGCCAGCCGCCGCTCGTCCAAGGTGAGTGCCACCGCGATCAGCACTCTCACCGCTTCCACCTGCACCTCCAGCGGCAGGCTGGGCTCACCCGGTTTTGCCACCACCTGCTCCGGGAGCCACGGGACGTGCACGAAGCCGGCCCGCACATCCGGACGCTCGGCGAGGTGATGGCGGACGCCGTAGAACACATGATTACAGACAAAGGTCCCCGCCGTCTGCGATACCGAAGCCGCAACACCACGCTCCCGCAGGGCTGCCACCATCGCCTTGATCGGTAGCGTGCTGAAGTAGGCCGCCGGGCCATTCGCCACGATCGGCTGATCGATCGGCTGCGCTCCCGCGTTGTCTGGGATGCGCGCATCGTCGACGTTGATCGCCACGCGCTCGACCGAGATTCCCGTCCGCCCTCCTGCCTGACCAAGGGCCATCACGAGGACCGGCGAAGTCTGTTCGATCGCGCGGATCGCCACCGCGATGGCCTGTCCAAACACACAGGGCAGCACTCGGCCTTCGATCCTCGCCCCAGCCACGTCGACGCCCGCCAAGGCCTCGACGATCCTTGCGGACGGGTTGATCTGGTCACCGGCAAAGGGCTCAAAGCCAGTCAGCAGCACACGGGGATGATCCTTCATCGCATCATCACCTTGCCAAGGGTGCGCCGGTCGCGCGATCCCTTTCGCCGCGGCGTCACGGGGCCGCCAAGCGGACTCCAGCATCTAGCAAGGCCCGCCGCACTGCCCGGAGCAGAGCCGCTGCTGCCACGCCGTCGCCGTGCACACAGAGGGTCGCCACGCGCGCCGGAGCCGCCCCCGACACCGCACCACGTCTCACGCCTTCCCGTACAAGCCGCAGCGACTGATTCACCGCAGCATCCACGGTGTCCAGCAACGCACCGGGCTGGCCCCGCGGCATGAGCCAGCCATCCGGTTCATACCCGCGGTCCGCAAAGCCTTCCGCCACGAACGACAGCCCGCACGCCTTCGCCGCCGCCTCTTGGGCTCCCCCCGCCAAACCGAACAGGCGCAGCGAGGGATCGACCGCCGCGACCGCTTCAGCGATCGCCCGCGCCGCCTCCGGGTCCCGAGCAGCGCGGTTGTAAAGCGCGCCATGCGGCTTGACGTGCCGGAGCGGCGTCAGGGCGCGCACCGCCTCGATTTGCCACCGCACACTCGTGGCAATGTCGCCAGGGGAAAGCGGTAGGTCCAGGCGTCCAAAGTTCGCCCGATCCTCGTAACCGGGATGCGCACCGATCGCCACACCCGCGGTGCGCGCCCGCTCCACCGCCTCTTCAAGCAACCTGCCACCACCGGAGTGGCCACCGGCCGCCAGATTCACAGACGTGCACCATGCCATGAGCTCGGCATCGGCCGCGCCTCCTTCGCCCAGATCGCAGTTCAGGTCGACGGTCATTCAGATCCTCCGGTCGCAAGGGCGACACCGTGTCGCAACTGCACCAATGCCGCTTCCTGCCGCCGCAAGGCCGCATGCGCCTCGGCGAGCGTCACCCGCACAAAGCGAACGCGATCACCGGGGCGCGCCTGCGCCACGATCCCACGGTCTGCCGTAATCACTTGAGCAATCTTCGGGTAGCCTCCGAGCGTAGGCCGATCGGCGAGCAGGACGATCGGCTGCCCGTCAGGTGGCACCTGTACCGAGCCGAACGCAACCCCCTCGGAGGTGAGCTCCCGAGGCGAGGGCAACCGTACCGCCGAGCCTTCAAGTCGTACCCCCATCCGGTCGGAACGCGCACTCACTCGAAACTCCGTCGCAAAAAAAGCCTCGCTACGCTCCACCCCAAACCACTCCCGTTGAGGCCCATCGAGGGCGCGCACGCTCCTGAGCCCGCCCACCGACACATTCACCGGGAGAAGGCCGGGCGCCGCGCTCCACGCGCGACCCACCCGCCCCCGCGGCGGGTCGACGCTCACTCTGCCGCAGTGCAAGCAGTCGCCCGCCTGAAGCGGCCGCCCCGCCAGCCCGGGCCAACCGGAGCGAGGAAGCATCGCCGCGCTACCAAGCACGCGCGGCACCGACAGACCACCGGAAAAGGCAACGTAGACCCTCGCTCCACCCGACAAAGTCGAGAGATCGAGGAGCTGCCCCGCCTCCACGGCGACCCGGCGCAACGAAGGCCAGCCCGCCACGGCCGCGCCGCCCAGCGCGAGCACGGTGTCCTCCGTCGCGCGCAGTACCGGCCCGCGCAGCGTGCACTCCAGACCCGGAGCCGACTCGGCATTACCCAGTAACGTGTTCAGTACCCGCAAGGCGAAGGGATCCGCGGCACCGCCCGGAGGAACTCCCTGCGCCGCCCATCCCGGACGACCCAGATCCTGCACCGACGTGAACGTCCCCGCCTCGAGTACTTCGATCATGGCGCCCTCTCCGTTTCCCGTACGAAACGCACTTGGTCCCCCACGGCCAGCAACGCTGGGGGCGTACGCTCCAGCGCAAAGAGCACCGTCTCCGTCCGCCCAATCAGATGCCAACCACCGGGAGTCGCCTGCGGGTAGATCCCTGCCTGTCCAGCAGCGATCGCGACACTGCCTGCCGGCACGCGCGGCCGAGGTGTCGCCCGCCGCGGCAGATGCAGCTCCGACGGCAACCCCAGCAAGTAGGGAAATCCCGGCGAGAAACCGATCGCTCCCACCACATAGGAGGCACCCGCATGCAGCGCGATCACCTCCTCTTCGGATCGCCCCAAAGCCGCCGCCACTGCCGGCAGATCCGGCCCGTCATCGCCACCGTAGCGGACCCGAAGCACCACCTCGCGCGGTCCGACCGTCTCAGACGGGACGGCTTCGGTCGCCCGCGCCAAGCAACGAGCGATCCAGTCCTCGATCCGAGCCCGCCCTTCGTCGCCAGAAAGATGCTGGGGATCGAAGTAGACCGTGAGAGTTACAAACGCCGGAACGCATTCCAGCACTCCGGCCAGAGGGGCCGCCTGCATCTGTGCGCATAGGGCCTGAATCCGGAGGACGACGGCCACCTCGGCCGACGCCGCCAGTTCCACCACGAGGGCAGAATCTCCGAGGAGACGGCAACGCATGCCACCAGACTGGCCCGCTTCCCAGCTGGGGCACAAGCCCAGTAGTCGCCTTTAAGCACCCACGGGGTGCATCTGTAAACGTCCGGTTAGAGTTGAGTTTTGCCGGGGCTGCGTTGCCTTGGAACGATCATGAAGCGACTCCTTCCCGCCTCGACTGCGTTGCTCCTATGCCTTGCCGGCTCCGGGTGCAGCGATCCGAAGATTGAGACCTACCGCGTTAAGAAGGACCCGGCCGCCACCCCAACGGCCGCGGCGGCAGCCACGTCGCCGGCCGCCGCGGCACCTGCGGCTGCCCCGGCTGCACCTGCCGCTGCCGCCGCCCCAGCGGCACCCGCCGCGGCACCTTCCGCCTCCGCGACAACGGTGGTTGCCGCCGACCGCGCCGCGATGGCCAATACCGCAGTCGCTACCGCCACAGGCCAGGGGCTGCAATGGACCGCGCCATCGCACTGGACCGCCAAGGCGGGCAGCGCGATGCGCAAAGGCACCTACGCGATCAAGGGAGCCGGCGGGGAAGCGGAGCTCGCGATCACCGCGTTCCCGGGCGATGTCGGCGGCGACTTGGCCAACGTGAATCGGTGGCGCGGTCAGGTCGGCCTCGGGCCGATCGGCTCCGCCGAGCTCGCCTCCTCAATCAATCGTTTCCGTGCCCATTCCCTCGATGTCGCCGTCATCGACATCCTCGGCTCCAATGGTCAACGCATTCTCGGGGGCATCGTGCCCTTCGCCGGTTCAACTTGGTTCTTCAAGCTGACCGGTCCCGATGCCGTCGTGGCCGCAGAGAAGGCGGTGTTCGTAGAGTACATGAAGACCGTTCGCGCTCCCTGATCATGTCTGACCTTCGCCGTTCATTTCTCGACTTCTTCGTCTCGCTGAAGCTGACGATCGCGCTGCTCGCGCTTTCGATCATCCTCGTCTTCTGGGCCACGCTGGCGCAGGTGCGCCTCGGCGTCTGGGGCGTACAGGAGGAATTCTTCCGCACCTTCTTCGTGCTCGGTCGTCTCCCGGGCACGGACATCCCAGTGCCCATCTTCCCCGGTGGCTACTTTTTAGGCGGGCTCCTACTCATCAACCTTCTCGCGGCTCACACGCAACGGTTCCGCTTCACCTGGCGCAAGTCAGGTATCTTCCTGACGCATGCCGGCCTCATTCTCCTGCTGATCGGCGAGCTCCTCGCCGGACTGCTCCAGCAGGACTTCCAGATGCGGCTCGATGAAGGCCAAACCAAGGACTACTCGGAGAGCTTCCGCTCCAACGAGCTGGTCGTCATCGACGCTTCAAATCCGGAGTGGGACGAGGTCGTGGCGATCCCTGAGGCACTGCTGGCCCGGCAGAAGGAGCTGCAGCACCCTCGCCTGCCCTTCCGCGTGGTTCCAAAGGCGTACTACCCGAATGCAAACCTGACCATGAAGGATCCGGCGAAGCCCGCCGGAGCCTCCGCCGCCCCGGCACTCGCCTCCCGAGACATCGGCGAGCGCGTGGACGTCACCCCGCTGCCGATCACCTACCGCGATAACGAACGCAACCTACCGAGCGCGTTTGTCGAGCTCATCGGCCCGGAGGGCTCCCTTGGCACGTGGCTGGTGTCGACAATGATGATTCAGCCCCAGTCGTTCGACTATGCAGGCAAGACGTGGCGACTGCAGATGCGGTTCGCGCGTGAACACAAGCCGTTCGCGCTGACTCTGTTGGACTTCAGCCACGACCGGTACCCTGGCACGGAGATCCCGAAGAACTTTTCCAGCCGGGTCCGCATCCAGGCGGAGGACGGCAGCGAAGATCGCGAGGTCTTGATCTACATGAACAACCCGCTGCGGTACCAAGGACTCACCTTCTACCAAGCGGGCTTCGACAACAACGACCGTACGACCGTTTTCCAGGTCGTCCGCAACCCCAGCTGGGTGCTGCCCTACGTGGCGTGCACCTTGATGACCCTGGGGCTGCTCATTCAATTCAGCATTCATCTCGTCGCCTTCGTGCGGCGGCGCAGCACGGGCGGTGCCGCGAACGCGTCGGCAAAGGCCGCCTGAGCCACGTTCCTATCCTGGAGATCCGAGCATGAAACGACTTCTTCCCCTCCTCGCCCTTGCCCTCGCGGTGGCCTACGTCGCCACTCCGTTCTTCCGCGGCAAGCCCCGGTCCGAGTTCGACATCGAGGGATTCGGCAAGATTCCCGTGCTGGTTAATGGCCGCCTGAAGCCAATGGATACCGTGGCGCGCACGTCGCTCCTGATGTTCCAAGGCCGCCAGAACATCACCACGCCGTCGGGCGAGCGCCTGCATCCCACCGAGTGGCTCCTCGATGTTCTGTTCCGCGCGGACCTCGCCGACCGTTACCAGCACTTCGAGGTGGTCCACCCAGACGTGCTCGCCCTGTTCCAAATCAAGGAAGAGGACGGTGCCGGAAAGAAACGCTTCTCCTACGCGCAACTCTCGCCGCGCCTCGCTGAACTCGACCGCCAAGCGCAGCTCGCTGGTCAAATCGAGGCCCAGCTCCGCAACCCTTTCCAGAAAGCGGTCGTCGATCTGCGCGAGCATCTCGTTCTCTACAATCGCCTGAAACAGTCCTTGATTCCGCCCGACAGCAAAGACGTGCTGGCCGATTACCAAGCCTGGGTGCAGGGCATCGACGCCGGCGTAGCGGCGGTGCGGGCCCGCGAGCAAAAGCAGCCCTTCGACGAAGCGGCGGCCAACGCGATCCTCACCACCGGCCAGAAGTTCGAATTCATGGCGAACATGGGCTACTTGCTCACGGTCACACCACCTGCTTCCACCGCTGACGAGAACGCCTGGAAGCCGGTCGGTGCCGTTCTCCTCGAGACTATCCAGACCCGGCAACTCCATCCCACCGCAATGGCGTTCGCGGGACTCGCGGTCTCGTGGCGCATGGGTCAACCCGAGCAGTTCAACACCATCGTAAAACTGTATCGCGCGACCCTTGAGCCGCGCTACACGGAACGTCTGGTGAAGTCGGACTTCGAAACGCGCTTCAATACCGCGGCTCCGTTCTACCACGCGACCGTGCTGTACGTGATCGTCTTCCTCCTCGCGGTCTTCTCCTGGCTGTTCTTCCCGCAGACCCTGGGCCGCAGCGCGCTCTACCTCATGGCGCTGGCGTGGCTACTGACCACGGCCGGCATCGCGACCCGGATGTGGCTCGAGGGGCGCCCACCCGTCACCAACCTCTACTCGTCGGCCCTCTTCGTGGGCTGGGGCACGGTGGGGCTCTGCGTCATCCTCGAGGTACTCTACCGCAACGCGCTCGGCAGCGCGGCCGGCGGGGTCGTCGGTTTCTGCACGCTCATCATCGCCCACTACCTTTCGCTTAGCGGCGACACGCTGGAGATGATGCGCGCGGTGCTGGACTCGAACTTCTGGCTCGCGACCCATGTCGTCATTGTGACGATCGGTTATTCCGCGACCTACCTCGCGGGGTTCCTCGGACTCATTTACGTTTTCCGCGGCCTGTTCACCCGATCGCTGGATGCTCGCACCGCGGACACGATGAACCGGATGGTCTATGGCATCATCTGCTTTGCGACGCTCTTCAGCTTCGCCGGCACCGTGCTCGGCGGCATCTGGGCGGATCAGTCGTGGGGCCGATTCTGGGGCTGGGATCCGAAAGAGAACGGCGCCCTGATCATCGTGCTCTGGAACGCGCTCATTTTGCACGCTCGGTGGGGAGGTTTGGTACGCACGCGGGGACTGATGGCGCTGGCAATCTTTGGCAACATCGTGACGAGCTGGAGCTGGTTCGGCACCAACATGCTCGGGATTGGTCTGCATAGCTATGGCTTCATGGACGCCGCGTTCTATGCCCTGCTCGGATTCGCCCTCACGCAGCTCGCCGCAATTGGCTTGGCGAACCTTCCCGACCGCTTCTGGCGCTCGCGCCCCTTACTCGCGGGAGGACGCTGAATCCCTCGGCCGGTCGGTCGGCTGATGCCGTCCGGCCGGCTCGCTCCTCCGCTCCCCCGCGCGACGGCGGTCCGAGGCGTCAGGCTAGCTCGCCGACTTAAGTAGCTCCTCCGCGTGGGCCAAGGCCGACTTCGCAGTACGGTCGCCGAGCATGCGAGCGAGCTCGCCGACCCGGGCCTTGCGATCAAGGTGCAAGGGCTCGATCGTGACCACGGCGCGGTCCTTCGATTGGTCCTTCACCACCACAAGGTGACTGTTTCCCTGCGCGGCTACCTGCGGGAGATGCGTGACGCAGAGCACCTGGTGGGTCCGTGCGATCAGCGCCATCTTCTCGCCCACGACGCGGCCGATCTCGCCGCCGACGTTGGCATCGACCTCATCGAAGACCAGCACCGGAACATCGTCGAGATCGGCCAGCACCGTCTTTAGTGCGAGCATCACTCGGGCAAGTTCACCGCTGGAGGCGATGCGGTTCAACGGCAACGGTGCCTCACCGACATTCGGCGAAAAGAGGAACTCCGCCCGGCAGTCCCCTTCGGGCCCGAGTTCTTCGAGCGGAGCGAGGCGGATGCGGAAATCAGCCTTGCGGAAGCCAAGCTGGGCGATGCCCTTCGCCGCGATCGTCGCCAGCTCACGCGCCGCGCGCTCACGGGTGACCCGGAGCGCCGCCGCCTCGCGCACGGCCACCCGATGCACGTCCTTGGCCTCGGATTCCAGCCGGGCAAGGGTGCCCTCGACATCTCCCTGCGACTCAAGCCGGATTCGCAGTTCCTCGCGCGCTGCCGCGACCGAGGCGACGTCGGGCCCGTGCCGCCGCCGGGCCTCGAGCCAACTATTCATCCGCGCCGTCAGCGATTCCGCCTGCTCGGCATCAAACGTAAGGGATTGCCCGAGACTCTCAAACTCCGCCCCCAAGTCCGCGAGTTCGAACGAGGCGCTCGCCAGACGGTCCGCCAGGGCAGCGCTGGCGGGGTCGATCGCCTCCAGCGCCCGCGCTTCCCGCACCAAGGCCGCCACCCGAGCGGTGACACCCTCTTCACCCGTCAGCGCCGCCGAAAGCGAAGCCGCGAGACCCGTGAGCTCCTGCGCACGATTCATGCGCTGGAAGTCACGCTCGAGGGCCTCAATCGATTCGGGGGTCAGGTCGAGGAGATCGAGGCGTGCGAGCTCGTTTTGCAGGAACGTGAGTTGATCCGGGGAAAGCCGCCCCTGTGCCCGGACACGCTCGGCATCCCCGAGCAGCCCGCGCCAGCGCTGGTAATGCCCCTGATAGCGCTGCCGAGCGTCAGCCGTGCGACCGAAGAGATCGAGGAGTTCCAGCTGGCACCCCTCGCGCAACAGCCGCCGCGGCTCGCTTGGACCATGAAAATCGATCCAAACCTCACCGAGGCGATGCAACGCCGCAAGCGTAGCGAGACTGCCGTTGACTGTGATCTTGGGGGCCTTCTCCCGGGGCACGGTGCGGCGCAGCAGCAGGACGCCGTCCTCCGTGGGGGGCAGCTCCAGCTCGGCAAGGACCGCGTCGATCCGGTTCGGGTCGGAAAACAGCAGCGACGCCTCAACCTCGCACGCGGCAGCGCCCTGGCGAATGATCGTCTTCTCCGCACGTTCTCCGGCCAGCAGGCTCAGCGCGCCAAGCAGGATGCTCTTTCCCGCGCCCGTCTCACCCGTGACCACCGTAAAGCCAGCCTCGAACTCCAGCGAGACCTCCTCGAGGAGGGCGAGGTTACGGATCCGCAGCGACTGGAGCATGCCCCTACCCCACAAGATTCCCGGGAGATTTCAAGCGCCCCCTTAGGCCAAGAAGCGACCCAGCTGTTACGCCACATCGGGCCGGGCCTCGGCTCAGCCACGGGGCGATACCGCACCTCACGTGTTCCTGCGAAGCCCGCAACGAGAACCCACCTTTACCCCCACACGCGCCTTAGGTGAAAGGCCCGGGGGCGAAACCAACGTCCAGCCCTTCACGGTTCCGAGGTTGGCCCATCAGGAATCGGACTGCTGCACCCAGGCGACGGCATTCACGGCCGTCGCACCTCCGCCGACGTTTGTCAGACGGACGACCGAATCGCCCTCCCCGGTGACCTCAACGGCCCCCACCGACACCCACTTGTGTCCCTCTTGGCGATGGTCGATTCGTTTCAGTTCGGTCGCCCTCCCCGGAGCGGCAAGCTCGACCTCCACCTGAGGGGCACGCTCCGCCGCTGCCCCGTACCACTTAACGAACACAGTGTAGCGGCCCGGCGCGAGCTGCGCCACGAACGCAATCGAAGCCCCCGACTCCCGCGCGACGGCCTGCTTCAAATCAGCGAACGCAAGGAAATCGTTGATCTTCGCGGGCTCCGTCGCCCAGCCCCGATTCTCCACAATGTGTGAGGTGTCGGCGAAGGAAACGAGCACAGCCGGCGACTCTAAGGCCTCCAGGCGACGCCGCACGTCGACGAGCGACGGTAAACGACGCAAGCGCGGCAAAGATGCGTGGCCCTCTCCGAAACGTTCGCCTTCCCGAGAGACGTCGATACCCAAGTCCGCCACACAATCCACGACGAGCGATCCCGTCTCCGCCCCACGCTGCTGGAGCTGAACCAACGCGTAGGCGTGATCGTCTGCGCGCGCCACCCCACGCGCGTCCCGCGAAATATGAACTCCACCCCCTGTGCCTCGGTCCACGTACCGATTCTCAAAGGACGACCAGTATCTACTTGGGTCCTCTGCCACCATCAGAGGAGAGGCACCGGTCGCAGACGTAAAATAGCGCACCCAGGGGCCCTCACTGTTCACTACAAGATTATGCCGCATCACGATGTTCCTCACGGACCGTGTCATCCAACGCCCAAAAACAACCGATCCGGTGGGGTCGTCTCCCACTAAATTGTCGACGATGAGGATGTCGTCTCCACCGAGGAGCCGAATTCCACCATCGCGCGTATCGCTCACCACATTTCCGCGGATCGCCAACTGGCTCGTGAACCAATCGCAGTAAATGCCGAATGCGAGGCTCACTTTGGTCGCGCCTTCCTGGTATCCCACTCGGTAAATGTGGTTGCCGGTGATTTCGGTCGGAGCACTTTGAGGATTCATTGAAGCAAGGTGGATCGCTCCGCCGTCGTTCGTCTGCTGCAGAACGTCGTGAATGTGATTCGCCTCGATGATGTTTCCGCCTTGGTTCCGGAATCCAAAGATGCCGTTTCGCGGCATGTCGTGAATGCGATTGAAGCCAATGTAGTTACCCTGGTTGCGGGAGAGCGAGAGAGGACGGCTGTCGAGATGCACCCCCGAGCAATAAGCACGGATGACTCCGCCATGATGAATGTGATTGTCGAGAATGACATTCCCGGATGGCGCAACCGCCTGAACAAGCGGGTCGGGATCAAACACGTCCTGATCCGAGGCGTACGAAAATCGCGCTGCGGTCAGCAACACGCCGCCGGCTCCGGAGCGCACCATTTCGTTGCCCTGAATCACGTTGTTCCGACAATCCAAGTGTAGCCACACGGCGTAGCCGCCGACCGAATCGAAGTAGCACTCCGACACTTGGAGGTCACGCGCGTTAACCAGATGAAGCGCGGCATCCTGACTCGTCCGCACCGCGACGTGGTCCACCGTGAAATCGGACCCAAAGAAGGCCAAGCGACGAAAGCTGAGGTCGTGCACCGGCTGGCCCACACGCCCCCGCACCTCAATCAAGCGATCAACGACCGCGAGTTCAAATCGCCGCGACTCCGGCGAACGACGCGAGAAATAGAGTAATTTACCAACGGTACGATCGAGGTACCACTCCCCCTCCGCGTCCAACTCGCGCCGCACTCCTTCCACATAGAATCGATTTCCGGGCCAGATCCTTCCCTGAGCTTCTCGTCCTGCGACCTGAATCCAATCTCCCGCTTCCCCAACCGCGGCAATCCGGACGATTTGATTGTACCACCCGTGCTCGGCAATGATGTTTACGGTCGCTTGAGGATCACGGGCCCACTCC